>Ga0116127_1000621_pt1 | contig 29536 bp, 30 predicted proteins | sample June2015DPH_16_1_FD_89731 | JGI IMG/M metagenome (GOLD analysis project Ga0116127, IMG submission 89731) | Peatland microbial communities from SPRUCE experiment site at the Marcell Experimental Forest, Minnesota, USA - June2015DPH_16_100 | ecosystem: Environmental > Terrestrial > Soil > Wetlands... | reverse complement strand
TGGAAAGTAACACAATCTACATCGTGGACGACGATGATTCGGTTCGCCGGGCGTTGAGCCGTTTGCTCCGCTCGGCGGGGATGAACTGCGAATCCTTCCCTTCCGGCGAAGCGCTCCTCGACCATCTGCCCGATGACGCCCGCGGTTGTCTGATCATGGATATCCGTATGCCGGGTCTGACCGGCCACGACGTTCAGGCCCGGCTACGGAAGCGCGGCTCAACGATTCCGGTCATCGCCCTTTCCGCGCAGGACGACGTCGAAACCCGCGAACGCGCCCGCGAGTTGGGCGCAATGACATTCTTCCGCAAACCCGTGGACGACCAGGCCCTGCTCGACGCCATCAACTGGCTCCTGGGCAAACAGGAGCAACGGTCGCGCTGAAACATGAGCCCGTTTCACTCAAACCAACCAACGAATCCATGAAACCAACTGGAATCCTCAAACTCGCCGCGGCGTTCGTTGGCGCGCTGGCGCTTGCCACCACCCCGCTGTTCGCGCAGGACGCGGCGGCTGACGACAAAGCCGCCACCGCTGAACTCGCCAAGAAACTCGCAAATCCGGTCGCCAGCCTCATCAGCGTGCCCATCCAGAACAACTGGGACTTTGGCATTGGTCCGGCCAACGCCATGCGCTACACCGCCAACATCCAGCCAGTGATTCCGTTCACGCTGAACACGAACTGGAACCTCATCACCCGGACCATTATGCCGGTCATTTACGCCGAATCGCCCGTCAGCGGCGGCGGCAGCAAGTCCGGCCTGGGCGACATCGTGCAGAGTTTCTTTTTCTCGCCCAAGGCGCCTGTCGGCGGGTGGATCCTGGCGGCGGGACCGGTGATGTTGTATCCGACCGCAACCGACGAAGCGCTCGGCTTCGGCAAATGGGGTGCCGGACCAACGGTGCTCGCGCTGCAACAGAACAATGGCTGGACTTACGGCCTGCTGGCCAACCACCTCTGGTCCTATGCGGACGCCGGCCGTTACAACTCGTCCTCCGCTGATGACGCCAGCGATGGCAGCGATGCCCAGGTCAACGCCACCTTCATTCAGCCGTTCGTTTCCTACACCACCAAGACCTTTACGACTTTCGGCCTGAACACCGAGTCCACCTATGACTGGTCGCACAGCCAATGGACCGTGCCGCTGAATGTTTCGGTGAGTCAGTTGTTGAAGATTGGCAAACAGCCGGTGCAGTTCAGCCTTGGTGTGAAGTATTACGCCGAGAAGCCCGCCAACGGCCCGGATTGGGGGCTGCGCTTCGCGGTCACATTCCTTTTCCCGAAGTGACTTAACCTCAAACAACCACTGTTACAAATGCAAAGAACACAAACGACATCCATGAAAATAAAAATCCAAACCCTGGGCCTCGCGGCACTCCTGCCGGCGGCCATCCTAACCTTCACTTCCTGCTCCACCGAACCCAAATGTGAAGATACAACTGCGGGCACCAGCCTGACTGCGGTTCAACGCGGCGTGCCGGGCGGCGTCAGGGTGGACACCTACAAGGAAACCGCCACCGTCACGGCCATTGATAAAACCAGCCGCAAGGTGACGCTCGTCACCCCGGACGGCGCCAAGGCCACCGTCACGTGCGGGCCGGAGGTGGCCAACTTCGCGCAGATCGAAGTGGGCGATCAGGTCAAGGCCACCGTCACCGAGCAGCTCGTGGTCTTTGTCCGCAATCCGAGGGAATCCGCGAATGACGGGGCCGCCAGCGTCGTTGCGCTGGCGCCCATCGGCGATAAACCCGGCGGCGTGATGGCCAATACCGAGGAGATCACCGCCAAGGTCAAAGCCATTGATGTAAAACATCGGAAAGCCACGCTCCTGTTTCCCGATGGCACCAGCCATACCTTCAAGGTCCGCAAGGACGTGGATCTGACGAAGCACAGCGTGGGCGATGACGTCGTGATCCGCACCACCGAGGCCATTGCCATTTCGGTCGAGAAACCATGAACTCAGTTTCTAATCATTCTCAGCGCGGCGAAGCCGCCATTAAAGCAGCGCAGACTTCCAGTCTGGTGGCGGCGATGATGGCCATTCTCAATGTGTGCTGGGGTGGAATGCAGCCTGCGGAAGCGCAACCGATGCCGGCCCGGCCAACAGCCACGGCCTTCGCTCCGACCATTCCCAACCCGACTCCCGCGCCCGGACCCGCGCCCGAGGGCATGGTGTGGATTCCCGGCGGTGAATTTTCCATGGGTTGCGTGGTGCCGTCCGAAGGGGTCTGCACCATGGCTACGATGAACTCTGTGAACGACGCCCAGCCCATTCACCGCGTTTATGTGGATGGCTTCTGGATGGACACCAACGATGTGACCAACGAGAAGTTCGAAAAATTCGTCAAGGCCACCGGCTATGTAACCGTGGCGGAGATCGCGCCGACGAAGGAGCAGTTTCCCACCGCGCCGCCGGAGAATCTGGTGGCCGGTTCCACGGGCTTTACACCGACGACGAATGCCGTGCCGTTGAACGACTATTACCAGTGGTGGCGCTATGTGCATGGCGCGAACTGGCGGCATCCCACCGGGCCGGACAGCGACATCAAAGGCAGGGGAAATTATCCCGTGGTGCAAATCGCCTACGCGGATGCCGAGGCTTATGCGAAGTGGGCCGGCAAGCGGCTGCCGACGGAAGCGGAATGGGAATTCGCCGCGCGCGGCGGACTCTCCGGCAAGACGTATGCGTGGGGCGATGAGTTGAAGCCCGGCGGCAAATGGATGGCGAATATTTACGAAGGCCAGTTTCCCGTGAAGGACACGGGCGAGGACGGCTTTGCGGGCCTTGCGCCGGTCGGACAATTTCCCCCGAACGGCTACGGACTTTACGACATGGCCGGCAACGTCTGGCAATGGTGCAGCGATTGGTATCGGCCTGACACCTATGCGCGGCTCAAGCTGGCCGGCGGCGATGCCGTGGTGCGCAATCCCCGCGGCCCGTCTGCCAGCTACAGTCCCGGCGATGACCAGCCCCAGCGGGTGCAGCGCAGCGGCTCGTTTCTTTGCACCGACCAGTATTGCACCCGTTACATGATGGGCACGCGCGGCAAAGGGGACATTGACACCGGCAGCAACCACCTCGGCTTCCGGTGCGTTCAGGACCCGGGCCCGGCTGGAAAGGAGTCGGTGGCAAAATGAATTCCACCGGAATCCAGCCCGCACCCATGCCCGCCGGCTTCAAGCTTGCCGAGGTGAGTGTGCCACCACCCGCCACTCCCCCTTCGGTGGACAAATACGATGCGCCGTCGCTGGTCGGGAATCAGGCGCGAAAGCGGTTCCACGTTATGGTCAAGCCCGGCAGTTCCACCTGCAATCTTGATTGCGACTACTGTTTTTATCTGAGCAAGGAAACCCTGCCCGGCGGTCCCGGCGTCGGCCGCATGTCCGACGAAACGCTCGAGAAACTCATCCAGCAATACATCGCCGGTGTGATCGGGCCGGAAGTGGTGTTTTCCTGGCAGGGCGGCGAGCCGACGCTGATGGGTCTGGATTTCTTCCGCAAGGCCGTCGCGCTCGAAAAGAAATACGCGAAGCCATTCCAAAAAATCGAAAATGATTTGCAGACGAACGGGACGTTGATCACCGAGGAATGGTGCGAGTTCCTGAAGGAAAACCGGTTCCTGGTTGGCTTGAGCATTGACGGCCCACGGGAGATTCACGACCGCTACCGCGTCACCAAGGGCCGGAAACCCACGTTTGACAAGGTCTTCAACACGGTCAAACTCTTCAAGCAATTCGGCGTCCCATTCAACACGCTCACCTGCGTCAACCGGTTCAATGCCCGAAAGCCGCTCGATGTTTACCGCTTTCTCCGGAATGAAGTCGGCTCCACCTACATGCAGTTCATCCCCATTGTCGAATACAAGGGCTTCGAGAAAACCGCGCCGCACAAATGGAACAACGACACCCTGCCCAAGGACGGCGACCCGGAAGCCCGGCCCGGCCATCCCAATTCCCTCGTGACCGATTGGACAGTGGACCCTGACGACTGGGGATATTTCCTGTGCAAGGTTTTTGACGAGTGGCGCAAAAAGGATCTGGGCCGGGTGCTGGTCAATCATTTCGAGACGCTCGTGTCGCAGCATTTGGGTCTGGGTTCGCAGATCTGCATTTACGGCGAGTTCTGCGGCAAGGGCGTGGCGGTGGAACATGACGGCGGCGTCTACTCCTGCGACCACTATGTCTATCCGGAGTATCGCCTGGGCACCATCAAGGACCAGGCGCTCGACACCCAGGTCTTTTCCCGCACGCAGGTGAAATTCGGCTACGCCAAAAACGAGACCCTGCCGCAGTATTGCCGGCAATGTCCGTTTCTCTCGGACTGCTGGGGCGAATGTCCCAAGAACCGCATCATCCGCACGCCGGACGGCGAGCCGGGCCTGAACTATCTCTGCCGCGGCTTCAAGCAATACTTCGCGCACGCCATTCCCGAGGTGGAGCGCATCTGTGCGGACTTGCGGAAGCAACCCTCGCAACCACGGAGGCGCATGTGAATCGCCACCAAAACCAATTTGTCCGCCGCCAATGAAACAAACCGCGCTACGGACAGAGCAAACAAACAAGACAAACAAACAAATGAAAACAAAAAAAATGCAGCATTACGGCTTGTCACTGCTGACGGCGGGCGCGGCGCTTTACGGCGTCACGGCCAATGTTCAGGCGGCGGACAAGAAACCCAACATCCTCATCCTCTGGGGTGACGACATCGGCGGCTTCAACATCAGCGCCTACAACATGGGCATGATGGGCTACAAGACGCCGAACATTGACCGCCTTGCCAAAGAAGGCGCGCTCTTCACGGACTGGTATGCCCAGCAGAGTTGCACCGCTGGTCGCGCGGCGTTCATCACCGGGCAATCGCCCATCCGCACCGGACTCACCAAGGTCGGCCTGCCCGGAGCGCCGGAAGGCCTGACCAAGCTCGACCCGACCCTCGCGCAGATGCTCAAGCCGCACGGCTACGTTTGTGGCCAGTTCGGCAAGAATCACCTCGGTGACCGCAACGACATGCTGCCGACCGTTCACGGATTCGATGAGTGGTTCGGTAACCTCTACCACTTGAACGCGGAAGAGGAGCCTGAAAACCCTGATTATCCAACCGAAGCGAAGATGCCTGGCTTCTTTGAGAAGTTCGGCCCGCGTGGCGTTTTGCACTGCTTCGCGACCGACAAAGAAGATACAACTGTGGATCCCCGCTTTGGCGAGGTAGGCAAACAAATGATTGAGAACACCGGCCCGCTGACCAGAAAACGGATGGAAACGATTGACGACGAAGTCACCGCCGGGGCGATCAAGTTCATGGACAAGGCGGTGAAGGACGGCAAGCCGTTCTTCATTTGGTGGAACACCAGTCGCATGCATCTCTACACGCACCTTAGTTCGAAGTGGGAGGGTAAGACCGGTCTTGGAATCTATGCCGATGGCATGGTCGAGCACGACAGCGACGTTGGTGAGATGCTCGACGAATTGAAGAAGCTCGGCATCGAGGACAACACCATCGTTATGTATTCCAGCGATAACGGCGCGGAAATGTGCACCTGGCCCGACGGCGGCACGACGATGTTTCGCGGCGAGAAGAACACGCAATGGGAAGGCGGCTGGCGCGTGCCCTGCCTGATTCGCTGGCCCGGTGTCATCAAGCCCGGCACGGTCATCAACGACATGGGCTCGATGGAGGACATGATTCCGACGCTGTTGGCCGCCGTGGGCGACACCACCATCAAGGAAGACCTGCTGAAGGGCAGGACGATTGGCGACACGACCTTCAAGGTCCACCTCGACGGCTACAACCTGCTGCCGTTCTTGAAAGGCGAAGTGGCCGCATCGCCGCGCCACGAGTTCATTTACTGGACCGACGACGGCAACTGTGCCGCGCTGCGCTACAACAACTGGAAGATCAGCTTCCTGCGCCAGGACCACCACGGTATGGAAGTTTGGACGCAGCCAGTCACCGAGTTGCGCGCCCCGCTCATCTGCAATCTAAAAATGGATCCGTTCGAGCGGGCGGAACGTGACGGCAATGGCTACAACGATTGGTATATCCACCACATGTTCGTGTTTGCGCCTGCGGCTGGCTACGTCGCGCAGTGGATGACGAGCTTCCGCGAATTCCCGCCGCGCATGAAGCCCGGCAGCTTCAGCCTCGACCGCGTGATGGATTCGATGACGAGCGGCCAGCAAAAAGCGCAGTAACCGATGCCTCGCTTGTGAAACACGCGGGCTGGCCAAGTGGCCGGCCCGCGACTTCACCAGCGAAGCGAAATGTTTGTTGGCCACAACCTAAAAATATGAAAAACATACGCAGCATCATTGCCGTTCTGGCGATCACCTTCGCCAGTCTCACCATCGCCCGCGCCCAGGACCCGTTGCCCTCGTGGAACGACGGCCTGGCCAAGCAATCCATCATCGCCTTCGTCGAGAAGGTCACGACACCCGGCTCGCCGGATTTTGTGCCCGTTCCCGAACGCATCGCCGTGTTCGACAACGACGGCACGCTCTGGAGCGAACAGCCGGCGCCGGTCCAGTTCTACTTCGTGATGGACCGTGTGAAGGCACTCGCGCCGCAACATCCCGAATGGAAACACAAGGAGCCGTTCGCCTCGTTGCTCCGGGGCGATGTGAAAGGTGCGCTCGCCGGCGGCGACCACGGGCTGATGGAGCTTTTCATGGCCACGCACACCGGCATGACCACCGACGAGTTCGCTCAGATGGTCAAGGACTGGATCGCCACGGCGAAACATCCGGAGACCGGCAAGCGCTTCCTCGACATGACCTATCAGCCGATGCTCGAAGTGCTCGCCTATTTCCGCGCGAACGGTTTCAAAAATTTCATCGTCTCCGGCGGCGGCATCGAGTTCATGCGCCCGTGGGCGGAACAGGCTTATGGCATCCCGCCGGAACAGGTCGTGGGCAGCAGCATGAAGACGAAGTTTGAGCTGCGCGACGGCAAGGCCGTGCTCGTGCGCCTGCCACAGTTGAATTTCAACGACGACAAAGCCGACAAGCCCGTCGGCATCAATGAATACATCGGCCGCCGGCCCATCGCCGCGTTCGGCAATTCCGTGGGCGACCAGCAGATGCTGGAATACGTGCAGAGCGGGCCGGGCGCGCGGTTCGAGCTGCTGGTGCTGCACGACGACGCGGCCCGCGAATTTGCCTACGGCCCCGCGCGCGGACTGCCGGACGTCAAATACGGTTTCTTCACGCCCGCGCTTGATGAACACGCGAAGAAGGACGGCTGGACGGTCGTCAGCATGAAGAACGATTGGAAGACGATCTTCCCCGCACCAGAGTCCGAGATCACCGCCGTTGACATCCTGCTCGAACCGGACGCCACGATGCTGGAACATTGCAAGGCCGACAACGCCCGGTTGCTCGGTGCCTATCCAAAGGGTTTTGCACTGGACGCAACCCACACTCCGCACATTACGATGCTCCAGTGTTTCGTGCGCACGGCGGACTTGGATAATCTTTATGCCGCCGAGGAAAAAGTTCTCGCCGCCGCCAATGTGACCGCGATGAAGCTGGACGCCTTCAAACGCTACTACCTTCCGGCCGGTGGCGGGCTGGGCGTCGCCGGCATCTGCGCGAAGCCGACGCCGGAAATCCTCAAGCTGCAGGCGGACATCATCGCCGCCGCGAGTCCGTATAACCTGCGCAGCGGCCCCATCGGCGCGTTCACCGCCGGGCACGACAATTCCGCCCTTGATGCGGCCATCATCGGTTATGTTTCCAATTTTGAGCAAATCGGGGCGGGCGACCATTTCAATCCGCACGTCAGCACCGGCAACGCGCCGACCACATATCTCGACCAGATGGTCACCGAACCGTTCGAGCCGTTCACCTTCTCGCCAGCGGGCGCGGCAGTTTACCAGCTCGGCCCGTTCGGCACGGCGGCGAAAAAACTTAAAGAATGGAATTTGCAGCCTTGAGGCCGGACGATACGAAACCATCAACCGAAGAAAAATTTATGAACGAAGACCGACAACTGACGATTCATTTCAACAACGGCACAAAGATGGACGTGACGTTTCCCACCCAGATCAAGAATTCGACGGCGGCCGTGCTCGAATCCATGAAGCGAGCATTGGACTCCGACAAGCTGGACATCGAGGCTGAGGGGAAGCTCGTCATCATCCCCTGGGGCAGCATCAAACATGTTGAAATGACCCCGATGCCCCCGGCGGTTCCATTCGGATCCATCAAAGGGGCGAGGATCAGCCAATGAGACTCAGCAGCGCAACTATGAAAACCTCACGCAGGCAAAACCTCCTCGCCGTCATCCTCGCTGCCGATGCTTGGTCTGCCTGCGGGAAGGAAGAAGCTGTTGGTAGGTGATATATGGAAAGTACTTTACCACCCCTGGAAGAAGATCGCAGCCGAATCGCCCGCGAACGTCTGATGGCCGACCTGGGCGCCATCGCCGCGGATGTCGAAGCCCTGCTGCGGGCCACGGCGGACGATACGAGTGACCAGGCGAAAGAGACTCGCGCCCGGCTCACCGCAGCGCTCGAAAAAGCCAAGGCAACCTGTCAGGAGTTGCAGTCGCAGGGAGTCGAATCCGTCAAGGCCGCCGTCAACAAGGCGGATCAGGCCATTCGCGCGCACCCGTATGAAGCGATCGGCGTCGCGTTGGGCGCCGGCATTCTGCTGGGCGCGCTCCTGCGACGGAAATAACGATTATGTTTGAAACCGAACAGGAAACCGTTGGCGTGATGGAATCCATCCGCCGGCTCGGCAGCTCGCTGGCTGGTCTTTTGCAGGCCCGGGCCGAGTTGTTCGCGGTCGAGTTGCAGGAAGAGAAACTGCGCGCCATCCGGTTGCTGGTGTGGGTTTCCGCCGCCATCGCCCTCGGCGTGGCGGGACTCCTGGTTGCCATTGGCGGGCTGGCGCTGTTTGTCTGGGAAAAGGCCGGCTATCCGGGTCTCGCCGTCCTCGCGGTCGCTGCCATCGGAACCGCGGCGATCAGCCTATGGGTCATCCAGCGCCGAATCGTGCGCGGCCCCGCTCCCTTCGCGGAGACGGTGGCCGAGTTCAGGAAGGACGCCGAAAGTCTGCGCCAGCAAAAATGAACGACCTAATCACACGCAAACGTCTGATCATCGCGCAAGCCGACCACCATCGTCAGCTTATCAAACTGGAGCGCCAGCGCCTTTGGCAGCGCGTTGACCAGGCGCGGGACTTTGTCCGCCAAAACCGCTGGTGGCTTGTGGGCGGAGCCATCGCGAGCGGCGTTCTGCTCGCACCGAAAAAACGCGGATGGTTGGGATGGTTGCCCCTCGTATCGAAGTTATTGCGGATTTTTGAGTCCACTGATTACTGACTGCTAACCACTGATACTATGAAACACAAACTCCTGTTCGCCCTCACCCTCGCCACCGCGCTGCTGCCCTCAGCTTTGCGGGCCGGGGAAACCAACAAATGGACATTCGACGCGTCACTTTACGGTTTGGCGGCCGGCATGTCCGGAAACGTCGCCGTCAAAGGCGTCCCCGCCGACGTGGATGTCGGTTTCGATAAAATCTGGGACAACCTCAAATTCGGCGCGATGGGCGGCGCGCGCGTGGGCTATGGGCGTTGGGCCTTGTCCACCGAAGTCATCTACATGGATCTGGAGGCACCCAAGGGGCCGTTCACCGCCAAAGCCGAGCAGTGGATGGTGCAGCCGGCGTTGGAATATCAGGTCTGCCGGTATTTCGATGCCTATGCCGGCACGCGCTACAACAGCATTCACCTGGCTTTGAACGGGCCGCTCGGGGTCAATCCTTCCGGCACGCACGACTGGTGGGATCCGATTATTGGCGCCCGGGTTAGTCTGCCCGTCTGGAAGAAACTCAGTTTCAACGTGAGCGGCGACATCGGCGGGTTTGGGGTTGGCTCGGACCTGACGTGGCAGGCATATCCCTGCTTCAACTGGCAGTTTACGAGGGTCACGTCGCTGCAAGTGGGCTATCGCTTCCTTTATACTGACTACGAAACCGGCAGCGGCTTGAACTGGTTTAAATACGACATGCTGACGAGCGGTCCGCAGGTCGGGTTCACGTTCCACTTCTGAGCAGCATCCCATGCGCATGAGCCAGCAACGCCATACAAACAGACGTCCGGGGCCACGGCAGACTGCGCGCGGCGAACGGATTCTATCTGTCGCCGCTGCGCTCGTGCTGCTGTCTGCCCCAATCTTCGCTCATGCCCAGCCGGTCGTGCCTCCCGCCGCCGTTGAACAATTCCAGCACGTCATCGGCAGCCGGGTCGAGGCGGTGACGATTCTCGGCGGTGATTATGGAGCCGGAGGTGGAATTTACACCTTCCGCGGCGGCGAAGTCGCCAACTTGAGCGTCACCAAGGTCGGCGGTGGAGGAATCGTTGCCGAGCCGCGTCCCCTGGGTGAGAGCGGCTTGAGATGGGCACCCGTGCTGCAAGGCAACCTCGGCCACATCTCGGCGCAGAACGAATTCGCGACGGGCTACCTGCAAGGCAACAAGTCGGTGTATGACGTGCTGGCCGTGCAGGGAGGCGGCGGCGCGCGTTTCTTTTTCACGGATCATTTCAGTGTCGCGCCCGCGGTCAGCGGCATCTACGGCCACACCGAAAACGAGTTCAAGCCGCAGAACGCCGTGGGCGACCACGTCAAGGCGGTCGCCAGCGGGACCTACGTGGACTGGAATTTGGACACCTGGTCGGTGGAGCCGTCGCTGGATTTGAATTATGATTTTCACTGGCAGCGGACGACCTTCGAGTTCGGGTCGCGCTACAATTTTTTTCACACGGAAAGTTTCAACAGCTCGTCATCCGTGGTCGGCGTGAGCGGCGACTCGCACACCTGGGAGAACAAGCTGGACGTGGACGTGCCGCTGGGCTGGAAGCTGTTTGAGCGGGAACTGCACACGGGCGGCTTCTTCTCGCGCACGGAACTGTTTGGAAGCGCCGCCGAGGGCCTCAACGAAAACCATATTTATACGGTGAACGGGCGGTTCGTCATGGATCTGCTCGGGAAGGTTTGGAAAGTGCACTGGCTCGGTGTTGGCTTCTCCTATTTTTGGGGCGATCACTTCGGCGGCTGGTCCGCCGGCCTCGATCTGCGTTTCAAATTCTGACCGCTCGAATCCAAAAAACATGAACCTCCAAATGCACTTTGAGCATCAAACTAAACTCAACCAAAAACAAATAAAGCGATTCATTCATGAAACACGCATTCTTCGTCACACTCAATCTGGCCGCGCTGCTGGTCGCCGGCTGCAGTTCCACGCCAATCACGGTGAACACCGGCGCCGTGCACGCCAGCACGTTCAGCTTTGTGACCGGCCGGCCCATGCCGCCGGATTACGCCGAGCAACGAGCGCACATCCACACGCTCATCCAAAACGCCATCACCACCAACCTGACGGCCAGGGGCCTCAACCGGGCACCGGCCGGCGGCGATGTCTTCCTGGCCTACCTCGTCATTTTGGGGAACAACGTGGCCACCACCGACGTGAATGATTATTTCGGTTATGGGCGGGATGCGGACGCACTTTTGGACAAGGCGCACCAGAAGTTCGCCATCGAGAGCAAAAATCCAAACCACTTTGTGGCCGGCACGCTGGTCATTGATGTCATTGACGCCAAAACCTACAAACTCCTCTATCGCAATTGCGCGGTGCGCCAGGTTTTGCGCAATGTCCCCGACGACGTGCGGGCGGAGCGGATTCAGGAAGCCGTGGATGCGGTGCTCAAGGACGTGCGCATCGCCCATTAAACAGGAAGCCCAGCATGAACCACTTTCGCGACATTATTGACAAGGTTACCTCGGGCGATATTCCCACCGGAATAATGAGTAGCGCGGGCGTCGTCCTGCTCCTGCTCGCGATGAAGGTGGCCAAGGGTTTCTTGAAATGGATCTTTGTCTTCCTCGCTTTGGCCGTCTTGGCTGGCGCGGTGTGGTGGCATTTCCAACAACACTGAAAATCTATGAAATCTAAAACCATAACAAAACTCGCCATCTTGATGGGAATCACCTCGCTAATGGGTGGTATGTTCACGACCGGCTGTAGTTCGCTGAATAAACCGGCCTCAGCCAGCTTTGCTTCGGTCACCATCAGCGGCAAAAATGCCCGGCAAATTCAAGACGCCACCATCGCGGTTTTTCAAGAAAACGGCTACCGGGGGTATGCCTCAAGTCAGGGATTGGTGTTTGAGAAGGAGGGCACACGGGCCAACACGATTTCCCGCGAAGGTTTGGTAGGTGCGCATTATGGAGCCGTGACTATTGTCCGGGTGCGCGCGGAACTGGTGGAACTCAAACCCGGTTCTGTCCGCCTGCAATGTCAGGCCTACATGGTGAGCGGTGCCGGCGACGCCTTCATGGAGAACGAAGCACGGCTCGCCAACTACCGCAGCGGGCCTTATCAGGATCTTCTGGATGAAGTTGCCAAAAGACTGAAGCAGCTGTGACGTGATTTTTAAACCAACACAACCAAAACCAAAACCATGAAACACATTACACCACTTATTCTGTCCGTCACCCTCCTGGGTTTATCGGCCCGCGCCGACATTCTTGAACTCAAGAACGGCAACGTTCTCAACGGCAAATACGCCGGCGGCACCACCGGCACCGTGCGCTTTGAAACCAGCGCCGGCCAGCAGGTCCTTGAGACTCCTCAAATCATCGCGTTAACGTTCACCACACCGCCGCCGGCCCCCGCGCCCGCTCCGGCCCCCCCCCCCGTCGCCGCCACAAGTTCGGTGACCTTGCCCTATGGCACGACGTTGCTCGTGCGCATGATGGACAGCGTTTCCTCGCGCAACGGTCCGGGCGCGAACTTCACCACCAGGCTCGAATATAACCTCGTCGCCAACGATGTCGTCGTGGCCCCGGCAGGGACGATCATTTACGGCAAAGTCCGGAGTGCCACGCAGGCAGGACGGGCGGTGGGCCGATCCACGCTTGATATCCGGCTGGCCCAGATGATCATCGGTGGCAGTCCCGTGCCCATCGCAACCAGCGGTTACGCGGAAGCCGGCCAAGCCTCCATCGCCAAGGCCGCCAAGGGCGCGGCGTTCGGCGCAACCGTGGGTGCCATCGCCGGCGATGCGGGCAAGGGCGCAGCCATCGGCGCCACAGCCAGTCTCCTGAAGCGGGGACAGACGCTGACGATTCCACCAGGCACGCTGCTGGAATTCACCCTCACTCAACCCGTCACCGTTCGCACCGGCAACTGACCACTCACTATTTATTTCTCAACTCCCCAACACTGATTCTTATGAAAAACTTGAAAACGAAACTCACCCTCGCTGGTTTCACCGCCATGCTGGTTGCCTTCTGCGCACTGGCTCAATCCGGCGGCGAAAAGAATTCCGCCTCCGCCTCTGCGGCCGACCAACCCGACACCGGCAATCTGCGTGCATTCGTTGAGCTGGCCCGCTCGGACATCAAAACCGACAAGGCCCTCATCATTGCCGAGAATCTGCCCATGACCGATGCCGAAGCCGTCGAATTCTGGCCACTCCATCGGGACTATGAGGCCGAACTGAGCAAGTTGAACGACCAGAAGTTCGCCCTGATTGTGCGTTACGCCCATAACTACCAGACCATGACCGATCAGGAGGCGACTGAACTGGCGCAGGACACCTTCAATCTCGAAGCGAAGAAGACTGATTTGAAACGGAAGTATTTTAAAAAGTTTTCGAAGGTGATCCCAGCCACAAAAGCCGCGCGTTTCTTCCAGCTTGAAAACCAAATCAATCTGGCGCTTGACCTGCGGGTGGCGGCCTCGCTGCCGTTGATCAAGTAGCGTGCCGAAGAACGAGTCACCGCCATGAAAAAAATCACGACAATCAAATGCCTGTTGACGCTCACGGCAACCGCGCTGTTGGTTCTGAGTTGCGCCACTCGGAACATCAACCCGGCACAAGCCCGCGCAAACACGGGCTACGTGGATTTACACGCCGTTCCAGCCGGAGAATTGTGCTGGCAGGTCGCGCGCTTCGATGATCGCAAGCAGGCTTTCCAACCCGTCTTCTCGGAGTTGGAACCGCCGGCGGGCGGCATTTTGCGTCTGGCATTTTCGCCGGGCCATCATCGCCTGCGCGTCACGTTTATGAACCGCGTCATCGTGAATCCGGTGGAGTTTGAAGTCGAGGTTCAGGACGGAAAGATCACCCCGGTCCGCGTCACATTGACCGCAGCCGGCACTGCGCTGGTCACGACGAAGGAAACCAGTTCCGGTGGCACGGCCAAGGGCCGCTATGGCCGGCGCATCCAATATGGCAGCGACGAAACGGCCATGTACAGCATCTCCGCCCTGGCGGAGCCGCCCGTGACCTACCAACTCAAGGAGCAAATGCCCTATGCGCACTAAACCTAGAAGAATGGCAGGTGGCCACTGGCCACTTTTTTTGACCCTCCTGCTCCTCACCTTGGGCGCGGGTTGCCGCTTGTTGCAAACCGTAGTGGATGTTCCCGGCCAGACCGTTCGCGCCGTCACACCGGGCAAGAACGACAAACACCCGGTGGACCCGGTGGAGGTTCAACAGAACCTGTTGCGTTTTGCGGACGAATACTCGACGCGCATGGTCGTCGGCGTGGACAAACTTAATCGGGGCACCAACGCGCTTGATCCGGCGGAAACCTTGAAATGGAAAATTGCTCTCGTGACCGAGACCTGCACCATCGCGTCCGGTCCGAACGCGGTCGCCAGTCTGCTCGACATGACGATTTTTGTCACTGCGACGCGGATGGCACTGGAGGAATATTGGCAGCCGGATGTTTTCGGCGAATCCGCGCGGCCCATGCTGGATAGCTGTCGGATCGCCGAGGCGGAAATCTGGCAACTCGCGGGCACGGTGCTCAAACCGGAGCAGCAGGCGGAATTGCGCAAGGCGATTGGGGCGTGGCACCAGCAGAATCCGCAGCCGGAAAGCGTTCTGGCGGCGCGGGCGCTGGGTTTCGCGTCGCAAGTTGCCGCTGCGAACGAAACCGACTCGTCCAAACCCGATAGCGTGTTCAACCTGCTGAAGGTTGACCCGCTTTCCGGCCTGGACCCGGCCGTGCGCGAGATCGCGCAGACGCGGTTGTTTGCCGAACGGGCGCTCTTCGTAACCCAGAAGATGCCCGTGCTGTTGCGCTGGCAAACGGAATTGTTGAGCGTCAACGCGGTCGACATGCCCGCCGTGCGGCAGTTGGTCACGAACTCCACGGAAATCTCGGCTTCCGTGGAACGCTTCGCCGCCGTGGCCGAAAAGCTGCCGGCGCAGGTCAGCATCGAGCGCGCGGAAATTCTCAAGGCGCTTCAGTCGCAGGAAAAGGATGCCGCCTTGCTCTTGAAGTCAGGCACGCAAATGTCGGATTCCCTGAACGCGACCCTGACGACCTTCGATGCGTTGATGAAACGTTTTGGCGTCGGCGAAACCAACCATGCCAGCCCGTCGAACACCAACTCACCGCCGTTCAACATCCAGGATTACACGGCCGCCGCCGCCCAACTGGCGGTAACGGCGCAACAGTTGACCGAGATGATCCGCACGCTCGACCAGACGCTCGATTCGACCAACCTCACGAAACTTTCGGCGCAACTTGGTCCGGTGGTTCAACAGGCGCAAACCGGCGGCAAGGAGATCGTGGACTACGCCTTCTGGAAAGGCATCCTGCTCGTGGCCATCGCATTGATGGCCGCGTTGATTTACCGCTTTCTCGGCGCCCGACTGACACCCGCCACAAACTCAAAATCAAACTCACCATGACCAAATACATCCATCCAATCCGGCTCAGCGCTACAATTTGCCTGAGTCTCGCGACAGCGGCGCTGTTCACCGGCTGCAAGCATCTCGGCCCCCAGACCGTGGCGGTGGACCGTTTCGACTACAGCTCGGCCATCGCCGATTCGTGGAAACAACAGACGCTGCTGAACATCGTCAAGCTGCGCTACATGGATCTGCCTGTGTTCGTGGACGTGTCGTCCATCGTCGCCGGCTACTCCATGCAAACGGGCGTCAGCCTCAACGGCACGCTCTCCACCAAAAACGCCATCCAGGGCAACTACGTGGCAGGGGGCGGACAAGCCATCTACACGGACCGGCCCACCATCACCTACACGCCATTGACCGGGGAGAAATTTTTGCGCGGCCTCATGACGCCGATTGAGCCGAAAAATATTTTCTTCATGCTCCAGTCTGGTTACGCGGCGGACTTTGTCCTGGGCCTGACCGTGGAGAGCCTGAACGGCGTGCGCAATCGTTCCACCACCGCCGGCTCAGTGCGGGAAGCGGACCCCGAGTTCACCCGCGTGCTGCAATTGTTGCGCGAAGTGCAGGCGGCGGGAGCCGTTGGGATGCGTGTGGAAGTGGACAAGTCCAGAGACGAAACCGCCATGTTGTTTTTCCGGCGGGACAATGCGCCGCCAGAGATTGTGGACAAAATTGAGGAAATCCGCCAACTGCTCAAGCTGCCGGAGGGGCTACAGAAGTTCAACCTGGTCTATTCGCCCGTGCGGGGAGCGACGAATGAACTGGCGGTGGGCAGCCGCTCCATGGTGCAGGTCATGGGTGCCTTCGCCTCCTATGCGGACGTGCCGGAGCAGGATTTGAAGGACGGTCGCGCGCCGCCGTCCTTGTCATCCACCAACAGCCCCGGCAAAAGCGACCCGGTGAAGATTAAATGCAGCAAGGACAAGCCGGCGGATGCCTTCGCCACCGTGCATTACCATGGGCACTGGTTCTGGATTGACGACGGCGATTGGCGCTCGAAGCGCGCCCTCACCGCCGTCATGTTTTTGTTCACGATGGCCGAAACTGGCGGCGGCGAAAAGCTGCCATTGATCACCATACCGGCGCAATGAAGGCAGGTGACCATTGGACAGGAATCAGTAATCGGACACGAATGAACACGAAACAACACAGCCGCAACCAGTCAACGCACACGTTGATGTTGATTTTGATCTGCGGCTTCATGTCGCTGCCGGGTTTCTGCGCGGAGCCCGACAGGGCACAGACACTCGCGGTGACACCTGTGGTTGCGACCAACTGCGTGCTCGTGACGAATATCGTGGTTGTGACGATCACCAATTACGTGGTTACCACGAATGCCGCCCTGAGCACCAACACCTTCACCACGTTTCCAGACACTCCAACACTCCAACACTCCAACACTCCAACGTTAGCCCTGCCCGATCTGAGCTGGGTGCCGCCGGCAGACGGCTACGACTGGATTCAGCTCAACACCGGCGAATGGCTCAAGGGTCGCATCAAGGCCATGCAGGATCGCCAGCTTGAATTCTTCAGCGAAAAGTTGAGTGACGTCACATTTGATTGGAAAGACATCCGACAGGCGCGTTCCCCCCGCACCATTGACGTATTGTTTGTGGACGGCGAAAAGGTGTCGGGTTCTGTCATGGTGACACCAGAGCAGGTAACGGTTGGCGGCACAGCACCGTCTGTCCTTCCCCGTGACCAGCTACAAAGCCTCACGCCGGGCGGGGCCAAGGAGCGGGATTATTGGTCGGCTGACCTGTCATTTGGGCTGACGGTGCAGGCGGGCAACACCAAGGCGGTCCAATACAATGCCCAGGTCGATCTACAGCGCCGCACTCCGGCCACGCGCCTCAGTCTCGATTACATCGGGAATATCAACAGCGTCAACGGCACCGACAGCGCCAACAATCACCGCGTGAACAGCGAGTTCGATTTCTGGCTTTCACAGCGGTTCTATCTGATGCTGCCGTCAGTTGAATACTACCAGGATCCATTTCAAAACCTGGCGCATCGGGTCACCGTCGGAGGCGGCGTCGGTTATGATCTGATTGACCGCCCCAAATTGGAATGGAACATCACCACCGGTCCGGCCTATCAGTATGCCTGGTTTGATTCTGCCGAGCTTGGACAACCGACGGAGAAAGGCACGGCTGCGCTTACCTTCGGCAGTCGCTTCAAATGGGACATCACTTCCCGAGTCAAGTGGCTCGTGCAATACCGCGGTCAATACACGAGCAGGGAAGTTGGTGAGACCACCCACCACGCCGTCAGCACGCTGTCGGTCGACCTCAACAAACGCCTCACGCTCGATGTTTCCGGCATCTGGGATCGCATCTCGGATCCGAAGGTTAGCGCAGGCGGTGTCAAACCCAAGCCGGATGATTTCAGCCTGGTCGTCGGTTTGGGAGTGCATTTCTGAACCAGATTCCACTCATGGATACCGTTCGCGAAATCAAGCGGCACCTCAACCTCGACGTTTCTTCATCTGGGATTACCTCCCAAACCCTCAAATCCGATCTGACGGCAGCATACCCCAAAAAAGCGATTACTATCTGACGGTTGGGTTGGGCGTGAGGTTTTAGGCCCGCGCGATTTACTTTTTTATTTCGGATGTTGCCAGTTAGCCGCCCCCGGCGCCCTGTAAAACCGGATGACCGCAATCAATTCGCCGGCCTGTGTCTGGACCTGTGCGCGCTGGGCCGGACACGGATCCTGCTGGGCTTGCAGCACTTCATAGTAATGGACTTGCCGTTGAGATGACGCTGCGTGGCCAGCTCGGACCGACGGCGCGAGGGTCTTTGCCGATTTTAACTTCGTCTTCGTCAGGGATATTTGAGCCGGAAGAACTGGCTGCTGTTGGACCGTGAAAGCGTCACTTGATTCTGCCCGTTCGTGACCGCCGGGGCGTTCGTTACGGTCAGCCAGTTGGTCGTGGTCAAATCGGAATTTTTTTGCAGCTCAAAACTTCCGGGAGGCGACGCCCACGAAAGGACCACATTGGTGCCGGAGGGCGCAATGCCCAACGCCGCCGGGGGCAGGGAAACCTCGAATATCGGGCTCGCCAGATCGGTCGCCGCAAAAATGTTCGTGCCGCCCAGGATGGTGACGGAGCCGAAATATTGCCCGGGCGGGGTCGCCGGGTCGATCGTGATGCCAAAGACGACGTCGCTGTAAGTTTCAAAAGGCAGCAGAATGCCGGGAACGTTCGCAAAGAACACGTTCGTGTCCGCCGCGAGATAGCCGGCCGCCTCATCGATGAAATCGAACTGGATGTCGTTCAGGTACAGATCATCGGTCAGGCTCGCGTTGATCAGCGTGCCGGTGAAGAAGACTTCATTGCTGCCAACGTCCGACTGCACTGCGGGGGTCAGGACGAATGCCAGGTCCGCCCGTGTTGGTGCGATGGACAGCAGCAACGCCAGGCCGGACAAAAGCATGAATGGTTTCAGGCACATGGTTCGTGTCCGTCAATGGCCCACCGCATACAACGTGGCGTTGTTGATCGCGTAAACGATGCCATCCACGCCGACGAGGGTAGGGGTATAGGCCTCGCCCAGGCCCGAGGTCAGCACATTCGTTTCCGAAAGCGTGTTGGAAGTCAGGTCCCAACGGTAGAGCTTGCCGTCCTCGTTGTTGGCCAGCACGGATTTGGTGAACGGATCGACCGCCGCCGTATTGATGCACCACTCGTGCACGGCATGGGGATAGATATTGGTGTAGCTGGAATCCGGTGTCGGCCCGGCAATGGTGAGGACTTCATTCATCACGGTGGCTCCGGAGATGGGGTCCGTCATGCTGTTCCGCGGGTCGAGGATGCCGATTTTATTGACACCATCGCCTCCGCCTTCAACGTAATTGTTATACTTGGTCATCAGCAAATACGGCGAACTGCCGTAATAGGAAGAAACGAGTAAGGCGGATACGACGGATGCAGTGTCGTCCCAACCGAACGCGCCGGGCACCTTGGTTTGGGTGAGTGTGCTGTTGTAATGCAGCAGCCAGCCGCGATCATGATTTGAATACCACGGATTCTCCAACACACCAAAATAAACGTCACCATCGGGGCCGACGGTGGGTGAGGCGGTCCCGTCGTCGGGCACAATGGAGTCATTGGCGGGATTCCTTGCATCTTTGAGGCGAACCCTGGCAAGGGGCGCGAGGGTCCGGCCATCCACAGCGACGAGATAACCGTAGCCGTAACTGCCGTTGTTGACGGCGACATACAGCGTCTTGTGATCGTTGCTCAACGCCGGAGCGCAGTTCATAACGACATTGACGATCCCAATGTCGCTGGCGGCGTTGGTAGCGGCAACCCAGGCGCCGGTTCCATTGTAATCAATGCGGGCAATGCCGCTCCGGAGGTTCAACGGCGTGGAGCCGGTGACTTGAAACCCGAAGAAAATGTTCCCATAGCGGTCCGCGGTGATGGGCGTGTTGATATACACACTGTTCAGGTAGGCGTTGGTATTGGCGGTGTAGTTGGTCAGCCCGTAAAATGCGATTTGCCCGATGACCGGGGAAGCGTTCGTCGTGTCCGGAGTATCGCAATAGTAAACCGTCCCGCCGCCGCCCGGAAAATAGAGCCGGTTCCTGGGGGTCAGTGTGGGTGAAAAGCTCGGAGTCCAATTGTGGGCCGGCAGGATGTAGTCCGTGGGTCGCACCCAGTTCGTCGCGCCGGTGGCGCCGGCCAGTGCCTCGACTTCGAAACCGCCGGTGGCGCCCGTTTTCACCGGCACGATGACCGTGTTGGAACGCGTGATCAGGGGTGAACCATAGTGGATGAGCAGTTCGCTTCCGCTATATTGCGGATTCAGGTCCACCGGCGTATGCCACAGTATGCGATTGAGCGGCTGGGAGGCCACCGACGCGATGGCGTCATGTTGGGACTCATGCCCGTAACCGCTCCACGGAAACCGGATGCTCTGCGCCCCGGTATTCTCCGCAATCAGCAAGCCGCAAACGGTTGCCACCCTCAGCCAATGATAAAAACTTCGTCCGGGGACACGGGCGAAAGATTTATTAAAGGATTGCATCACGATATTTAATACAGTAGCAGCAAAAGGTTGGTTGGGCAAGAACAAGTGGAACGGGGTGGAGCAATTTAATTAATCTCGTAGCCGCGAACGTTAGTTCGCGCCATAGCATTCCCCTTTATTCGATTTGCGCCGACTGACGTCGGCGGCTACATATTTTTTAAAAACGCTCTAGTGGTACAATTTCAGTTTTCGGTGGGGCGAGCGTCCCCGCGAGCCGTCGTCGCCACGCTTTGACGCGCCAAGGCCGGCTCGTCAGTAGCCTCGCCCCACCAAACTGTACCACTACCCGGGACGAGGGCGGGTGGAAAACGCGGAACCAAAGGGTCCACCCATCGGTCAACACGGGAATGTTTTTGATTTCAACTGCCGGGCAAAATTTCCACCTGCTGGCGCTGGAGCCAGCCGATTCTTCCGGAACCATCGGTCACCTGCAGCCAGTTGTCGCGATGGTCCAGCACCGCCAGTTCCGCGCCGTCGTGGGCGGTAAACGCGCTCTGGGCCTCGTCAAACGGCCCGCTGCGCGCGGTGGCAGCTTGCGCGACGACCACGGCGGTTTGCTTTGAAAAATGGATCGCGGCGTTCACGCCGAGGCCCGCACACGACAAAATGGCAACCGCCACCGCGACCCGGGTAAAACCGCCCAACGCCGTTTTGAGCGCCGGACGAATTTGCGCCGCCGCCAGCAATGCAAACATCAGCCAAAATGCGACAACGGCCAACCCCGTCCACTCATTCAAAGTGAGCATACCGAGCCATCCCGCACTGCGGGACCAGCGGCTTTCACGGAGCATCGGGCCTTGCACCTGGTTGCGCGCGAAATCCAGATTGGCCCGCACCTCCGCGTCGCGCGGTGTCAATTGCGCCGCCTGGCGATACGCGGCAATCGCGCGGCCAAAATTGCCGGATTTGAATTCCGCGTTGCCATAATTGAAATAAAGCGCCGGGGAAACCGCGCCGGATTGGAGGATTTTTCCGTAGGTGGCGGCGGCGTCGGCAAATTTGCCCTCGGCATACAGTTTGTTCGCGGCGTTGAATTCAGCCGGACTGTCAGCGGCCGTCGTCCGGCCGGGGAAAATCCAAACCGCCATTGCCGCCAGCAAAATGTGCAGGTGCGTTTTCATGCTTTCACGTTTTGCAGTTCGCGAACGGCGTTTTCAAATTGTGGAATCACCGCGGCCAGTTCCCCGCTCGTTCGCATGGGCGCGTAGCGCGCCTGGTTGCAGAGCTGGAACAATTCGCGCAGGGCGGCCAGTGTTGTTTCCGGCGTGACCAGCGGGACCAGGCGCTCGTCAATCACGGCTTCAGTGATGGACGACGCGGGACAATCCAGCCGTTCGCCCAGTTGTTCCTGCAAGAGCCGGAACAGTGTGGCAAAGAATTTGTCCGAGTTGTTTTCCGCCGCGAGGCGATGCAAATCGTTCAATCCCTCACGAACGAGTTGGGCGACGCGCCGTTGCCGTCGCAAACGGGGATTGTTCGCCAGGCTGTCCGTGCGTTTGCGCCACACGAAGGCCGCGAGCCAGGCGAGCACCGGCACACTTTGCACGGCGAGAAACCCCGGTTGCATCAACAGCGGCGGACCGGCTTGCGTGAGCGTACCGAGCTGCTCCTTGATGGGAAGAATGTCCTGGGGCGGTGGCGTAGGTTGCATGTTGGTCGTTTTCGTGGCGGCAATCATCGGCGCGGGTGTCGTGCCGCCGGAATGCACGGCGAGTTGCACCGGCGGCTGCGTGAGCGTCTGGTAAGTTTTTGTGTCCGGATTAAAAAAGCTGAACGAAAACGCTGGCAATTCATGCACATCCGTGTTTTGCGGCGTGACAATTTGCTCGAATGTTTTTGTGCCTTGCAAGCCGAGCTGGTCGCTGGTTGCGACTTTGGACGTGGGTGGATAGGCCTTGAAATCGCGCCAGGCAGGCTGGTCGGGCAACGTGAGCGCATCGAGCGCGCCGTGGCCGGAAATTTGGACGCGCACGGTGATGGGGTCCCCGACGGCAACATTGGTTGGGCCGGCGTTGACGGTCATGGTGTAACTGCCAATCGCGCCGTTGAAATTCGGCGGCGCACCTTCGGTGGGCAACGGCAGCGATTCCACGTTCAGCGTATCCGTGGCGAATGAGACTTGTCGTTGTTCGCCGCCGCCGAATATTCCAAATGGAAATAAATCGCGAGCCTGGTTGGCTGAGGGCAAAACCACCACCGCGCTGGCGGTGAATGGGCCGACGCTTACCGGCCCGGTCTTGACCGTGGTCAAGGCCAGCGAAAGGGGAATATCCGTATAGATCCGGTTGCCAATCTGGACCCGTTGCTTGGAGCTTTGAGCCATTTTGCCAACGGTGAACCCATTGGCGGGGGTGCTGGTAAACTGGAAATTGCCGAAATTCTGAACGTCATCACGCAGATACACATCCAGCCGGGCAGCCAGCACTTCGCCGGGGTAAACCTCTTTTTCCGGCAGCGTAAGTCTCATGAACGCGACTTCCGAACCGGAATTGACGGCTGCCGCTGGCGGCGAATTCGGCGGCAGCACCTTCAAACTCAGCGGCGACGAACTTAGCCGCTGTCCGCCAACGTCGGTGGCCAGCGGCGGGATGGTGAAATCGCCGGCCTGCCGCGGTGTCAGCGTGAAATTATACGTGACCGTGGATTTGGTTTCTCCATTGATATAGCTGAACTGGCTCGACGGTCCGACGTAGGCGATTTGCAAACCGGCGACATTTGAGGGCATGGGAACATTCCGTGGCGACCCATCCTCAAACGTCAGCGACAAGGTGGCGCTTTCACCTAGCGCAATGGTGTCACGGTCGAGTGACGCCGTGAACGTGGCGGCATTAAGCCGCACACCGCCCAGGCACAACACGGCCAATACCATGCCGGACCAATATGTGTTCTTTAAAGCACGTTCCATTTTTTCAAAACCACTCAAGAAATTCAGGAAAATAGACATTCCCGGGGGCAAAATGTTCATGCTTCAAATCGCCTTCAGCAGCGCGGCAATCAAGCCGTCCGTCGTGTGCTCCTTCGCTTCGAGCGCGGGTTCCAACCCCAGGGCGCGGATGGCCTTGCTGGTTTCCGGGCCGATGGACGCGAGTTTCGTTTGCGGGAATTTCTTCAGCAGCTTTGGCAAATCAAAACGCGCGTGAAAATGTTCGACCGTCGAGCCGCTCGTGAAGGTGATCCAGTCCGCACCGCTTTCGAGCAGCATCGCCCCCGCGTCCGCCGGGTCTTCGGTTTCGGCCACGGTTTTGTAAACGGCGATGTCGTCCACGATGGCGCCGAGTTCTTCCAACGCCCGCGGCAAATCAGGGTTCGCTGCCTCGGCGCGCAGCAGGCAGATTTTCAGATTTTCAATGCTTTCATATTTGGCGAGCGCCCCGGCAATTTTTCTTCCGACGAACTCATCCGGCATCACATCCACCTGCAAATGCAACTCGCGCAGTTTCGCCGCCGTTGCCGGGCCGACCGCCGCGAGGCGCACGCCGCCGATGTCGCGCATATCCTGGAACCGCTTGAAGAACAGGTCGAAAAACGCCGTCACGCCGTTCGCGCTCGTGAACACCAGCCAGTTGTAACTATTCAATCCGAGCAGCGCGTCCACGATGTCCCGTTTGTTGGCCGGCTGGACGATTTTGATGGCCGGAATTTCCAGCACGTCCGCGCCGAGTTCGGCGAGTTTCCGCGAAAAACTGCCGGCCCGCTCGCGCGCGCGGGTGACGACGACGCGCCGGCCAAATAACGGCCGCTGCTCGAACCAATTCAGCTTTCCGCGCAATTTCACGACGTCGCCGATGATTGTCAGCAGTGGTGGCGATAGTTTTTTTTCAACGGCCAGACCGGCGATGGTTGCCAGCGTCCCGGCAACGGCTTGTTGCCGGCCGGTTGTGCCCCAACGGACCATGGCTACGGGCGTGTCCGGCGACATCCCGTGCGCGATAAGCGATTTGGTCCAGTCGTCCAGCCGGTCGGTGCCCATGAGCACGACCTTGGTGCCGGGAATTTTGGCGATTTGGTCGTAACGCAAATCCGTTTTTGCGTCGGCAGGGTTTTCGTGGCCGGTGAAAACGGTGAAGCTGGAGCAATGCTCGCGGTGGGTGAGGGGGATGCCGGCGTAATTCGGCGCCGCCACGACCGATGAAACGCCGGGCACGACTTCAAAGTGAATTTTCGCCGCTGCGAGCGCCTCCGCTTCCTCGCCGCCGCGCCCGAAAATGTAAGGATCGCCGCCCTTGAGCCGCACGACGCATTTGCCTTGGCGCGCCTTCGCCACCATCAACTCAATGAGTCCAGCCTGCGATAGCGCGTCCGCACTCTTTTGCTTGCCGCGCGAAATCAATTCCACGCCTGCCGGCGCCAGCCGGAGCAGACCGGGATTGACCAGCAGATCGAAAATCACCACGTCCGCGCGCCGGAGCAATTCCGCGCCGCGCAACGTGAGCAGACCCGCGTCGCCCGGCCCCGCGCCGACGAGATAAACTACGCCTTTGGATTTCACGCGCATACTTTATTCGAGCAGCGGAGTTAATCAATGAAAGAGGGCGGGGTATCAACCACGAAATACACGAATTACACAAAAACAGAACCATTGATATTTTATGCATTCCTTTCGTGTGTTTCGTGTGTTTCGTGGTTGATCATTTCCGTTCCGGTGCTGGTGCTGGTTTGTTGAATAAGGAAACCAGGAAACCAGGAAGATAGCAGAGAAGCCGGTTCGTGGTTTCATGGATTCCTTATTGAATCCAAAAGCGGCAGTGCTGTTGTTGGCGTATGGAGCGGCTTAATTTGATTTACCATTGCCGGACTTTGCGCTTTTAACCCGCGCTGTTGCCGCATATAAATTCTGCGTGCCTGAACCCGGACAACCCGCCATCAATGCCGCCACGCGCTGCTGCGCGGTCTATGGCTTTCCCATCCGCCATTCCGCGTCGCCCGCGATGCACAACGCCGCGTTCGCCGCGCTCGGCCTGAACTGGCGTTACCTCGCGTTTGAAGTCCGCCCCGACGATTTGCGCGCGGCCATCGCCGGCGCCAAGGCGATGCAATTTGCCGGTTTGAATTTGACGGTGCCGCACAAGTTGCTCGCGCTCGAAATGGTGGACGCGCTCGATGAGTCGGCAAAAACCTGGGGCGCGGTCAACACCATCCGATTTGAGGGACGAGACGGCCAGGGCGCGTGGCTGCCGCTGCGCGAGTTTGAGGGAGAAACGCATGGCGAAAAACGTGGCGCAGGCGTTCCGCCTGCAAATTCCAGCCAGGCAGGCCGGAGGCCTGCGCCACTTGAAATCCGCGCCATCGGCTTCAACACGGATGCCGATGGTGTCGCCCGTTCGTTGCGTGAGGACCTGGCCCTGGAGCTGGTGGGCGCGAAAGTGTTGCTGCTCGGGACTGGCGGGGCGGGGCAGGTGGCGGCTTTAAGGCTGGCAGTGGAAAACGTGTCCGAATTGTTTCTGATAGATTTCGTAAGCGCCAAGGCCGAGGCGGTGGCGCAGGAAATTCGCAAGCGGCATCCGCGGATGAAAGTGGTGGTCGGCTTTCCCCAGGGGCCGGTGGATTTATTGTTGAATGCCACGCCGCTCGGTTTGAAGCCCGGCGATCCGTCGCCGTTGGACGAAAAGCAGTTTTCGCTGCGCCAGGCGCGATCGGTTTATGACATGATTTACAGTCCGCCGGAAACGGCGTTGCTCCAAGCGGCCAAAGCCGCCGGTTGCCGCACGTCCAACGGCCTGGGCATGTTGCTGCATCAGGGCGCGAAGGCTTTTGAAATCTGGACCGGACAACCTGCGCCGCTCGATGTGATGCGCCGCGCGCTGGAAGCGGAAGTTTATCAGTCCACAGTCCACAGTCCACAGTCCACAGTTGGGAGTCAACAGTCCGCAGTCCGCAGTCCCAAATCTTGAGTTCATAACGTGCAATTGCATTTGAATAATCGGCTTTTCTTGACTGTGGACTCAGGACTATGGACTGTGGACTTAAAAATATGGGTAAAATCCAGAAATTCGAGGACATCCTCGCATGGCAAAAGGCGCGGGAATTAACCAGGGAAGTCTATGCGCACTCCAAGACAGGAGCGTTTGCAAAGGATTTCGGATTGAGGGATCAAATTCAGCGCGCCTCGGTTTCGATCAGGGGAAATGTCGCGGAGGGATTTGACCGGGGCGGAGATAAAGAATTCATTCAGTTTCTTTCAGTTTCAAAAGGCTGCTGCGGGGAAGTAAAATCACACCTTTACGTTGCCTTGGACCAGCAATACATCAATCCCACGCAGTTCAACCAGCTTTACAACTCGGCTGACGAAGTGGGCCGGCTGCTTGCCGGGTTTATGGCTTTCCTGAAACGATCTGATTTGCGGGGCAGAAAATTCAAATGATACATTCAGTCCACAGTTTGCAGTCCGCAGTCCACGGTCTGACGAGTGGGCTTCTGTTGGCCTTTGGGGTTGTGTTTTCGGCTGTGGACTCTGGACGCGCGACTATGGACTGGTCCCTCCTGCCATTCCATTTTTGGTCGCTCGTCTTCTTCGTACTCGGCTGCATTGTCGGCAGTTTTTTGAACGTGTGCATCCACCGGTTGCCGCTGGGCATGAGCATCATCACGCCCCGATCACATTGTCCGCACTGCAAGTATTCCATTCCGTGGCATCTGAACATCCCGCTGGTGACGTGGCTGGCGTTGCGCGGACGCTGCAAAAATTGTGGTGCGCCCATCTCGCTGCGCTATTTTGTCGTCGAATTGCTGACGGGCGTGGCGTTTCTAAGCTGCTGGCTGGCGTTCGGTGATGCCGGTCATCCGCTTCAGTCCATGCCGGTTGCCTTGGTTTACGCGATTTTTCTCGCGGGACTGATCGTGGCAACGTTCATTGACTTTGAGAACCTCATCATTCCGGATGAAATCACGATCGGCGGCCTGGCCGTGGGTTTTATCGCGTCATTTTTCCTTCCGTCATTGCAGGGTGCGAGCGCGTTGAATGTCGGGATGCGGCGAAGTTTTATCGGCGCGATTGTGGGCGCGGCGACAATTTACGCGATTCTGCGGCTGGGCAAATGGCTGTTTGGCCGGCAGCGGGTGAAATTGCCGATGGAGACGAAAATTATCTTCACCGATACTTCCGTGCATCTGCCGGACAAGGAAATTCCCTACGAAGAATTATTTTACCGGCGGTCGGACGTGATTGTGCTGCACGCGCGCACGGTTGAACTGGTGGATCGCGGTTACAAGGACGTGGTGGTGAGGCTCGCGCTTCGGTCGGGGTTGTTGGAAATTGATCAGGACAATTTTGAGACCGAAAAATTGCATCCTGAAGAAATTCATCACCTGGAGGCAGTGAGCACGGAAATCGTGTTGCCGCGCGAGGCGATGGGTTTGGGCGACGTGAAATTCATGGGCGCGATTGGCGCGTTCATCGGCTGGCAGGGCGTGATGTTTTCGTTGATGCTCAGTTCAATGATTGGCGCGGTGGTCGGGGTGACGCTCATCGCGATGCGCCGTCGCGAATGGTCATCGCGCATGCCTTACGGACCCTACATCGCGCTGGCGGCGGCGATCTGGATTTTCGGCGGGAAGAAACTGGTGCCGTGGCTTTTCGCCTTTTGAAAACGGCTTACCTGAGCTGCAAATAAACGCGGCTGCCTTCGGATCTCATTCCGCCGGTCTGATTTTCCGTGAGGAAAAGGCGCGCGGCTTCGACCTTGCCCGTTTGCAGAATGTAAGCACGAACGGCTTTGGCGCGATCGGACGCCAGCGCTTCAAAATCACCATCAGTGACGGGAAGGGTGGCCAGCAGCAACACCTCCATCGGGTCGGTTGGCGCGGCGGGTTTGGTCTGATTGGAAATGGCGGCGACGTTGGACGATTTTGGCGCGGTGATCAGCGAACGTTTCATCAAAAGGGTCGCATCTTTTTCAATTTTGCCCGAGCGCGATGGAATTTGCGCGGCGATGGCGATGAGGTTGGTGTTGGCGGCGATGAAGGCGGCGTTGATGACGCCCTTGTCCACCGCCTCGCTGTAAAGTTTCTTCACCCAGGCGGCGCGTTCCTCCGGGGTCAGCGTGATTTGGTCGGGCGTGGTGGTGGCGCGTTCGGATTTGCGAAGCGACGTCCATTGCCGGGTGCGGATTTGTTTTTCCAGGCTGGCGCGGCGCAAACTGTCGCGGTCGGCCTCGGGATCAATGCTGCCGGCAATTTCCAGTTGCAGGCCGGGCCGTTCGTAAAGCCCTTTCACCAGAGAATCCAGCTTTTGTTCGTTGGCCGGCAATAACACTGCGCTGCCCGGAACGAAATCCTGATAACTTAATTCTTCGCCCCCGCCGCCGAACACCGCGCCCAGCAATGAAAACGGCGAGGTGGCGACCTTGGTAAGAATGTTAAGAATGGCGCGCGTGACGACCTTGCCAATGCTGAATTGCGGGTCGTCGAGGCTGCCTTCGATGGGCATGTCGAGCACGATTTGGCCGTTGCGGTCCTTAAGGATGGCGATGGCGAGGCGCACGGGCAGATGCGTCGCGTCCGGACTTTCCACCTTTTCGCCAAAAGTGAATTGGTCGAGCGTAATCACATTCTTTGACTTCAATTTCCGCCCGACGAGATCATACGCCAGGTCCAGGTTTAACTTTCCCTGGGCGATGCGATAACCGGCGAACTTCGAGGAATACGGGCTGGTCGGCGTCAAATCCACGTTCTTTGCCGCAATCTTCAAATCGTTCGTCCCGGTTTCGTTGAAGGGATTGATGTGGCCGGTGATGTCCACCGGGCCGATGCCGTCCACGACGGCGTGCAGATTCACGTCG
>Ga0116127_1000613_pt1 | contig 29972 bp, 31 predicted proteins | sample June2015DPH_16_1_FD_89731 | JGI IMG/M metagenome (GOLD analysis project Ga0116127, IMG submission 89731) | Peatland microbial communities from SPRUCE experiment site at the Marcell Experimental Forest, Minnesota, USA - June2015DPH_16_100 | ecosystem: Environmental > Terrestrial > Soil > Wetlands... | reverse complement strand
GCTCCTAAATGCATTAGCAGCGTTAAGATTGAACAGACCGGAAAAAACCAGATCCATCACCATGCTAGCAAGATAGCAGAAATTAACACAAACCAATCGAATTAGCAACAGACTGGCGCGCTTATTGCATCACTATAGAAATCTGGTTTAAATAATTAAACTCGCATAGTTATTATGTGGGGAAGTAGGTTGGAAGTACAATATGCGTGCTTCAATGAGTTCCCCGATCAATGTGCAGGATGCCCAGAATACAGTGAAACAAGGCAAGATCAGGCAACGCAACTCACATTGCTGGCAGGGATGGGTATGATGAACCCGGTTCCATATGCCGAAAAAATCGTCAAAGAATGCAAGCGGTATCACAAACGCAAAGTTGAATATATGGGATAGCAAGAAGCACAGCGCAACCCTGAATAAGCAAACATAGCCAAGGCAAAGTTGACTGAGGAAACTAAATTATCGGGGAAAACTCTCGATTTTTACGTTACTTCTTGGATTGCGCTAAAGATAGCGAAATGAATGCTGGGCGGTATCTCGCCACTTGGGTGGATGGGTTCAATTCCCAGCGACCAAAGGCCGCATATCGCATCATTTCCGTTTCGCGCGCGCTGGGGAGGCCGGTGCGTAAGACGAAGCGCTTTGCCAAGACCAAGCGGAGGCTTGTTTGTTCTATTGGATTGTTTCAGTTCTACTGGAATTTCATCAACGAGTTTGAACGGAGAGAGTCTCCAGCAACACTGAAGGATTAACAGATCACGTTTGGACATGGCGCGAGTTTTTGCATAAACATTAACTATCTCGGATGAGGGCATTACTAAGAAAAGCACTTAGCCGAAAATTGCCTGCGACAGAAACTATTTAAGACATAGATGTCTTTCAAAAACGTTAATTGGCAGTTAAAAGGGCTTTGGGGCATCAGTTTCGTTGAATATAACTAAAGGGCACTTTAATTTCAATCTATTCTTAACCAATAATTTTCCAAGATTAACTATGAAAAAACTCCTTTTTGACGAACTTTAAGGAGGCAACCAGAATTTCACATGGCGACCTTTATAGAAATTTCTGGGGAATGTTCAAGGAGACAACATTAGCTTACTCATTTGACATAGCTGGATTAATTGCTGGTTTTCTTATTGCTTACCAGCTTAATGTTTTCAGGCTCTCACCCTGGGCCTTGGCTCTTTATCCAGCATTCATAAGCATAAGAATAATTAACGGTTTACTTAGTGGTCGCTTAAGCACTGCCTTGCATCTTGGCACGATTTACCCTCGATTTTCTGGAAATACAAAAAGCTTCCATAAATTAATCCATGCCATAATTGTATTAACTTTAGTAACAAGCCTAACGGTTAGCTTAATTTCTTTATTTTTCGGTTACTTGCTTTTGGGCATAACCCTAGCTGATTTCCCAGCTATACTATCAGTAATGGTTTCAACATTAGCAATAGGTCTGCTTTTTTCTTTAGTAACTATTAAGGTTGCCTTTGTTTCTTTCAAACGAGGATTAGACCCTGACATCGTAGTTTATCCAATAATATCTACAGCAGCCATCATTTTCATAACCCTCTGTTATATTGGAGTGTTAAATTTGTTTTTCTTTTTGCCTTTTTTTGGCAGATTAGCAATTCTAGCTATCGGCCTTACACATGTATTTCTCGTTCTATATTTGATATCACAAGACAGGCAGGAACCTGAATTCCTGAAAACCATAAGAGAATCCCTCATTATGCTAATGTTTGTAGCCGTAATTCTAACCCTAACCGGAACCATTTTCAAAGGAATAAGTAACTTCGCAGAAAACCGGAAAGAAATTTACACGATTTATCCAGCCTTAATTAGCATGGTAAGCAATGTAGGCTCAGTTGTAGGCTCCACCGCTAACACTAAGCTCGCTTTAGGTTTACTCACGCCCTCTTTCTCCTCAATAAAAAATCATACTAAAAACATTACTAGCGCATGGACAGCCTCACTTTTAATCTCCACCGTTTTAGCCCTCATATCTCTAGCAATTAACCGTGTGTTTCCACTATCAAGCGTGCTTAATTTTATGATAATGATTTGGTTATCTAACGTAATAGCGGTCATAGGTATAGTGCTTTTATCTTACGGTATCGCGATATTAACATTCAGAAGAGGCTTGAACCCTGATAATTTTGTCATCCCAATTGAAACCTCATTAGCAATCATAGTAACCTCAACAGCTTTACTATTAGCTTTACTTCTAATCGGGTAGCTTGAGGGTATAATTAAAATAATTCAGAGCCATATTTTATTGTGGAGCGATCTCTAGAATATGCCTAAATTTGAAAAGATAGAATACAAACCTATCCCCGTCAGAGAGCTTTTGCTTGAAATGAAAAATCTATCTGAACTAATGATTGATTTAGCCTATTCCGCAGCGTTATATAATGATAAAGACCTTGCTGAAGACGTTCTCGCGCTTGAAAGCCGAGTAGATACGTTGGCGTACCTTTTAAATATGGAATTAATGGTTGCTTCAAGAGACCCAAAAGACGCAGAGGCAATGGTTGGCATTTCCATAGTAGCTTCTTCCACAAATAAAATTTCAGATGCTGCCGCCGACATAGCAGCCATAGTAACTCGCAACATTGGCATTCACCCCATAGTTGGCGAAATCTTTGAAAAAGTAGAAGAACGCTTAATGAAAGTGACCGTAAAAGCCAATTCAGCGATTGTCAAGAAAAGGATAGATGAACTGGATTTAGCTGCAAAAATGGGCGTTGATATTATTGCCATCCGCCGACATAACGATTGGATACTCAACCCCAAGGGCACAGAAAGAGTCTTACAAGACGACATGCTAATTACTCGTGGAGCATCATTAGGCATTGAAAAGTTTAAAGATTTAGCTGAAGGCGAACTTGCAAAATTAGACGTTGAAGAACGCGCGAAATTCGAGGAAATTGTTTCAAGATTCGTAGAACTCAAGGACACATCTGAGTTAATGTTGGATTTAGCTTATTCTTCCCTTCTGTTAAACAGTAAGGAACTAGCTGAAGAAGTCGAGCGTCTTGAAGAGCGCATGGACCAGTTGCACACTGATTTCGAATTGCTTGCTTTAACGAGCGATTTCAAAAAAGAAGAAGCCTCAGGTTTCCTAGGTTTAATTCGGTTAGGTGTAGCGACAGAAAAAATCGCTGATGCCGCTGCGGATATAGCTGAGGTTGTTCTAAGAGGTATTGAGCCGCACCCAATTTTGAAGCTGACAATTAAAGAAGCAGAGGAAACAGTTGCCCAAGCTTGTGTTACTGCGGATTCTCGGCTTGTAAATAAAACTCTTAAAGAAGCGCGTGTGCATGAAGAAACAGGCATGTGGGTTTTAGTGATAAAAAGAGGAGAGAAATGTTTGCGTCCTCGAGCAGACTCAAAAATCCAAGCAGGTGACGTATTAGTTGCTTCAGGATACGCTGAAGGCGCTGATGACTTAAAGAAGCTTTCTTCCCCAGCCCAAGTGTGCAACGTCGAATAGTTGGCATCTTTATTTCAGATTCATTAACACTATAAACCAGTAACCGCGCGCATGGTTGTTCCGAAAATGGTTAAAAATGGTAATAATCCTCTTTTTGGCATTCACAACCAATCCTTCTTTCTCATAGAACTCCAGCGTGCTGCCTTGCCAATAGATTATGTGTTGAAGTATGTTGGTGAGACTGCTTTGTCGGGTCTTCCAAGATTTTCTGATGCTTCTCTGTTCATGGCCAGACACAGCAGGCTGTAAAGTGTGGTAGGAAGCGACGTTTTTTAAGCCTCTGACTTTGTTCGTGGCCAAGCTGTACTGTGTCTTCAGGAAGCTGTAGACTGCTTCTATATGCGGTCTCTTGTGATACTCTCTTTTCTGATCTTCTGGCCCGTAGGTTCGAAACTTCTTATCTACTCAGCAAGCCCTTAACGTCTCGTTTCTGAGTTTGTCACCACGGCATCAGACATCACCGAGAGATACACAGAGACAGAGACGGAGGGGGTCTACTCCCTAATTCTCTTTTTCAGTACCGCTCTTAAAAGGATATTAAATTTCAAAATTTTGTTGGGTTCAATTATGTCGCTGCTTTCTTTATTCTTGCTTAAATGTACTCCGGTAAGGAAAACCGTGAGCATAAATGCCAGTTCCCTTCTAATTAAAAAACCGTTTTCCCCTTTAATTTGGAACTAACTGAAATTTATAAAACATAAAAAATAGATAAAAAGCCATGAAATAGCTTGAAAAAAGCAAAGTGATTAAATAGAAATGTTTTCGCGATGGGGATTGCAGGGAAATTTTATAAGTTAAACATATAATTCAGAAAGGATTTGGGGAAAAGCGTAAAAATAAGTGTTCATAAGAACTCTTGAAAAGTGATGATTTACTTTGACCCCTGGAATTGAAGAAGAGGTGTTAACCAGTTTAGGGCTAACGTTTTCCCGGGGCAGAGTTTATCTGACTCTTGTTCACAACGATTACCCTCAAAATAAAGGGCAAAAGCATTTTGAAGATGCCAGATCACAGGTTCTATGCAATGTTGAAATGTTTAGGGAAAATGGTTTCAATGAAAGGAGCAATTAAAACTGGAAGCAGAGAGGGCATTGTAATGCCATTACCTCCGTTCTTTAGGACCATTATACAAACTAAGGAGCAAGGCTTTGTATGGACAGTTTCTATGCTTATGGTATTATCATTGAGACGTATTCTTGCAAATCTAAAATATATCCCTGAAAATGCTATTGTAGAAGTTAACAATTCCAAGATGTTTTTGCTTCCGAGAAAAGGCGACATTAACTGGGATCTGTTTTTGTATAAAAAAAGAGAACCAATCTGCACAAATTATTTGATGCACTCAGGTATCCTCAAAGAGGGCGATGTTGCCTTAGACATTGGAGCCAACATAGGTTATTACGTTCTGGTTGAATCACAACTTGTGGGCAAAAGAGGACAAGTCTACGCTGTTGAACCCGTTTTAGGCAATTTTAACCAACTGGAAAAGAACGTGCAACTAAATAATTTGAAGAATGTTTCGATGTTCCAGTTTGCATTGGGCGAGAAAGACGCGAAATCAGGGGAGATTTACGTTTCAGATAAGTCTAATTTATCCGCTATGAACAGAAATGCCGTTGGCGGCAAAATCGTTAGTGCACAGGAAGTATCCGTGGAGACGGTGGATACGTTCTTTAAAGATAAAGCTCCTCCAAACCTCATTCGCATGGATGTGGAAGGCTATGAATACGAGATAATTAAGGGAATGGCTAAAACTCTGAAGGGGAACATAAAAATTCTTGTAGAGCTGCATCCTTCGCGTCTTTGTCTCGATCCTGAAAAAATGGATGAAATATTTCATATTCTGGAGCAAAACAACTTCAGAGTTCGATTTGTGGTTATTGAGGATAAGGTTGAAGAAAACAAAATCGTTAGGCTCTTTTTGAAGAAAGCTGGAGATAAGCTGCCGATCGTTGCTTCGAATATATCTATGCAAGAACTCAAAAAACTGATAGAAAATAACTCAAGGTTGGCCCCAAATGTGGTATTCGAAAGACAGATTTCTTCCTATTAAGTAACTGGAAAGTCATCCTTTACTGCGTTCTTGCTTGTTCTTCTGTGAAGAGTAGTGGTTGATTAATTCCTTAACCGACGACTAACTGGAACATAAAAAATGGCTTCTCATAGCCACGGTTGAGTTCAAATGTGGCTTGGTTTATTCGCACTTATACGAGTACATGATTTTTTATCCCGTCTTCCTGCTTTACTGGTGTTTGCAGTTGCCGCTAAGCGGCAAGCGGGATAAGACACAATTTAACGCGTTAAAGCAATCCATAGATGGTCTGAGACTGGCCTTGGCAGCATCTCTGCCTTGTCGTCTTTATGCATGAGTATTCGTTTGTTGGGGTTTATGTTGAATTCGCCTATGACGTCAGCGTAAATGTGCTCTAGGCTTAAGGCATCGATTATTTTGTTTGCGGCTTCTGGCTGTGCAGCAATAAGCAATGCGCCTGAACTAATCAGTTGCAAAGGGTCAATTTCATAATACCTGCAGATTTTGGCAGTTTCAGGTTCAACCGTAATTTTTTCTTCAAAAACCCGTACGCCTAAGCCAGCAGCGTCTGCCATTTCGTGGATTCCGTTTAGTATTCCGCCTTCTGTTGGGTCATGCATGGCGTGGACTCCACCTGTTCTGTAAGCCGTTAATGCGTCTTTTACTACGCTTATTTGGCTGTAGAAGCGTTTGGCGCTCTCAAGTATGCTCAGAGTAAAAACTTTTTTTAGTTGCTCTTCGCGGTCGGAAGCTAAAATTGCCGTGCCTTCAATTCCAGCGGTTTTTGTTAAAATCAGCTTGTCGCCTGCTTTGGCGCCTGCAGCAGTAACGTATTTGCCTTTTTCAGTTAAGCCCATGACGCAGCCAACAACAATAGGATTAGCCAGCCCCGGAGTTGACTCACAATGCCCTCCAACAATCGCAATGCCAAGCTCCTTAGCGGCAGCGTTCATTTGAGTGCTTATGGTTTCAACGATTTTGCTGTCAGCGTCCTCTGGCAAAAGCAAGCATGAGAAGAAAAAGGCGGGTTCAACCCCAAACGTAGCAACATCATTAGCGTTAATGTTGATGGCTTCCCATCCGATACGTTCAACTGCACCAGTGATTGGATCCATGGAAACGATGGCGTTCTTGCTTCCAACATCTAACACTGCACCATCTACTCCAGCAGCGGGACCCAAAACTACTTCGCTACGTTCGGCGCCAAGGTTTTTGAACACTACTTCTTTTAGGATGTCTATCGGGATTTTTCCAGGCGGCAGTTTCATGATCTTAATCTCTGTGAAATCTAGCTTTTAAGTTGTTGATACAATTCTTGACCTGTAGCTTCTCCAAGCTTCTGGAAGTCGTTTGCGAAGTATAATGGCTATTGGAATCCCCACTATTCCACCCGCGGCTATTTGCAGTATGTTGAAGGGCACTTCGCCCAGCGCTGCCCAGCGTAATGACAACCCGAAAAACTCAGCTAAGAAATACCCCGATACCATTTCGGCACCTGCTATGACCACTGCACTGATGTCTCTTTTTCGGCTTAGCCTGTTTGATATTAAGCCTGCGATGAGCCCTTCAGCGCCTTTTATGATGAGTGTGAACGGTGCATAGACGAAGTATCCGCTGGATACATCGGATATTGCGGAGCCAACCCCGCCGGCGAATCCGCCGACGATTGGACCGAAAGTGAGGGCGGTGGCGAAGATCATGATGTCTCCGAAGTTTAGGTATCCTTTTGTGGCTGGAATGGGAATTTGCACAAGGAAGGTTGCGACTGCTACAAGGGCTGCCATGACTCCTGCTTGTGCAATTATGAGGGTGATTCTTTTTCTGTCGGGTTGAGGTTGCGTTTTTTCACCTTGGTAGTTGCAACTTTAGTATAGTTGCATCTATACTATCAAATAAGCGTTACGGAACCAACAATCACAAAAGCAGCTGTATATCGTCGAATGCTGCCAGAACCTTCCTTCCACGCTCAGTGATTCGGAAGAATTTCTTGCCGTTCTCCTCATAGCCGACCACCAACCCCTTATCTGACAGCTCGTTGAGATGTTGATAGACAGCGGCGCGCGTCATTATCTTGCCTAATTGTTTCCATAAATCATAACCGTACGTGTCCTTTTCACTGAGAATTTTAAGGATTTTTTGTTTAGTGCTTACTGCAAGCCCTAAGCCTGCGGTTTTCTGTTTTTTCGTCATCGCCTGAAGAACATCGGTCGCTTTTAGCCCGCTCCCCGTGATAAGGCAGACTACGCTGCTGTCGCTGGAAATTCGGTCAACTTTCAGTTTCTGCAGTGCAGCCACCGTGGCTGAGCTGGCTGGTTCAGCGAAGACTCCTTCAAGCTTAGCTACTTGAAGCTCTGCAGCCAAAATATCAGCGTCTGAGACAGTTAAAGCTAAGCCGTTTGATTCTTGAATCGCTTTAATTGCTAATTCGCTTTGTAATGGCTCGCCAACGAGAATAGCTAAGGCACGAGTGGATGGGTTGCAGGATTTTGAAGATTTTGAAGATTTTGAAGATGATTGTTCTGTTAGTTCGTTGACTATTGGGGCACAGCCTTCTGTCTGGACTCCTATCATTCGTGGCAACGAGCGGGTTAGCCCTAACTTTTTGAGTTCTTTAAACCCTTTCCAAAGAGAATAGATGGTCCCGCCGCTTCCCATCGAAACTATAACCCAATCAGGAACCGCAAACTGCTCATTAATTTCGAACGAAATAGTTTTTTGAGCTTCAACAACCAACGGGTTAAGTTCGGCAGTCGCTTGATACCAGCCTGTTTCCTTGGCTAAGGCAGAGGCCTTGCGGATGGAGTCATCCACAATGTCGCCTGATTCCTCGATGACGGCGTCGTAAGCAATCATCTGCGCCAGTTTTCCAACATCAACAACTTTGGGAACCAAGACGTGGCAAATCAGTCCTGCTTTTGCGCCGTAGGCAGCTAAAGAAGCGCCCATGTTCCCGTTAGTGGCGCATACTATTGCCTCAAAGCCTTGGTCAATCGCGTTTGATGTCAAGAAAGCTGCTGCGCGATCTCTGTAAGAGTTTGTGGGGTTGCGTGTTTCATCCTTCAAATAAAGGTTCTTTAACCCGACGGCTTTGGCAAGTCTTTCAGCCTTATGCAATGGTGTTCCGCCCTCTCCCAAACTGACCATGTGCTTAACAGGCGGAAGCATCTCTCTGTATCTCCAGAATCCCTGCTCTCTCGAAAATTTCAATTTTTCAGCTTCAGGTAAGTCAGCTATGAATTCCAGTGTGCCGCCGCATTTTTCACAGTTGCTTCTCAACGGGTAAACTGGAAGCTCTGTACCGCAGTGAATGCATCGAAGCATCAAGTTTTATTCCCCACTACCTGCATGTTGGAAGAGCCTTTTATGTTATGCCATTTGCTGATTAGTTCTGTTCTTTTGGAGCAAAGCATTTAGGAGAGGAAAATCTAAATGGGAGTTCACCTCAAAATAGACGATTATGAGTGATAATTGATGAGCGTAAGAGAAGACCCAATAAAAATGCATAAAGAAGCTAATTCGCTGATGGAAAACGGCAAATACGTTGAAGCAAGAGACATTTTCATCAAAGTGGCAGACCTATACTATAAAGGCCAGAACTATTTCGGGTCAGCAGAAATGAACTATAAAGCTGGCGAATGCGCCTTTGCCCTCAAAGAATACGAGAAAGGCGTGGAATTTTTTATGAAGTCCGCTGACATCTCGTTTAATAAGGGATTCGACAGGTACGGCGTTAGCGCGCTTGATTATGCACGAGACTGCCAAAAAGCCTTAGGCAACACAAAGGAAGTTGAAGAGCTAAGCAAGAAAATTAAAGAAGTCAAAGAAAAACTCGAAAGCTCCGGCTTCTAAGAGCCTAACTTTTCTTTTATCCGGGAATTTACCGTTTTTTGAGGTTTTAACATTTTGGTGATTTGTTATATGGCTGGAAATTTTGCTAGCTTAATCATGATTAACTTTAAGTTAATTGCAGTTAACTATATATCTTGGAATGCACATGATTAAAATTGGTGCTGAACATGAGTATCGAAAACTTAGTTATGCAGGCAAGCAAAAAATGTGAAATATTCGCAAACCCAATAAGAAGCTTCATCGCCGCATTTATCGCTGCCAAAGAAGAAGCAACATGGTCTGAACTGAAAGGTGCAATAGAAAAATGGGCAGGCAACGTCAACCCCAACACGTTAAGCTTCCACCTAGGCGAACTTATGAGCGCAGGGTTTATAGTGAAAGTAGACATTAGGGGACAACCAAGATACACCGTTGTAAAAGAAAAACTCCCCGAACTACAGAGCCTGCTTGGAGAAGAACTCCTCCAAGCTGTAAAGGAGACTGCTTGATAATGCAAAAAAGACATAATTTACTTGAAATAAAAAACACGCTAAGGCAGCAAATTTCTGAAGCGTTGAATGAAGGTTATATGAACGTTGAAATAGAAATCTTTGACATGAACTTGAACGGTACTTACTCTGTCAAAGGTTCATTCAACGTCGTTCCCTTCTTATCAACAACATTAAAAAGAAAAGGCACTTTTGTAACTGAACTTGATGAGAACTTACAAATTGTAAGTCTGAAGTTAACTGAGGATAAACAGCAGTGAAATTCAATTGGACAAACCCTTAGTCACAGTTTTGCTATTGGGTAGTTTCGATCCTCAAACGAAAGCCAGACTGGAAAGCGTTAAGGACGAAATAGTGAAGACTTTTTCAGGAGAGAACACATATGCATTGCTTCTTGATAGCGTAGAAGTGTATTTTTCAGATGTCGTGGAAGTCTTGACAGAGCTTTCAAACGAAAACACGATTACCCTATTTGTATTTCAAGACAATCAACTTATTGATATGGCAGACCTAAAACTTGAAAAAGACGCCGACAGCACTGTTTATGATTACTTAAAAAAGCAATATAGAATCAAACAATTCAGTAGGCGGCCTATTTTTGAGAAGCTTGATGTATTAATGCGAAATGCTGAAGTTATTTTTTTGCTAAGGGATAAGGAGGAGACACGAGGGGGCGAATATCTAGAACTGATGCATGCTCTCTTCCGTGATCAGGCTGGAAAATTGTGGTTCCTTAAGAGAAATGATATAGTACTTTCGTCAATGCTTATGGAGTATTTAGATAAATATGGCGTTAAACTGCGGACATATCAAGCAGAAAGTGATCTTAAGACAATGGTTATAAGGGTTCTTAATTACCAGCTTCAAAATTCTGACACCGCAAATTAGAGCGTATTAGTTTTTGTTTTCCTTCGCTGCTATTGTTAGAAACAATTCTTAGAAATCCATAATAAAATGAAATGGGTAATCTCTAAAGGTTGAATTTCACGTATTTGCTTTCATCTTTCAAATCCTTCTGTGAAATCCTAGACAAAGTTGAAGCGACGAAAAAACGGCTAGAAATCATAGATTTAACTGCAAACTACCTGAAAACGCTCAGTTCAGAAGAGATTGAGCCTGCAACTAACATGATGGTTGGCAGAGCATTCCCAAAATACAGCCAAAAGTCGCTTGATGTAAACTGGTCAACCCTGACCCGAGTTTTAGAGCGTATAAGCCACTTTGATTGGAACCTTTTCCGCCAAGCCATGGCAAGCACAGGTGACATAGGTTCGGCTACAAAAGCAGTGCTTGAGAAAACTAAAGCAAAAAAGCAAACGCAGCTAACGCACAAATCCTTGACCATAGTGGAAGTCAGGCGAGCGCTAGAAGCTATCGCTCAAACCACAGGCGCAGGTTCAAGAACCAAAAAAGAACGCCTAATAACAAGCCTACTAAGCCAAGCTACCTCAGTTGAAGCCAAATACCTCGTCAAAATCTTCACAGGAGAAATGCGCATAGGACTCCATGAAGGCTTAATGGAACAAGCCGTTGCCAGAGCCTTCAACGTTCCAATAAAGAAAGTGCAGCACGCCAGCATGGTGCTAGGCGACATAGGTGAAGTGGCGGCAACACTCAAAACCCGAGGCATAGAAGGCTTGAAGAGAGCAGGCTTCAGCGTTTTCAGGCCTGTAAAACTCATGCTTGCCCAAACAGCCCAAACAGTAAACGAAGCATTGGCAGAGCATGGTGGCAGAACTGCTTTCGAATACAAGTACGACGGTGCAAGGGTCCAAATTCACAAGCAAAACGGCTCGGTAGAGGTTTTCAGCAGAAGACTAACTAATGTGACAGAAAGCCTCCCAGAAATCGTTGAAATCGTAAATCGCAACATTAAAGCGCAGTCAGCCATCGTTGAAGGCGAAGTAATTGCGCTTGATAGAGCTGGTTACCCGATTGCGTTTCAACATTTAATGCGCCGGTTCAAACGAATCCGCAATGTCACAAGTATGGTGCAGAGAATTCCCTTAACTCTTTACTTGTTTGATGTTCTCTACCTTAATGGTGAAAGCCTAATCATGCTGCCATACTTGCAACGCAGGCAAATCTTGGCGCAGAATGCTGGGGAAATTGCCTTATCCAAACAAATAGTCACCGATAAAATCGATCAAGCGGAAGGTTTTCTCAAAGAAGCAATAGCCGCTGGGCACGAAGGACTAATGGCAAAACAACTTGATAGCCCCTACACGCCTGGAAGCAGAGGAAAAAAGTGGCTGAAAATCAAAACAGTCCTCGAACCCTTAGACCTCGTAATTACCGCCGCTGAGTACGGCTATGGAAGGCGAAAAGGTTGGCTTTCCGATTACTACTTGGCAGCAAGAGACCCCAAAACGGGTGAATTTTTGAATGTGGGTAAAACTTTCAAGGGTTTAACCGATGCTGAAATCATAGAGATGACCAAGCAGTTAAAGGCTTATGCAGTTGGACAGGAAGGGCATCGGGTAATAGTTATTCCTAAAATCGTGGTTGAGGTGGCTTATAATGAGATTCAGAAAAGCCCAAAATACAAGAGCCAAATGGCGCTGCGGTTTGCCCGAATCAGCCGCATAAGAGACGATAAAACTCCCCAAGAAGCTGACAGTATTGATAAGGTTAGGGAAATATATGAAAGACAGTTCCGCATAAAAGGCAAATATAACACTGAATAACAACACTCACTTTGGAGAATGATTAAGGTGGATGCAGCAGAAAAGAAAGTGTTCGCTAAAAAATTCTACAGTCGCCAAACAATACTAAAAGAACTGGGCGAAAAAGGACAGCGGCAACTAGCAAAATCTAAAGTTGCAATTGTCGGCACCGGAGGATTAGGGACCGTTTCGTCACTCTATCTTGCTTTAGCTGGCGTCGGCTACATACGCTTAATCGACCAAGACACTGTAGAAACCCATAACCTGCATAGGCAAATCCTGTACAACCCAGACGACTTGCACTATCCAAAAACTGAAGTTGCCGCAAAAAAACTAGAAAAACTCAACCCACTCGTAAAAGTTGAAGCAATTCCTGAAAATGTGAACGCAAGCAACGTTGAACGCCTTTTGCAAGGCGTGGACTGTGTTGTTGACGGTTTAGATAACATGGTGACTCGTTACCTTGTTAATCGTGCCTGCGTAAAATCAAAGATTCCATACGTTTTCGGCGCAGCCATCGGTATCGAAGGCAATCTCTCCGTGTTTGCTCAGCCTGAAACTGGATGCTTGGAATGTTTGATGCCTAACCTTTCCGATACGGATTTACTAACGTGTAGCACTCGTGGAGTCCTTGGAGCAACAACTGGAATAATCGGCGCTTTGCAAGCCATGGAAACCATAAAGCTCTTAGCTGGAATCGGCTCAACTTTGAAGGGTAAACTGCTGGTCTGCGACTTCAGCGACATGGATTTCACCAGCATAGACATTTCGAAAAGCACCCGCTGCCCAGTCTGCCACGGCGACTTATCTTCAGTTGCTGGCGGCGAACGGCTGGTTTGGCTTTGCGGAAGAGACACAGCTAACATTAACCCTGAAAAACCGTTAAAACTGAACCTTGAAGAAGTTTACCCAGCTGTAAACAAGCAGTTTAAGGTTCGCTTGAAGTCGCGTTTGGCTCTTATGTTCAATTACAAGGGTTATGAAGTTAGCCTGTTCAACGGCGGACGCATGCTCATAAAAAACATTACAAGCGAACGGGAAGCGCTAAAGGCGTATAGGGAAATAATCAGCAAGCTAAATGCTTCTTAGCTGGGCTACTAAAGTTCTATCAAGGGCTATAAAAAATGAAAGCCCACGCTCAGTTCAGCCCACAGTACCGCTGAAGCAACAGCCACCTGTGCGATGGACAGTATGGCACCGACTTTGAGGTATTCTTTGAGGCTGATGTTGACGCCTTTACGCCGCATGGTTTCCAGCCACATCACAATCGCCAAGGAGCCTAACGGGAAAAAGTGGGGTCCCAGATTGTTTCCGATGATGTTGCTGAAAATCAGTCCCGTTAGGGTTGTTCCAGATGCGCCGATGTGCTGGATGCTTAGCAAGCCGAGGATTGTCATTGGCCAGTTGTTCATGAAGCTTGCCCCGACGGTTACAACCATGCTTGGCGCGAAAATCCCCAGTGCAGAGGGCAGCTTGCTTGTCGCTAGGAGAGCGGAGGCTAGCAGGTTTGTGATGCCCGCGGTTTCCAGCCCTTGGACGACGAGGAAAATGCTAAACATGAAGAGCACGATGTCCCAGTTGATGTCCCTTGCCAAGCCCCTGAGCCCTTTCCTCTCGCCGTTCACCGAGCCGTTCCACTTCAACGTAAACCAGTAAACCCCTATCAGAAACGCTGCCCCACTGCAGATGACTATCGAGACTGGGAACCGATTCAGAGAGGTCAGCAGGTAGCCTATGTCGATCGCAACCAGCGTAGCCAAGCTTACCCTCAACAGAAGCGGCGAAATAACCTGTTTTCCCTCGGTTAAGGAATCCGCAGCTTTCACGTCATAGGCTTTAGGAATCTGCTTCCTGAAAAACAGCCAAAACAGCAGTAGGCTGCTGAGAATAGTCGCCACTGCCACGGGTCCCATGAAGATCAGGTGGTCGATGAAGCTGTACTTGAAGAAATCAGCACTCAAGATGTTGATGGGGTTGCTGGTGATCAGCGGCATCGCAGCCGTATCCGCCATCAAGCCCGCGCTGAAAAGATATGCCAACTTACCCTTCGAGTCTATGCCCAGGCAAGTTACGATCTCCAAGACGATGGGGGTTAAAATCAAAACGGCGCTGTCATTCGCAAAAAGGATGCTTACCGCCGCCGTGAGAAGGGAAACGTAGAAGAAAAGCCGCAAGCCGTTGCCGCCAGCCATCTTGACGACGCGCAGTGCCGCCCACTTAAAGAATCCCATCGCATCCAAAGTCACCGACAAGGCTACAATGCCAAGGAACGCCAACGCGGCATCCCAAATGTTGAGGAAGGACTGTGCCGCCTGCCCCAAACTGACCGTGCCTAGCAGAAGCGACGCAACGGCGCCGATTCCAGCCGCGTAGCCTAGTCGCAAGCCGAAGGGGCGCTTAATCATCAGGAAAAGCGTCACTACGAAAACGGCTACTGCAGCAACTGTGATGTAATCCACGTTTTTGCCCCGCGTTGTTTAGGAAGCGTTGCCTTCAAGTATAAAAAATTAGCCTACCCAACAGGCGTGGTCTTAAAGAGAAAACAAAAAAATAATGCTCTGTCTCAACAACTCGTTTTTGGCTTAAATGTTGTTAATTTCCGGACTAACCTTATTGCATAATTTAACGCTTTTCCTTTTCAAGCGAGAAAGCAAAAGCTAAATTTTAAAATCTTTTAAGGGGACTTTTTTTATAATTTAACATCTTCAGGCGAATATTACGATGGTCTCTAAGTAAGCGTGGCGCTGTTCTGGAAAGTAAACTGCCATTTAACGTTGAAAAGGCGTACGCGGTTGGGAAACAAATATATTTTAGCCAAGCGAATTATATGTGAATAAACGACAGCGTAAACAAGATACCCAAAAAACGGTTTTGTGTCCTTACTGTTCACAGCAAGCCACGCTGAACTTCAGATTTTTGGTTCGTGTAAGACCTGCCTTAAAGAAAATTGGAGATGAATATATGATAAATAACGATGTTTGCCCGAATTGTAAGTCGACGGCAGAGACCGAACTGGTCATAAAAAACGAGCAAGAGATTTACACAATTTGCAGCGTCTGCAAAAGTGTCCGTTCTAAGTCATGGATCTAAAACCATCCGTACCCCTTAGAGAATCTTTTCTAAAATTTAGCCTAAAAAATTTAGGCTCTATTTATCTTAGTTTTTTGGAATACAGATAATTCCCTAAATGAACCAAACAAGCTTAGAAATATTACTCTAAGGTGGGAAACAAAAAAGTAAAGAAATGGAGAGAAGTTTATTCTTGCTTCTTCTGTTTTCCAGGTCGCAGCGAGCGGACGGTTTCGCCTGTACGCCACATTTCGCTGTTTCCCATCGCTTTGAGTTCGTCAGCGAGTTTCTGCCTGTAGTCTGGCGACTTGCTTCTTTCAAGCACGATGCGTGTTTCTTCGCCTGCAGCCACCAGATCATACAATGAATCGAACAGCGGTTTGGTTCCGTCGCGGAAGCGTTCTCTCCATCGGAGTGCGCCGATGCGGGCGGTTTCACTGCAGTTGCAGTACATCCAGTCCATTCCGTTCTCATCAACTAAGCGAATCAGACTTTGGGTTAGTTCCTCGACGGTTTCGTTGAAAGCTTCGCTTGGGCTGTGCCCGCGTTCCCGCAGCGTATTGTATTGCGCTTCCATTATGCCTGCTAAAGCACCCATTAAAACGCCTCTCTCGCCTGTTAGGTCGCTGTAGACTTCTTTTTCGAATGTTGTTGGAAACAGGTAGCCTGAGCCGATGGCGATCCCGAGGGCTTTGACGCGGTCTTGAGCTTTGCCCGTTGCGTCTTGGAAGACGGCGAAGCTGCAGTTTATGCCAGTTCCGTCAACAAAGTTTCTGCGGACGCTGGTGCCTGAACCTTTTGGTGCAACCAGGATTACGTCTATGTCTTTTGGTGGAATGACGCCTGTTTGTTCTTTGTAAACGATTGAGAATCCATGTGAGAAGTACAGGGCGTCACCTTTTTTGAGTGTTTTCTTAACGGTTGGCCATGCGTCTTTTTGTCCTGAGTCCGTGAGTAGGAACATTTTGATTGTTCCTCGTTTTGCTGCCTCCTCCAATGGGAACAGGTTTTTCCCTGGAACCCATCCATCTTGGACAGCTAAATCGTAGTATGCTTTGTGTACGCCTGTGTTTTCTTGTCCTATGATTACTTTTATTCCGTTGTCTCGCATGTTGAGCGATTGAGCTCGGCCTTGGATGCCGTAGCCAAGTGAGACGACGACTTCGTCTTTTAGGATTTTTTGGGCTTGCGCCACTGTGAACTCTTTACGAGTGACGACATCTTCTATGACGCCACCGAAATCCATCTTTACCATTTTATTTTTTTCCCTCAAGCAGACACTTTAGAGGAGGCAGTAATTAAGAATTGTCCTCAACAAATTCGACCTTCAATAGAGCGTAAGACAATTAAACTGTTAATCACCAATAGGAGTTAATGGTCAATAACAAATTTACTGCTGAACTTATTGCGCCATGCGGTATGAACTGTGCCTTATGCAAAGGATACATAGCTTACACGCATGGGGTTCCGCGGGTAAGAGGCAAAGTAACCTACTGTGCAGGCTGTCTTCCTAGAGCCAAAAACTGCTACATTAAACGAGGCTGCAAAAAACTCTCCAAACACCAAATCCAATCCTGCCACCAATGCGACACAATGCCCTGCAAAAATCTAGGTCACTTAGACAATCGCTATCGTGAACGCTATGGTATGAGCATGGTTGAAAGCCTCAAAATAATAAAAGCCAACGGCATGGATGAATTCCTCAAAAGCCAAGAAGAAACCCATCGATGCCCAAGTTGCGGAGACGTGATTTGTGTGCATGACGGAAAATGCTATTCATGTGGTTATATTAGGAAACCTTAGTAGCGTATAGCGAACTTTCTACATTGATAGATCTTTGTTTTTCACTTGTCTCAACACAAGGTAAGATACAGCCAGCCCTATGATTAATGAAATAAACGCGTAAGCAGCAAAAGTCATGTCTGGTAAACGCGGTTGAAGTAATCTTCCCTCATATCCGCCGAAAAGAAATATGATTATTCCTGCCAGCAGAACCGCTAAGACATACCAGTTTGTATCGACAGTTATTCCAAGCTTCTTTGTCTGCAGGAGCCGTCTTCTATAAAATTCCCCTAATGTGTAGAATATGCCTATTCCAGCAAATGCGAGAATCAACCAAGCACTGAAACCCGTAAGAGAAAATAACGAAGTGCTCGCTGTCGCAAACAGAATTGAGAGAAAAATTAATGAGCCGACGAAAATGCCCCAGTCAACAATCCGACTGTTTCTAAATGGACCATAGGATCTTCTCCATGGTTGATGTGTTGGCTCCTGCAAATCTCTATCGGTGGTTTTCTCAAGTAGCGTCCATGGGTCTTCTACCCACCATTGGGCTTTCTTAGAAGTGTTCTCTTTCTCGCCTTCGATGTTGAATTTGAAACCCTTAATTATTCTGTTAAATGGAAACAGCAGTTCAACTCCTCTGTCTGTTGCCGAAGTAAAGCTATCTAATAATGAGTGACTCAATGCACCTAAGGCGAGAAAAGGATTAAAAATATACAATATTCCTATGAAAAGAAAATTATGAAAAAGCGATCGATGTAACTGGTGTCTTCCAATAAAATCTCTGGCAACAAAAAAATATTCTCTGTCTAAGTCTGGAATCATAGCTCCAAGAACCATGGTGAAGGCAATTCCAACATTATGAAAGACGACTATTCCAAGAGCAAAAGCCGCGACAATGTGAGTCGTAAGGTTCATCGATGACTCTTTTCCCCTTTTTGCTCTTTGTACCGTTTTCAAATAATAGCTTTTAGGTAAATTAATGCAAACTCGTTGGAATTATGAATCTTGACCGTATTTTTCAACGATTTCTCCAATTACATTAATTTTCCGAGTAGCCGCTTTCGCTTTCAGCTTTGACTCCACAAACGGGTTAGGAAACGCTCCTTCTCCGCCGCCATAAGTCACACTGAAAACTTCCTTGCCTTTCTCCGAAATTATTTGTGCGGCTTACTTTGGACTTGTTAAGGGAAACTAGGAAGTGACTGTGAAAGAAGGGGGATTTTTCAAGAATTGTTACTAGCAAGCTCGCGCCTTCTTTTTTTGCGGGATTGGCAAAGATGTAACTTGTATGCAAGTATACTTATTTACTTGTTTTGAGTATTAATAATTGGTGCTGTAAATTGACTGAAACAACCACGATAAGGGTCTCAAAGAAAACAGCAGAGACGTTAGAAAACCTGCGGGAAAAACTCGGCGCTCAAAGCCTAGATGAAGCAATCCAAACGCTTGTAAAACAGCAGCGAAAAGCAATATTGGAAAAATCTTTCGGTGCAGACCGCGGTCGTCTTAAACCCTTTACGGAGGCAGATCGCGGTGAAGATCGTGATTGATTCCTACGCTTGGATCGAGCATTTCCTCGGCAGCGAAAAAGGCTGCAAAATAGACAATATTTTGGAAAGTGCCGATGAAGTTTATACCCCCGACACGGTTTTAGCAGAGGTTGCACGAAAGTATGTGCGAGAAGGCGTTGATCTTACGATTATTAATACACGACTAGCACAAATAGTTGGGGCTTCCAACATTATTTGTTTAGATGCTAAACTTGCGATTGATGCAGCACGATGTTATTTAGAAATTGAAGCCAAAGCAAGAAAATCAAAGCTTAACCTTCCAAGTTTACTCGACGCTGTAGTTTTAGCTATAGGTAGATCTCTGGATTCAAAGGTTTTAACAGGCGACCAACATTTCAAGGAACTCCCTGAAACAATTTGGATTGGATAAATCTACCGGGAATACAGCGTCAAAGAACTTTCAATTCAGCTGACATGAGCTTATGGCTTGCCAATGCGGAACATCGTTAAAGTGCTTGATAATTTGCTTATAAATCACCGTTCTGCATGCAAAAGCAACGTTTAATGTTGAAAGTTCGGGGCTTTGGAGATATGTTGAACTATGTTGATTCATGTTTGGAGGCTTTCGGGCCATCTAAGAGACCGAGGAGTAGGCTGAGAGGGACAGAAGAAAGCGATAAAAAGCAAGATTCGAAAGGCGGGATAGGGTATCAATTTAGCAACTGAATTTCTCGACCAAAATTGAAAGCGCTTAAGCGCCCATCAGCTTTAGCAAAATTGCCTTAGCCGCGTATAAGCGGTTTTCTGCCTGCTCATAAATCACTGACTTCGGGCTCTCGATTGCTTCTGCGTTTATTTCGTATCCCCTGTGAATCGGCATGTCATGCATGATGTAGGCATTGCTGCCTTTGAGCAGTTCAGCGTTGATTTGGTATGGCATCATAAGCTTAATTCGCTTCTCCTTTTCCGCCGCAAACTTTGGGTCCGTGAAGAATTCCATGTCAATCCACGTGTCTGTATAAACGAAATCAGCGTCTTTAACTGCGCTCTTAACATCTAGGGTTGACTTCCACAGCCCAGTTTTCTTCGCCTCAGCCAACAACTCATCATCGCGTGCTGCTTCATTAGAAATCGGTGTAACCGTTGTTAGTTTTACTCCTGTTTTAGTGCAGCCTTCTATTAGCGAGTTGCAAACGTTATTATGAACGCCGATGTAGACGAGTTTAGCGCCTTTCAGCATGCCTTTCTTTTCTTTTATGGTGATTAAATCTGCTAAGGCTTGGCTTGGATGGTACTTTTCGTCGCAGCCGTTGATTACTGGAACACGTGAAGCATTAGCCATCTTCATTAAATCAGCGTTATACAACAGCCTAGCCATGATGCAGTCAACATTACGGGACAAATAACGAATTTCATCCGTTATGTCAGCTAACATGAAGTTCGTTGTTCGCCAATCAATAAACAAGCCGTGACCGCCAAGCTGAGTAGCCGCAACCTCAAAAGCAACCCTTGTCCGCGTGGAAGTCTTCTGAAAAATTAACGCAGCCGACTTGCCCTCAAAGGCTTTACGGTATTTTTTAGGGTTGTGCTTAACTTCAATGCCTAAATCAACAAGACCAGTAAGCTCTTGACTGGATAACTCTTTGAAATTAATCAAATGCATCTTACTTTGCCTTCAAGTAGGCTGAACCGAGCCAGCAATTATAAGCTTTATGGAAAACCTACTTTTGTAAATTGCATTAATTTTAGTTTAATTGTTTAAGCAGGAAAGGATTTTATCTAAAACAGACTCGGTGAAGTTTCAGCCCACGCCGCATTCTTTCAACCGCCATGTCAACATTATTTGCAAGCTCTTCATCTTTTTCCAAATTTGAATACCATCGCCAGACTTCATCGGCGTTACCTTTCAACGTTGTACTAGCTATTGAAGTATTTTTTTTATGCCGATCCTCACTCATTTTTCATCCTCTATTCTCGTTTATCAAACGAACTTTTTCTTTAGCAATAATTACCCACAATAGTTAATAAAAATAATTATAGTTTAAATTATATCAAATGTTAAGTAATTAACAAGACATAACTCGTAAGTGTGAAAATGATTCTGCTCGTCCACTCAACCCGCGATATTGCAGGCGTAAACATAGCCAAGCATTTACTCCAACTCTACCCCTTTGCAAAGACAAAGCAGACATACCAAGAAAACCCAGTTTATGCCGCTGAAATCAATGGCAAACAGATCAGCTTCATAACGCTTAAGGAAGAAGCAGTCAACGCACAAAACCTCCAAGAAGACTTCCCAAGCGCCCAACTGATAGTGTTCATTTCACGTCATAGTAGCCAAAGCGGAATCCCCACATTATCCGTTCATACACCTGGAAACTTTGCTGAAGCACAACTCGGTGGGTTACCAAGAACAATATCAGTTTCACCTGCAACAGCCATGCGTGACGCCTTAAAAGCGCTTTTACACTACAAAGAAGAATTAAGCCTCAACTACGAGGTGTCTTATGAGTGTACTCATCATGGTCCAAGCTTGAATGTGCCCGCGATGTTTGTTGAGTTAGGCAGCTCCCCAGCACAATGGAACGATTTAAGGGCAGCAGAAGCCGTTGCCCACTCCGCAATATCTGCAATCACCAACTTCTCAATGCCTGCCAATTCAGCGGCTCTTGGAATAGGCGGAACCCACTACAACCAAAAGTTCACGCATATGGCGTTGGCTGGCGAAGCCGTTTTCGGTCACATGATACCTAAATACGCTGTCTCCATAATTGACTCTGAAATATTAACTCAGTGCATCGAGAAAACTTTAGAGAAAGTCTCGTTGGCAATTCTTGATTGGAAAGGAATCAGAAGTCAAGACAAGCCAAAACTGTTATCGGCTCTGCAAGATGCTGGGTTGACTTTCAAGAAAGTTTAACCAAAAAACAGTCATGCCCTGTAAGGAAGCTTTAAAAGTGTTGATAAAGCTATTTTTTAAACTCTAGGTTACAGTAACGTTTATTATTCATAAATGAAATCTTGAGTGTGCGAGAATATGGGAATAAAATCTTGGGTAATGCAAGCAGCAAGAACCTTAAAGTTAGCTGTAAAACCAGGAAGAGAAGAGCTGTGGCTATCAATAAAAATTAGCCTCCTAGGCATAGGCGCAATTGGTTTAATCGGTTTCGTAATTAAACTCTTAGCGTACGCAATAGGCGGCGCATCAGTAGCAGGATCGTCATCTTAGAAGGAAACCTGAATTTATGGAAAAGAAAGAAGAGCAAACGCAAGCAAAAATTTTCGTTGTTAAAACCACCACTGGTCAAGAACGAAACGTTGCTAGATTGATTGCTTCAAAAGTGGAAATGAATCACATTCCGATAAAAGCTCTTCTTGTACCAGACACGCTAAAAGGATACGTGTTTGTAGAAGCTGACGGGCCACATTTGGTGGAAGAAGCCATCCAAGGTTTGAGACATGTACGCTCAAGAATCCCTGGGCTGGTAAGCTTCGATGAGATAGAACGGTACATTGTCCGAAAACCAGTCATGGAAGACCTCAACGAAGATGATGTCGTCGAAATTACTGGTGGGCCTTTCAAAGGTATGCGAGCCAAAATCACAAGACTTGACAAGGCAAAAGGCGAAGTTACCCTCGAATTACTTGAGGCAACATTCACTTTGCCGATCACCGTACACTCAGACTATGTAAAACTAGTGGAAAAAGCTAAAACATAAAACAGGCGAAAAAACATGGGCGAAAAAAAAGTTGTAGAACTGCTCGTAAATGGAGGACAAGCCAATGCAGGTCCACCGTTAGGTCCTGCTCTTGGTCCATTAGGCCTCAACATCTTGGATGTCGTCAACAAAATTAACGAGCTTACAAAAGATTACGCTGGAATGAAGGTTCCAGTGAAAATCAGCGTTGATACTGAGGACAAAACTTTCGATGTGCTCGTTGGCACTCCAACCGCTTCAGCATTAATTGTTGCTGAATTGAAAATAGAGAAGGGTTCAGGAACGCCCAACACTGTAAAAGTAGGCAATTTGTCTATGGAGCAGATGGTTCGGATCGCGAAAATTAAGCGTCCTGAGCTTTTAGCGCCAACGCTAAAGAAGGCAACGAAAGAGATGCTTGGAACCTGCGTCAGTTTAGGTGTCACCGTCGAAGGCAAAGACCCCCGTGAAGTGCAAAAAGATATTGATGCTGGCAGCTACGAACAGCTATTTGGTAGCGAATAATGATAAGCGAATATTTTTATAATGGGTTTCCAATCCCTCATTGGCACGAGGCTTAAAAATGCCCCTAGACAACAAGACAATATCAGAAGCAGTTAAACAGGCAAAGGCGAAGTCTGGCGAAAAAAAATTCAACCAGACAGTAGATATGATCTTGGATATTGTAGAGATCGATATGAAGGCGCCCGAAGGCAAAATCCAAGAAATTGTTGAGCTTCCTCATGCAACCGGAAAGCCGAATAAGATCTGTGTTGTTGCTTCTGGAGAATTTGCATTTAAAGCAAAAAACGCACAAGCTGATTACGTTATAGAACGTTCCGACTTAGACGAGTTAGCTGGCAAAAAGAAGGAACTGCGCAAGCTTGCCAGCGAATATGACGTTTTCATTTCAGAAGCTCCATTAATGCCGCTGGTAGGTAGAATTCTTGGTCCAGTTTTGGGCCCGAGAGGAAAAATGCCTATTCCTGTTCCACCGAACGCTGACATTGCAGCCATAATAAATAAGCACCGCAAAACCGTGGTTGTGAGAATGCGCAACCAACCGATTATTCAAGTTTCAATTGGCTCTCAACAGATGAAGGATGAAGAACTTGTCGATAACATTATGACGGTTCTTCGTGTTTTAGATGGAAAACTTAAGCGTGGCTTGAAAAACGTAAAGTACGCTTTTATTAAGACATCTATGGGTGAGCCGGTAAAAATTAAACCTTAACAAGAGAAGAGAAATCATGCCGTCCCAACAAGTATTAGAGGAAAAATCAAGCCAAGTAGACTCAATAAAAGGCATACTGAAAGAATACAAATCCATCGGTATCGCTAGCCTGCAGAAGGTTCGTGCTTCGCAACTTCAAGAAATTAAGAAAAGTATGGCTGGTAAAGTTTACCTTAGAGTTTTAAAGAACACGCTAATGAAGCTAGCCATTGAAGAGATGAATCAAGAAGATTTAAAGAAGCTTGAGGAGTATTTGGACGGATCAAACGTTTACTTGTTCACAGACCTAAACCCGTTCAAACTGGCGCTGTTGCTGGAACGGGGCAAAGTGAGAACAACCGCCAAGTCAGGTGATATTGCCGCCAACGATGTGGTTGTTCCAGCTGGTAACACGGGTCAACCTCCAGGTCCATTTATCAGCCAATTAAACGCTGTTGGTTTGCCTACAAGGATTGAGTCTGGCAGCGTGTGGGTCAGCAAGGACACTTTGGTAGTTCGCAAGGGTGAAGAAATTAACGAGCGCCTTGCCGGTGTCCTCTCAAAACTAGGCATTAAAGCCGTTGAACTCGGCATATCGATGCGGGCTGTTTTTGACAATGGCTTAATGATTACCGGTGACCAGCTCAAAGTTGATGTTGACGCAACTAGACGAAGCGTTGAGCAAAGCAACCAAGAAGCCTTCGCACTGGCAATGGGCATCTCCTACCCAACCATAGACACAATCAAGGCACTCTTGCAGAACGCACACCAAAAAGCCGTTGCATTAGCTGTCGGCGCTGCAGTACCAACCAAAGAGACAATTGGTGACCTGATTCGAAAAGCGAACATGGAAATGACAAGTTTAAGCGGTGCTGTGGAGAAAGCTAAGCCTAAAGCAGCATAAAGTCATCACTTTTTGAATTGATTTTCTCGTGTTAAAAGTATACCCTCTTCGCTTGGTTCTAAAATAAAAGTAAAGAAAATGAAAAATGAAAACTAAACTTGGAAAAACTAAAACTGTTGCAATCGTTCTGTTTCTAATGTTAACAATGAGTGCATCTCTTGTGTTTTTGCCAAATGCTAACGCGTAGAGAACGAATGCAACCTACCTTCATTGGTGCTATCCCTAACCCGGTAGGTGTTGGCCAAGAAACATTACATTACAACTTCACTTTGGAAGATTTCTACTGCACCCTTTGGCATTCTCCAGAGCACTTTTCCCACATAATATCATACCACTGTTGAATTACTTGTACTAGAATTGGATTGTTTGACCACAGGTAAGGCTGCTCTAACGTATTTACCTTGGACGTGGTTGAAATAAACACTTCTGTGTTGTCTTTTATGATTACCTTTGCTGGTGAAGGAAAATGAAGATATCTTGCCTGGAATTCAGGCTCTCTCTTCAGAAGAGCCGAAAATAACTTTGGCTGATTCCCTTTTTGGGTTTTGTTATGTATTTCCCTGATTTTTACGCCTTTCTTAAGGGCTTTAACCATTAACTCATAGTTTTTTCTATGCGCTAACATTCTTATTCTTTCTTGGTCTTCATCCATCAAATCAATACTTGTTTGAGCAGTCTCCCAGACTCTTATGAAACTATTTTCAATTGGTTCTTTCTCAGGGATCAAAACGAAATCACCTGTTTCGTTTTTGTCTTCACGTTTATCGACACTTTGAAAGCTCTTGAGTATTTCAAATACTGTCTTCTTAAGTTCTGCTGTTTGTTTATCTCTTCGCTGAATTAGCATTGAGATGCCTTCTTCCAGCGGTATGGGTCTATATTTGTTTGGTTTAGATATTATTTTTTCAACAAGGCTTTTTTCTTGGAGTTCGGTGAGTACGCGGTAAACGTCTTGTGAAGCTACTTTCGCTGATTTAGCCGTTGTTCTTCCTGTTGAGGTGCCTAATATAGCGAGGGCTAGGTAGACTTTTGCTTGCAAAAACGTAAGTCCTAACTTAACCAGCGTTTCAACTGGTTCCCCTTGTACCAGCAAACTTCTTTTCTCCCGGATAAGTAGTGTTTACTAATTGCTTTTAAATTTTTCTAAAAATCAGGCTATAATCAAAAATATTCGTACAATAAATCATTTTTAGGCGAAAAAATACGGAAACATGGAGGCGCAAAGCTCTCCGATAAATTTTCAAAAGGCAGCGTTTTATGCGAAACATAAAAATAAATGAAAGCTACCAAGTTTACTTTATGTACTACAAAAGCCAGAATTGGTAGCCATGAAAGACCTTGAGGAAATAGACGTAAGGATTCTCAAAGAACTTCTCAAAGATGGACGGAAAAGCTTTACAACTATAGCTGAAGAATGCCAAACATCAAAAGACATCGTCTGGAAACATTACAAAGATATGACGGAGACCGGCATAATAGTTGGCGCCACGATTCAATTTAATTATCCAAAGTTTGGTTACAGTGGAGTAGCAATGATAATGCTCAGCGTAGAATCACAATACGTTACTGATGTTTTTGTGCGCCTTAAGAAAACTCCCGATGTTGACAGTTTTCGCTATTATAATGCAACGTATAATCTTGCTGCAATTTGTCATCTAAAAAGTCTAAGTGATTTAGCGCATGTCAAAGAACTCATAAGCAAACAAAGCATAATAAATGAAATCAAAACGTGTCTTTGGACAGACGTAAGGAACATTCCGGAAAACATTTTGGTAGGTCCATTCGAAAACAAAACCGAGAAAGCAAATGGAAGTTCTCAAGCAGGTGCAGATGCTCAAAAAAGTTCAGTTACGATTGATGAAATCGATTTGCAAATAGTCGAAAAACTAACCAAAAACGGCCGTTTACCTTTCAGTAAAATTGCTCAAGAAATAGGCGTCTCAACTGACACTGTAGCTAGGAGATACGAAAAACTCAGGAAAAACAATTTCATTAAAGTTTCAATTCAAATCAACCCTTTAGAATTGGGCTATCAAGCTATTCTAGACATTAACATAGCACTCACAAACCAAAGCAAAACAAAAGAAATGATGGATAAGTTATCCATAGTCCCGGGCGTAGCCTATCTTGCCGAAATAAGTGGAAACTACGACCTGTTAGTTACGGCTTTAGTGAAGGATTGTAAGGATATTATTGCAATTAATGAGGAAATCGTAAAAATACCATATATTAAAAGAATGGATGCAGCTATGAGACAAGTTTATCCCGCTTGGCCTAGTCCTCGTCAGTACATATCAACATTTTGATAGTTAAAAAATACTCACCTGCCACAGCTGGCTTTCCTAAAGTTTTCTGTTTCTTGTCGGTTAGTTGGTAGTCGGATGACTTACTGCGACTCTTTATAAATAGTTTTGAACGATACCCGCTGCATAAATAAAATTGAAGGAAAAGAAAAATGCAAAAACTAAAAAGTAAAACTATGGCTATTCTTATTGCAGCACTTTTAACATTCATGATGACTATTTGTCTCTGTATTTTGCCTTTCATTAGTGCTAGTGCCCCCACGTATCAGACCAAAAATTTAACAGTGCATACTAGCGCATTCCTAGCAGTCTCACCTGATCCTGTTGGCGTTGGTCAATCGGTTCAGGTTGAGATGTGGGTAGAACCGATCCATCCATATCCAACTGATACCTTTCACGGTTATTCAGTGACAATCGTGCATCCTGACGGAACAGTCGAAACCAAGGGACCATACAACTCCCTTGCACAGCAGGCTACTCAATTCTTTAGGTACACACCTACATCGGTTGGCAATTACACTTTCAAATTTACGTATCCAGGTGAGACATTTACAGACACAAACGACAAGTACTTGCCAGCAACAGCTCAGAATGTAACGCTTGTGGTCCAAGCAACACCGGTACCTGGTTATTCCGAGAGCCCTCTTCCAACGAGTTACTGGACAAGCCCAATAAATGCTCAGAACCAAAACTGGGCACCTATTTCCGGAAACTGGTTATTCAAGGGCGGCGACAATGGCTCAGAACTAGGTTACGGAGACTCTTGGGGCGGCTATAATCCCTACACAACTGCCGACACAACTGCCCATATTATGTGGACTCAACAGATGACTACAGGAGGTCTTGTTGGAGGTAACATCATTGGTAGCTACTATTCCGGTGCAACTTATTATCCGTATCTAGAACCTCCAATAATCATTGATGGTCTGGCTATCTATGGTACACAAAAGGCGGAGGCAACTGGCGAACCCTTCGCCTCTCCTGGCACTGAATGCGTAAATCTGGAGACTGGTAAAGTACTATGGAATAACCCTAATATTACCGTTGCTCTCGGCCAAGTATGGCAATACACCCAAGTGCCTGCCCAATATGGCCAAGGTGCTAGGGCATATCTATGGGGCAATGTCACTAATTCTGATTGGAATGTTTATGATGTTTACACTGGTCAATTCGTATTTGGCTACTACAACGCTCAAGTACAAGATTTTGGTTCTTGGTATGGAGACGAATTTTTGGCAGGCAGTGATGGAACTATCTACGACTATGTTCTCGATGGAGCAACAGCATCGAATACTACTTGGCTGGCGGAATGGAACTCTACCCTAGCCTACGTCGCAAACGGAATTTCCCCAGATACCCCTCCCACATACTACAATTGGCTTTTAGGAGTACAGTATAACGTAACGGAACCCTCGTATCTTGTCAGCGGTTCTCCTCTTGTATACGGCGGCGAGGTTAACCCGGGAAACATAATTCTAGGCCCACAGAGAATGGCAATTGATGACAATGTGCTACTTGCGAGAGTATCGGACGGCGGTGAACATCTGTACTATGAAATGGGCTACGACATCACCAATGGTCAGCAATTATGGGTACATGGGAATGATGAGCCGGGCGCGCTATTCGCCCCATGGGTTTTTGTCGGCGACGGGATTTATGCTTCCTTCAACCTTGGAAATGCTACTTGGATAGGCTATAATATCAAAACGGGTCAAGTGATATGGGATAGTGTACCAAGCTCAGGGTGGGGCGATTTTGTACAGTACGGACCCGTTATAGCTGACGGCGCACTTTACGCAGGAACATGGAATGGATACTTGACAGCGTATAACGCTACAAACGGTAATATCATGTGGAAATTCTTCGCTGGAAATTCTGGCACTGCAACCCCCTTCGGCTCTTATCCTATGTGGGGCAGCGTGGTTGTTGGTGGAGGAGTCGTTTACTCTGGAGGAGGACAAGAATCGCCAAGTAATCCATTGTATCAAGGTTACCGATTGTTTGCAGTTAATGAGACGACAGGACAAGAAATATGGAGCATTAGTGGGTACTTCTCAGTTAAAGCAATTGCTGACGGCTATTTAATGGCGTTCAACAGTTACGATAACACGGCTTACACTTTTGGACAAGGCCCAAGCAAAACAACAGTCACAGCACCCGATGTCGGGGTCACAACTGCAACTCCGATAACGATAACAGGTTCAGTCACTGACATATGCACAGCAGCAAGCAACCCCGTTGTCGCTGCAAACTTCCCCAACGGTCTTCCATGTGTTTCTGACGCAAGCATGAGCCAATTTATGGAAGCCGTTTACATGCAGCAGCCAATGCCAACCAACATAACCGGAGTACCAGTAACGATAGCTGTCACTGATAAAAACGGTAACTGTTACGACATAGGCACAACCACAACTAACCCAACCACCGGCTTCTTCAGCCTAAACTGGACACCCATCATACCAGGGAACTTCACGGTCACCGCCACGTTCGCAGGCACACAAGCATACTATGGATCTATTGCTCAAACCGCTTTCTATGCTAGCTCGCCAGCGCCAACAGCAGCGCCAACCGCTACACCCGTAACAGGCCTAGCAACAATGTCAGCTCTAACTTATGGAATCGTTGCTGTAATAATCGTAATAATCATCGCAATCGCCATAGTCGGCTTGCTCTTAATGAGAAAAAAGCCATAAAAACAAAACAACCAAAAATCCACTTTCCCCTTTTTTAGTCTTAAGCAATGGAGAAAAAGATAAGGGCTGAGAGGGCTCTGGTCAAATTCACAAGAAGCAATAGCCTTTAGCAAGCTTTTGCGTTTCTTTTCCCCTAAGTTTCCAGAGCCTCAGCAAACCCTGAATGTTCTAATATGTCGCCACTCCGTCATTGTCTTTTTTTCCATATGTCCATAACCAGCATACAAGACTTGTTTGAAAAGTAGATAACTCAGCTCCAGTCGGTTGACTC
>Ga0116127_1000611_pt1 | contig 30038 bp, 42 predicted proteins | sample June2015DPH_16_1_FD_89731 | JGI IMG/M metagenome (GOLD analysis project Ga0116127, IMG submission 89731) | Peatland microbial communities from SPRUCE experiment site at the Marcell Experimental Forest, Minnesota, USA - June2015DPH_16_100 | ecosystem: Environmental > Terrestrial > Soil > Wetlands... | reverse complement strand
CCGCACCTTAAGGAAGCTTGGCACGCTAAGTATAATTTACAATATACGCCACCAACCGAACTTGAAATCAAAACCGAGTATCGTAAGCTAAGTGGCGGCGAAGACACTGGTCTAGTTGAGGCAGACGTTCTCAAGACTTGGCAGACGGAAGGATTGTTTGGGTCAAAGCTCATCGCTTATGCTCCAGTACAACCAACTAACATTCTCGGCATTCACCAGGCCGTAGCGTTCTATGATGGCGCATATCTTGGAATCGAATGTCCCGCATCAGCTCAAGAACAGTTCGCCAACGGAGAACCATGGACATACACGGGTTCAGAAGTTGAGGGCGGACATTGCATTGTTGCTCTCGGTTTTACACAGAATGGCCTGCTTTGTGCTACGTGGGGTGGCATAGCCGAAGTGACATATGGCTTCTGCGCCCACTATCTGACTGAGGTATGGTGTCTCATTTCAGGCATCCTAGTAGCGCAGAAGAAAGATAGCTTGGGTATAGATATCGCTTCACTTAAAGCGGATCTTGCTAATGTCTAAGTTTGTCTAAATATATAGACAAAACCTTAGACAAACGCACAACTACTAGCTAGCTACTTTCGGCTAGATAGTATGTACAATGACATCGAGAGACAAACGCGCAGTCGAGGCTATCCTGGCGAGATGGGTGCTTGAGCAAGAACGCTTGAAAAAGACTTGACCTCCGCCGAGGCGGCATGCTATACTGCATACGCAACCCCAACCAGGAGGAAATATGAGCGCCCAGACAGCAACAGGAAAGTGCAACGACCCAGATTGTCCCGCCTGCCACCCCTTCATTGACCTGCACGAGACTACTCAGGCCCTAGATGACGAAATGTGCCCCGATTGCCGCGCAGAGATGGAGCAAGTATTTGAGGACGATAGAGCACGCGGTCATGAGCTAGCAGAGATCCTCGTAGAAGCCCGCGCAAAGCACGAGAAGACCGAGAGCCAAGACGATTGGGATACAGTCATCGGTTTAGCCTTCAGAGCCGTAGAGACGGGTTTGGCTATAGATGTCATACTGGCTTTGTCGGGGATAGCCGTTGCTGATTGACCCTTGACATAGGCTACGCTTTGTGATATGCTTTGGGTTGGATACAATTCCAATACGAAAGCGAGTCTATCATGCCGTTTCATGACGACCACGATCAAACAACCAACCATACCGACCAACTTTGTCCCGAGTGTTGTGCAGAAATGGACGAAGCGCGCGTAGAAAACGAGAAACTTGGCGGAGAGATAGCCGCAGATATTGTAGACAAATATCAGCGCGCTATGGAAGCAGACGACTCAGAAAAAGACGAGGGTCAAAAGCTTTGGGATGAAATGGTTGATATAACTTATAACCTTGATGACAAGGAGTATGCATCCGATGTCATTATGGGTTTGGCTGGCATTGCCTCTTTTGAGAAAATGTTGTAATGCATTGGTGCGCCTATCACTTGCAAGATGAGCCGGATAAAAACTTCCGTATAAAGAAAAACGGAAAATTGGATTCTTGGTGTATAGAGGGGCGTAATGAGAATAGTCGTAAGGAATATGCGCCAATCAAAGCCGAAGTAGCTGAGAAGAAGGCTGAATACGAGAGTCGCACGGAGCAAACTTGTACTGTATGTAAAAAGACCAAGCCGATTGATGATTTTCCTTTTCGATATGATCGTCCAGATAGGCGCGAGTCAAGGTGTCACGATTGTGTAGGGCGGATACGGGCTAAAAATCTAGTCGAGTATAATGAAACGCATCGAGAGTCGATTCGGGAAAATAAGCGAGATTACCGAAAACGCAAACCAGAGACCCATCGAAAAGCTGGACGTAAGCGTCTAGCTCGTAAGAACCGCGTACGACACGAATCATATACAGACGAGCAAATACGTGATCGAGACCAAGGTCTATGCTATTTTTGTAAAGAATGGGTAGATCCTTCTTTAATATATCCCGATTTACGATCTGAAGTAATCCATCACATTCATCCCTTTGCAAAGCATGGACCAAACATACCAAAGAATGTAGCATTAGCTCATAGTCAATGTAATAATAAAAATAAAGACAAATATACATTCGTATTTGCTAAAGGATGGAGTGTCACTCCTATCACAAACCAATTAGCTCGACAGATTGCTAAGGATAAGCATTATCTTCATCGGGCTCCTAATACATCCTATGCTTTTGGTTTGTTCCAAGACGGCGATAAAGATCCTCAAGGAATCGTAATTTTTGGTAGTCCCTCGTCGGGTCGTATTACGAAATCTATTTGTTCTATAGACCTTACAAAGGTAATAGAATTGAATCGTCTTTGGTGCCATGATGATGCACCTTTTGGTGCCGCTTCATGGCTAGTCTCTAAAGCACTAAAGTCGCTTCCTCCTTATATCGTAGTTGCTTATGCCGATACGGGAATTACGGACACGCGAAACGGTAGGTCGCACGATGGTAGTATCTATCGCGCTCTATCTTTTAACTACGCTGGACAATCTAAGCCATCAAAGGATTGGCGTTTACCAGGATCTACGCGTAACGTAGGAAAGAAAACTCCTGGGTCAATTTGTCATGAGGTCACGCCTAAGAATAGATTTTGGACCGTTACAGGAAACAAAAAAGAGAAGAAGATTTTACGTTCAATGTGTGAATGGCCTTCTCTCCCGTATGACCAAACAAAAGAGCCGCCCAAAGGCGGCTCTTAAGTAATTCGTTTTGGTTTGGCCTACAAACGCCATTCTCCTGAGCCACTCGTAACACCTTCGCCTGTTCCAAGGCCGCTGATGTTGAGCTTTGCAGGTGCTGCATTAGAGCTAGACTTGACAATCCTTGAGAGTCCTCTCGGATTAAGTACAAGCATTCCTATCATCTCGTCGAGCACCCAGCCCTTCATAAACTGCTCTACCTGGTGATTCTCCTCAACATCGAGAGAGTACATAACAGGGAATACCCCGATGAACTCTGGCTCAGCCGCGAGGAATACCTCACCCTGGGGGATGATAATCGAACGCTGAATCTGGAACTCGCCGAAGCTAGTAATACGGCCTCCTGCGAATACCTCGTCCTTGAATCGGAATCCAGTGACGTTCAAGTCCCAGTTATAGAGGTCTCGAATGTCTGCCGGGTGGGCAAGCACACGACGCGCCTCTAGCTGGTTGATTTCGATTTGTGAAACAGCGTTGTAGAAGTCGGCAGGCTCCAGAGGGTTACCTTCGCCAAGTAGAACGGTATGTTCATTGACGTTGGCTTCTGGTCCTGATGCCACTCCTACTGCTCTACCGCCAGTTGGTGCTAGTCCGATTGGACCTTCGCCAGCCTGTGCGTTCGTTAGTGCCGTTCCGAGTCCAACAATAGACTGCTCAAGAAGTAGGACTAGACGTGCGTCCTCCTGCTTCTGAATAGCCTGTCGAGACTCGTCCTGAGCATATTCGACTGCGTTCACACGGAGGTAATACAAGTCCTCCTTGCGGATGCGAGGGAAAGTAGCAAGCCTGAACAAAGTCGGGAATGCCTGCTTGCCCTCGAACGGAGTAATCTTGACCTCTGCGTCAGTGCTGTTAAGCACATACGCACGGCCTAGGTCGTCCAGGATGTCGTACGGCATAAGCGGACCGCGCTCTAGCGTATCCTCTACAAGGACGTTGCGAACAATACCCTCATAGCGTAGACGAATCTGGATTGGACCAATCATACCCTGGCCGATTCGACGCATCGCGTTACCCTTATCTGCAAGGATAGCTTCGAGGCGACCAATCTTCTGTTTCTTGGAGAGCTTTGGTAGGTCCTTTAGCTTCTCCTCGTAGTCAGCGGATGCCACTACTTGTCGTTGAAAGTTCTCGTACATTTTCAGTGGCTCCTTAGATCACTAGTCTGAACCGAAGAACAGACGGGTTGTATTCAATAACCTCACCGATTACCGTTTCGTTTGTTGGCTTTTCAGTCGTCAAACGACCATCGGCTTGAGCATAAAGAGGTATTAGCTTTCCTTCTTTTTGTTCAGCTACTTTTGCAGCGGAAATAGTTCCGAATCCTGGCGCAAGCAGGTCATAGATTGAATCTGGACCCTGCCACGCAGAAACATTGTTGGTGTTTTTGACACCGTCAAAGGTTCCGCCGACCCATTGACCTAGAAGACCAAAGACCTCTGTCGCGGTGCCTCCGTCAGCAATTGCATAGTTTTCGCCAACAGTCTTGACGAGCACTGTACCTGGTACTAGCGAACCTTCAAATGTAAAAGCCGTTGCGGTACGTGTAAACGGTGAAGCTGCTGCCGCACCTGCGGAAACTACTCCTGCTTTATCAGTACTCAACGGAATACGAATACCGCCAGTGGTGTTACGCAAAGACGGGTCAAGATAACCCGATGTAGGCGTAGCCTGGGTCTGCCCCTGAACAACCCGGAGCAATCTTTTTTGAGCCGTGAGATTAATATTACTGGCATCGCCATAAATAATCTCCATTTATTTAACTCCTTCTAATTGTTGGAATAGAAGCGCCTCTAAAAAGATGTGCTTCACCTATTCCTCCCGACGGGCTATAGATAAAATGTAGTAGAGATGTGCTAAAATGTATTTATGCGTGCATTGGATTTGACAGGCGAAGTTTATGGACGATTGACCGTACTACATCGAGTCCCAAACAAAGGGAAATTTACAGTTTGGTTGTGCCAATGTAGGTGCGGTAATCAATGTCAGGTAACCACGGGACACCTACGCTCCGGCAATACAAAAAGTTGTGGTTGTGGACAACAAGAGGGTCTTCGCCAGGACACTGGTTATCGACACGGGTGGTATGGAACACCTACTTGCATTACTTGGAAAGCTATGAAGCAGCGTTGTAATTATCCCAATCACCGTAGCTATTCGTTCTACGGCGGTCGAGGTATCAAAGTCTGCGAGCGCTGGGATGACTTTGAGAACTTTTTAGCCGATATGGGTGAGCGCCCAGAGGGATACTCAATCAGTCGCCATGACCATGACAAGGACTATTGTCCCGAGAACTGCTCTTGGGCTCCAGAAAACTCGCACTAACGATGCTGTTGAGAATGATACTTAGGCATATAAACATTCTTGTGCCGTTGAAGCTCAGAATCTCTTTCGAGCTTTTTACCGACATCATCAAGCACTTCATTTAGCCATGCCTTATCTTCTCGGTCATAATGCCGATCTGCATCCAACTTATTTTTCATTTGTTTCCTGGTTATAGGGAATTACTTGCTAAAGAGAGCAGAATCAAGAGTATCTTCAGGAGTTGACTTAGATACCTCATCGCCAGCAAAATGCTTTTCCGATGCAGTAACCTGTCCAAATGCCATAGGCATACGAGCGACTCCCGATGTACGCTGAGCAGCAAGCTTCCTTGTTCCCGCCGTCTTGACGCGAGAGAGCATATCCATCTGAGCGCTAATCTCCTCGTCACTCTGTGGCGATAGCTCTGCTAGACGGTCATACTTGGCATCTTTCTCAATCAAACCAAGGTCAACTTCCATATCCGCCAACTTGAGGCCCGCAACAAAGTGCGATGTAAACCCGTCCGTAGCAATAGACTCAGGAGTAACTGGGTCCTGCTGACGTAGTACTGCGTTACCGTCTGTACCAGTCCACTGACTTGTTGGACCAGAGTTGTTATCTGGAGATGTCGTTGGCTGGAGTACATTGACGCGGTCCTCTGCTTTACCTACTGGGTCAACAGGCTGAACGCCCTGTACGGCATTTCCGCCAGAAAGTCCTGGCTGGTCATAAAACGGCTTAGAGTCATATGCCTTACGGACAGATGAACCCTTGTTCTGGTTGCCTTCAAGGCTCTCAGTAGTCACACTGTCAGAAACGCCTTTCATGGTTCCGTCTGAGTCGCCGAAGGTTGCGGTTGGGCCGCTATCCTCGGTTGTTTTAGTTGCGTCAAAACCCGAGTCATCTGAGGTCTCAGATGCGGTTGGTAGGCTCTCTGTCTTTTCAGCGCCAACGTCTGTGACGCCAGTTGAACCTACGCCAGTAACGTCTGTCTGTGCGTCGGCCTTGGATGCTGCCTCGTTGCTTGGCTCAATGACCCCACCAACACCAGTGGCATCTACCCGCACATCAGGCGCAGCCTCCGGGCCAGTAGGACCATCAGCGGTATGGGTCGTGCTCATGGTATCTCCTGTATGGTTGTTTTGGGCTGCCTCGATGAGGTCTTGTGCAGTTCGCATAGACGCCGTAACTGGTTTCTGCGGATTCTTGACTACGGTTGTAGTTACGGGGTCGTTCGTGGCAGGGGCGGTTCCGCCTAGAAGCGGCTTTTCAAATTGCTTGATTCGAGCCGCGACCTTTGGATTCAGCTTTGGTTGCCAACGCATGTCACTCATTACACTTGTGGATGTACCGCTTTTTCTAGTTTGTAAGAAACTGCCAGGTTGTTTAGCATGCGGTTGCGGTCCTCCTGGAGGCGGCGCTGGCTGTCCTTGAGTAGGCTGAGTAGGAGGTTGCGCGCCCTGCGCCATAGCGTTGTCCTGCTGTACCTCTTGCTGGCTTCCTTGCGCCATATCCCCTTGTAACTCGCGGGCCTTTGTCAAATCTGGATTGTCCATTCCCTTGGGGGGCTCGCAATATCCGCAGATCTGGCACGTCTCTCCATCCATCAGCTCGCCGCAATTGTGAACCAAAGCACCTGCGACTACATAGGTATGATCGTTCTCAACTTCAAGATTGTAAATCGGTCCATCGTAGTCAAACTCTTCCTTAGAAAGAATCTTGTGAAGAGGTTGTCCATCAAACTCCCACTTTGCCCGTCCAAATCGCATCTTATCGCTTGTTAACCAGGCTTCGGACCCCGACGCATTATGAACTCGATATACCGGCTTCTTACCTTCAGGGTCTTCTCTATAAACATTTGGCTTGACTCTACGAGGAACACGATGACCAAACTCAACCATCTGTAGAGCCAACTGTTGCGAAGTCTGTCCAAAGCTATCTCTAGACTCACAACCATCACCATCGAGTATTCCTTGTATAACGTGTGATAGCTTCTCGTTAGGAAGGTTCAACAAGTCAGCAGGAATCCTCTTATTAGCGCATCCTACTCCTAGCCAATCAGCAAACCATTCGGCTAATGTACTACTAGCAATATTGATCCAACGAGAATTGGGCTTATCATCTCTATCTACAACCGATGGGTTGAAACCATACGACTCAAATAACTGTACAATGCGGTCTCGATAGTCGGTCTCCTTAGCATGTAGTGAGAAGGTAATCTCACGATTATGCGCATTACCCTCAGCAAGATAAAGGCCAATCATCCAAAGAAACTCAGGCGTCAATGCGTATTGGATTGGACCCTTGCGCGTATAATCTTTTTGAAGGTCTTTACCTTGTCGTCTTCCTTTTTGTCGGCCATGTGCTTGTCCCGCTTTTTGACCACGGAATTGCTCAGGTACATCTACAAAATCTTTATCAAAGATTTGTTTTGGAGCAACAGCAACAACATACGATGTCTCATCGAGATGGTCTGCACACGCCCATCCTAAGCGATGCGTCTCGGGAAAAGAGATAGCCTTGTCACATATACCAGGACGGCAATCAGTATGCGTATCATGAAGTAATGTACGGAATGGATGGTTGGGTGTAGTCACCACCGGATCGGGGAAGAGTCCAGAGTTGAACTTGATCATCGTACCTTGATAAGGCGTCTTTGATTTACCCAGAACCCGCTCAAATTTTCCTGTACGAGTAAGTACCTCGTCATCTAGTCCAATTTGCTCAATGGGTATAAAACCTCGCTTTGTACGTACAGGCGTCCCTGGGGCGAAACACACAGGGCAATTGTGCTCCTGGCGCATAGTATCTATTTGTTCAGGAGCTGTAGTCTCAAACGATTGGGGTAATGGGTTCTCTGCCGTATGGGTAGTAGAGTCCTTTTTACCTTTCTTCTTATTTCTCGTTGCGTAGTAGACTTCCTCTCCCTTCTCATCTCCATATTGCTTTTTCATTGCCTCGAATGCCTTTTTAGCCGAACCAGCCTCTCCGCCGAAGTATTGGTCATCTCCTGGCTCGGGAGAACCCTTAATGAAATTGGATTCATGTCCCTCCTTTTGTACCCCTGCTCGGATTTCACGAGCTAAAGCAGTCTCATCGGCGGGGTCAAATACTCCGCTTATCTCAAAGAATTTGATTCCGTAACAATTCTCGTAGCTTTTACGCGAAATTCGTTTACCCTCGGCGGTCTTGTAGTCGTGAAAGCCACCCTTCATTATGATATGGCTACAATACTCATCTGGATTGGTCGCTACGTGACCGCAGTGGGAGCACTTCGACTTTTCCACGTCACACCCCATTGAAAACCCGTCGAGGTCGCCGCTGCGTACGGCGCGTGCGTACGCTGGAAAACGCTTACTATCAATCTCGATCAGTAATTCTACCTCAGTGGGAGGCGCGTGCTCTGGATCAAGGCTGTCGCTATTCCAATAATCATCCTTACTTGAGATTCGTTCTTTAGGTAAAACCCGAAGCTTTGTGTCTACGACGACACCGCGCGCACGCTTAGGGTCAGAATTGTTATGATCTACGAAATTTGGCTTGCCTAAAAATGTTCGGTAGCCATATTCAGGATCGCCTTCAGACGCCTCAAGAGTAAACCCGGCCGATGATTGCTTTGCATGACGATCGAAAATCTCCGGTCCTCCTGCAAGCTCTATAGACGGCCACCCGTCTGAATTCTTATTTACCCGTGAGCTTATCGCACGAATTCGAACGTAAAGGTAGCCGTCCTCAGTACGATAGTCGTGAAAAGATGATATGTTGTCGAGAGATGCGGTACGCGATTTCGTTGGCGACGACTTTACGTCGAGAACCGTTGCCTCATCGAACGATGCGTACTTTGTAAAGGCCATCGATCTTTATGTCGCAGAAGCACGAGAAATCGTAGCCCCTTGACTTAGGCTATGGCTTATGCTATGCTATGTCGATATGCTTCGCGCGAACAACCAGACGGGCTACAAAGGCGTCAGCTACGACCCCAAACGCAAAAGGTATCGAGCCTATGCGATGATGGGCGGATATCAACAGCATCTTGGGTACTTTTCCGATGTTCATGACGCGGGCATCGCGGCTAGCGATTTCAGGCTTCAGCACGCGAAGGAGCTTGCTGAGATTTCGGTCCGAGGCCGCGAAATCAAATCGAAATCGCTTACGGCATGGCACCAAAAGCATAAGGCGACCCATTGTAAACGAGGCCATCCCTACGACGAGGCTAATACCTGCGTTGACTCTCGCGGCCGCCGCGAATGTATCGCCTGTAGAGTCGAAAGACGGGGTCGCTAGAACATACGTCCAGAGGTCCTTGACTTATGCTATAGCTTTTGCTATTCTATGTCGAAAGGACTCAAAAGCATCTACGAAAGGACGTTATGAAACCGTTTAGTAGCATCTCAACGAAGCGACTGTTTGGTAGCATCTCAATCGTAGTTCTGTCTTGTCTTGTTCTAGCCGCGCCTGCGGGTGCCGAACGCTTCAAACAGACGATCAACATCTCCGTTTCACCGAACCCAACTATCGGTTCAACGTCTTCGTACAACCCCCTCACCTACAAGGTGGAAGGCGAAACCGAACAGACGGAAACCTACGGCGTTTACACGCATATATTGGAGCTTCCAGAAGAGGCAGCGTGTCCTGCTCAGCCTACGGGTAACTACCTTCAGGTTACGATCCCCGAAGTCAAAGTTCATGAAACATCTTTGGACCCTAGCCACTTTGAAGGCGAAGGCACACTCCCGTGGAACATGTATGGACAGAAGGGCGAATATCGCATCTGCGCATACCTTAAATACAAGGGCGAACACGCCCCCCAAAACGAAACGGTGATTAACACAACCGTGCTCACCGTGACCGAATCGTATGCGGAATATGAAGAAAAGGAAGCGGCTAAGAAAGCCAACGAAGAAAAGCTGGCTGCTGAAAAGAAAGCTTCTGAAGAAAAAGTCGCCGTTGAAAAGAAAACCCACGAAGAAGAAGCGGTCGCCACAAAGAAACACGAAGAAGAGGCTGCTGCTAAAAAGAAGGAAGAAGAAGCCAAGAACATCGGAACTGGCAATGGCAGCTCAACCAATCCATCAACGAGCAGCACAACGCCAATCACAATGGCTACGACGGCAACAAATAGTCTGACCGCTCCTGTGGTTACTCCAGTGGTTGTAAAGCCGCAGACGGAATCGAAGCTGGTAAAGGCACTCAAGCAGTGTAAGAAGTTGAAGAAGCATAGCAAGCGGGTAGTTTGTGAAAAGCGGGCCAAGAAGAAGTACAAGCGATGAAGCGTCTACTTCTCATTTATGGTGGGGCGATTATGGTCATCATGGGCATCGTCTCATTTATCGAGGCTGGTATCCATAACTGGGCTTGTGGTAGTGAAGGGGTAATTATTGAACGCTTTCGCCAAGGAGAAGAATGCTGGAGGGGCGTCAAGATCGTCGCCGCTGCCCATTATCCGCTGCTCATCTGCGCATGGTCGCTTGTGATCCTTGGAGCGCTGACCGTTATCATCGGACTTCTCAAAGAAAGGTAAGTAACGATATGGACACTACCAAGAACATAGACGCAAGGGTGGCTCTGACCTTTTCAATGATGGCTCTCTTTGCTGCTGCGGCCCCTACCAGGGTCGCAGTTTCATTTTAGGGTGAGAACGGATCTTCGACCCCGAGCTGGCTCCACGGATCATCAAAAGAATCATCGTCATTATCATCTTCGCCCGTATCAACTGCCGTTCGTGGGGGCTTGCGTGGAGGCTTCATACCCCCATCTACTAGCGTCGTAGGCTTGGGTTCATAAGGCGTCTCTTTGGGCTTATCTAAGACTACGGTTTCCATATCATCACTCACTTATGAGATCCACTATAGCATTCTCTGCGTCGTAAGATAATTGCTTTAGGGTCTGAATAGCTCCGCGCTCTTGCTTTTCGGGCAAACCGCACGCCTCTATAAAACCGCAGAGCCTTCCTCGTAACCTATTGCTCTCGTCTCGAACCGCCTGTTCAAGTTCCTCATTACTTCTAGACATTCTTTCTCCCGTCCATTTGACGGCTCGACTAATAGGCGCTGATTAGGGCCTTGGCAACGCGATGACCGTTTGCGTCAGTCTCTACATGAGCCTGCTTGACTTTAAATCCTGTTCCGAGAGCTATTTCTCGAAGTTCCTCATCGACATCGGCTGCTGAGAAATGGTCAGGGACTCTTTCCTCGACCTCGAACGTAGCGGCCACGCCAATTAGCCCCTCCCACGGATGTTTCTCTCCGCGAGCAATGATTGGGTTAACGCTTGAGAATGCGGGAGCGCCGACTGGAGTCTGTCCTGGGGGCACCTCGCCAGGCTTGAGGCTCTTCTCGTGATGAACCTCCTCGGGTGCTGGTGGTTCGTCGCCTGGAGGTCCTGCCTCTGGTCCTGGGGGACCCTCTGGTGGTTCTTCTCCTGGGATTGGGCTTTCGCCTTCGGTGTCTGGAATGCCCAGCGCTACGAGAATCTTCTGTACGGCATCAAAGAGCGCGTCAATCTTGTGAGTCTCGCCGCCCTTATCCTTCTCATCGCCGTCCTTTGGAGGACCCTCGTCACCGTCGGGCTCATCGTGGTCCTCTGGAGGTCCGCCATCATCTGAGTCATGGTCATCAGGCTTTACATCCTGTGTATCGCCAGGACCCTCGCTCTTCGGACCTGGCGCATCATCTGTTGCGTCCGCAGGTCCGCCAAATGGGTTATCTGCTACATGAATAGCTGCTACCCAATGGCCGTCTAATTCTTCGACGGTAATATCATCGGCGTTCTTAGGGAACTGCGGACTTGTCTTAGCGGCCTCAACAGCCGCCTCACGAGTCATTGTGTCAGACTTTGGGCCTGTTGCGAATATAATTGCCATCGTTCTTTACCTTTGCGTAGTTAGTGTTTTGTAAGCATCATTGCCCGATTGGCGCAGAGCCAGGGACCTGAACTATTGTTGGGGCCGCCCCTGATGGGCGCTCACTAGTGTGCGATGGAGCCCGTCCTGAACGAATCTCTGACAGGGTGTACTGTCGAGGTTGTTTAATTGGCCTTTTGCAATCTGGACATTGCGTTCCAAACTCTCCATTGTGTCCACATATTTCGCACTCAAATTGCGGGTCGTTTTGTGTTTGCTGATCTACTGACATTACTTTTCTCCTTTTTGTTTATAAACCTAATCCCAGGAACAAATCGGCGTCCCTGACCTTTTCTGCATTTGCTTTACCAGTCTCATCATAGCGCGCCTTATAATGTGTCCCCTCAAGCGAGAGCAAATCCGCATTACGAGCTACGCCATCCTCATCTATAAGCTCGCGTTGTTCCTTGCGAGTAAAGCTCTTTCCTGCAAGTCTTTGCCGATGCTCTTGCTTCTCGCTATCCAAATACTCTTTGACGGCACGCAAACGACCATCCTTTTCGGCGATATCTCCGAGATTTCTAGACTGTTGACCTGCGTGCATCATCCCAGCTTGACGCGGTGATAGGTCCTCGGCGTTATCATCTTCACGGAGCCATTCAGCACTAGGATTAGACCAATCCTCTCCTTGACCGACTCCTATCTGCGTGTCATCCTTTTCCTCGGTCACCCAATCATGTCCACAACGGAAACAACTATGTTCCGTAGCCTCTGGCGTAATCATTGACGAGGTATATTCCATATGACCGCAACGCGGGCAATCGGGGTCTACGCTTGAATGAGCCATCATCTCTGGCTCTTGTGCGGAGTGTTCGTCGGTCGTCTGTCCTGACGGCGGAACCTGCGCAAGTCCTGGAGCCTGAGAACCTGGAGGCGGTTCGTTATTGCGGTCATCGGCGGTCTGATTGACGGGCTGGAAGGAAAGCTGCTGCATTTCCATATCCTGTTTCGAGATTGGCGTGCTTGACGTAAGCATATTCGGGTCTTGCTGACTTGGGTCGTTAGCATACGTACCTAATAGCGTTACATCAATTCCGTCTGGCTTTACCCGCTCGACGCGCACTAAGTCTGGTAATGAGAACGACGGATTTATCATTTCATATTGCTGACCCGCCTTGAGCGGAGCGCCTGTGCTGTCCTGCCATGTCAATGACGAATCTTCATCGCCTCCCTGGTTCTGTTGTCCCTGTTGTTCTGCTGCGGGTACGCCAATTGGGTTAGCCTGCTCGTTTGGTCCGCCGTGCTGGTGCTCCTCGTTTATAGCGACCTTGGCGATACTGGTCTGTCCATAACTCTCATCCGAAACAAGGTCGCCTATTTTCCATACATTCTGGCACGAATGGCAGCGAGCGTTGTGGTCCTTATCCCCAACCATACCCGTAGTACCAGAACCACATCTTGGGCAACGCGGAGCGATATTATCAGCAGCAGTCCTTTTATGACGATTGAACGGAGGATTACACGAGCAAACGTCTGCTGCTCCACTAGCCTCGCCTGGTTCTAAACCACCACATTTAGGACACTCGGCCTCGCGAAGTCGGCGCCCTAGATCATCGGGGACCGTACCACCATTCATAAAGTCCTCCAAAGGGGTATTTGCGAAATCGGGAAGAAAACTCGACATAGGTTGCATTGGTTGTCCACCCGCTTCACCCGGAGCCATTCCTGGTACTGGCATTCCGCCCGGAGCCGCTGGTTGCGGAGGAGGTGGCTGCGTCTGCTCTTCTGGCGTGACAGTAGGAGGATTCATTGGATTGTTCTGGATCTCCGCAAGGATCTTTGCATATTCGGGATTACCAGGGTCAAGCGGTACATTAGGCACCTCGTCTACGCGACCCTCTTGAATAAGGTACTGTTGTACGGCTGCAATCTGCTCAGGGGTAACAGGACCTTGATGATTAGCCGAATCAATAAGAGAAGCAAGCAAGTCTGTATGCGCAAATGTTTGTGGGTTCGGAATCTGGCTCGGCCCACCTGGAAGAGGAGCCGCTGGTTGTGGCCCCGCTGCACCACATTGTGGGCAAGAACCATCAGGTTGCGTGACGCCCCCGCAGTGAGCGCAGTGCCCTTGCTGGGCCGCGCCGCCTGGGGGAGTTTGCGACGAAGGCTGCAAACTTGGATTTAGTCCAGTAGGGTCAAGCGCCTGTTGTTGCGCGTTTAGATTTCCTTGCTGCATTGGTGGCATAATACTCTCATGTACTGTAGCATGTACCTTCTTCTTATTCTGCATAAACCTGTCTGCCGCCTCTGTATCGGCGCGGTCAAGATAACCTGGATTTTCTGCCTCTAGCATTTTATGTAATCCTATCAACATCGGGTCATTTGCTCCATCCCCTGTATGATAGTGCTTTTCTATTAGCGGCATTAGCATCTCCATACGCTGAATGGCTGGACTGTCTGGGTCAAACTGTCCTTGACTTGGCTTACCCATATCCTTGCGAACTTCATCCTCTCCCGAAGCTCCTGAGTCCTGTAAGTTCGGATTCATTGGGTTTTCGGGACTCTTATCCTGGTCGTTAAACTCCTTTTGGTCAACATCTTCAGGGTCATCGTATTTGACACCAATCTCAGGGATAGAAGATGGAGTTTCATAATCGCTCTCAACAAAAGCTGCAAGTACATGAGTAAACTGCTGTAACTGACCCTGATAACCTCCGCCACCGCCTCCCCCAGCGGCTTCTCCTCCGCCTCCGAGACCGAGCGCTCCCTCGCCTCCGCTTATACCTTTATTGACAAGCGTGCTGATACCCTCGGCCTTAGCTGCGCCGCTTCCTAGTCCTAGAGCTTTGCTCATAAGTCCGCCTGCTGTGCTGCTAGCTCCTGCATCTGCTGCTCCTCCTGCCGCTGCCTCGCCCGCTCCTGCTGCTGCGCCTGCGCCTAGCCCAAGCTCGCCCGCACCCGCTGCGTCAAGGGCAAGAGAAGCTCCGCCCGTCTCTGGAGCCAATGCAAGACCCCCAGCCATAAGTCCCGCTCCCAGAGCAGCCGACCCAAGGTCGCCCCAGAGTCCTGCCGTATGTGTAGAAGCTGTAATATCAGACATAACGCCTGGTAGCGGTTGTAATGATTGTGCATCAATACCAGGGGGTGCAGAAACCTCCCCGCTCTGAATCTTTGGCGCGAGATTGTTGATAAGCGTAGACTTGCCCTCTGGATGTTGAATCGACTCTACAGCAATAGGAAGATGCGCTGGGTCATGTACGGCAACAACCATTGGTTTACCGAAATCGGGTGCATTACGCAAACCGTATTTGGTGATAAGCTCCCCTCCATGTCCGCGAACAGGAGTTCCATTTACATGCGCGTCGAGAAAAGAAAGAATACCTTTGCGCCCTGTATGACCTTTATGGAGTCCAAGTTCGCTAGGTTGTACTACAACCGAATGCGCTGGACTTGGGCTCGAAACATTTTGGTCTGGTCCTTGGTCAAACTCAACATCCGCTTCGCGGCCCCATAAGGGGCGATACGGTTCCATATTGTTAGTGTGTAAAAGAGTAGGCATAGCGTTACTAAAAGAGAAGAACTTATCCTCTATATGTTTCAGGCGCGGATCGGCCGCAATAAACGGGGTTGCCTCGTGACCGCCAGTGGCAACTATGCTTCCATCTGGCTCAATTTCTATGCCCGTATTCCAATCAGCATGCTTAGGATCAACGCCTAGAGATTCCACATACTCTGCGTGAGAAGGTCCTCCAGGCCAAGCGGGACCATCTCTCGGGTCCATACTCCAGGTATGAGGCTCGCCGCCAATCACGATACCTCGACCCTTCATACCTGGAGTCCAATTGAGATTATTCTTTGGCGGCGGTGTATCAAATCCTAATGCGTCCTCCATCGGCCCAGCAATCTTACCCTGATGCATAAAATCCCAACTCATATTGTTAGAAGGAGATTGTGTTTTTTCTGACTCGATATTTGGAGAATCGGTTTTATCACAATCGGGACAATAGCTATGTCCATCGGGTAGAATACTTCGCACGCCGCCACAATTTGGGCACTGTTGTAAGAGATGAACATGCCCTATGACATGGCCGTGTGTATATTCGTCTCTCCCGTGAGAGCCGGTGTCGTAGGGGTCTGTGTGGTCTCCCATAATCGTCCCCTCCGTAAGTGGCGCACCAGGAATCTGCGGACGTAGCTCGGCGGGACCGCCACTGTGTTCTGAGGCTATTCCAGACGGGTCAATAAAGGTGCCACAGCGGGGGCAATTGACCTCACTTGTACGAGTGTGACAAAGGGGGCACTCTAACTCCTCGCCAAGGAACCCCGTTAGAATTGCGCGACCACTGGCTGGGGCTAAGATTCCCTCGCCGTCAGGATTTCCACCAGCATCCTTGCCCGTTTCCATATCGACCATGTTACGCAACGTGCCCTCGCTCTGTACGGGATTTGGTTGCATACGAAACATGCGCTTACCACCACAATCAGGACAGGCCGTTCCCTGGGTCTCACCGCGAGGACTTATGACCACGTGGTGCCCGCAATCTTCACATTGAGCCAGTTCAGGATTTGAGAAATCAGGCATCGCCTATTAGACGGCCGATGCGAAGCGGTTGCTAGCCTTTGAGGGCGGGCCAGAGGTCAGGCGCGACCCATCCCGCTCCAGGAGTTTTTGATAATAGCGCGTTAGCTTCGGCTTGTCCCTGAACAATCTTCCATCCAAATGATACTTCGGCGCTAGGGCCTCCAGCATTTTCAGCTTTGACTTTGACCGCCGCTTCTGTCAGTGTGGGTGTCTGAGGAACGCCAGAGATAACGCCCGTTGCTGTATTGATTGAAAGACCCGCAGGCAATCCCGTAGCGGCGTATAGTGTCGGGCTACCAGTAGCTATGATAGGTAGCGAGACGGATGCACCTACGCCTGTATTCTGATTGGCTGGTTTGGTTACGACTGGAACATCAACCGTGATCGTCCATCCAAATTCAGGTTCAATCGCGGCAGAGCCTTCTGCATTTTTGGCTGCAAGTTTGACTTTGACTTCCGCTTTGGTCGTATCTGGAGTACCCGTGATTTCGCCAATTTTTGCTCCCGATTCTTTGATCGACAGTCCTTTAGGAAGCCCAGTGGCTTTAACTTCGGTCGGAGCGTTGCTAACCGCGACCGTAACGGGAGTAGCTACTTCATTGACATGGCTTGACTGAGGACCCGGTTTAGTAATGACCGGGATTTCAGTGATTTCCCATTCAAATTCAACGACTTCGGATTTTTCTTCGGCTACGTTTTCAGTTTGGATTTTGACTTTGGCTTTTTCCTTTGGCCCAGTCGGTGTGCCTGTGATTTCGCCCGTGGTTGTTTTGAGAAGCAAGCCCGGAGGAAGACCCCCTGTTTGGCCCCATTTGTGACCTTCTCCACTTTCAAGCGTAGGAAGGAGTGGTGTAGCTAAAACACCTTTATTGGTGATCTGCTTTGCTGGTTTATTGATGACTGGGGCAGGCATTAGATCCTACCCTTCTCTTGAGCGCGAGCAAAGAGCTTGAATTCTTTTTGTTCGGATTCTTCATTGGTATAAACCAGACGGAAATATGGAGCATAAGCAAATACCTGGAAGGTTTGACCTACCGCTTCTGCGACTGTAATAGCCGCAGGACTTGTGACCCATGTAACGCCTTCCAATGCCTTTGCTTCGTTTTCATGATTGGCGGGATACTCGAAGCTGTGTTGGATTTCGAGTTTACCAGCCTTACCGGCGTAAACGAGACCTGTTATGTATTCAGCGAAATCTGTTTGCACGGGCTGACTGGTCCATGTATATGGTTTGAAGACAGGAACTTTGATTTCTAGTTCTTCTTCCGCTTCTTTTTCCGCATTTTGGCTAAGTACGGCCGTTTTAGTTTCTCTATTGACGCTTACGACCTTAGTACCCGCTGGAAAGACTCCTCCTGCTGTAATTTCCTCTCCTGGAACAATAAGCATTTCACTACTTTTGATAGCAGTGATTTCCCCAGTGAGCAATTTTGTTTTAGCTTTGAATTTGACCGCTTTTTCAGATTCTTTGCTAATTGTTTTACCTGTTAGAGGGGTTGTCGTAGATACGAAATGGGCCATGGTCGCTTATTACTGTTGAGATGCGCTACAATACAAAGCCTATGACCTGGACCAAAGGGAAAATGCCTCGTTTTCATCCGCTCATCATCAAGGGTATATGGTATGTTGCCGACGGACATGCCGATACAGAACATAGCCTGGCAAAGCCCCATGACAAGGAGCCGTGCGACTCGTACGAGGAGGCGCTCGCGCAGGCTGCTATACTCAACGAAGATGACTAATCGAACAGCATTGATAGCGGTGAATACGCAAAAAGACTACTTGCCCAAAGGTGCTCTCGGCTTTCCTGGTACCGACCGCATCATCGCTCCTCTAGTTGAGTACGCTACCGTAGCTGCCGACCTCGTCATCGTCTCGCGCGAATTGCATCCGCCCGACCATCGTTCCTTTGTTGGCTTTGGTGGACACCTGCCGCCTCATTGCATCAAGGGCACGTCAGGCGCTAAGGTCATTCCCGACCTCGCTACCGTAATCGCTCAAAAGGATAGCTACGTGATTAGCAGCGGCATAGACCGAGACCAAGGCGGCTTTTCCGCCTTCGAAGGAGGGACCCTGCGTCCGTTAGAAAGCCTTGAGGACATCTTAGCACGCGAGAAAATCACGCACGTTGCCGTCGGCGGATACTGGCTAGAGTATGCCGTGAGCAACACGGCTTTTGACGCAAACGCTCTCGGCTATAATACGGCCGTAGAGCTAACGGCATCATGCGCTTTGGAAAAGCACGAGAAGCCATGCCAAACTATCGAGCGATTTGAGAGGGCAGGAATAAAATATGTCTAGTTCGACACCGTACGCCATTTCTTTAGTGCTGCACCAAGATAACAAACCTGGTTGGCGAGTGCATCTAAATCCCAACGGTGCTGATGGTGGTTATCCCATCTCAATCAAAGAGGCCGAGGAGCTTGCCCGTACGGCGACAGATATTCTTAACTCTGTAATCGCTGAGAGTGATGCCGTGACCCCTTACATGATAGTACGCAACGGAACGACCGCCTTGCGTTCCACTTTAGAGGGCGAGCTAGCTGACGCCGAGAGTAAGGCTGCTATGATAGCTGGTCTACGACGTACTTTGGCTGAAATTGAATCATGACCGACATCTTCAATCCGACCGATACACCCAAGGACTTAGCCGTCACCCATGCGATAGAACAAGCAGTCGAGTGTTTTGTGATTCAAGATTTCAACAAAGCTGCTCGTTTTTTCAATATGGCTGAAGTATTTATGAAAGCTCCTGATGAGCTTTTTGCCCTTGAATCACCACTAATTAACCAACCCGCCTAAAGGAGTAAGTTTTGTTCTTTGACGTTACTACCCAAGCCTTTGATGTTGCAATTATTCCAGTACCCGACGAGGAGAGTCCTCATGTAGTTTTACAACTACTGCTCGGGATTACTATCCCAGGGCCGCAAGGACAGAAAGGCGTTTTGCCCGCTGGTTCTATTAAAGTACCAATCGGCCGCGAGATGGCTATCAATAAGGCTAAGGAGCTTCTAGAGGCCGCTGAAGCCTTACCAGAGCCCAAGCCCGAAAGCGACCTCGTAGTCGCAAGTAATATGGAGCAGGCCAAGCAGGTTGCAAATATGGATTCTGCTTTTCGTAAAGGAGAGGTATCCGAGTGATGGTCTTGAGTGATAGAGATATCAGAAGGCGGATTGCCTACAAGAATGATCCTGCCTATAGTATCGGGATTGACCCTTTCGATGATGACCGTATCCAGCCATCGAGCATAGATTTGACGCTAGCCAACGAATGGCGTGTGTATCCAAAATCTCCCTTTTCTTTGACAGATGAGACAATTGATATTGATTTTGCCAGAGAAGTCCAGACACAGAAAATCGTCGCAGACGAGTATACTCTTCAGCCGCAAGAGTTGGTTCTGTTTTCTACGGCCGAGTATATCGAAGTCGGGACCACTCTTTGTGCACGCATTGAGGGGCGGTCATCTCTTGGTCGTCTAGGTCTGCTAGTGCATTGTACGGCTGGCTTCATAGACCCAGGTTTCAGAGGAAAAATCACTTTGGAGATGGTCAATCTGAACAATCGACCCATCACTCTACACGCGGGCAAATCTATCTGTCAAATCTCCTTCTTTGGAATGACTTGTCCACCTGAGTTTCCCTACGGTCACGCCAAGCTAGGGAGCCACTACCAAAACCAGACCGAGGTTACGGGTTCAAAGTATGTTGGGTGAGATTATACTTAATGAGCGGTCGCTTCAAGGCATCACACCTGTACTTGATGAGATCGAGACGGAGCGCGAACGACAGATCAATAAGTGGGGCGCTCAAGACCACTATCCCCAGATGTGGTATGCAATACTCGGTGAGGAGTTTGGTGAGGTCGGTAAAGAGATTGCAGAGAGCCATGTCAAAGAGTTTGATGTGGCTGCGTATCGCAAGGAGTTGATTCAAGTCGCTGCTGTAGCTGCTGCTGCCATTCAATGTATTGACAATGGTGTCGCGTAAGATACGTAGTTACTACTGATGTATCCGTAGCATAAGTTGGTATTATATGTCTATGACCACACAGACTACACAAACCCCAGAAGATAACGTCGTGAACGATATCGTGACTACAATTATCATAAATGTATATGGTAGAAACACAATGGCAAAAAGCTTGGCCTATGATCTGATCGAGAAAATGCCAGGATGGGATAAGGATGATCGCGAACACCAAATCATGCAAACTTGCTGGAATTGGTTCTCCGGTGGCTCTACAGCCGAAGCTGTAGCCTACAAAATCGAGATGGCTTTACTAAAGGAAATGTGATGAACGATATCGTGCCATGTAGAGGATCGGGTCGCGGAGCCGTCTTTGATTTCAAAAATCCGACACAAGAGACTCAACCAATTGAGGGTCGGGATTTCACCACAGGCGAGAAGGTCACCACAACAACCCCAAGCAATGGACAATGCGTCTATTGCAAACGTTGGATGCCGATTACAGAGCGCGGAACACTCGTGCGGCACGATGTGTTTGGAGGGGTTCCGTCTTGAGATTCGTCTGCTATACTGTGATTCACAAGCAACCCTGCAACGAAAGGCATACATGAGCGATACCAACATAGAGCCAATCATGGTCGAAGATGACCCAACCGAAGACCAGCTACAGCTTGCTCTTAAGCAGGCTAAGCGCGAGTTCGGAGACTGTGTGGCTGACTACGAGAGCGATGAGTTTGAAAAGGAGTTCCACGACCAGCTTAATCTGATTCTCAACGAAGAGGCAATATCGAACCTGATTGACCAGGACCTCGTCACGCCCGTAGTACGAGATGATGGACAGATTGGTTACCTACCCACTGCGGCTGGTGCTCAAGTTGGCGAAGCAAGTCTGGCGGCGTAATTCTATTCTGATATAGGAGTTATCTAATGCCTGAGTTGTATTGCCAGATAGGAGAACATCATTATCATCGGGATTCGCAAAGAGGGCGAATCCCGAACTCTTGTCCCGAGCATCGGCTTGCAAAAGGAACGCAAGTCGTATCAAAAGAGAAGCTCGTTTTGACATCTGAGCACAAGGAGAAGATGCAAGAAGGGAAACAACGTAAGTCACGCACAGACCGCGAACAGAAGATTCAAGAGCGCATAGAGGGCAAGCGTTGTCGATGCGGTATCAAACCCGATATGAACGATGCTGAACTTCGAGCGCTCTACCCAGGGTGCTGTGACCCGCTATTTGTGTGCTCTGTGTTGGACGGAGTCATGCGCGCGGTGTATACTTACACATAAGAGGTGACATGTCGATTCCCGATGACTTCAAGCGGCTCCTGGACCCAGGTCAGGACACTACACCCGACCCAGGTCCGATTCAGCACTTATGGGTGTATGACCCAGTTGAGAACGTCGTTCATATCACACATAACGAGGGTCGGCATCCCGCATACCGAATCACTCATAAGGACCATCATCCTGAGATTACACATGAGAGTTCGTTACGCGGATTTGCTTTCAAGATTAAGGGGGGCTGGCGTATCGTAGACCGAGCGAGCAAAGAACTTGACGACCCGTATGTGACTAAACGAGTAGTGTTGGCTTTAGAAGGAAAGCCCAATTCCGAGTCCGTGCCTCATCCTTTTTATCATGCCCTTGCCGCCCCGCATTGAGCCGCACACAAACACCGCTGATGCAGGTATGCCCCATGATTCGCTTGTTCAGTATATTGACCAACTTGAGAAGGAACGCGATGCGCTCGCGCGCCAACTAAGAAGTACCTTAGAAGAACGAGATACTCTTATCGAACAGCAATAAATCGCTAAGTCTTTTTCGATTCAAGAAGCTGAATAATCTTTCCAATTCCACTTGGTGTTTCCTCGTTTACGCGGTCGGCTATCACATCTAATTGAGAGTTAGATTCAATCTCTGGATCAAGAGCATCAAGAATGTCCTTCAAATGCTTTGAATGCTCGTTATGTTGGCGCTCTAACTTAGCATCAATACTCTCATGCTCTCGGGTTACGAACTTATGAATCCAATAACCAATAGTACCTAAAACAGCCGCTGGGATAATAGCAAAGATATTGCCCCACACCTGTCCTTCATACCACACTTTTTCTGCTGGGTCGAAGTACAGATGCCACCAATGCACAAAGTCCGTATTCCAAAGATGAGTTATAACTATGACTGCATTCATGTTTTCTACTCTAGTCTATTGTTTATGTAGTGGAGATTCTGCGGAAAAACTGAAGTAACGACGCTACATGGACAATCCCAGGCTATGACTGCAACCATCCACGAAGAGTCAATACTTCGCGCCAATGAGACGGCATGTGCAATCGGAGAAGCTCGTACTGTATGCGGTCCCAAAATGGTATTTTTATTTGAGAGTCACCACTTCGTGTTGGGGTTCGCGTACTACAGGTATCTCGTTGTTGGAAACAGCTTCTACTACCTCTTTTGGATTCTTAGAGGTACGGAGTACATTCCATGTTGGAGTGTCGAGCGAATGAATCCCCTCTTGACCTCTGTGATGTAATGTGCAAAGTGGCTCCAAGTTTCCCTCTTCCTCAATATACCGCTTGAACTCTTCGTCGTTAAGGTGAAGTCCGTAAGCCCGATTAAACTTTTCCACGTCGATGTCATTGGCATGAGCAAACTCAACCTTGTCATGGTGTAGCTCAATCGGCCCCGTTGAATGATAATCCGACTCAACATTACACTTGAGTAATCCAGCTTTCTTCATACGATCTTTTGCTTGGTGAAAGTACTTATAATTTGAATCGCTCGTACGCGGTTCGTGTGCGGGCCATCGGACGATGAGTCTTATAGTGACTTCCTGGGAATGTGCTGGGGTTTCGGCCATCTTTCTTTATGTCGCAGAGGTCTTGACTTTTGCTACGGAAGTTGCTATGCTGTGCCTATGATTCCTACTATGACACCCGTTGTTGGCGAATGTATTGACTGTGGAAGACCCGCTCGTTATCATGTCCGTGACCACCCCTTTTGCCGCCCTTGCGCTTGGATGGCTAACGGAAATGAACAACCCCAGGATGACCCAGATAACGAACCGCCTGGCGCAGGAGCCGACCCATATGGCCGACCTGACCCCCTAAAGCATCCAGAGGCGTGGATGGAGTAATCTGCTATACTGTCGATATCATGACCCAGACTACGGTTCCGATATCTCCTGGCATAGGTTGTAAAAGATGCGGAAATCGTCCATGTTTGCCATGCGACCATCTCTGCGGCCCTTGCCGCGATATCGAAGACAAAAAGAAGAAATCATGAAGCCAGGAGATATTCTCTTCATAAAGACCAATCATTTTGTTTCGCGCCTCATCCGATTTGGTCAACGTGATTATGGTCCTAAAGCTTCACAATATAATCACTGCGCCGTATATATCGGCAATGCCGAAATGGTGGAGGCGTTGACTAAAGGCGTAGTACGGAGTCCAATCAGTAAGTATCCAGCAAGCGATGTACGTATTATGTCATCTCTGAAAAGTTCATTGCGTCCAACCGTTTGCGATGATTTACTCCGCGCCAATGCTAGTTCATTTGCGCGTTCATGTGTTGGGGAGTCTTATGGATTTCTAACCATCGCAGCTATCGCGGTCAAAGTACTCACCAAGGGCGAAATTGATTTCGGCATCCAAGGGACCTCTATCTGCTCTGGGTTATGCGCTCGCAGTCTAGAGAGATTAGGTTACAACTTTTCTCCATATGACCCTGCCGAGCTTACCCCCGCCTACCTTTATACCATTCTCGTTTAAGCCTTACCTGCACTATCGTCATCTAGTGCGGCCCATATATTTGGAGTGGACATTTTTAAAGTAGATGTCGCATGAGCCATTAAGCTTTGACCTGGTTGACCTGTAATTCGCTCTCCCGTTTCGGGGTGAGTCAACCACGGAGAACGAGAAACCGCAGCGGTCTTGAAAACGTTTGTCGCGAATTGGAAAGGTACTTGCGTCTTCGGAGAATGGATTTGTTCATCCCATTCTGTGCCTACTTTATCCCGAAATGGTTGCGTTGCCTTCCACCAATCGGGAGCTTGCTTGTCCCACGATTTGGTCTGAAGTATTTGTTCCTTTTTCGGCCAATCTATAGAGTCGTGCGGAGTGGGGTCAAGTACTCGTAAGCCTGTACGGTCTTCATGTACGCCATCTCCGTGTTGATTGTCTAAAATCCCCCATTGGAAGGCTCCCAAAGGTAGATGACCATAACCCGCTGCATCTCGCCCCGCTTGAAGTTCTCGCTCTCGCGCGAATCTATCCCTCGTATTTGATTCCGTCTGGTCATTCTTGCCAAGCGTCGCCATTGTATGCGCGTCGATAGTCGCTAGCTGCGAAGTTGTGGGCTGGAGTAAGAGCCATGCAAACGAGGCTACCTTTGGACCTACGCCAGTAATTCCCAATTGTGTCGCAGCGGCACGGAAATGGTGTCCACTACCGTCATGTTCATGTACGTCTTCGAGAGCCGCCTTTAGAAGCGTATCGGCGTGCGTAGAGACCTGAGCAATGGCCTTAAGATGCGCATTCATAAATGCTGGGTATCTATCTAGCGTTTGTTGTTTGACCTGTGGTTCTAAGGGAAAGAGCGAATCATCTTTGGTCGGCTCTTTTTTTGCCGCCATAAAGAGATTCGGCTGGTCGTAGCCCTTGTGCTCGGCAAGGAAGGTTTCAATCTTCTTAGTCAACGCCTTGTTAGCCACCTTTTCGATTCGCGCATGATTTGCGCGCTTCTCCTCGGGAAGTTTCTCGTCAGCCTCCGTTACGCGCTCCTGCTCTTCCTGCTCCCAATCGAATAGCTCGTGCTTCGCCTTTGCTTTAGCCGCCTCCCATCCTGCTTGCGGATTTCGGTCATAAATCAATCGCTCGAACTGGGGGAGAAGCTTGAAATAAGGTTGATGACTAAATCGTGCATTCTCGCCAAAGTTCTTGACATTATGCGCTTGTCGCCTATTCTCTAATGTATCTCTGTAAACGATTGGGTCCGTGACACCCGCAGGAACGCCAGAGATATCTTGATAATGCACCGTGTTATCATGTATCGAACTGCGAGGACTCAGAAGAACGGCGCGAAAAGCGTTGACAACCGCAAGCTTCATTCGCTCAAAGTCGGGTGCGTTCTCGCCCGTCTTGAGTTTTGCCCACTCGGTGTCAATAAGCGACGCATTATGCATCGTATCCTGAGCCTGTAGTGGGTCTCCATGATGGAGATAAGCGTTTGGTTCCATCGGCGGTATTCCCGTCTGATATCCCGAGTTAGGGTCTGCAAGGGTAGGGTCTACGTCATGACCAGGGAGCACAGAACCAATCCGACCGAAATCCATACCAGGCACGGGATTCATAGGAATAGGCGCGCCGTGTGGTATTTGTTCCTGTAGAATCGTATCGTCTTGGGGAGGTTTCTGAGGCTTGATTGCGGGCATAGCCGTCGGAGCTACAGACTGAGATGGATGGATGCCTTGAAAGTTCGGATGGACTCCTTCAGCACGCTGTACGGGCTCAACAAACTTTGGAAAGAGAGCTATCTTCTGCGGCCCAAAATGGCGATAATAAGTTCCATATGCGGTTTGACCAATGTGATGGCTGAATAGGGCCTTTTGAGCCTCCTCTGAGAGCAAAGGCATATGAGCAGAGGTAGCGCGATTCTCGGCCTCCCAACCAAAATCATTACCCCCGCTGACTCCGTGCCCAAGTATGTCATGAACAAGTCTATGAGCAATTACTTGTTCTGGCGTCCAAATAGGATGGTCGGTATTGGCGCGCGATACCATATAGTGTTGTCGTTTATGAATATCGTCCAACATCTTGTCATGATTTGGATACGGCTCAGGATTATTAGTTTCCTCAACCGCGATTTGTTTGCGCAGTACATTTGCTCGACGCATTGAATCATCACCAAGCTCCTTGAATGCCGCCGCTGCTTTGGGGTCATAGACAGGTGCTTTAGCATACGCTTCCGCAATTGGTTGTAATTGGTCTGACCAATCTGTCTTCCACATTCCGATGCGTTCCATGGCGGCGGTTCGCATATGATTTTTTCTTTCGATAGCCAACAGAAGATTTCTGGTAGCCATACCCTCGTCATTACCCGTCTTCTCTACCTCATTGCCAAATTCGTCCTTAGCCGAGGCTATGTAACAATCGTCTTTTTTATCGTACTTTATCTTCTTGACGCTCCAGCCGCTTTCGCCAATGCGCCGATACAGGTCTTGGAGTGTATGACTATACGATAAGGAAGCGATGACGTTTGTGCGATACATCTCTAGCCATTATAGCAACAGCGTTTACGTAGAACCCAATAGCGTAGGCAATTAGATGACCGTATGACTTGAAGGACATCAACTGCCAGTCACTATGTCAGAAATTACTACGCTGTCTCCGAGTTCTTTGATTTCGGCCGTTGCTGTTAATTCCGATGTAAACATCATGATGCCACCATTTTGAGCATTAAAGACACCAATCTTTTTTAGCGTAACAGGAACCGTATCTTTTTCCTTTGCTTCAAAAGTAGCTTTCACTTCATATTCTTTTGCGCCGATATATTTGAAGACGGCAAGTTTACGGACCAAACCATATTTAAGCCCTTCTTCATGGCCCGTACCAATTTCTCCTGCAAGAGTCGTATTCGCTTCTTTTGGTGCTGCTGCGTCGGCTGATATACCTACCCAAGCTGCGGGGGTTGCGCCAGAGGCAATAGTAAAAGAGGCACCTTCGATAGGTTCGGCTCCAACAGCGCCCCCGCGTGTTGGACCAGGATTCTCCCATCTAGCTACTGTCAAGATTTTAGCCGTGTTAGAAAGGATTGTACCGACCACCGCATTCACATATACATCCTGTCCCGCAAAGGCATTGACGGTCCATCCAGGAGCGCCTTCAGCCGTAAGAGTAGTTGCAGACTTGGCTTCAACGGTGCCAATAGCTCCGTTTGTGGCGTCACCGATTGCGTTACTCCAGAGTATACGCCCTTTTTCCGTAATCATATCACTCGTTACCTATCCGAACACAATCACAATGGAGGGCCAGCCGAGGTAAATCGCCCTGTGAGAAGCGCATAATCATCATTAGGCGGATTTGGTTCCGTAACATATAAAGTGTAATTGGCCTTCTTCCAAAGAACAGCTTCAAATTGAGCCTTAGTCACATAGAGTTCAATCAAACCGTTTTTTGGTTCATGAAGTAAGTATCCTCCGAAGATTACCCCGCCATTGCCAGTAGTTAATTCAAGTGGAGTTCCAGGTTCGCCAGGAACAGGATTGAGAACGCACAACCCTGTATAGCCCGTTAGATCGTGAGATTTGACAACAGGTTTACCTTCGACTAGTGTTTCGTCTCGCCATTCAAAGGCGTAACGGAAAGTTGAACCAACATAGAATGGCAGATTGCGTTTCGCGGGCAAGAAGCTACTCATAGAATCTTTGCTCCCTTACTACGATTACATTTGAAATGAGCAGGCTGTACGTTGACATAACCATGCATTCCGCCCTTGCTTAAAGGGATCACATGATCGACCTCAAATTCACTGTAATCTACAAACTTCTCGCAGATTCCGCACATGCCGCCATGCATCTCGTAAACGATTTTAGGGTCAACGGGCTCTACAAATTGTCCCATTTGACGCGCTCTACGAATTGCAGCATTCTTCTTATGACGAGTTGGATCAATGTTATATTCATTAGCCATACGCTCAAGAATACGCTCCTTATCTCGTTCGTAGCGTTCTTGGTCTAACAGACGAAACTTACTTAGATTTGCCGCGCGCTCGGCTCGACGTTTAGCATTTTTACGATCAGCGTTTTCGGCCCAATGGGCGCGATCATAGATGATCTTACATTCTCGACAATACGGGAACAATCCGTCCTTTTCCGATCGGTTCTTAGTGAATTCGTCTATAGACTTGTTCTCTTTACATCGAGAACAAATCTTATATCCACCTTTTGCGTATGCCATTTCATTCATTATAGCCGTTGAAGACATATCGCTTATTACTGTGACGTAAAAGACGTAATGCAAGACTATGATATCGCATTTGTTCCTGCTTTTGGTCTTGATACTCTAACGCTCACTGGAAGATATAGACCAAAACGACGAAAATGGCAACCGTCAATAGAATTTACAACAGTAGAGAAGAATCTGCATCCGTATCCCGCGATGGCGTTTGTACCGATTCCTGAATCGGATTGACAATCGGCTTACTATTTTTTGCGGGTTTCTGCAATATAAGAGATGATGGCAAAGACAAAGACAGCGGGTGCAGGTATGAGCGCTTCCCTCAAGCCAAAGCTCACCAAGCAAAAGAAGACCAAAGTCGCTCGTGTACGTCATTTTGGTATTCCTGGACTTGGACGTATCGCCTTTTCCAGAGATCCTGGTGAGGCCGACCTATTTCGTAAACATTTCCTATCTACAAATCTAAGCGCAATTGTGCGTAATCCATATGGCGAGCTTGTCGAGGAACGTAATCTTGGTTCTGGATTGATTACGAACTTGGGCGTTATCGCGCTTGCTTATGATTTCGGGGTCCCAGCTCCTGCTAAAACAGTAAATGCCGTCAACCTCTTTAAACTTCTAAAATGGCACCAATGGGGTAAAGGTACTACCGCAGCAAAAGAATCTGACTGGAAACTTGAAACACAAGAAGAAATTGAAACCGAAGCATTCAAAGGCAAGGAAGCTACTTCTACCGTTACGTGGGGTCCAAAATGGTCTGAACGTCGATGGGTTTCAACAGCAACGCTTGTAGCTAAAAACGCAGGTCCAGTTGCCATTACCGAGTGGGGTTTGTTTGGAGATCAGGAACCAAAAGGCACAGAAAAAACAGGTGCTGCTGTTGCTCCAAGCGCAACAACCTTTGCGGTTGAAGCAGGGTCTCTAACGGCATCATCTGTAGAAGTTCGAGGTAATGTCAATAAAGTAATCTGGATTAAAGAAACGGAAGAACCTCTTGGTCTTGTAACCTCTAATACTACCGGAGTCGTTACGGTTGGCGGATTTATCAAGGCTGGTACCGAAATTACCGGCGTAGCTAAAGAATCATCGAAATATAACTTCTATCCACTTATGTGGGACAGAAGGGTCTTTTCTCCGATTAACGTCGAAAAAGGGAATTCCATCGAATTTCCATACTCGCTAGAATTTAAACTTGGCGGTTGAGTACTAAACCTTATCGTTGTTTCTAAAGACCGCTTCGGGCGGTCTTTTTGTTGCTCTATAGCGCTCCGTAAGAGTAATAGATGATGATTTTTATGCCGATTTTTATAGTTTGGATGTGATTTAATTGGCTGTACCTCAGAACATCGCTAACAGTACCACGCCGGGTACGGTTGTAGCTTTAGGTACTTTAACCGCAGAATTGAAAACTGGAGAAGTAAAACTCAAAGTTTCTGCTAAACCGCCCGCAGCTCTTGAAGCGGCTGGTCAGTTTACAATCATTATCGACTCCGAGATTATGATTGTTACGGCGGGCCAGAAAACAACGGAATGGACCGTAACAAGAAAAGCCGAGAGTAGTACTGAAGCCAATCATTTGGTTGGCGCTGAAGTGCTTGATTACCTAACGGCCGAAGCTCTAAAGCTATTGATTGGGGAATCAGAACTTGTAAAAACAGCGGGTCTCGCATCGGAAGCAGTTACGGCGGCCAAGAT
>Ga0116127_1000609_pt1 | contig 30163 bp, 24 predicted proteins | sample June2015DPH_16_1_FD_89731 | JGI IMG/M metagenome (GOLD analysis project Ga0116127, IMG submission 89731) | Peatland microbial communities from SPRUCE experiment site at the Marcell Experimental Forest, Minnesota, USA - June2015DPH_16_100 | ecosystem: Environmental > Terrestrial > Soil > Wetlands... | reverse complement strand
GAACGTTTAATGTCGCGTGTGGCCGAAGCATTAGCATCAACGAGCTCGTCGCACTAATCGGCGAGATAACGGGTAAGACCATCGAAGCACAACACGTCGCGCCTCGACCGGGAGACATAAAACATTCACTCGCTGACATTTCAAAGGCGCGATCGTTGGGGTACGAGCCAAAGGGCAGTTTCAAAGACGAGCTTGAAGCAACTATCAGGTGGTTTGAAAATGGACTTAGACCAGGCAATCAAAGATAAGTCTTCACAGATTGCCATTATCGGGATCGGTTACGTTGGATTCCGACGACAGTGAATTTTGCCGAAAACGGCTTCAACGTTATCAGTGTCAGTAGAACCCGCGATAAAGTCAGTGCGATTAATCAAGGCTCATGCTACCTCAAAGGCGCAGCAGACTCGGCGCTCGCGAGAGCTGCATGCTTACGAAGGCGTGCAGCCTCTCCGCACACGGAGAATAAATGCGCTAAAAATTTAGACTTTTTTTGCTGTGCGCAGCTACGGAGTACCGCCCCAAGCGAGGCCGCGAACACCGATCCGGACGATGAGATAGAATCAAACTTGGTCGGGTGAGGGGGCTTAGCGGCACATGCGCTCACATGAAGCGAAAGAGCGATCAAACTAGCCCCCGATCTTAAGCAAAATCATTCCCGGCAACGCCAAGATAAATGCCGCAATCAGCACGCAGCCCGTTTCAAACTTTATTCTCGCACTAGGTCTCGGCAGACAGCTGCCACATTCGTTAGTCGCTTCAAGCTCACAGTATAAGCAATCAACTGGTACTTTCAAAGCCATGATCTCCGGTAAAGATTCCTCTCTCACTTCCGTACTTAATAGGGAGCAGAAGAACTACGTCAACGCATCCCTCATAAACTATATAGAACTCCGGAGTGCCGTCTTTTCGAAGGATGAGCTTGTTTGTTTAGCGCATCAAGCTGCAAATCCAGTGCGTGACGCCTCGCACGCGCCGAGCTGAGCGCGCCGTAGAGGGGGGCCTCTTCCTCCCTAAGACGTTTAAAGCTTCGCGCCGCGCAGCATCAGACACGCCGTGGTGAGGGCATACGCCGCGATGATGCTCTCGATGACCTGCACGGTGGTGCGCAACTCACGGACGAGTGTTGTGATAACGACGTTCAAGAAAAACGAGTCGATAACGATTATAAAATTGGCGAGTGAGGCGATAGCGAGCGTCAGACGAATTTCCGTTCAATCATTGCGCGGCCCCACAAGTAATGGACAACTGATATAAAGGCAAAGAGTCTGCATAGCCGTCGGTTTCGGCGTGCGCTGCCGTGGAGCGGCTGCGGCGTCGAAAACGGGGTTGAAGAGGGGGCGCCCTCTGCCGCCGCACAAAACGCGGAAGCCGCACCCTCGGTCAGAAACAAGCCTCAGCACCGGACCTAGCGGCCGCACGTGCTCGATTTTCATTTGTGTACGCCGCTATGCCGATGGCACGGTCGTTGTTAACCAAGTGCAACGGCAGGGCGCACGGATCAAAGCCATTTCTCCTCATATAGGCGTCTCACTGCGTTTCCACGACGTAATTGATTGATAGTGCGTATAGACGATTGGAAAAAAAGGCTGGATGACCTCTTTCAAATTAAAGCGGCTGACGCACAGCACGGGGCTGAAGAGAAACAGAAAAACCGTCTTGGAGCAGGCGCCTGCCAAAGAAAAAATGCGCCAGAAGAGACAGCCGAACAGGTTCGCCCAGTATTCGCCAAATACGTCAGCTTACGGTGACCCACAGCCACGTCGTTCTGTACGGCGTGACTCCGTTATCAAGATAGAGCGAAAAATCTATTCTCATGTTGTTTCCTACCAGATCAGGTTTCAGGTAAATTGTTTGTTCCTGTGTCTGGTTGTTTGTCAGCGTCATTTTTTGTGAGTAGAGGGTTTGCGTTTGGTTTGTACCATTGAGTGTAATGACTAAATTGTAGTTTGCGTCACGCTGTTCGTGATTGACGACCCCGACGATTACTGGTTTTTTTTCGCCTAAGCTGAATTGCGTCGGATAGTTCCCGGCCTTTCCATCAGGCCCCAAAATATACAATGCTGAATATGTTTCACCCTGTCTTGGTGCAAACACTACGTACGACAGAACTCCAGCGGCTATAACGACGAGGCAAACAAGTGCCACGGCGAGTGCTCTATCAAATTGTCTGTCTGATCGTGGGAACGCCTTGTGCGCAAATTCATACACGTTACGGAATGAAAAAGAAAAGCGTTCATCTGGCGGAAGACCACGTCTCCGCATTACCGCAAGTAGCACAGATGCAAGCGTGACAGCAGCGAGACCGACTAAGAGTGGTTCTAGAACGACCCCGTACGACGTGTAGTTGAGAAAGAGAGCGACGAGAGGACAGATCGCTATACTTAATCCAAATGAAAGTCCGGCGCGTTCCAAGAGAGTGATAGCTTTTTTTGCGGGAAAAAGCGCTGCAACTAAGACATAGCCAGGCACAAAGAAAATGAATGCGATGCCAATAATTGGACGAAGGATAGTCTCGTTCAAGTACGGCAGAAAGACAAATCCAAGAGTGAGGGCTGTGACGCTTAACGGTAAGAGGAGCTCGATTTCCGCCGAGAGCGCAGCAGAAAGATTTTTTTTCAATAGTCTAGCAGTGGGGGAGTCTGATTCGCGCTTTGCCATGAATTATGAGCGTTTGCTCCTGGATCTTAGAAACCTGCGTCTTACTCGAGTACAGTTTTTCCGATTGCTTAGCGTATCACAGGAACCATCTCCACACTCGACCTAAAGTTTATCGGTGCGCGATCCTGAGTTTACTTGGCTGCTTTACGTTTCTTACAATTCAAAGCGATCTATGGCCGAGCGCGGTCGCGCTGGCTAAACACTGGCAACTGCTTGAGCAATTCTATATCCTCGTTATCAATACCTTTAATCAGATACAGCACAACTAGGTATAGTAAAACACCGAATATCAAAAGGATAATCAAGTTGAGCGAGCGTAAAGCCCATATGCAAACTCCAACTACCGCGCTAGCAAAAACTATTTTTGATGTATTTAGAAGAAGTGTTTGTTTCTCGATGCCATAGTCTAGCCTATACGAGAAGTAGAAAAGCAGACAGAAGAGTGTTAGATCTGAAATGAGTTCAGTTATAGCTGCGCCCACATAGTTAAAGCGCATTATTAGGATGACGTTGAAAATTATGTTCTCAACTAACACAAACCCCACAAGCTTCGCGAAGAGTCCTTGATTGTTTGTGGAGTTGAAAAGTTGCGCAAATGGTGCATTCAGGAACACAAACACGAGCGACCAGATGAGTATTTGGAGAGCAATAATCGACTGTACGTAGTCCAAGCCGAAGAGGAGGACTATTATTTTATCAGCTAGGAGAGTGACTGTAACTGCTAGCGGAAGGCTTACCATCATCAGGAGCTTAAAATATTTATCACGTGCTTTTTCTAGTGCTTGAGAGGAGGACACGTAAAATTTTGACATGACTGGAAAAATAGCCACATTCATGATTGCCGGAATGGTCGCAAAAGCAACAATAAACCTATAAGCGGCGCTATACCAACCTAGTGCTATAGGCCCTTGGATCTGGCCTAATATAACTGAATCTACGCTGTAATACACGGTAGTGAATACTGCCGTTAGTCCAAACGGAATTGCGATTACCACCATTGATCTGATAAATTTCCAGTCGGCCGCAAGTTGTAATCCAGCAAACTTGTCTACGTATACTACAATCACATAAACTAGCACCACCGCGTTCGCGAATAAGTATGCAAGCGAGATAGCTATGGTACCGAGGGAGTAATGTGCGACGAATATCACGCCAACCAGTATCAAGCCGCTGCTCAAAATGGTTCCAACCGATACGTACTCCATTCGTTCGTAAGCCTGAAAAACGCTGTAAAATACCGTAGCAAATGCAGTCATGCCGGTAATCAAGGCAAAAATGTAGATCACAAAAGCGATATTCTGAGGATAACCAAGAACAGTAGTCGCTACTACGACTGAGATGAGCATAACTGTGACAAACAGCGCCTTAGCTATGATATAATTTGACGTGAATTTCTCGGTTAACGTCCTATCTTTTGCAAGTTCTCTAACGACGAGAGTGCTGATGCCAAAATCAGTAGCGATGCCAAAGATCGCTGTGAAGGCGATAGCGAATGATAGGACCCCAAACCCTTGTGCCCCAAGGTAGCGGATAATGTATATTTGGTAGACGAAGCTAAGGATTAAACTACTAACGTTAGCGAGTAGCAATGCACTTGCATTTTTAAAGAAAACCTGCACAGGATTCATTGTTACACGCTGATTGTCGTGAACGTTAGCGAGATCTTTGCACCTTAGTCTTATTAGTTTCCTTGGTCAAATTGAAAATGGTAAATGTATCGACGTCACAAGTCTAATTCCTGTGCAAGGACGTAATATCAACGCTTCCCGACCTACGGTCGAACATTTGACCCGCAACGAACTCCGAGAACAATGATGATGATTTTAGATCGGGTGAGATTCCAGCAAATATTCGAATGAACGAGTCTTCGTTACGCCTTAGACCCCACCGGATTGAAATTTTTGTATCTCGCGATAATTGTTCAGTACGAGCAATGGCTGTTAGTATCTTAGCGGTTTCCTTCTTTGACTTTTATCAGGTACTGAGTTGCAAAGAAAGAACTTAGATTTCGTAATCTGCTTAGCGCAGTGCCTGACGCATTAAGGTGAATGAGATCAACAACTTCAAAGTTTTCGTCTTTGAACATCTTTGTTATCTCCCTTTTAGTAAAGAACCTCAAATGGGATCTATCAAGCACCCCTTCGTTTTTGTATTCAAAATCATCAAAAAAGATCAGTCTGTAAAGGGTGTGATAGTTTTTGATATTAGGTATAGTGGCTATCATATATCCGTCGTTCTTTAGTAGGCGCTTGTATCTATGCAACACTCTCCACGGATCAATTAAATGCTCAAGGACGTCTGCAAAAAGTATATAATCAAAAAATTCTTCGGCTAACGGTAGGTCTATTATTTCAACGTCTCCTACGTAGAGCTTATCTAGGGTGCTCGACAAATTTCCAGCCAATCGTTCGTTTATCTCTATCCCTACGATTTCGCGTGCTTTCCCGGATTCTTTCAACTTGTTCAGAAGATTGCCTGCGCCACATCCGACATCAAGAATCCTATGATCGCCCGGTGGTATCAACCCAAGGATTTCCCAGCGAAGGCCAGAAAAGTAAGTCTCGTTTTTGTCCAGACAGAGTTCAGCCTTCAGGTCTTTTTTTTTCAAGAGGTCATTTCCTAACAAGAATTATGAAATCCATTGTCTAGCATAAGATCTTCGGGGATTTATTATTTGCTTTGCGACACAAATGGGATCTCCAATAACGTTGATTGGTCTAGGTCAACCCGAAGTCTTTTTTAAGCATCTTATACCCTTAAAGATTTGCTATTGCCACCAGCGTACGACATCTAACCTGCTGGAGAGCAAGTAGCTCCCGATACACCACTCACGATATTGAATTGTCAAGAACTTTGCGACGTTACTTGGCTGAAGTCTAAAAATTTTTGCCAAACTGCTAACTTCGTGACTAATTGAATAAAAAAAATAACTTAAGCCACAGCGAACATATTGACATCGAAGAGAGAAGATGTCGCAACGACAATTCGCCTTAAAGCGTAATCAATGCGTCTGTTTTCAACATTTCAAGAAATCAAATATTTTTTTCGATATTAACGGAACTGTTCCCACAGGGCAAAAAATATACTACATCACCAGAAACAAAATCATGTTCAAAAAAAATACCATACGGAGCTGCGCGCACTTGCGTTTTACCAGATTTAAGTCGCTACTTCTTTGCAATCGCGTCCGTTAAGGCAGATTCAATCCTAATGATATTTGCTATTTTCTCAAAGCCCTTATCGATGGAGTTCGAGTTAATCAATTCTTTTGTCATTCATAAAGGTCGTTTATGCTTGCTACAAGACGAAACGAACTAAGATTGCGGAGCATGCGAAAAACAGGTGTTTGCTCTATTTAGACGATTCATGCTTTGTTTGCCGAGTGACACTAAGGCGCTCAATCAATCGCTGTTTCATAAATAAACTAACACGCCGTAAAAAACCTCCAATACCGGTCCACTGTTTTTTCCAATTCGCAGATTTTGTTTTAAATTCGAGGAGTGCGTCGTCAGCAACTGAATCCTTGAAAGCAACGCCAATGATAGTGTGTGGGAATAATTTGTCCCCGGCGAAATCAATATACTGGTACGCAAAATTCTTGAGGAGGCTCTTAAATCCATCTGGCGTAAATCGCCAATAGTCGAATGGGAATTCGTGTATTGGGAAATTCATAACAGAGGTGACGACTGCAATTCCATCTGGCTTTAGTACTCGATACACTTCGCCAAGTGCTGATCTCGGGTCTTCCACGTGTTCGAGCGTGTCAAGAATAAGGATAGTTCCAACTGATTCTGAGGGAAGCTCGATGTTGTGCAAATTTAGAATTCGATCTACTCCTGGTCCTGCTCGCATGTCACAGCCCACATATTCCTTATCTGGAAAAAGCGGCCTCATATCTGCTGAGCCTTCCTGGCCAGGGACCTGAAGAGATCCAAATTCAAAAATTGGTTCGCTAATTGGCAGGGTCTCTGACACAATTTTTACAAACTGCTTTATCAATTTACGCAAAGAACTCACCTTATCAGAACAATTGTGTTGAGAGATCTCATTACTCAAGCAGTTAATTCAGATTTGATTTGCGTATTTCTTGCACGTTATCTGATATAACATAGCAGGAATCTGGCCCCAAGCTTTGGTCAGAATGCTGGTGCTTGGAGCCTCGCAAGCAGACTAACTATAACGCAAGTGTTGCAATAATATCGAACTCATCCAAAGGGGCTGCTGGGTCACCTCTACAGAATGGACACGGCTGTAACTTTGATGACACATCGGAGCCAAGTCCAACAGCGGCTTATCACGCTGGCGACTTAGCCCCTTTTCCCAGATCCTTACCGTTCCATCAACCGCACTAGCTAACGCTAAAAAAGGCACACATTGACCTTTAAGCTTCAACTAATCATGTATAGAATCGACTCATCCGAATCTATCGATAAATTTGTCCACATTTAGAGATCGATAGTCGATAATCTTCCTTAGTCTCCTCTACAGGCCAGTATCACCATCTTACTTCTATTTAGACGATTGGCATTAACATCGGTCTAGTAGCTCTTTTTTACTCTCGCCCGGTCCTTAAGATTCGGAATTGTCATTAGAAGATAAAAAAACTTGCAGATTTAACTGGACAAGCTGGCACTGAGTTTGCCACGTACTAGTTGCAGAATAAAAAGAGTCTTCCGAAGATTCTCCTAGCCTAATTTTTTTAGGGTCTCCGCAAGTGTATTTACCAATGTGTATAATGTACTTTGTGGCTTTCGAAAACAAAGAGATTTTGGCCATGACATTACTTCTCGGCAGTCGAAACACAGTTAAAACAGTGGGACGGTAGAGGTGTCCATCCAAAGTCATAAACGCGGCGATCGGTACAATACTAGTGTGTGGTTAGTTTGCAGTGTGACTGCTCCAACTGTCAATAGCCTACAAAAGCGCGTGTTCAATCTGTAAACAGTTCGCTTGCGCAGTCAACTACGAATTCGGCTCGGAATACGTCTGCCGAGGACAAGAATACCAGTCAATTGTGTGCACGCATTGCATTTACAGATAGCGTTCCAAAACAGCGTATGGGCTTTAAAGTCTATCAAAGATAGGCCGGTTAGTTATCGCGATAGGCTTATCAGAGATACTCTACATGCACCGTCAACCAAGAGTATTTTATATCTAGGATAGGATTTCTTTAAGTCACCACCTTCAAGCAGGTATCGAGATAATAGTTTTTATGAGCTTTTTACGTGAGAAACATATCACGCTCAAATCATGAAGCAAGATTCAGCAGGTGATAGGTTGGTGATCCATCCCAGGGTATCAATTATAATTCTAAATTGGAATGGCTCACCTGATACCATCGAGTGCTTGGAATCGGTGTATCGCATGGATTATCCTAACTATGACACAATTGTTGTAGATAATGGCTCAGCTGATTCGTCGCTTGAAACTATAAGGCGCTATTGTGCGGGCAGCATATCCATTGATTTAGATTTCTTACAGATTAGAGATGAAAACAACCCGATTGCGGTACTTGAATATAAGAGGCCTGAAGCAGAAACGGTGAGAGAAGAAGATAAGCACATCGCCAATTTGCCAAATAGTCAAAAACTCATCTTGATAAAAAATGAACGCAACTGTGGATTCCCTGCTGGGAATAACGTCGGGATAGCGTATGCATTAAGAGTCTTAAAACCCAGTTATGTCCTTCTTCTAAACAATGATACGGTTGTCCAACGAAGCCTTCTAAGCGAACTGGTAGAAATTGTCGAACGACAAGATGTGGGAGTGATTACGCCGACAGTGTGTCTATATGATACTCCCATGAGGATGCAAGAAGAGGCTAGATACCGAGGTATCACACGCTTAACCGAAGACACATTCCTTTCCGGATGCTGTTTTTTAGTAGCAACTAAGGTCTTTGAATCCATCGGATTGCTCGATCCAGACTATTTTTTGTATTGCGAGGACTCAGACTTCTTCATGAGAGCAAAGAACGCGGGGTTCAAAGTTGCATATTATCCCACCCAGAGCTGCATTTTCCACAAACAAGGCAAATCTGCAAATAATATTTCAGGAAAAAAAATGTACTACATGGCAAGAAGCAAAGTTATGTTCAAGAAGAAATATCCTGCGGAGGTGTGCACGTACACATATGTGATACGCGATTTGGGTATCTATTTGGCAGTTGCCCTCGTTAAAAGTAAATTTGATCCCAGAATCGTTTATTATTTTCTCAAAGGTCTCATCGATGGAGCCTCTCATTGAGGGCGACGCGTTCGGCAAGATCGATCTGATCACGATATGCGCAAAACCGCTAATCTGACATTCCCGTACTAAGCTCAAGTTCTGCGCTAAGATCGGCAACATGGCGTGCAAAGAAAGATCTGCCATAGAAATACTAATTCGTGTGCTTATGGAATCAGAGGCTTAGGAAAGACAAACGCCTATCCTGTTCGCGCGATTAGCGCCTTGTCTGCTTATTGAAACTCGGGCGCTCAATTAATCCTGGTTGAACTGTAAACTATCGGTTAGAAAAAACCAGAACTACTAAGCTGTTTTTCTTTATAAATCTTCTTTTGAATTCGCACTGCGTTATCTTCAGAAATCTAATCCTTAGGAGCCACTCCAACAACAGGAACATTTCGTCTCCGGCAAAATCAACAATTTAGCGAGCAAAAGTCTTGAGATCATGGAGGCGAAAAATAGCTTACGTTTTTTTAGGCTGATCGGCTTCAAGCTATAGGACACATTCCCTATCTGCTTGATAACGGCTAAACTATAGGGGATGCCAATGGTGACGCGTAGTAATAAATCCACACCGTCTACAGTCTCTGAGCCTTTCGCAGTCGCGACTGAAGCCGTTTTTAGCTTTTGCCAAAAGAAAGATGACCAAAGGACTTCTGAGCATACGCGCGTTAAGCGCTACTGGTTGCCAATTGCTGTAGGTCCACCCAGTCACGGTATATTGGAATCCTCTTTCTCACGTAGAACGAAACGAACTCAAAATAGAAGTACTTGAAATCATCAACAAAATATCGTGCTTTGATAAAGGATTTCTTGAAAAGTTCAAAATCATATCGCAGCACCGTCAACGGAGATAGGACGTACGGGAAATTGACTTTTATTTTCTCATGTTGACCGCTTGCTTCTAGCGGGATATTGAGGCTGTCGTCGTACAATGTGCGATACAGTGCATCGATTATCGAAAGCGTATGTGTGAAACTATTAATCCAGCCGTTTTCAGCAACTTGAGAAAACAACTTCTGCCAGTTGATATCGTTCGTGTTATCTGCAATTAGTCTCGTAACTTGTAGAAAGTCATTCAAAGTGATAAAACGAAGCTGAAAGTTGACTTGGGCGACATGCAGTAGTAATTCGCTTTCTACGCTCGGAACGTAGTAATGACCATTCGTTGTGTGATATGAGCTTAGATTATCGCAGATGAAATCGCGATCTGCGATCACTTTGTCTCGAAAAAAGAAATTTTCATATACATCTATTGCTACAAAGTCTTCAACCAAGGGGCTTAGTTCACGCCCTCCGTTGATCATTTTCAAATCGAACAGCGACTTTCCGGTGAGGTTCTCAATCGCCTCACTGTTATTCTGGAATACTACTATATCGACATCAAATGTGACATCCTGGTAAAATCTGAACGTTTTTATTATGACATAATTGTGATGCCCAAGAACTTGTTCTAAGACATTCAACGTGTTATGAAATCGGGCTGCCCATCTGTCTCCTTCCGTGGCGATATCTTCCATCACCGGCTTAAGTTCGCTATTGACGGTGTCTTCTTGTCCGAGGACAGAATTCGATAACACATACAGTATTCGGTTATCGAGGGCCTTTCTGAGAACAGATCTCCAGTTGATGGGAGAATTGACAAGATTCTCGTGCTCGATACTGTTTGCGTACTTCTTGTCAATTATACTTAGAATGAAGTTTACTTGGTCATTCACGACAACGCCCCCACCGACAATGATCGATCGAAATACTCTGACGACTTTACATGCATCTTACCACACTGTATCACGGAGTACTTCAAATATAGGGTCCGCATTCGAGCAAGATATCCAGTGGTTCCTAAGGTTCCGCAAGACGAGTCGTTTCCGGATATATCCTTTAAGAGTAGAAGATCAGGTACTGGAAAACTCTTTTGATATGCAGTGCTTATCGTGATTCGCGACCTCCTAAGAAAATACGCGAAACTGGCGTGTCGTAGAGATATTTATTATGCATCAATATGCGCTTTAGATAGCGCAGCCGGAACAGATAGGAAAGAAGATCGTCAAAGAGCAGTGCGTTCCGGTATACCTTCCTTAGAGCAGTCGATGCCATCAATTGCTGGTGTTACCTCGAACCACCCTGTTTCGAATCTTCGCACTCGTGCGTCGCTCGGTTCAAAAGAGCCGTGATTCGCAACGCACTAATACCGGAGGTAGCTATACTGCGATAGTCGAAGAATGGTGCGTCATCCATCCGAACTGATTCAACTGCGAGTATTAACAGCTAACCACTTAAATCATTTCAAATCCGCTTGGTTTGCGGCGAGAAGGAACGAAATAAGCGGGGGACGGCAGCAGTCATAATTATGCAGTTTCTCCGGTTCTAAGGTGGTCATCGTGAACGGTCCCCTAATCAGCCTTTGTGGAACAATGTATAACAATGCCAAGACTATTGATAGCTGCATCGAAGGACTTTCAACTGCGCTGCGTGGTCTGAACTACGAGATAGTAATAGTAGATAACTTCTCCAGCGACGGTAGCTTCGAGCGGCTAACAAACTTCGCACAGCGTCTTCCCGTTAAGCTGTATAGGCATAGGTGTTTGCGCGGTGTGGGGAAAACTATGGCATTCAGAAGATCCAAGGGTGATTTCATTGTGACTATCGATTTGGATACATCATACAATCCGAGAGTGCTAAGGACGGTTATAAAAGAGTACCTTCAATCAAAATACAACGACAAAGTAGTAATCTGGCCCAGTTGCTTCAGCACCCCTCAATCTGAAGGTACGGACATCTACCCGCGAAATATTCTTACGAGATTTGGAGGATGGCGAGATTTGAATCGCGCGGAAGACAACGATCTCCTCGCCAAACTCTGCGCAGAGAATCTAGTACTATCCTTGCCGGTTGAAGGAGCAGTAAATGAGAGCGTTGGCTTGCCAAATGCTCGCTTTGTTACGTTCTTTCGCGAGAGTAGATACGCTAAAGGGCTTGTGAAGCAACTGATTCGACTATTTCGAAGTGATCGCGACACGGTCTTCGGTAATGCTCTGACTGTGCGGAAGACGATCGTCCTCTCGCGAGACATCAATCACGCCAGCGTATTGAGAACAGCGTTTATGTGCCTAAATACTGCTTTTTTTGGAGCAGTGTGCAAAGCAAGCGGAATGGAGTTCAATTCAGCAGATCGGAATTTGAGCAATGGGGTGTATATACTCTACAAAAAACTCGTTAATGTTATAGACCCTCGCGAATTCAATCTAAAATCCGAAGACATAATAGAATGCGACGTTACTTCGTCACCAATGCTCCATTACCTGAATCAAACCTACCCGGAAGTGGCAGAATCAATAGTTCGAATACAACAATGGAAACATGGGAACACCAAAAACGACCATGGATAAACTCCTAATTCTTCAAGAAGAGCGAGTGCCGAACTTCTACTATGGTCCGCCTGTGGCAACAAGCAACCTAGTTGAATTCCTGCAAAGGAAAAACGTTGAAGTTAGCGTGAGATCAATTGAAATGAGGGACTCCCCGAGCAGTTATGTACAGTTCAAAGGATTCCTATCCTCGATGCATTATTTGGCAAGAAACTTCCCGAGTATTGTCGCAGCCATCAAGAGATCTAACGTTATAAATATGCATTATTTTAAGCCGCTTAGCTCAATAGTTTATGCTGCCTTAGTAAAACTGCTCAATAAACCCCTAATACTGCACGTCTATTTTCCAATACTTAGCGCTGCTCGTTTGAAGGCATTTACGTATAGTATCGATCGCTTTGTCGTCGTGAACGAATACTTGGCAGAGCCCCTCCGAAAGGAAGGCATACCAAGCGAGAAAATTACGTGCATACCTCCGGCCATTGATGTAAACAAGTACAGGCCTATGGACAAAGATGCCCTCTTGGCGAAATATGCGATCCCCCGCAAGCAATTCGTTGTATTATATCATGGGAGGGCCTCGACTGTCCGGGGCTTGCCCTTATTCCTTCGCGCCCTTCGTTCTCTGAGAGAAAGATATGATGACCTAGCCATCATCTTGTCTCTAGCCACTGTCGAAGAGGATCTTTCTTTACGCGACATAGAACGGTGGCTACGCGAATACGGATTAGAAGAAGCGACAACCTTAATACAGGGCAGAAATGATGCCGCAGAAATGTACAATTTGGCAGATGTCGTCGTATTTCCATTCCGACATAAGACAGCCTCGATGTGCCCTCCGTTATCACTGCTAGAAGCGATGGCTTGCGGAAAAATCACCGTGTGCTCAGACATTGAGGAGCTCGGGGTTCGTCATATCATTAAGAATGGGCATGACGGGTTTTTAGTGAAACCGACAGAGAGCGAACTGATTAATTGCTTAGAGAGCGTGCGAGAACTACACGTCGACAAGCTCAATCAGATCGAAAGGAATGCCATTGACACTATTCGAGAGGGTTACTCCGGGGAGACGGTAACTGACAGGCTTATTCAAGTGATGGAAGAAATATGTTGATCTGTTTTTCGGGGATTGATGGTTCCGGTAAGACAACCTACGCACTGGGTGCATTTGAGGAACTGAAGAAGGCTGGAATCAAGCCTAAATACATTCACTTCGATTCTCTTTTTGCGCAGAAGCTGCTTTCATTAGTCACCCGCACAGGTGGGCGGGGCCGTGTTCACCCCAAGGTGGACAATTCAACTGAAAGAAAAACGGGAGTCAAGACAATCCTTAAGAGAACAATTTGGCCGTGGATTTTGTTCATAGATGACCTCGCCTTCTATGCGCTGAGGTTTAGAAAGATGAAGGGGTTGGTCATCAGTGATCGCTATTTCTATGATTCAGCGGTATCGAGTGTTTACTCCGGAGCCAGCAGCTCTCGCTTTTTTGCGATATACAGCCGCTTTTTCCCCTCGCCAGACATCATGTTTTTGATCGACGTCGAACCAAAAGTTGCATACGACAGAAAGCGAGAAGAGTCTCTGGAATATCTGACCAAGAAACGGGCCCTGTATTTAGAACTCTATCGGTGCGTGCGATGCAGAAAAATGAAGATTTCGTCAGATGACCTGAGAGACGCCTCGCTTCAAATTAGCAGTGCAATATTTGCGCTCTTAACAAGGTATGAAAGCGAAAGCCAAAACACGCCCAAATCATCAGTGCAACGCCCGGCAGATGATTCGTAGGAGAACAAGATTTGAATGTGCTCTGGAATTTGAAGCATTCGCGCGGGAAGAGGGCACCTAACTCGCATAATGCTGCCGTTTGATGGGACCAGCACTTCGTTCTTTTTAAAAGTGAAGTATGACGCGTGCTCACGGTGCACGCCAGACCTGAAAGTGGAGCGCCCAGAATTTGCCGGTACAGAAGTAGACTACCTTTGCTTTTCAGACTGTGAAGTGTTCGAGTCGCTCGAACGACGGGTAAGCTAACAAACTTGACCGCGCGGATCCCTTCAAAGCTGCCTTTACATCGCTACTTCATCCTTAAAAAAACTAAAAAATGCACCTGAATTACCTTCCGGCAACAAGGAGGGCGCCTAGGCACTTCGATATTTTCTGACTCTATTTACGATCTCATTTTGCGTGCTTTGTAATAGATAAGCAATAAGGAAGACCGTTGGCAATCCGACGAAGATCTGGATGATGTCGATCTCAAGCGCCGTTAACTGAGCACCTATAAGTGCGTTCATTGAATTGGTTAGAATAAGCCCAAAGAATAGGAAGATGGCGTACGATGAGGAAGAAATCAAGAGAAACACACGATACCAGATTGCATGGGAGAGCGGCCTGGACGCGTTAGAAGAAGAAACAACAATTATGCGGACTAGACAAAAGACGAGCAGAATGAACAGAAGCCACAGCGCATTATCGACGATCAGAACGCCGCCGTTGCTGGCAAGGCCTGATACGGTGGATACATTTGCGGAAGGGTGCAGGACGGGGTATGCGAAGAGTAAAGCAGTCAAGGAAATGCCAGCCACTGCGACGTATTTCAAAAGTCTCGTCCTATCATCCGTTAGAAATCCGTATCTGCCAAGTGTGTTGTACTTGCTTACCGCTACGCCTAGCACAAATATGCTATAATAAGCAAAAACAAGATCAGCGATCAAAAAAAAAGCTCTGCGTGCTACAAGGAGGATCAGGAGCGGAACTATCAGCGTAATGGCGAACTTAAACACACTGGTGTTCATTGGAGCCGGGAGTTTGAGCGTATCCGATGCCAGTGCAATGATCAGCGGATATATCGTGTAATATACCACAATCACCCCAATGAACCAAAAATATCCTATGAGGTCCGTACCGAATCTCGGTGATAAGAAGCCTTGCAGTCCGAGGACGGTAACAAATGCGATTCGAAGGGTTAACGAAGCGCTTATAATAAGAAATAACAAAAGAGCTAGCCAATACAGAGGGAAAATCCTGAGCACTCTTTTTTTATAAAAGTTTGCCAAGCTGTTGCGCTGAGGGAAACTCGGGTGATTTAGGTGCAAAACATACCCTGATATAAAAAAGAAAAGTGCTACGCCACACGATGCTAATATGGCAAACCCACTCGAGTATTCTAGCGTCGGCAAGTAAAAGGGTAAATGGGAGACTACGATGGCAATAATGGCTACTGCCCTTAAAATATCGAATTCCACTATCCGCGTGTGAGGTTTAGACAAGGCCCTACCTTTGTTCTGCATGCGCTTACGATGGATAGACCCTTCTGGTATCTTAGTTTTTTTGAAATCGGTTTGGTGATAATCAGCTCTATCCGTGCAGCACAGAACAGATATCGACGCGCTTAGATCGTTATTATGATAAAGCGGCCCCTGAACCGTATAGGGAATTTTCCAGAAGCGTTTTCGTTATGAATTCATGCAATGGGAAGTCCTGAACATCAATAGCAAGATCATTCTCGTGAGTAATTATTCTGGGACATGCCGCTGAACTGTACTTTTTGCCCTAGGGCTTAGCAGTTCTCCACCGCGCTCCACCTTCACACTTTGGTCGAGCACAAGCAAGTTAGACACCGCTTCCAGCACATTCGCAAGAGCTTGTGTGATCTGATCCTCAAAGGCAACAGACAAGTTTCGCTTGAAACAGTGACTATCTGATGCCCCGCCACGAATTTCCTAATATGCGTTATGCCTTCGCCAAAGTGGCTTGCAACAACACGGCGCTGTTCAATAACGCAAGAGATGACCCCGACTGTTCAAACGCTGCATGCAAAATCATGTGCAAGCAGTTATCCCTGTATGTAATACAGAGACATTCCACCGTTTGAGTAAAACAATTCCGCCGCATGATCATTATTTAGCATTTCAAAATCGGTGCTGTTAAAGCTCCCCCTCGTCGGCCATAGCTCTTGATAGTACTGAAGATCGGTCTGAGTAACGGTGACGATCGATTGATTATAATGGTCATCTAAATAAGAAGCCGACGCGTTGTACCCGAAGTGAGGGGCCATGACCCCATACTCCTCAGCATATTCGTAGGGACCGTACACCAGGTCCCGGGCCCTCGACCCAATTGTAATGCCAATAGAAACGATCCGTGTGTCGATGTTGCTGTTCGTTGCCAGGAATTGAGCGCCGGTGAACTCGGAATCACTTAGACCATGACTTGCTTGCAGCACCCACGGGGACGCGTGTACTGTGAACATCCCAAAGGCAGATGAGATAACAAGGGCTGCAGTAAACACAGATAAGTACAGCCGCCGGTGTTTTGAGTCAATGTTGGAGATCGAGTTATGGTAAATCAGTCCGTTAAAAACGGCGCAGAAAAAAAGTGCTGGCGCTACCAGCCTAACCGGGTTCCCGAATGCGCTAAGCCCTGTGATGAAAAACGCGAGGAAGGTTACCTCGAAGATGACAAAACTAGCCCCAAAAAAGAGCTCATTATTTAGTTTCCCGTGGCGCTCTGTTCTGCGGGTCCTGAACACTAGTGCAACTCCAAGCGCGAAGAGCAGCACATAGATGAATGTCTGCCCGTATGTCTTGAGGACTTGGAGCGCATAATCGACAGGCGACAGTGAGGCCCTACTTGCTGAACTTTGCAGCAACGCTACATACGAAGTTGCTCCCGCACCTGAGAGGAAACCTAACAAGTCATTGAGCCGAACACCATAAACAAACGTTCCTGAGAGCCACGCGGCAAATGCTACTGACACGATGAAGATTGCAGTCAGGGATCTTTGGCCTAAACGATGACTATCTGCCCGATTTCTGCTGTATCTCAACGAGATCGCGGCATGAATTACTAGAATTAATATGAGCACGAGCGCAGCGAATGAATGCATAAACACGAGCGCCAGAGCAAATACTATGAATACAAATCGAAACTCCGGGGAAGGTGCTCGCACGTATGCATATAATACGATCGGGACAAGCAAGAAGCTGATGCCCACAGGATAGAACTCCACGCTGACCAAGCCGATGGGAATTTCAGCTATGAAGGCAAAGATCAACAGAGCTTGAGCTTGGCTTTTTGATATCGTTCGAGCGAGCAAAAAGCCGCCGGTGATGTATACAAGCCACATTATCGGTACGGTAGCCATTAGAACCGACTGTTGTGGCAGATTTGAGATAAACGACGTGAGTACGACAAATAAGTGGGACCAGGGATAGAAATCCTGTGTACTTATGTGGCCGGTGGAAATAATCTCGTTCACGAATCCGAGATGAGTGATTGCGTCGTCCACACCGTAAAATGTGTATCCCCGCAAAAAAGGAAGCACGACCACGATAAAGTTTGTTAACAGAATGAAAACGACTCCATACAATAAGAAGACGGACGATCTTTCGCGTGTTGCCTGTGTCACCAATAAGACGATCCCGGCAGCATTCGCAAAGACTATCAGAAACCAAAAGTACAGCGGGTATGCCCCGTAAATCGATAGCTCATATCCTGCCGCGGGAGGAGTTGCTACCAGAATAGCGAGACATAAAAACAACGCAAGCAGGCCGGCTAAACTTAACACTCGTGTTGCTATTCCGATTAGCTCTACGTTTTCATCTTTCGCGGTTACAGCTGAAAACATGCGCCTCCCGAATGCGCTAGCTCTGCGATAATTGTCTTAACTCACCAGTTCTCCTACTTCATCTTATTTACGCATTTTTTGTTAAAGTGGCTCATTGCGCTGATCCAACATAATTCAATCGCTCCGCTACGGCATCAGGTGTGTCCGCATTTAAGGGAAACATACCCCGTGAAATCCCGGGTGAAGTGATCGTGCGGAGGTGGAAATTGTGATTGGCGGAAAAAAGGTGCGGCCAATAATGCCTCGGTTTTTGATGCAGTCTTTAAGTCACCCCAGCCATTCCGAGGCCGATATGCTCCACATCATCGCAAAGCTGATGCGAAGTCACCCATGGTAATCGAACTAAGTTGATCTTCTTCTGTTTCCGCGTTTACAAACTGCAACACCTTTTCAAATCGATCGAGCATCTTCGGTTCCCGTAATACATCCTCAGGGTGAATAGACAGATGAAATGTGTTGCCGACAGCTATCGCTTTTTCAATGCCTTTTTTTGCCCGCAAGCTAAGTGTCTTCTGAAAATAAGGCAAATCGAACAACATCATGGAGCTCTGGATTTCCCAGATTCCGTCTTTCCAGATCGGCTCAACGGGCGGCGCGACAATTTTGCTCGGAGCGAAGTTCAGTGCACGGACGAGGAGGCTCGCACCCACACTCTTGCCGGCGTTATTTGGTCCCCGATATATCGTGTAGCCATACTGACGTAACAAGTCGACGTGTCCGATCTCGTTCTCAGGGAATACGAACGACTTGAAATCAACGCCAAACTCGTCTTGAATCTTCAGTCCTTCATCGAGCTCTATCTTAGCAGCCTGGCGGCTCGATTCTGAAAAACGAATATGAGAGAAGGAATGATAACCGATCTCGTGTTCAATGGTCATCCCACGAATCTTGTCAACTATTTCCGGATGCTCATAAAATAGTTTTCCGACAATAGCCCAAGTAGCAGGCACTTTGTATGTCTCAAGAAGTTGCAAAATACTATCGATAGCGGCGATTGCTGTATCTTCGTGATTTTGCAGCATTCTAGCCACCTTCTTGTCCGGGTGAAATCTGTACGCCCATTTCAGCTCCGTGTCAATGCTGACTATGAAGTACGCCGCTACCACCACGTTCTCACCGACTGCAAGTTCTAAAGGTTATTTCTCGTATGTAATGTCGGGGGCGCGCTCAATGGTAACCAATCCGGGAAGGACGCCGCTCGTTGGGCGCAATAATTCTTGGTGTTTCATACGTCTGATCCCCTATCGCTAAATATCCTGCTTGTAATTACGAAGTCAAGCATAAAATCCGTCTTGTTATACAACACGGTCTGTTGAGTGTTAAAAGTCTTTTCGTTTACGCTACCATCTCAACCAGATAGTTGCCGGCATCAAAAATTCGCTGTTCGTGCACCAAGGAGATGGAAGCTGCGTTTGTCTGAATACGACATGATCTGTTTATACGGACATTATCAATGTCGTCGTTCATTTAAATAAGTGCCAATCAAAGAAAGCTGTCTCCCTACCCAATCATGTTAACCCATCGCCAGAATTTCTTTATATCGTTCGATAGCTCCATTCAAACTATATCTCTCCTCAATTAGCCTTCGAGCGATTTTTGCAATGGTGTCCAACTCAGGCGATGTCAACGCTCGCAATATAGCGTCTGCAATACTTTCTGCCGAGTTGTAATCGATAATGAAGCCGGTCTTGCCATCTATGATTATGTCCGGTACCCCCCCCACCGCTGTTGCAACGACGGGTGTACCGCATGCCATGGCCTGTAAAATTACTGTTGGTAAACCTTCTTGGTAAGAAGGCACCACCAATATTTTCAAGTTGTTAAGAAAAGAGGGAACGCCCGCAGAAGGTATCCACCCCTCCATTTTTACGTTTGCTGTGGTATGGTTACGTGCCAATATTTCTACTATGTTAGGAAAGAGGATACCGTCGCCACCGATCGAGAAAGTGACGTCGTCACGCTTACGCAATATTAAGGGCACGGCCTGAACAAAATCGAGCACGCCTTTGTCTTTCGTTAAACGTCCTAAAAATCCGATTACATTCATCCGATCTTTTAATGGACGGTTCAACTGAAAGATTTCAGAGTCAATGAATCGGGCGCCTTTTGTGGTTATTTTGTTTTTGTATTTGCTTAGAGAGCAGGAATCTATCACAGCGGGGGATTCAGCCACAATTATATCTGAGAAGGCATATGTAGCATGCTCGAAAAATGCCATGGCAGCTCCGATCGTTTTCTTCTCGGCTTTTTTGGCGCTCAAAGATCCACAACCTAAGGCAGTTGTGAGTACTCTTTTTTTGCACAGCTTAGCTGCTAAAACTGGCAGGAGAACCGCGTATCCCCCCATATAAAAAAAGGCCACATCTATCTCACTCCTCCTCACGAAAAATAGCAAACACATCTTTAGCTGGATAAAACCAATCTTAAGAGATTGGAGTAGGTGCGACCAAAAAATCGGTTTTATTGTCCCGCTGGGATGCAAAGTCGTCCCGATTTCAAGGACAGTTACTTTATCAGATAAACTAGTATTTGCAGGCAATGTACCAATCATTAAGAAGAGCTTTTCACAAATTGGATCGAGAATCTCAACCATTTCTAATATGAACTGATTGACGGTTGCCGATGCAAACGGGAATGAAATCAACATAACCTTTGATTTCATAACTCACCGTAAGTCCACTTTTTGTTAAATCACATTCTAGTTACTGCGATAGCTATTAATGACAAACGCTACTGGTTGAATCTAAATTTAGAATGCGCCCACCAACTCTGTCTCATCGTGTGATTTAGGGGCCTCATATTAGTTCTAACCTTGCGTAACTAGAAGCATCACTTCGTTAGTTTGCTGACGCCTTGCTTTAAGCTTTTGAATGCTTGAGCGTCCGCAGCTTTTTTTTAAACGTCAAGCCAGCAGATGCGAGATCGGACGGGATTAGGGTTATTCGGTTATTCAATGTGGCAAACATCCTCGGATAGATCTCTTTCTGCGCGATCCATCTTCTGTTTGGCCAGAACACTTGCGCCGTCATAACTGAGTTGAGTGCTGTCTACCCCCAAAATGTCAAGAACCGTCGGGGCTATGTCCATTAGTGTTGCTTTTGTGACGGCACACTTTTTCCCCCCTAGGTTTGACAGAAGCAAGACCGGCGTACTTCCCTCGTGGCTTCCTGGGAATAAGTTGTGGGCGGGTGTTTTTGAGAAAAACGGCAGCTTGATTCCCCAGCCTGCCCCATAACCCCCCTTTAGTTTAAAAAGAACGTCAGGATACTTGCTGATGTGCTCGCCGTCATAGAGCAGCTCTCGCGGGCATATCCACTCAATTACGTTGCCGTCTGCTGAGCCGTTGGCTGCAGCAGAAATCGTGCTTATAATGTCGTCTCGAACAGCAGTGTATGCATCGCCTGCCGTCAGCTTGCCCTTCGATACAAATATGCCCCCGTACGTGTATGACTTCATCCCCGACAGGTCGGAGGTAAACGCAACAGAACGCTCAAAATCAATGGAAGATGGCACTGTATACATCTTCTCGAGTCCCGGGTGCGTCCTCAGCAGATTCATCGCGAATTTTCTGAAACCTAGTCGCTGGACTACGTTTACGGCAGCCCGTTTCAGTTTCTCATTAAGGTCGAATACGGGTGAGAAGGGTCCCTGTTTCCCGACAAGGTATCCACTTTTTCTCAACACTTCATTCATATTAAAAAGCTTTATAGGGCGCATGGAATGCCCATGATCACTTAAAACCATCACGCTTGTATCAGAGTCAATTTTTTTTATCATCTCCCCGATGTGCTGGTCGTGCAATATGTAAAAATCCCGTATAACATTGCGAAATGGATTCGTATCGCCGGGGTACGTCGGATCATCGGGGTCACAATAATTCCAGAACACATGTTGAACAAAATCAAGAGCACACGAATAAAAAAAGAAAAGATCCCACCTTTGCTCATCGAACATGTTCATGGCGAAATTAAACTCATTAACAACTAATTTTTCAAGCAGGCCCAAGTACTGCTTGTACTCTTGTTTTGTGTCGGGGATTTTCCGAGGGAGCTTAAGTTCTTCCACTTTGAAGTTGAATTCGTAACTCGGAGGATAAACTTGAAATTCATCCGTCTTAGGACGCGGCGCAATCATGAATCCATTCACTTCCCATACGGGGTAGGCAGCGTGCGGGTAGATCAAACAGACGGTCTTCCCGTTTTTTCCTGCAACGTCCCAAAAAGTTCTATTCCTGATGCTCAGGTTATCTAAGTAATCGGTTTGATAAAGCGCTGCTTTTTTTAACGGATCGATAAAATTTACAACCCCGTGCTGGGCCGGATTGAGTCCCGTGTAGATGCTCGCCCACGCCGTATCTGAATCGGGGGGAAAAACAGAATTCAAAGTAATGCCTGGGCTGTCATTGACGAGCTTGCGAAAAGTGGGAAGGTTATCTAGGTACTCGTGAATCAGACGTCGATCCATGCTGTCAATTCCTATCACGACAAGCCGCATTGAATTGTCCCCTTTGTCCGATTGCATCATATCCCTTCCTTTTGAATCGCTTAAATCGGCCCCCTGCCCCCTCCAAGATTGTGACTTCGCTTTTTGCGCGTCTCAACGAATGTAGTTTTTTTTGTTAGAGCGTGCAGGGAGCGAACAGCCACAGCCTCATTGTCAACAATTTAGGTGAATCCCTGTCATGGTTTATAGCCGTGCCTCTTCTTGTGGCGCTGGCTTGCATTTGTGGCAAGTTGCTTTACGTATGGCGCCCCCCAGCTCTGGGAAAAAGGCTACTAGTGCACTGCTACGACAAGCCAAACTCACGCTGGATGATGTTGATGCACTCTGTGTACACATCGGTCAGACTCCGATTTGCGTCTAATACGTGCATGCGGTAATGCTCTGCCATGCGAAGGTATTTGGCCCTACGATCCTTAAGGTAGTCAACCGAAATGGTATCAGTTTTTCTCAAGAATGCCGTGTGCTCATCGACGTCCAAAAGAAAACTAATACTAGGCTTTGAAACAAGCTTTAAGCACTTGTCAGTTAGCTCGTACGTTTCGTTAGTTGATAGATTCATGTCAACTGCCATGTCTGAAATCAAAGTATCGTAGACGTATCGATCGCATACGACTGTCTTTTGACGAATTACAGGGATTGTTATCTTTATGAGTAATTGAGCGCAGTAGTCGAACAACAACGCAGCTATGTAGATTCGTTTCAAGAGCGGATGTCGATGGAAGAGCGTCTTTTTTTGATCGGTCCGAGCTGCGTACTGCCGGCTTGCGCTCTGGTTGAGGAAGATTCTGTTCGCGGCGACCCGAACCGGTTTGGAAATGATTGGCCTGCTAAACCTAGAGTAAACGTATAGCGCCGGAAGACCTTTACTCTGCAGAACCGCCGCTAGTTTTTTCCCAGCGTCGTCTTCCCCGATCCGTCTATTCCGGTCAGGCAGATCAGCTTTATCTGTCGCTGCATGTGGTCGCGTAGTTAAGCTATGATTCTAGATATACCTTGGCAATTTGCTGAGCAACGTGCTCCCATGAATAGCGTTGAATTCCTTGTCTTGTTTTGACTGCCACCTCGCCATTCCGGACGGCCTCCACGTGGTGAGCAAAATCGACATCTTCTCGCGCGACCAGCAGACCCGGCACGTTTCCAAAAAAGGCAGCGATGCTCTCAAGCTCTGCGGTAACGACAGGCAAGTTGCTAGCCATTGCCTCCATTATCGAGAGCGGGCACACAAGGGTCTTTTGATTTTTGACAGGAAAGAAGTAGCAATCAGCCAACTGGTAGAATTCTTCTATATGTGGAAAATAACCTCGAAAGACGGTGCAGCCGCCGGCGTTCAACGATGCGAGCAACTCCTCTTTCACGTCGATGTATTCACTTGCGACCACAACAATCTGGTTCGAACCTGGTAAAGACAGAAGATGGTGCAAGCTTCGATTATAGATGAGGTGCCCCACGTGCAAGATCGTAAATTCGTCGGTGCGCAAGCCGTATTTAATCCGCAGCCTTTTCTTTTCGCTTTCTGAAACGGGGGCAAACTTGTTGGCGTCAACGCCGTTAAGGAGAAGCTCCGATCTGACACCAATTCTTTCCATTCGCTGCTTGAAGCTAATAGACGGGGAAAAAACGCAATATGGTTTAAAGCGCGTTGCTTTAAAAACTATATCATTAACGAGTGGATGAATTGCCGACAGAACAATCTTGGGCGTGCTGCCAAGGTACAACTGCACAAACTTGAGAAAAAATACGCTCAAATTCGTCGGTCCCGGCACATAGTGCACAATTTCCGGACGGAACTCCTTGATAGCGCTAAGAGTTTTTAGGTGCACTTCTGCGTTGTTAACCCTCAAAACTTGCATAGAGGGGATGGCTGCTATATTGTCAGCTAGGTGATGAGCTACATTCTTCAATCCTTCATCTAGTAGTCTATCCGAAAAATTGCCGATTATACAAACTCTCATACACTGTTCTGTCGCTTACTAATAGATGGCTCAAGATTGTACAAAACGTTTTCTGAACCATCACTTTACCCGTGTAAAACACTCTCAGAAACGTTGACTGACATCACACAGCGTCGTGACGTGAGGCGAGGTTCGGTGCTTGAAGCCAAGCGAGCAGCCGTGATGGTCGTCTTGGCACGACAATTCCGACATAATTCTACTTTCAATACAGCTCTGAGTGTGAAATTGCTGATCAAGTTTAGAAGACGTACTTCAAAACCCTTCATACAAAGTGGGGTTATATCAAGTCTTGCAGCCGCCAGCTGTCAATTCCTAAGAAGAGTATTTAGTTTGAGCATCCATCGGACTGCCTTTACGCGTGAGTGTCCCAGTTTTGTCAGTTTTACATTACTCGGGGCTTGTAAAATCAGATATTGTGCCAAAACATCTGCAAGATCCCTCATTTTAAGGCCGAACGTGTCGCCGTCCATTGATATGGTGCTACAAAGCTGCTCCACTTTACAGTGACTGCTGGCCAGCTAAAATGTTAATTATATACTCTATTCCCCCATCTGCTTTCTGTTGACTTTCGTTTGGATTCTCAATGACGTAACAGATTTGCGCAGCCAAGCTCTCGACATCGCTAAAGTCTACGAAAATACCCGCAATTTGCGTTCTGTGCGACTTCTCCACCTCTGTTGTAACGATCACGGGAGAGCCACTTCATATAGCTTCCAAAGGCGCCAGTTCTGCACCCCTCGTATTTTGCAGTATAGACGAATAGCTCCGAATAAACATATACATAAAGTTTATGGACAGAATCAATCTAGCCGACAGACTTAACGTGATTTTCTAAGACCGATTCTTTATTCATTTTCTCCACACTATCCCGACTTGCTTCATCCGAACCAACTATAACGAGTACAATGTCGTTTGTCTCTTTAGCAAGTTTGAAAAACTCGCAACAAGAGTGTCGAGACCTTTGATTTGTGCAGCGTCCAAAGTAGGGTATCATCGCTCACTTATGTGACGTTTGGCGTCCTGTTCGGGTGGAAGAACACACGCGCATCAAAATCGATCCCCTAGCAGAAGTGGGTTTTTTAGTCAACCCATCGTGCGCAAAACTCATCCCCTCGGTTTCATATTGCTATTAATTTTGTGGTAGCTTGTGGTAGTTCTTTGCCGCACAAAACGTTATACGGCCATTTAGAAGTTTGCGTAGTAACTCTTGATTTGGCTTAGCTTCTATATCTGTACAAAAAACATGACTCCATGATCCCCTTTTCTGCTGCATAGTTACTTTTTTGAGCATAAATTGCATCCGAGACAGCAAACAAAGGGGGGGGAATCAGAGGTTACAGATAACGTTCTCGTACAATTGCTCGACTCTTCTAGCAATATTCTCCCAAGACAAATTCTCATTGAGATATTCCGTCCCGCGTATTACCGTCGCCCGAGCTTCCTCTGGATTGTTTAACACATAAAATATTTTGTCTTTCAGATCTTCGACATCGCCGTACTGCACAAAATATCCACAGTGTGCTGCGTCAATTATTTCTCCACATTCTTTGGTTACGATTACGGGCGTGCCACAAACCAACGCCTCCAAGGGTGTCAAACCTACCCCACCCATATACGCGACTGCATGAATAAAAACATCGGCATCGACGTAGGCAGAGATCTTGTCAAAATCGTTAAGAACTCCCGTCAATCTTACCTTGTCGTCGAGCCCTAGGTCATCGATCATCTTTTCAAGGTTTGATTTAAAGCCATCGTCAAGTCCAGCGATAACCAGAGTAACATCGCCAATCTCTCGCGATAGTAGATAAAATGATTTTATGAGGATGTCAATTCCCTTTGTCTTGTTAATACGACCCAAGTACAGTATCATTGCTCCTTTGATGTCAAATTTTTGTCTAAAAAGTCCAAACGGTTGCTTTTTAGAAAGCTTTGTATCCACATCGATGCCAGAATAAATCTGAGATATTTTTTCCGGCGGAATCCCGAGCCTCACGCTGTATGCAACCTCCTCGCGCGAGACAGCAATGAGCTTACTCATATTATCCAAAACTGGCCGACCCATAAGAATATCATAAACTGACTTTAATCTCGCTTTGCCCGTATGCGTCGGCATGGAATTATGTGGCTGCAAAATATAAGGGATATTGCGTTTTATTGCATACCGAGCGGCAACGTAAGTCTGATACGACCGAAAATCGTGTAGATGAATAATGTCAAAATTGTCGATGTGCTCTTTTAGCCATTTTTTCATTGAAAAGGAAATCCTAAATGAAGCGATACTTAACGTGCAATGAAATGGGATTACACGTACGCCCAATTTTTCGATGGATTTTGCATATTTCGCGTCAAAATTAAAATCTGAACATATGATAGTTACTGTGTGACCGAGCTTTGTCAATTCTGCTGATAAACGATAGAGAACCGTTACTGTGCCGCCATGTGATGGTGTAAAGGCCGGAATGACGTTGAGTATCTTCATTTTGATTTGTAGTCTTCAGTTATTGTTGGTCTGCTGCGCCTTTGAGGCAAAAAGGGGGATTATACAAAGAACCTGCTAAATCTGTTGCTCGTCCTATTCGGTCGCCCCCGCTCATTATGTGCTGCAAACTTAAAGCATAGCATATGTGGCCTCTCGAATTGAATGCGTCGCTTCAATGATGTGTTGAAGCGCTAACCACTCTTCAAACTCTCACACATTCGCAATTTTGCCCTCCAATGGGAATTTTTTCAGCCGTTTTTCAGCTCGAGCTCGACCTGGAACTCATCAAACGTTGTCCAAGGGTGCTTCAAAATTTACTTCGTCTTATCCACCTTTATGTTGTTCCATCTTTTTGGTGGCTGGAAATCCAAACAGACGGATATCACTTGTCTATCTAAGTCCAAGGTCTGAAAGAGGCTCTGTTTTGTCTTGACAATCTGCGGAATCATTTCCCAATTGAAACCTATGATTCTGGAAATCGTTGCATCAACCAGAACGGGATTAAACCCACCTATCAACACTCCACTTGGCTTAGCAGAGACTTCGAATGGTCCATTCCCCTCTCCGCCGATAATGCCATCAACGACTGCAAGATGTTTCCTTTGTGGTTCTTCTTGAAGATGGCCGGACTTATCGACATAGAGGACTATTCGATTTAAGTCAAGAATGGTCCTCCAAATTGTATCATTTCCATACCAGTCGCCGACACCAGGATCTGTAACCCCAGTATTACGCAGGAATGCGTAGATCCCCCGCAGCATTGCCATGAGTCTTAGTGTCTTTGGCCCGGCCTTTGCCAAGCTTCTAATGACCCCCTGGTAAAAACTGCCCTGAATCGACTGATACGCTCCGCCTTTCGAGTACCCGTCTCCACCGTCTTTTTTCACGCCAAACCTGTAATGCGGGAGATAATTCTTATCCCCGTTGATTCCGACGATGTTTTTCAAGCAGCCGGTGATGCCAGCTTTCTTGTGCGTCTTGAGTTTCGGTACATTGATGATCACGTCTGCATCCAATATCGTATTTGCAATGAAGTACTCGTGTCTTCCTTGAGTGTGATGCGCCCTCACAGCTTCGAAGTCATAATCGGCGCCATATGCCTTGTGCATAAGCCCTTCTATATCGTGAAATGCGCTCCCTTGCGCCAAGTCAACAACTAAATAACCCTTTGGATCGCCGGGTAACTTGTGTCTGTTCATAACAAGCCCCCTTTCAACTTGGGCGTATTCCGCTCTCAGATCAAGCAGAGAGACCTTGACTGAAGAAGTTGCGTTCACAAAATCGAGCACCTCTTGGATTTTCGTAGTCTCCTTTATTTTTTCAAAATCGGAATCCGTTTGTGGCGCATCCGCAACGACAAGCGAACCTTTACCCTTCAAAGCTAAGAGACAGTAGTCGATCAGGGGCCGAATCACAGATCCGTGGGTCACTATGCTTTCCCCATCAACGCTTCCACTGCGCGATTCTGAAACGAAGTTTGGTTTTATCACTACGTCATCGCCGGGTTCTATTAGCTCACCAAGAGGGTTCCAGCGATTGGTTCCGTAGTTTGCTTCGTCTAGTTCGAGTTTTCTCAGAAGTTCCCTTACTGCCTTATAAACGGCGTTTTCTGGACTCGTATCTGTGCAGCGGTATTCCGGGTAGATCTCATCGGGACTGAAAGGCGGCTTTTTAGGATAAGTTTCAGCTTCAGCCTTTACAACAGCGCATTGAGCAGTCACGGCGTCGTCTTTTCTCGGATGAATCTTATGTGATGGCTCTTACTCATAACGATACCCCAGCAGATGGTCGACGGGCAGTTTTTGCACTATAAACTTAAATTTGCCAGCTTGCGTCCGATCTATGTGGTCCACAAACTCTATTTCGAGTTTCATATCACGTCCAAGTTTTTTAACGAGCTCCCGATGAATTCTTCGCGAGTCTTCTTCTGTGTAATTGGCTCCTTTCACGAGATTCAACGTCAGCTCCCCCTCGCGCTCCTGGTGAAACTGGAATTGCTCAACGTTGTCGTAAACGTCGGAATGCGCGTTAATCGCGGTGATAGGAAAAACTCGATTATTCGTACCAACAATCAACTCTTGGAGCCACCTGCCCTCGACAGACGTCAACCTGTCGTACGCTCTCGCGCACGCGCAGTCGTGATCCGAATAAGCAGCAAAGTCCCCAGTTCGATAACGAATCAATGGAAATATAGGATTGTTAAACCCGGTAGTCACAATTTCCCCACGCTCGGCGGCATTTTCGACTTTGGTGCCGTTGGCACCGATAAGTCCGACAAGCCCGTATTCGGGGAACAAGTGATAGTCAGCGCTCTCCTCGCATTCGCCTGCCAGTGCACCCATTTCTGAGTGACCGTACCAGCTGAAGATTCGGCACCCGAAAACCTGCTTTAGGAGGTCCCGTTGCCACGGATAAACGTTCTCCGAGCCGCATAGGATGGCTTTTAGCGTTGTGAATGGCTTAATCTCATGCTTCTTCATGAAACGAGCGAGCAAGGTTATTGTCGAAGGATATGCCCACACGAATTCCGGCTTGAACTTTCGAATGCGCGCTACGTACGTCGGCATCGTGACGTCATTCATATGGTAAGACGAAAGGATTAACAACCGGCCAAAAATAGCCGATTTCCAGTAGATTCCAGCATCCGCCGTCTCCACAACGTCGCCTCTCAGCACAACGCATTTCTTGCTAAGATTGTACCCGACCCGCCCCCACAGCGTTCTGATGAATGCCCACTCCTTTGCCCGTGAAATTCTTCTCTCGTAGTAAAAGCCCAATGGGGTTCCGCTGGATCCGCCAGTCGTCACGTATTCGAACTTGGAAGGCGCGTAGTTTCGTGCTCTTAAAGCGTCGATGTTGTTGCGAACAATTTCTTTGGTGAGAAACGGCAGCTTCTCCAAATCGTCAAAATCACGAATGTCACGTGGCGTTAACCTTCGTTCATTAAATACTTTCGAATAATACGGCACGTTGTTGTAGGCGTGCGTCAAAAGCTCGTTTAACTGTCGGAGCTGGTACTCCTCGAGTTGCGCTTCGCTCCACCACTGCGATTTTTGCAGGAGCTTGTACTTCGACCTGAAGGTCTTATAGGCAGGCGCGACTTGCAGCACTTTGAACGTCGCAGATTCAACAAAACTCATTGTTGATCCAGGGCCTCGGCATATTTTTCGCGGTACCTCGCGACGACCATTTCCATTATCGTGACCGCCTCTCTGCCTTCCTCGGCCGTTACCGGCGGTTGTGAACCATTTAAGAGGCTGCCTACAAACCGTTCAATCACGACGTTGGTTCCGAGCTGATTCCTTCTGAGTGCGGCCTTGAGCGCGTTTGACGCGACGCCCCCCACCTCTTG
>Ga0116127_1000582_pt1 | contig 31904 bp, 36 predicted proteins | sample June2015DPH_16_1_FD_89731 | JGI IMG/M metagenome (GOLD analysis project Ga0116127, IMG submission 89731) | Peatland microbial communities from SPRUCE experiment site at the Marcell Experimental Forest, Minnesota, USA - June2015DPH_16_100 | ecosystem: Environmental > Terrestrial > Soil > Wetlands... | reverse complement strand
GTTCAAGAGGGCTAGGACTTCCTCGCCGCGGGTCTCACCGACGATCACCCGGTCGGGTGACATGCGCAGCGCGAAGCGGACGAGCTCGGCCAGGGTCACGCCGCCCTCGCCCTCCAAGTTGGGTTCACGGGCCTCTAGCGCGACGACGTCGGGGTGCAGCTCGGGAAAACGCTCGAGGCCCAGCTCCAAGGAGTCCTCGATGGTGATGAGCCGTTCGGTCGGTGGGATGTCGGCGGCCATCGCCCGGAGCAAGGTGGTCTTGCCGGCCCCGATGCCGCCGCAGATGATGCACGACTTCTTGGCCCGCATCGCCGCGCGGAGGAACTCGCGAAGCGCCACATCGAGCGTGCCCTTTTTGATGAGGTCGTCGGGCGTGACGCGCAGGTAGCGGTGTCGGCGGATCGACACGCATGGTTGGGCGGCGAGCGCCATGAGGGCGAACAGGCGCGAGCCGTCCGGCATCGACAATGACAGGCTGGGCGAGCCGAGGTCGAAGCGGCGCTCGCCGATCCCCATGCGGGCCGCCGCGGTGCGCAGCATCTCGATCAGCTCCTCGTTGGAGTCCGCGATCGGCCCGACTCGTTCCCGTCGGCCGTCCGCATAGCGGACCCACACGACGTCACAGCCGTTGGCGTTGATGTTCTCGATCCCGGGGTCGTCCAATAGCCGCTGGAGCCGGTCCAGGCGGAACAGCGCGTCGAAGGTCGCCCGGGCCAGGTCGTCCTCCTCGTCGCTCGACATGACCGGGGTCCCGACGGTGAGCGCCTCCCGGGCGCGGCGCTCCAGCGCCTCGGCGATCAACTGCCGTCCGAGCGCCTGCTCGTCACCGGTCCGAAGTCCCGGCCGGCCGCCGTCGTGCAAGGCACGCTCCTTCTCCGACAGGGCGGCCAGCACCTCGGACCGCAGGCCGGCCACGAGCGCGACATCGCTCGTCACCGGGACACCTCCTCGGGTGCCGAGCCGTTGGTCGACCGGGCAGCCGGATCACCTCGCCAGACCCGCATCACCGTGAGCCGGGACGGCGCGGCAGGCGGGGTCTCGGCGCGCTCCTGCGTGTCGGTCCTCGTCTTGTGATCACTCATGTGCTCGGCCAAGGTCCTCGCAGCTCGTACGAGCGGCGAGACTCGGAGCTCCCGAGCCGAGGCCCGGACTGAGACCAGCGAAGCCGCCGCGTCGGGGTCCCAGGGCAGCCGGGCCGCCACCTCGACGCCGAGCGCCTCGGCCACCTCTTGGTCGGGATAGGGGCCGTCGCCCAGGAGCACCAGGCGCGGGTCTTGTCGGAGGATTGGGTTGGTCTCGAGATAGCTCGCCAGCGCGTGCAGGTCGGCGAGGCGCGGTCGGGCCGCCAACACCACGTGATCGGCACCCGAGAGCACAGGGTTCGGAGATGCACCGGCCAGCCGGCCGCAGTCAACGAGCACGTCGGCGGCCAGCTCACCGAGGCGAGAGAGAAGACCGGTGAGCATTCCGAGGGCGCTTCGGGCCTGGTCGGCCGAGCCCGGCCCGGCCAGCACCGGGGTCCCGTCCGCGAGCTCGTGGCAGTGCTCCCACACGAGCTCCGGGTCACTGCCCCGCCGCGCCGCGGCGGCCAGGCTCACAAGTCCTGGCTCGGGTGGCCAACCCGACGCGGCGGCGAGCGTCCCGCCCGCGGGGTCCAGCTCCGCCAGCAGCACCTGCCGGCCCGAAGGCCACGTAGCGGCCAACGCCAACGCCAGGGTCGTCACCCCACACGAACGGACCGCACCAACTGCAACGACGCTCACCGGAGCCTCACCTCACCCGGCACCGGAGCCGATTTGGATAAGGCTCGCCTCGTTGGCAGCTGCGAGCGCCGCCACCTCGTCCGCGTCGTTCGTCGACACCTGGAGGGAGAACACCGTCGGGCTGTCCGATTCAACCGACGCGACGTCGACGGCCAGCACCGTGGCCGACACCGGGCTCCCGGTAACGGTGAGCGAGGAGGACGACGGCGAGGTGACCGGGACGACCCGGACCCGGTCTCCGGGGGCGAGGTCTGGGGGGTACTGGCCGGCCTTCAACCCCACCGCCACCACGTCGGACCCGGACGCGACCGGAGCGGCCGAGCCCACCTCGGCGCGGGTCAACAGCGCCCCGGCGACGAGTGGCACCGCCACCGGGGCGCCGACCACGCTCGCCTCTTCTACGGCCGGGACCACCTGCAGGCCGGTGCCGGTCGAGACGCGCACCGTCTCCAGGTCGCTCGATGTGATGACCTGGCCCGCAGCGAGCGGCTCGGAGACAACCAGCACCTCCTCCCGGCTGCCGAGGTGCAACGAGGCATCCGCGAACGCCAGGGCACCGCCGATCACGAGCAGCACCCCGACCACCACGAGCGGGAGCTGGCGACGGCGAGCGGCCGGTCGAGCTCGCGTACCGGCGGGCCGGGCACCGCTGAGTGCCTTGGTGCCGTTGGTCCGGGTTGGCGCGGTCATGCTCGACATCGGTCGGCCCTTGTCAGTTCCCGCCAGAGCTCGGCGTGTTGATCGCCTGAGACTCGGTCACCCGCACCGCCATCTGGGATGGCGGGCCGGGCTTGAGACCGAGGTTCCCGCCGCCCGGGGCGCCCACCGACGTCCAGGAGACGGACCAGTAGATGGTGGCGCTCACCTGGTAGCTACCCGCCTGGGTCCATGTGTAAGAACAGTCGGTCGTAGCGTTCGGGCGCGACGGGTCGTACGGGGTGCCGGGGCCGTCACAGGTGACGGTGCTGCCGTCGCCCATGTTCCACACGACCTTGGTCGGGGTCGCTGTCGCCGTCGTGGTGACCGTGCCGGCGCTCGCCGTGGCGGTGAGGGTCTGCCAGGCGCTCGGCTCGATCCAGAGCCACGTGGCCACCCCGACAAGCTGTTCTGAGCCGGCAGGGGGGGCCATCTCGATCGTCGCCGACCCGAGCGGGAGCTGTTGAATGGTTTGGTCGGCCAACACCACGGGATTGACCTGAGCCGCGCCCGCAACGGGCTGCGCATTGGTGACCCAGATCGGCGGCATCGGGTTGAGCACCCCGGGACCGGCGCAGGTCACGAACACCCACTGGCCGGGCTGCGAACCCCCCACCCCTATTGCCTCCGTCGCAGACGGGCCGCCGTCTTTGTAGGTACAGCCGTAGGGCTGGTTCGGGTCCGGCTTGCCCGGCGGCGGGTCGCTCGCGGTCTGCTTGGCCCAACTCGAGCCCGCCGGCGGGGTCCAGTAGACCCCTCCGGCCTGCACCGTGAGCTGTCCACCGTTCGCCGTCGCCCCAGCCCAGCCGTTCTGCCCGTCGGGATCGCCCGCCCACGCCCGGCCCGGGCCGATCAGCGCGAACACCGAGGCCACCACGACAGCGGCGGGGATCACGAGCCGGGCGCGCATGTCCCGTCCGTCACTGTCTGCTTGGACACCTTCCACGTCGAGCCCGACAGCACCAAAGTGGCGCGCACCCCGTCATTCTCCGGAGGCGTCACAGGCGGCACCGGCTTACCGGTGGTCACATAGATGAGCTCGGCGGTGCTGTAGGCGCAGTCGACCACCGTTGCCGTCGTGGCCGACAAGGTCGTGATCTTCGGGTGCAACGTGAAAGTGCCTCGGGCCACCATCCCCGCTCTCTTGTCGGCGAAGAGGTTGGCCTTGACGCTTAGCAACTGCGGGTCGACCATCGTCGCTGCGAGCTCCGGGTCGCTCGGGTTCGCGGTCGTGAGAGCGTGCTCGAACGCCGCCCATCCGGCGCGGTAGGCGCTCAGCACCGCAGCAGACGTTGGGGCGAGGGTCGTGGACGTTACCGGGAGACTCGTAGTCGTTGCGGGGATGCTCGTCGAGGCAATCGGCGTCTTGGTGCCCGTGGTCGAAGGGGCACCGCTGTGTGTGCTGCCGCAGGCGGACAAGACAATCGACAGGCTCAAGAAAGCGGCGATCGATGCCGCTTGAGTAGCTCGCCGTCCAGATTGCACAGACAAGACCTCCCTTCGACCGATGGTCCATGGCGACCGAGGATCAGCTGGTCGAGAACCTTCTCCACCAATACACCAGGGGAAAACGGCACTTCAAAGAAAGCTCGCTTACTTCGGAGTGCCCGTTCGCACTGTGGAGTGGGAGGAGGGACCCGCCCGGTCAGACCTTCTGGCTTCGTCGATCCCATCCAAGCCGGGCAGCCTCGATGGAGCGCCAGCTCGAATCGGCCCATCGGCCGAGCGCATCGAGTGGCTCATCGAGAGAACGGCCGAGATCCGTGAGTTGGTACAGCGTCGCGGTCTCGACCCGCTCGGGATCGAGGTAGCGACTGATCAGACCATCGCGCTCAGCGCGCCGCAGCGTGTCGGTGAGGACCTTGTGCGAGATCCCGTTCAAGGCGTCATAGATGTCCCGGTAGCGCCGACCGCCTACCCTGAGCTCAGCGAGAGCTGGCAGCGTCCAACGTCCCGAAACGAGACGGATCACGTCCTGAGGCGACATCCACTGGAAGACGTGGCCGCCTCTGACTTCGCTCATGGGAAGTCCTCGCCCCCTGCCTGTCCGAGACAGATGGGTCGATATGAGGACGCGACCGAACAGCCCTCCAACGGTCGCAGACCAGAACGAGAACCTATAGGTGCCGTCCGCCTCTGGAGACCCACTTTGGCATCGCATGCGAGCAGGGAGATGGACACCTTGCCGCCGCAACCATCGTCAGGGCGCCGACGTGGCATGTATCCGGAGGAATTCCGGCGAGGCGTCGTCGCCCTCGGGCTCGACCAGCACCGCACGATCGCCGACGTGTCGAAGGAGCTCGACCTGGTCGAGCAGCCCGTCGGCAATTGGGTTCGCCAGGAAAAGCTGGACCGGGACAAGCGTGAGGGCCTGACGCGCGAGGAACGCGACAAGCTCGACAAGCTGTGCCGGGACGTGAAGCGCCTCCCGACCGAGTGCGAGCTGCTCAAGACTCTCCCGACATTCATTGCGTGCGGGCACTCTAGCCGAGTACTCTGCTGTGGCAACTAATCGTTGAGAGGGAGTACTTCTCGAGAAGGGAGACGGGATGCGCCGCGTCCGACTGCTTGTAGTCCTCACTGGTGCCGTTCTTCTCAATTTCGCAGTTTGGCCTTCGATCGCAGGAGCGACCGTCACGCCGTCGCCTTCGACCGTCACCACCAGCCCACCCTCCCCACTCGACGCGGTGGGCTGTACCGGGATGCTTCCGACCGACCAGATCGAGAACTGCGTGTCCATTCTCGGCGACGCGAGCTATCTCGAAAGCGTCGCTGGCAGTGCCTACACGCATTTCGGGTCCGTGACCGGCCACGAGGAGATCACCGGCCCGAGCATCCCGAACGGCCACCTCAATTCCTCCAAAGTGACGATCACGACCGACACCACGGGTCCACTGGTCAGCTGGGACCCCGATGGCCCGGTCGAGTCCGGCAACTACTGCGCGATCTTCTGGCAGAACGTGGGCGGTGGCTACAGCGAGAACGGACCGGCGTGCGAGGACGTCACCTAGTGTTCTGCCACCCGGCGACCGGAGGGGAACGGATTGCGACCGCTCATCGTCCCCAACAGGCCGTTGACTACAATGCTCAAGCATCTTCGACCTCGACCAGTTGGACCTCACAGAGTGGTCTTGATGGGCGAGTCCCCTCGTGCAGCGAGAGAGGCGCTCGTCGAGAGTCGGCGTCTCCGGTTCGGAACTCGCACAGGCCGACGAGGCGCGTGGCTCGTGCTCGTCCTCTTCGGAATCGCCACACTCGTGGCGCTTCCTCTGTACCGGATTCGAGTCAGCTGCCTACCCAGCCTCCGGTGTACCTCTCAAGCCGGTCCTCCCGCCGCCGTCGCCGGGGTCTATGTGTTCACCACCTCGGGAGTGTTACGACTCTGCTACTGGTCGGTGGCCTTCATCATCGTCTTCTCGATCACGTTCGCGTACTACCGCCGGTTGAGCGCGCAGACGGGAGTGAAAGGGAAGACGAGGCCCATGATCCGGATCGGCCTCCTCGTGTTTGCACTCGTTCTCGTTGCCGGTGGTCTCATCGTTCCTTTGGGCATTCGACTCGGCGCCTTCGGAACGGCACCGCTCCTGATCATCGCGGTGAGCCTCGCGGTGCTTGCCGTGTACGAGCGGAGCGCGGGAATGATTGCGCTCGTCGGCGGGTACTGGATACTCGCCGCCTGCTCACTGTTCTACAACGACGCCAACGAACTCCGGCGAGTCCACCTCGGAGGGCCGTTCACCGGCTCGTGGTCCCTTCTTCCGAACCTCTTTGTCCCGGGAACCTACCTCATCCTCGCCGGACTGCTGTTCCTGAGCTCCCGCCGACGATTCCTTCGACCAGTGCGACAATCCGGAGCAAGCCATGACTGACCCAGCAGCGGAACTCGACGAGATAGTCCACCAGCGCTCCAGGTTGGGGATCCTTGCCGTCGCCTATGAGGTCGAGTCGGCTGACTTCAGCTATCTTCAGCGCAACCTAGAACTTACGCCGGGCAATCTCAATGGCCACCTGACCGCCCTCGAATCAGCTGGCCTCATTCGAGTTTCCAAGAGCTTCCGGGGGCGCCGACCGCTGACGTCGATCTCCATCACCGCGGCAGGTCGCAAAGCCTTCCGAGCAGAGATCGCCAGGCTCAAAGCGATCATCGCCCGAGCCGACGCGGCTGACGTTGTACGAAGCTCCGATCGCCCTGTGAACCGCGCGACGCTCCGCGATCCCCCGCTTCGCACGACGTAGTCCCACGTTGTCCAGTACCACTGCCATGATGGTTCGTCGTCATGGCAGTGGGCGGTACCCGGGGCTTCGAGGCGTGCTGGCCGTCACCCGTTAAGTGCCGTGTGGTCGCTTGTGGGAGCTTGCGTCGCAAGCGGAAGAGCGGCCCTGGCCTGTCCCGGAACCGAAACCAAGCCGTAGCACGCGCCCCATTGATCGTCACTCCAAACTACTTTATACTACGAACTAGCGTTGCCGGTCGGCCGCTTAGGGTCATACCGGTAACCGCCGAGGGAGGAGGGCGCCATCGCGCAACCCCGCTGCTTCCCTAACGTCGCTGCGGGTCGATTACTGATCGACCACTTCCGTCGTTGGACAACTCGTCCGTGTTCGCCCGTGCTCCACGAGCGCTTTGTGGCGCTAGGTCGCTCCAGTTGAAGCTGGTCTGGCGAAACGAGAACGAGTCATCGACAGCATCCGAAGCGGAGGTTCATTGATGTTGTCCGTGATCTTGAAGGGTACTTTGGCGATTGCGCGCGGAGTTTCGGACACATCGGCAACTCCCGGGCGTTGGTCGACCTATTTCAGAGCTGGTCGCTGACCCAGTTGTCAGTCATGAAGGGAGGATGCCGGTCGCATGCGCTCAGTTGCGTGGTTCAGCTCAGGCAGGTTTGTTACTCCCGAACGTATACGGGCTTGGCCGAAAGGTCCCTCCAGGCGGGACGGCCAGGGCAGAATGTGGGTCGGATGACCTCGCAATCTCTGTGTATACGCCCGAGACAGCGAACCGCAATGGAGCTGCTTGAGTGATGATCGACGCGTCCGGGCCGCAAATGAGTTACGAAGTAGGCGCGCCCAGCGGGGCGGAAAACGAAGCGATCGCTGAAGAGACGTTGGATGCGGTGCCGCTGTCTACCACTCCACCCGCAACCGTCGTATCCGAGGATCAAGGGATCTGCGAGGTGGCGGTCGCCTCATTGCGGCAGGGTCCGAGGGTGCGCTCGGACGGCGTCGACGAGAGCTATGCGAAGCTGCTTGCGTCCGTCGTGACGCCGCTGCCTCCTATCGTCGTTGACAGTCAGACGATGGTTGTCCTTGACGGCGTCCATCGGTTGCGTGCAGTTGTCCTCCGAGGGGAGACATACATCCGCGCCAGGTACGTGAGCGGATCGGAACCGGAGCTGCTCATCGTGGCTATCCAAGCGAACGCCTCTCACGGCAAGCCGTTGAGTCTCACGGACCGGAAGGACGCTGCAGGACGTCTGCTCTCGCTGGCCCCTGATATGTCGGACCGGGCAGTCGCGGGGATCTGTGGTATTTCGCCCACGACGGTCGGCTTTCTCCGATCTTCAATGGCCACGAATGAACAGTTGAACTCCCGACGGGGCAGGGACGGCCGCGTTCGAGGACCTCGTAAGTTCGAGAAGCAGCCCGCTGAAAGGAGCGAGGCCGGTTCGCCCCGATTGGAGGCCGCCACCCGGCGAGATCTCGGAGGTCCGTTCCAGTCGCCGGGTCGTACACGTCTCCCCATTGCCCGACGAGATTCCGCGGACGCCCCAAATCGACCAGTTGGGTCCAGGCCCTTGCTGATCGACGCCGCATTTCACGCGAGTGCTGACTTGGAGCAGTTTGCCACCTGGTTCGACGGCCATCGGATCACGGGGCAGGAGGTCACGCCTGCCCTCTCGCTCATTCCGAAGAGTCGACTCTACGAGGTGAGCACCGAGGCACGATCGCGAGCGAGTTTCTGGCAGGAGATGGCCGGGCAGTTGGAGAGGATCGCGCGCGGCGGCGCATCACAAGGGTGAATGTCGATGCGGGCATCGATGACGATCGTGCGCGCGACCGAAATCGCAGGAGTTGATTGTGCGCGCCAGCGCGGCGAACCCGAGCACGCATGGGGCAGCGGACATTGTTGCAGACGCGCCGCAGACGCCCGTCGGGAGCAGTCTGGCGGGCCTCTGATTAGGATAAGTCTCCGTCGGAGCGCACCCAATTTACGGCCTCGAATCCGATTGTCTGCGGGGAACGCAACGCAGGAGGGCACCCTGCCGGACTGATGGGGCTGGTTACCGATGCTGCCGACTGCACGGAGTCCCGGCGTGTGCGGTCTCTTTGCCTGTTCTCGTCCCTATCCTCAACTGTCCATTTTGGACAGTTGAGGATAGGGACGAGGGCGAGGTGGCCACCGCATGGCATGCCGATAAGAGGTAGTCCGCGAGATCTATGCCCGCACCGATGCGACCTCGCGCTCAGCTTCGTCGAACTGCTCAGCACGGACATGGCGACTTGGACAACCCATCGAAGTCCCTTCCCTCGAACGCACGCTGCGTCGTTGGAGACGCCAGATCGCTGTCTGGCATGCACACAGGTGGGCAACGGACCAACGGAGGCAGCAAGCAACGTGGTCAAGCGCGTGAAGCGCGGAGCCTTCTGATTCACCAGCTTCCGGCACTACCGGGTCCGGTCATAGCTCTACGCCTGCAACCCAACTGGAAGCTGCTCGCCACCATCTCAATCCCTGATATGCGAAAGCGCCAGAAGAGCCGCTGCAGGCTATATACAATTCCCACTTCACCCGTTACCATTGCATCGCAGGCTGGACTCGACCGCCACGAAAGGAGGCTCGGCTCGGTCAGAGGACTTCGGCCGGACATTCGATGCTGGCCGCTTCGGCTCCGCCGATGTAGGCATAACGTGGCATCGTGCGTTTGAGACACGGAAGCGCTTTTTGACGCGATATTCTCGCATTGAGGTTGCAAGTCAGTGCGAGGATGCACAGCGATGAGTTAGTGCTTCCGAGGTTGCAAGCGGCAAAGTTGATTACCTTGATTCGGCCCTTAGCCAATGGTGCGTGAACAAGATCGATGCCACTCAAGGCATCGGAGGAAAGGAGCAAACAGCCCATGATCAAACTATTGTGCGGCCGAGGCTTGGCCGTAGCCATCGTTCTAGCTGGCACGCTGAGCCTCGGCATGCTGGGAGTGGAGGGCCCGGTTTCCGCCACCCCAGTTTCAGCTACTACCGTACAGGTAGCCGCGGGTCATGTCACCATGGGGCCCCTCACCACTCCTCTGGATTCCCAAGGGTGTGCTGGCGATACGTGCATGTATCTATCGAGCCCGAGTAAGGGATATGTGTACATCCAAGCCTGGGCGTACCACACTGGCTTCTCCGGCTACTTCCATCTGACAGGGCCACTCGGTCTTAGCAAGGATAGCTCGACTGGCTCGTGGCAAGCTGGCAAGGGTAACTATTATACATTCAGCAACATACCCGCCGTCGTCGGACAGTACTGCGTCACTGGCTGGAGTGGAACGATCAACGAGGGAACACCCTGCGAGAGCGTCGAGTAGTGCGGCCTGATCCGTTGCTCTACCGGCCACCCTGCTCTACTCAACGGTGAGTCTGGTGGTCAAGAGAGCTGATGTTCGCTCGGGGCAGCATCGGCACCGGTACTGGGCCTAGGCTTATCCGCTCTCGCGTTGAGCAACGGTGCGTCAACGCTGACTAAGCTGAAACACCAAGAAGTGTCATTGCCCAGCCGTCGGTGTACGGTTTCACCTATGCGTAACGGGCCGGTGGTGGCATTTAGCAAGACATCTATCTGAGCCCCTTTGGGGTGCTATGCCCGACGGTGGCGCCGCGTGACTGTGAGCGTCACCGTCGGGCCTTGGTGTGTGTCGAGTCGCCCGATTTCGAAGCGCCGGAGTGGCCGGCATGAGGGCTGCTCTAAGTATCACTTCGGACGGCAGGCCAAACCGGCTCTTCGGATTTGAACGGGTTGAGGATCCCCGGCGCGGCACAGGTACTTTGCAAGTCTGCGCTCCGCCGAGTATTTCCAAAGTGGCGCTGGCGTTGTCTTCTCGTCACGCCCGAGACTCTCCTTCGCTGACACCGGGAGCTTTCGCGTAGCGCGCGAGCGGCGTCATAAGGCTGAGCCCGCGATGGAGGCCTGCCGCGTAGTAGTGCCTGACTTAGCTGCGCAGGAACGGCTTCGAGATGGTGACGGCCGAGAACAAGCGTCCAGTCGAGACGCTCCTCGCGTGCAGTCCGTACCCACTTCTCCGCGATCGCGTTGTCGTACGTCTTCAACTACAGCCCGTCGTGACGGTGCGCACGAACTTGCAGTAGTCCACCCGTTCCATCCGTTGAACGGCCAGCGCTTCGAGGTCGTTGGGTATGCGCACACCTGGGGCCAACGCCGGGCGTTCTTCCGAAAGCCCGCAGACAAGCGTGTCTACTGGATCCTGGCGAGCTGGACCGACGTCGAGGGGGCCGACCCTGTCGTCGCTCTCGCGGCCAGTGCGCTTTGCCTACCTCTATGTCCGTCAGAGCACGCTGCGCCAGGCGTTCGAGAACACCGAGAGCGCCAAGCGTCAGTACGCACTGCGAGAACGGGCCCTCGCCCTCGGCTGGTCGCTCGAGCAGGTCGTCGTCATCAACAGCAACCTCGGGCTCTCAGGTGCAGATAGCAACCGCGACGGCTTTCAGCGCCTCGTCGTCGCGGTCGGCATGGGCGAGGTCGGCGTGGTGCTTGGCCTCGAGGTCTCGCGCCTCGCCCGGAACTCGTCGGACTGGCATCGCCTGCTCGAGATCTGCGCGCCCTCACCGACACCCTCATCCTCGACGAGGACGGCGTCTTACAACCCCGCCCACTTCAACGACCGGCCGCTGCTCGGGTTGAAACTGACCCCAATCAGTCCATCATTGAAGTAAGCGACATGGTCACGGAGGGTGACCGATCGTTAGGTGGTACCCTTCAGGTGCAAATGTGGTGCATGTACCACGACGATCCTGTACCACGTGCACCACAACCAGAAGGGATTTCCGCATCTGTGCCCGCGCTTTTGGCGCTCTATTTGGCATCCGACGTCGCTCGCGAGGTCGGGCCGTGCCGCCCGCTCTCCGACGGCCTGCTGCATTTACCCGATGGTGTGTCGCATTGCCCGCCGTTCTATCAATCTCGTGTGACGGTGTGCTCGAGCACTCATGGGTAGCTTGAACGGGCGCGCCTTGCGAAGTTCATAGTGCTTTATCGGCTGTTCAGTTATGTCTGCACCTCGGCGTCACCGTCTCAACCAGCAGTTTCGCGGACATCGGTCCGGCTGCGCCGGCGTCAGCCCTCACCTGGAGAGGCGATGCCGTGGCAGCGACGCCTCCCGACTTCAAGACTGCGTCGGTAACGCATACGCGCATGGAGCTGACGTTTGAGAACTCGGACCTCGTGGCGGAGCATGATCAGTTCGACATCCTTGTCGTGCTCGGATCGTTGGCAAGGATCGCAAAGGACCGAAGACCCGTCCGAGTCCGACGCAGCAGAGGTGAGAGGGTGAGAGCCACGGCCGATGATGTCTGACGACACCGAAGAGCCAGCTCAGCGACCTGGTCGACGTATTGGTGCCTTTCAACTCGACGGAGATCTCGGACAGGTCCGGACGACGAAGGCCTGGTAGTCCTCCCACAGCTGGTCGGTGATCTCGGAGACCGCGGACTTGGAGATGAACAGCTGCTTGTCGCATCTCTGAAGGCGTTTGCGACGTCTCGTGTCGAAAGGCCCCGGGCGTTGGAGCCGGTTCAGTACGTCGTTATGTAAAGCGTCTTCACTCCCGTCTTCGCGCATGGCGCTATGAAAGCCGCTCCAAAAACCCTCCAAGGCGAGCGTCTTCCGATGCGCCTCCAGCGTCTTGTCCACCTGTCTCAACCCATGCACTCCGATACGGGAAACCCAACCCGCGTTGGTCGAGGTGAGCAGTGCCGAGCTACCGTGGCCGAGGGAGGAGAACCGGACTCACCTCGGGCTGCGACAGTAGGGGTGTGAAGGTGGAGCCTCGGAGCGATCTGGACGGGCGAGATGGAGTCTCCTGACCAAGCCGACGACGTGGCGTTGCTGCGATTCGTCGGGCGGGGCGACCAGGCGGCCCTAGCGGTACTCTACGACCGTCACGCCGGGTGGCTCACCCTGCGACTCTCGCGGCGCTGCTCGTCGAGCGAGCTGGTCGATCAAGCGGTCCAGGACACCTTCTTCGCGCTGTGGCGGGGGGCCGGGCGCTACCGGGGAGACGGACGCGTCGGCGCCTACGTCTGGGGGATCGGGATCCGCCGCCTGATCGACCTCCAGCGTCGGGAGGGCAATGTGCAGAGTCACGCGACTCGGTGGCGCCTTCTCTGGGGTGCCAGAGAGGAACTCGTCCGGTCGGCGGAAGACGAGGTACTGCTCGGGGTCGAGCACGGCCGTCTGGGTGAGGAGCTCGACCGGCTGTCGCCCGAACTCCAGTTGGCGCTCACGGCCACGGTGATCGACGGGCTCACCTGCGCCGAGGCTGCCCGCCTGCTCGGCGTGCCGGTGGGGACCGTGAAGTCGCGCTGTCACCGAGCGCGTGTCGAGCTACGGGAGGCCCTCATATGACCAAAGAAAGCGAAGCTCCGCGCGTCGACAAAGGGTCGTCCACCGCGACGTGGCACGCCGACGAGCAGTTGCTCGCCCGGTACGTGCAAGGAGACCTCCACGGCGCGCTCGCCCGGTCGCTCGAGGCACACCTTCCCGATTGTCCGCAGTGCCGCAATGGGCTCGCGGGCTTGCTCAACGCGGCCCGGCTGGCGCACAACCGCCGTGTCGTGCTTACTTCTGCATCGCTGCCTCCACCTGGATGGCCCGAACGAATGCTGTCGGCGGTCGGGCTTCCTGACCACCTGGCGCGTCTGCTGGTGCTGACCCCGTCGTTGCGGCGGTCGTGGCTGTTGGCCACTGTCCTCGTGCTCGGGGTCGCCGTCGGTACCGCCCAGGTCCTGTCACCGCTGTCGGGGGTCCGAGGTGCTGCGGTCTTCGGCCTGACGGCAGGCTCCGCTATGCGGCTCCTGCCGTTCCTCGTGGTCGTGCCGTTGCTCCCCTTGGCCGGTGTGGCGGCGGCCTTCTCGCGCCGGCTCGACCCGATGCACGACCTAGCCGTTGCCGCGCCGATGTCGGGAGTCCGCCTGTTTTTCCTGCGCGCCGGAGCGGTGCTGGTGACCTCGCTCGTCCCGGCCTTGTTCGCTGCCTTGCTGCTTCCTGGCCCATCCTGGCTCCCCGCTGTGTTGTTGTTGCCGACGTCGGCGGTCTCGGTCATGACCTTGGCGGCATCGACGGCGCTGGATCCTGCGGTGGCGGCTGTCGGAGCAGGAGCGTGCTGGCTGGCGCTCGTGTGCGGCCTCGGAGTGGCACTCGGGTCGCCGGCGGTTGCCTTCGGCTACCTCGGACAGATTGTGGCCGGCATCATCCTCGTGGTTGGCGCCGGCGTTCTGGTCGCCCGCCGCGGACAGCTCGAACTCGGATGGGCACGATGAAGCGGCCAAGCGCGCCGAGACCGCTCGCTGACAAAGGCGATGGGACCGCTCACGATGTCGGTCCCCCGTGCGTCGTGCGGGTCGCGGGTCTCTCGCGCCGTTACGGCGCCACCGTTGCCCTCGACCGCGTCGATCTCTGCCTTAGTCCGGGCGTGACCGGCCTGCTCGGACCGAATGGGGCAGGCAAGACGACGCTGTTGTCCATCCTGGCGACCGTGGCCTCACCTGACGCCGGGCATTGCTCGGTGCTCGGCTTCGACCCCGAGCACACCGCGGAGCGCGTCGAGATCCGCCGTCGCCTCGGCTTCCTTCCACAGGAACTCGGCTACCACCGCCACTTCAAGGTGGCCGAGTTCTTGGACTACATGGCGATCCTGAAGGAGATCCTCGACCGAGGTCAGCGCCGGGCAGAGGTAGCGCGGGTACTTGCCCTCGCCGACCTCGAGGCCGTCGCCGGGAAACGCATCCGGTCGCTCTCGGGCGGTACGCGCCGTCGCGTCGGCATCGCCCAGGCGCTTCTCGGCCAGCCAGAGCTGCTCGTGCTCGACGAGCCGACGGCCGGACTCGATCCCGAACTCCGTCTGCGCTTTCGGGAGCTGCTCTCCAGCCTGCCCGGTTCTCCCGCCGTCGTGCTCTCCACCCACCAGGTGGACGACGTGGCCGCTGTCTGCCAGCACGTCGTCGTGCTCCTCGCTGGGCAGGTCCGCTTCACGGGCAGTCCGACCGAGCTGGCTTTCCTGGCCGAGGGGCGAGTCTGGGTGGCCGACGAACGGGACCCTGCCGCTGAGCTGGCCTGGCGGGGAGCGGACGGGCGATGGCGGCACATCGGCGAGAACCGGTCCGGTCGGATGGAGCCGGTGGCGCCCACCGTCGAGGACGGCTACCTCTGCCTGGCCGGCCGGAACGCCGTCGGAGGGGACGACGGTGCTCACGAGCCGGGATCACGAGGTGCGCGATGAGCGACGCTCTCAGTGTTCAGGTCGGGTATCCGAATCCTGCCAACTCGCGACAGCCGAGCGGAAGGACCGCTCCCCGAGTCGCCCGGGTCGTCAGTGTCCTCGGCCTCAACGAGGCGAAGCGGCTCGCCCGGAACCCGACCGTGCTCGCTGGACTGCTTGGAGCGGTCGCAGTGGTCGTCGTGCAGCACAGAGACTCGGTGCCCCGCTGGTGGGTGGCTGACGTACAGCTGGGCACGGCGTTGCTTTTCGTCGGCGTTGCCACGCTCCTAGCCGCGCACCTCGCTGCCAGTCGGGTCCGTCGCGACAACATGGCCGCGCTGTACGAAAGCTATCCGGCAAGCCAGTCCGTCCGGACCGCCAGCCAGTTATTCGCTCTCATCGCTCCTTTGGCGCTCTCCGCCGTGCTGGTGGCGCTCTCCGCAATCTGGTTCGTTGCGGAGGGTGTGGTCGGGGAACCCCGAGCGTTCGTGCTCATCGGCGCGCTCGCCCTCGTCGCACTGCTTGGCGTCTTCGGCGTGCTGCTCGGTAGCTGGGCACCCGCTGGATGGATCGGGATCCTTGCGGCCGCGCTCGTCGGCCTCGTCGAGGTCGTCTTCGCGGGGCCGAGCTACGCGCCCGCACACTTGGCCTCCGCATGGAGCTGGTGGCTGCCGTGGAGCCAGCCGGACGTGCTACCGAGCCTGCCGGGACCAGTCAGCGGTGTGCCACCCGCAGGGGCGCACCTCGTCGAGTTGATCGGCCTGGCCGCTGTGCTAGGAGTAGTGGCCCTTCTCGCCGGTCGACCGCCACGCCGTCGGCTGATCGCCGCGGTCCTCGTTGCGTGCCTCGCCGGCGGGGCCGCGGGCTGGTCCGGATGGGAGGGGTACCGACCGGCTCCTGTGGCCACGCTCGACCGGCTGGTGGCCTCAGTCATCCATCCTGCCGCCGTCGAACGTTGTGCGAACCGAGGCGGCGCCACCTATTGCGCCTACCCCGAGTACCTACCGTGGGTGGTGCGCTGGGACATCCCGGTGGGTGGGGTCCTCGCCCATCTCCCACGACCCCGTGCCCGGGTGCTCGTCGTTCGACAGGTCGCGAATTCGGATTTCCTCTGCTCGCCGGCACTCACCGGGGCCGGCGTGTGTACGGGCGCCGCGCCGACGAGCTCGCGGGCGCGACAGGTGGAACGCCTGAACGGCCTCTTGGCCGGGTTCCAGGATCGCCTCGCCACGGACCCGCACCTCGTCGCCGGGTCGTCCGATCCTCCTGTTTATGTGGGACTCGGCTGGGCGTCCGGCGCCGCGCTCGGCCCCTACCAGCTCAACTTGGCGCTCGCTACCTCCTACTGGGCGGTCGGTCTTCCCACCACGAGCGTGGCGGTTCCTAGGCAGCCCGGTCTCCAGGACCTGTCCTGTCTCCCGGTCGCTCAAGCCCGGGAGGCAGTAGCGGTCTGGCTGGCCACCACCTCGACTCCCGGCGCGGGACAGCTCCTGCGCTCGGAGGCGAACGACGCATTACTGATCGGCCTAACGCCATACGGAAGCAGCAAACACCTAGTAGTGACCGATGTTGTCGGGCTGTCTTCAAGTGACATTCCAATGAGCGACTTCGTGACGACAAGAACAGCGACCCTGCTCGGCCTCGCCATGGCACGCCTGCCACCTGGTCGGGTGGAGTTGGTCCTCGGCGCCAACTGGGCGCACTGGCTCGACTGGCGCACTTCCGACGCCACGCTTGCCACGGCCCTCGGACTCGACTTGCCGGCGGCTCCAGTCGGGTCCCTGACCAAGGGGCAGGTGGCCTCCCTCGCTGTCACTCCGGCGGTGCCCGTGTGCCACTGAGCAGCGACCTGACGCAGTCGTCCGGCCCCGAACGTGGCGGAGGGCTGGGCTTCGATAAGACTTCGACGAAGGGTCCTCTTCGCCCCGCCATCCGTGCCAGTCTCTATCTGGTACACACCCAGCCGTGGGGCGCGCTCATCGGGACCGGCGCCGCGGGCGTGGCAGTGATGGCGATCACCGATGCGTTCGGCAATGTGCTCCAGTCGCCCAAGGACATTGTCGCTGCCCTGCGGCTCGCCTTCGCCGTCGTAGCGTTCGGCATCGGATTCCTCGGCGCCGAACCCGCGCCATCGCTAGTGGAGGCGCTACCCACACGGTTGTGGGCACTTCGAGCCGTGCGCCTTGTCCTCGCGCTGCCCATAGTCGTGGTCGTCGGCTGGGCGCAGCTCAGCCTGGCAGCTGGGGCACTGGCGACGGACGAACGTGCCCAAGGCCTGCCCCATCATCCCCTTGCGTGGCCGGGTTTGGCAATGGAGCTGGCGGGTTTTGGCGCGCTCGCACTGCTCGGCGCTTTCTTGGTCGGCCGCTCACGCTGGCGGGATCTTGGCGGCGTCATCGCCGCGCCATTGGCCCTCGGCGCCATCGCGATCCTCGTCATCGTCCCGTTCGGACTGTTTCCGACTGCCTACCTGCTGGTTCCCTCACGACCGCATGAGCATGCCTGGGTGACCGCAGAGTGGGAGTGGGTGACTCTGTCCATTGCCGCCATGACGAGCGCTGTTTGGGCTAGTCGAGACCAATGGGAACGTTGCTCAGTGAATCGTCTCACCCTTACGGCCCGCGTGTCCCTAATTGGTCGCGTCCGGGACCCGCGCCGCGGACTGAGAAGTTCGTAGCGAGCCGAAGGTGAAGGGTGCCTGAAGCGTGCAAGCGCGGGATTCTGCGTTCGCTCCGAGCGCCGCCCGCTGGTCGAGCGATCGGTGCGGCCGGTGGGCGTTGCAATGCGGAAAATGCCGGAACGCCCGGGAGCAGGCCCCGGTTCGTTGCCGAGAGGTGGCTGGTTCTTGGCCTTGTTTCCTGTGGCATACGGCATGGCCTAGCGCGACAATCAATGTGGCGACGAGGAGGCTGAAGATGACGCCTGGAGGTCTGTTCGCGCGCGGACGACATTTGCCGAGGACCGGCGTGGCGTGCTCCGCGTGCTCCCACCGCTGACCCACCGGATCGCCGAGGCGATGCCGACCTGGGGCTCGCGCTAGGTCCGGTCGTCGAGCACGTCGCGGGGATCCTCTCGATCAGCAGTCCCTACGACGTTTCTGTATCGTCCGTGTTGACCCGCGACAAGCACAAGGCGGCTGCAGCCCGGAGGGTCGCCGCGGCGACTTCTCCCGCGGGGAGCGGCGTGCTCTCCCCCGGCCCAAATCCTGGAGGCCTCGCGCCGCGCTGGAAGCAGCGCCAGCGGCCCAACATGTCTGCACAACCGCTCCTGCCACGTCGGACGTGTCGCGGGTGCGGACAGGTCTTGCCGGCTCTCGAAGCGGACCGCGCCGCGACGAGACGCTGGTGGTGCGACGGTTGCAGACCCGAACGCCGTGTCGAGCTAGACGACCGGATGCGGCTAGCGGCGAGCGCCGTCGCCGAGCAACACCGCGCGGAGACGGGCGTGCTCCCGTCGCACACTGACGAAGCGCAAGGTCGACGCCGGGAGACGAACCGGCGTCACCAGCTGGCCCGCCTCGCATGGGAAGCCGACCACGGTGGAGCGTCGCCTGACGTCGCCTGGTACTCGGAGCAGATCGCACCCAGGCTGGCGGGTCTATCGCTAACCGAGATCGCCGGGGCGCTCGGCGTCTCGACATCGTCGGCGAGCAAGTTCCGGAGGGGTCTGCGGGTGCCGGCGGCGAGGCACTGGACGGTCCTGGCTGGTCTCGTGGGTGTGGACGTACAGTCCTAGCCTCCCAGTGGCCTGGGGGACTTTGCACGACCCGCCCTCATTCAAACCCAGGCAGGACGACGGCTTCGGCGGCCGGTTCCCCTCTTGCAACTGGTCGCCTTGTTCGCCGGGCTTGAGGTCGATAAGAAGGTGCGTCCAGCTGCCCCAGGTCAACGACTGCCGAGTCAACCGCTGGCTGAACATCTGAGATCGTCTCCAGTCGTTCGTTGCCATGGACTGCCATGATTCTCGTGCCAGCACCGACAAGGGCAGCAGCAGCATCGCTGCTGGGCTCGAACTGCGGGATTGGGAGGGTCCGTATCGCTCGAGGAGTGATTCCCGTCGTATTCGCGAAACTAGCGAGAAAGTCTTGTGCAGGCGTCGAATTGATGAATGCGGTCACATACAACGCCTCACCGATTGTTGGAACGGAGCAGAACAGCAGCTTGTGCTCGATGACTGGCATTTCTGACCGCCCGAGCTTCCCATACCACCGCCGCTCGACGACGGCTGCAGCAGGCTGCCCACTGATCTCGCGGACCACGACCAAGTACACACCTCGCATATGGGCCAGTGGGCCATTCAATCGACACCAGTCATCTCCAGTCATTTGCCAGTTGCGATTCGGAGGTGTGGCGCGAGCTGCCAGAACCGTCCGAAATTGCCGGATCCAGGCCCCTGTCGCGGGAAAGCGCCCAGTTCTCGCAAGGTCAGCCTCTGGGATCACCTCGTCAAAACGCGTTGGTTCGTGCGGCACGATGACGAACGCGGAGGGTTCGCCCATCCAAGGTGAGACATCGCGCCCACGGAGCAACGGGTAAACCAGCTCAGCCTCGACCATGCCTCTGTGAACTCGAATGCTCTCATTCCGGCCCGTGGAAGCAAGGTTCTCGATCTCGATCAGCCCACTGGCCGATGGCCTGTCGGACAGCACCGACAGGAAGTAAACGCCGTTCGCACCTCTCGTATGCAATCCCGTCCCGAAGCTCCAATTGTTGGTTCCACCCTGCAACATGGCAGGGGCTCCCTGGGCACGAAAAGACCAGGCTGAGGTGCGCGCCTGAGGGTTGGCCGGAGTGAACTCGCCTTCCTCGCACGACAACTCGAGTCGCCGGAATCGCCACTCAGTCGCGCCCGCTCTTGTGCCTGGCACCCGATGCCACCGGTGAGCGGCCACCGGGAACCGTTGTTGACCACCTGATCTGGACACAATGAACACCGGTTTGTTCGAGGCGAGCGGAGCGAAGGGTTGAATCTGACTCCAGTCGTCAGCCGACTCGACTGAGAACGGCAGATCGACGGGGTCGCCGTCATACGTTTGATCGCTCTGAAGACGGAAACGGCGGAAGGCACGGCTGCCTGGGTCCGCTATCAGCATCGCAAGTGGAGTGAGCAGGCCGACGAATCCTCCTAGTCGAGCGTAGCGATCGAGTGCGACAGCGTAGACGAGCGTTGCCAAATCTCCTACTTGCAGCACGCCACCGGTGTCCCCGGGTTCCGGCGGAAGGTTCCAGAGTCCGTACCGTCGCCACAGACGTTCAGATCCTTCACGCCAGCCCTCCGGTAGCTTCCCCCAGGCAAGCCATGGCGGATTGCCAACCACGACGTCGAATTGGCCGGCGAACAGTGGGGCGTACGCGTTGGCGATGATCTGTGCCCAGATCCCGTCGCGGTCCTCATCGTGGAGTCGTCGGATACGGCCGTAAAGCACCTCAGCAACCGTCCGATCGTTTGCCCACGCCTCCTCGTCGGCAGTAACCGGCGTCGTACCGCCAGGTCCGAAGGTAGCCTCCAACTCAGACAGAAAGCTCCGAGTGGCAGCGTCCTCGGGGGACGCATCGACATATTCAGAGAGAAGGCTGCGAAGCGAAGCCATCCTGTCGGACGTGGCCAGCAGCAGTGGGATCGGGAACGGCTGCGGCAGGCTGGTTTGGAGCTGCCGGTAGTCGCGGCCCATGAGCGGGCCATCGTCGATCGTCCCTTGAGTCGGCGGCGCGTCTGGAACCAAGAGTGAGTCGGCTCTCCAGATGGGAAGCGTGAGCTCGCCACAGCGAGACAGAGGACCGAGGGCAAGCGCGTAATTGACTCTTGAGGCGACTACCGCCACTGGATTGATGTCGATTCCGCAGACCTGATCGAGCACGGCTTGAACCTCTTGCTGCGAGGGTTCCGCGCCGGAGTGATAGCGAAGTCGTGCCAAGCGGTCCGACAGAAGTGGAACCAGAAATGTTCCGGTTCCACAGGTGGGGTCAAGCACTCGTCCCGTCGCGATTTCAGCTCCCAGTTCCTCAAGCCTGTGGAGACACGCCTCCGCCAGCCAGTGAGGCGTCAGAAACTCGCCGAGCTTCTTCCGAAGCTCCCGTGGGACAAGGGACTGGTAGAGGTCGCTGAGAACGTCGGTCGCCCGCTGAGGACCGTGAATCGCTCGAGGAAAAGCAAAATCGCCGAGAGAGGTGAGTGCAGTGCGGACTGCCCCGAGAAGGTCGACATTGCCGGCGCACACGGCGAGCCACCAGCCGAAAACGTCGCTCTCCACCAAGTTGTTGATCCGGATACCACCCGGAAGTCGGCCAGTGTCAAGCCACTTGAGGCGATCAACCATCTCCTGATCTGAAAGCGCTGACCACGTTGAGGGACGGAAGGCTCGATCGTCTGCGGCGACGGCAAGCAACTCGACGGCAAACAGTCTGGCGACGAGCGCGAAATAGGTGTGCAGAGCGAACAGATATTCTCCGGCGGGTCGATCGAGTCGGGCTCCGTAGGATCTACTCACGATTTCCGCAAGCTCACCGCTTGTCGCATCTAGGTTGCCGTACACGACGTCCAAGGCTCGCCGCCATTCGAGATACAGGACATCCGCACGATCGCCGAGGGACCTACCGGCGAGGCTTTCCAGGAGCATGATGATGATCGGACGAGCAACCTCGCTCGTTACGCCGAACGACTCCTGTAGTGCCGAGCCCGAAATGGGGCGCTGACGGTTGGAGACGAGGAGCTCAAGGAAGCGCCGACAAGCAGCCGGGTCATTGGGCAACCAGGCAAAGAAGTCTTCGGGCTGCTCGGGGTCCGTGTCGAATAACGTCAAAGGTCGTTCTGGATCGATGGCCAGGAATCCCCACTGCCGGCCATCTGACACCACCGCCGTGAAAGCCGACTCGTTGCCGGCGCGAGCCCTAAGGTTCGCGAGATACCCGAGGGCTTGCTCTGCCCCGTGTCGGCGTCGCGCTCGACCCATGGCCCACTCCCACTCGACGACAACACCCCCGTAGAGGTTGTCGTACGGGCTGCGGTGATCAGCCTGACTGCTGCGCTCGGACGATGTGAAGGACTCGGTCGACCCGTAGAGTGATCGTGCCGCGTTGACGATGACCGCGTTCAGATCGAGCCGTAGCTCCTCCTCGTTGGTTCGGTGTGCGACCGCATAGTCCGCTGCCGCGGCGAGTCGGTCGGCCCAGTCGAGTAGCGAACCCGTACGTTGATCAGTCACGCGATCATTCTGACCTGGCCGCGCTGCAATAGCTGACAAGCCTGGATCAATGACCTCCGAGCACGATTGGACGCTCACCCCCGACACCATCGTCCCGTGCGGCTGGCCAGGCTGCGAGGTCCAGGTGCGGCTCGGGAGCCTCGCCTGTGCCGCACACCTCGACGAGATGAACATCGCAGCACAGCTCAGCCGGGACAGGCGGTGCCCGGACTGCGGTGAGCCTTCGCCGTTCGGAGTAGTGCTGCACGAGTGTGAATCTCAGACAGGAGACGGTCACTAACCGGTCGTCGTGGCACAGTACCTAGCAACGGGGTCGGTGGGCGGCCTACGCTCTAAGAGTGTCCAACGAGGCTCTTCTGGCTGAACTGCCATGACCTTCGGCAACCGGGAGTCGCCTCACCTGGGTCGCCTCGAACCGCTTGACCCGCGCAAGGTGTGGGAACACGAGGCACGTGACTTCACTCCGTGGTTGCTGAACAATGCTGACGCGCTCGCCGACGCGCTAGGTCTCGACATTGAGCTCACCGCTGCCGAGCACCCCGTCGGACCCTTCTTCCTCGACGTCATTGGCAGGGACCTGACCAACGATTGCGTCCTGATCGTCGAGAACCAGCTCTCTCCGACTGACCACGATCATCTCGGCAAGCTCGTCACGTACGCCGCCAACCTCGATGCCGGGACCATGATCTGGATGGCGCCCCAGTTCCGCGAGGAACATCGCCAGGCTCTCTCCTTCTTGAACCAATTCGCCGGTGAAAGCGCGCGCTTCTTCGGCGTCGAGATCGCCGTGGTTCGGATCGGTGACTCCGCGCCTGCACCACTTTTCAAGTTGGCGGCGGAGCCGAACGAGTTCCATGCTCAGGCATCGTCGGCGGCCCGCGTATCTTCACAGGACCTCTCCGGCAAGCCTGCTCTTTATGCGGCATTCTGGGAGCAGTTCCTCGAGCGTGTCCATCTCGAGCATCCTGAGTGGACCAGAGCTCGAAAGGCGCCTGCTCAGAATTGGTTCACGATGCCTTCGCCCTTCAGCTCGTCATGCCCGTACTCGTTCAGCTTTAGCCAGGGTGGCCTACGCTGCGAGCTTTACCTCGATTCGCTGGACCCCAATCAGGTGCGTGATCTGTTCGAGCGGCTGCACCAGCACAAGGAAGCGATCGAAACGACCTTCGGGGCCCCGCTTCAATGGGAGGAGCTACCCGGGAGGCGCGCAAGCCGAATCGCGGCCTACTTGCCTGGCGACGTGACCCGGGCCGATGAACACCAGACCTACGTGGACTGGTTCATCAGCACGAGCGCTCGGTTCAGAGCGGCCCTCGAACCGTACGCGAGATGACGACGGGCTCCCTTTAAGGGAAATCCTTTCCTTCTGAGTTGGGACTTGCCGTCAGCGGGGCCTGGACAAGAAACTCGATGGCGCGCCCCTCGTCGGCACCAAGATTGCGCTTGCCCTTGCAGTCGCCCGTGACGCAATGGAACCACCAGCCGTACTGAGAGCGATCGAAGAGCATTGGCTCTCCGCATATCGGGCAAGGCACGCTCCTTCGTACGCGTTGTCGAAGGTCATCCAACTGTCGGCCGTTGATCAAGGTCAGTCCGAGGGTCCTGGCCTCCTGCTCAGCGAAGGAATTGAAGGTGGAGAGCGTGACGAATATGCCGGCATCGCTGGGCAACTTCTCTCGCGCCAGGGTGCCAGCGAACTTGCGGATTTCATCGACGCCCACGGGCTGAGCTTGCCATCGCTTGCATTGGACAACCTTCTGCTTGCCGTTCTTCGACAGGCGGAGATCGATGTTCCCATCCGGACCTTCTTGACTTCCGGTCTCCTCCACCTTGTACCCGTTACGTCGGAAGATCTCGCCGACGAGCCACTCGAATTCCTCGGCCGTCAAGAGGCGCAAGCTGGTCGTCCAGTCGACAAGCTTGCGTCGATGAGATGCTTCCAACTGAAAAAGGAACCATCCCATCAGCACGACGACACCAACCAACGTACCGGCGAGGCTGGAGACGACTAGGAAGAACGTCGGCAGGTGTAACACGAGGGGGACAGCGACGCCGAGACCGTAGATCACTGCCGCGAGAATGAGCACGGCAGTTCCCGAGATGCGGCGGACAACAAAGTTGATGACTTGTTCCGAAAGATCAGTCAAACTCGCCACAGCGGCATTGTCGCACGTCAATGCCTGTCCGATGAGCCTCCAGCCCCAGCGGGCTAGCCGAGGACGACGTGATGCATCATTGGCGTCGTGAGTATGACGAGGTGGTATCGCTACATCCGAGACGTGAAAGCCTTCGATCGAGACGAGCTGGTTGAGCTGATCGCCGAGGTGTCGTGTGACCAGATGGACAAGGAGCAAGCGGCGACCACTGCGGGAAGCCAGTGGGAACAACAGGGTGTGCTGCTCCCGTTTGTCCTGGCGGGAGTAGCTCGCGACGCGCTGCTCGACGGGTTCTCAAAGGCGAAACGATCACCGCGATCATCTGATCTTGAACGCCTCTGTAGCCAATATCTTGACCTCGAGGACGCTGTTGCGGACCCTGCTGCTCCGTATGGCAGCGTTGCAAGATACATGGTCAGGGTTGCCTACGAGCAGTTCCCATACCAAGTTTCCCCATTCTTCGAACTGGCTCGCAGCTGGGCACTGTTCGCCGACACTGCCGCACAGGTGAACGCCCCGACGATGACCGAAGAGGCGTGGCGCCGTGCCCTCCGCTGCGGTCTCGACGAGTACATCTGGCTTGCCTTCGCCTGGCACGCCTCGGCGGCCACCAATCGGGGCTGGGTCGACCCGGGTTTTCAAGACCCTGTTCAGATCCATGAGTTGCGCTCGAGTGCTGAGGCGTTGGCGGCGGTGTCGCAACGGTTATCGGCGAGTCCCAACCAGCTCAAGCAGGATCCTGGCATCGAAGTCTTACCAGACAACCTCAGGAAGTACCGCTACAACCCGTTGCTGCGACGGCCCTTCGTCCGACTCGGTGGGCGCCTCCTGGCGCCGATTCAACAGCTGGCTAGGCGAAGGACTTCACCGGAAGGCCTTTACTACGACAGAGTCCAGGACCCTCGCTTTACGGACGACCTAGGCGATGTCTTCGAGGCGTACATCGGGCGCCAGCTAGCAACCCTTGAGAATGCCGGGCTGGCCGCAGTCCTGCCAAAGATTCAGTTCGACCGCGGCAACGGCCGTGAGGAATCTATTGACTGGTTTGTCGTCTTCCCCGATGTCGTTCTGCTGGTGGAGGCCAAAGCAACTCGGCTAGCCGCAGAAGCAAGACTCGGACTTGACCGGCTTGGCCCGGACGTCGACCGCACCCTGGGCGTCGCATACGACCAAATTGGAAAAACAGCTGACCTGATCCGATCCGGCCAGCCCGAGTTCTTGGATCTACCTACGGATCGGCCCATGCTTGGCCTCGTGGTAACCCTGGAGCCTTATTGGCTCCTCTGGCACGGGACCCACCCCGTCGAGCCGGAAAACATCAGGGTCCACCCAGTCAGCTGCGGCGAAATCGAGGCGATGGTTGGAGCCGCTCTAGTAGGACCGATAACTGACGTGTTCCTCAGGTTGACAACCGAGAGCGGTACGGGGGGTCGTCGGTTCGTTACTGCCTTCGAAGGTAAGAGGTCTGGTGCGAATCCGATACTCGACGCCGCGTATGACCGAGTCTTCGGCGTCGACTGACCCTCCCGCTATCGCCCCCCTTTCCTGCCTGGCACCCCGTTCACCGTCCTGGCTGGCTGGCTCCCGATCGCGGGTCCTGGCTGGCTGGCTCGCTCACGCTCTGGCTGGCTGGTCTGGCTCCTGTCCAGTTGCGTCCGCCGTCTCGTCCCTGGTCCGGTTTCTACCGTCCCCCTGGGGTGAAATGCCCATGCCGTTCGGGAACGTGGGCGCGCGGGACGAGGTTGCTGACCACGGAGGGTTGAAGATGGCCGGTGTTGTGGGGCGCTATGCCGCTTTGTCGGTCATGGTGACGGCGTAACCGAGTTCCTCGATCCTTCGCGCGAGTCGCTTCGCTTCGGCGAGGGGATCGTGTCGGCGTTGGAAGTAGTCGCCACCGGGGTCTTCGTACAGTGCACCGTCCGAGAGCAGGTGCCAGATCGTGAACAACATGGAGTGCGCGACGGCAACGGCCGCTTTGTTCGCGCCTTTGCGCCGAGCGATGCGGGCGTACTGGGTCGAGTAGTAGGACCCCTTTGTGCTGGCCGCACCCCGCGCCGCTTCGATGAGGGCACGGCGTAACCACCGGGCACCGGGCCGGGTGCCGGCCGGTCGGTGCTTGCCGGCTGACTCGTAGTTGGCCGGCGCCACTCCAGCCCAGGCGCACAGCTGGCCCGGCGAAGGGAAGCGGGTCATGTCGGCGCCCGTCTCGGCGATGATCACCTCGGCGGTCGTCCGCTTGATCGCGGTCACAGAGCACACGATCGTTACCGCTTGCTCAAAAGGGACGAGTCGGGTGGTGATCTCGTCTGTGAGCGACGCGATGGAGCGATCGAGGAAGTCGATGTGGTCGATGATCTGTCGGCAGACCACGGCGTGGTGGGAGCCGAAATGCCCCGAGAGTGCCTCTTCGAGCCGGGAGATCTTCGAGCGCATCCGCCCCTTGGCCATCCTCGGCGAGAACCGCTGGGTCCCGCTCACCGGCGATGAGCGCTTCGATGATTGCTCGTGACGACGCGCTCCAGACCGTCGAGGCCACCGAGGTGAGCTTGACCCCGGCATCCTGGAGGACCTTCTCCAGGCGCTGGATCTCCTTCCCGCGTGCGTCGACCTGGGTCTTGCGGTAGCGGGTGAGCTCTCGCAGCTCCCGGATCTCAGGTGGGGGCACAAAGCTCGGGCGCACCATCCCGTGTGCCGCGACATCGGCAAGCCACTCGGCATCCGAGAGGTCGGTCTTGCGACCGGGCACGTTCTTCACGTGCTGGGCGTTGCACAGCCATACCTCGTCGAAGAGCCCTTCCAAGGCGTAGTACGGCGCTTTCCAGTAGACGCCGGTTGCCTCCATGGCGACGGTGGCCACGCCCGCGTCCGACAGGAAGGCTGTGAGCTCAGATGGGAAGACCTGGACTTTCGCACTTCGACCGGGGGTGAAGTTCTCCGACGGTAAGCCCGTGACCGCAGAAGATGTCGTGTTCTCGATTCACCGCACCGCTTCGCATCCCCATTGGCCGCTCGGCTTCTTGGACTTCGCGATCAAGTCCTTCAAGGCCACCGACACGAGAACGGTCACGTTCGAGCTTTCCCAGCCGTGGGCCCCCTTCTTGTCGGACATCTCGGTCTTCGCCAATTCGATAATGCCGAACAACCTCGGGGGCGAGAGCGAGTCTGCCTTTTTCGCCAACCCGATTGGCACGGGCCCATTCCTACTCAAGTCATTCCAAAAGGGTGCCGGTGTCGTGTTGACGAGAAACAAGAACTACTGGCAGTCGGGCAAGCCCTACCTCGACGAGGTCAGTTTCAGCTACATCCCCGACGACAACCAGCGCGTCGAGCAGCTCAAAGGGGGCGAGGTCGACCTGATCTCGGCGGTACCGGCCGCTCAGGTGGCGACACTCAAACGGAACCCGTCACTCGTGCTCAGAGAATTTGGCTCCTGGGCTATCGACCTGCTCTTGTTCAACGAGAGGGTGCCGCAGTATAGGGACCGCCACGTTCGCCGGGCGATCGCCCACGCCATCGACATTGAACAGCTCGCCAAGGTCACGACCTTCGGGACCGCCGAGGCCGGCAACTCGTTCTTCCCCCCGAGCCTGGAGTACTACGCCAAGGTCCCGACCCTCGGCTTCAGCCTTGCCGCGGCCAAGGCCGAGCTCAGGCAGTCTGCCTATCCGCACGGCTTCTCGACCTCGATCCTCGTGCCGAGCGGCAACACCCAGTACGTCGATGCAGCGACGGTCATCCAGTCAGAGCTCAAGGCGTTGAACATCGATGTCTCGATCCAGCAGCTCGACAACGCTGCCTACACAACGGCGTTCGAGGCCTTCAACTATGAAGCGATGATCAACTTCGCCATAAACGACATAAGTGACCCCGACGAGATGGCATCGTTCCAGGTCGACACCCAAGACGGTGGGTCGAACTCGTTCTGGACCAACTACGACGACCCGGCGGCGATCGCTCTTGTACGAGAAGCCGAAGCGCAGTTCGACGGCGCGAAGCGCGCCGAGCTCTACGCCAAGATCCAGACGATCGTGGCTCAGGATGCTCCCTACATCGCGCTCGACTATCCACCGAACATTTACGCTTGGCGACCGAGCTTGCACGGGTTCACCGTGAACCCGGGCGGCGCATACCGCCTGGAGGACGTCTGGCTGGGCTAGGCGCCCGGAGTGAGTTAGGGGCTGCGCGGGTAGGTCCGAGAGCTCGGAAAAGTGCACCAACCAACCAGAAGATCGCTCGCAGGCCAGCCGCATCCCCAGTGTGAGGCGTCGGCTCCCCACCAGGCCATCTTGGACGCCATTATGAGCGAGTATCGACCAGGGAGCGAAGGCTGTAAGAGCGTCAGGCGGGTGCGCTCGCCAGGGTCGGCCGGATCGCGCCGGCGAACTCGTCCCAGACGGGGAGGGACGTCATCGGAACAATCTCAACAGATGCCCCTGTGTACGGCGAGTCGATGACCTGCCCGCCGCCCACGTAGATCGCGACGTGGTGGACGAGTCCTTTTCCGCCAGGTCCGGCGAAGAAGAGCAAGTCACCCGGCTTAAGCTTGGCAAGCGGGACCGGGATGCCGGCGTGGCGCTGGTCGGCCGCGTCGCGGGGTAGGTAAAGGCCGTAGCGGGCATAGAGCGAGTACACCAAGCCAGAGCAGTCGTAGCCGAAGCCACTCGTCCCGCCCCAGAGATAGGGGAGCCCGAGGAACTGACGCGCCTGGTTTGCGACGGTCGTCCCCGACACGGCGCCGAGGTGCACTGGGCTGAGCGCATTGTCGGCGATCGCCCCCTGTTGTCCTCCTGGGAGTCCGAGGACGAGGTAGCCCGTCACTGTCCTGACGACGGGCAGGACGGTGTCGTAGCTGACGAGGAAGCGACGCCGGGCGACCATGCCCTTGGCCACGGCGTAAAGCCACGTGCGCGCCACGCTGACGATCACCTCCCGAAACTTTGCCGGTGGTGCGACGGCGGACAGCTGAACATCCGGCACCCAGCCGATGATGCCGTCGGGGAAGCGCGAGCCACGTTGGTCGGGGACCTCGACCTTGCTCCATCGCCCCCGGTGTGCGAGGACGAGGACCTCTTGGCCTAACAGGACCTGGGTGTTGATGCGGCTGTCGAGGCCGAGCCGCTCGGTCACGCTCAGCCGAGTGAGCCAGTGTTCGATCCCTGCCGGGTTGCCGAGCGCCGGCGCGTCGACAGGTCGCGGGCTCGACGGGAGGTGCCATACCGTCGCCACCGCCACCTGTACCCAGGCAGGAGTCGTCGTCTGCGCAAAGGCCACGGCGTGCACGACCGGCCCTTGCGTGACCGACACGGCCAGCGCGAGCACAAGGAGGAGTAGTCGAAGTGAACGAATGTCAAATAATGGCCGCCCGACCGCTCACATTGTTCGCGTCAGCTTCCTCGCGACCCCGTCATTTGCTGCGTATGTTCGGGAGGTGTGGAGCTTCTTCTGGCCTGCCCTGGAACGCCACTTTCGGGATGGCCCGTTGAAGCCGACAGGCGAGTCAAGTCCGCCTTCGCTCTTACCCCTCAAGGTGTTGGGTTCTCGGCTGCCGCGCTCTGCGGCGGATAAACGGCCCTGGCGATGGTATTGGAGACCCATGCGATTACCCATCCATAGAACACCAAGAGCACGTTGCGCATGTCGTGCTTGCCTTTACCAGCCGCCACAACAGCTAACAGGACGGCCCAGGCAACAGCACATCCGATGCTGTATGCCGTATAGGTCCTGAGCTTCAGTTTCACGTGTCGGCCGTCCTTCCATGACTTCTTGCCGTGCTTCAAGTATGCTGTCTTTGCCCGCTCCTAAAATGACCGGGCACCACCTGTTCCAGACCGCCAGGACGGAGCCGTACAAAGCGTTCCACCTCTCGCCTTCCGAGGAAGCGGCGATGGAGCAGTGGGTGCTGCTCTGCTCATCTCGCTTCGATGCCGGCAAGGGGTTCCAGTACGCCATTTTCGACCGTTCCAGCAAGATGGTGGGCAGCATCGGCATCGATGTCGATGAGGATCGCCCGAGCGTGGTCCGGGTCGGCTACTGGCTCCACGTCGACCATCAAGGACACGGTTACGCGACCGATGCCGTTCGTGCGCTCAAAGACCTGGCTCTGGGCCCTCTCGATATGACGGAGGTAGAGCTCGGGTGCGACAGTGCGAATGTCAAGAGTGCCGCTTTGGCCGAGAGGCTCGGATTCATCTTAGAGAGGGTCGATCGCCGTGCTCCGACCAACCCCGGCGAGACGGACGAGCGCCTTGTCTTCTTTGCGCGACCAACCGCCCAGGATTCGTCGTAGGCCACATCGCCGTCGTCACGCGTCGCTCAGCAGTTCTTGTGCACGTCCGGCCCGCCGCTCAGATGGGGTAACCGGTGCACCTCTTCAAACTGTCATGACTTCCACACCGTGCTCACGTGACCGTTCGGGCTGACCTCAACGATCGCGCTCACAGTTGAGAAATAGCCGGAGTCGGTATCGAGGTAGATGTCACCGTTCGGTGCCACGGCAACGCCGTCGCCGGTTATGAACTCGTTGTGCGGCCCGAGCACCGTCCAGAGACCGTGCGCGGCAATCGGGGTGATCGATCCCGAGGGTTCGAAGCGTGCCAGCCCGATGGTTCCTCCGGTGAGCACCACACTTCCGTCTGGCGCAGCGGCAAGCGAGCCGCGACTGGCCGAAGGGCCGCGGAAGTTCGTAAGGAATCGCAACTTCCCGGTCGCGGTTCGTTCGTAGAGACCGAAGCCGTAACCGCCTGCGGCGAGCAGATCACCCCTGCCATCGAACGCGAGCGGCCCTGCCTGGATGAAATCGATCTGGGAGCCAGGATTGCTGTAGAAGCCCTTGAAGCCCTTGTTGAGGTCACGAGCACCCGAACCGACGACCCAACCGAGCATCCCGTTCGAGTTGAGGCGGTAGACCGCGCTAGCCCCGATCATTCACGCGTCCTTGTGACCTGATCAGCCCGTATCCGCGGAAAGGCCCTTCCGACAAGGGAAACTGACTGTGTCGAGCAGCAGCATCCCCCTCGAGAAGGGCACTTCCAAGATGAACGGTACCAGCACAGCGCGCGTGAAGGTGGAAGCCGGCGGAACGGGAGTCGTGTCGCACGTCGGCCTGCACGCTCTTGGCTCTTTCGCCGACCGGTTGGGTCTCGGAGATGCCCTCTCGTCTGCGGTCCCGCAACGGCCAACGCTTGTTCACGACCGGGGCAAGGTTCTCGTCGAGGCGGCTCTCGTGCTCGCGGGCGGAGGCGAGAGCTGCGCGGATATCGAGTACCTGCGCGCCGAGGCGGCGCTGTTCGGCTTCGTCGCCTCGGACTCGACACTGCACCGCAGCTTGCATGAGATCAACAAGGAGACGCGGTCGAGGATCGCCACCGAGATAGCAAGCGTTCGGGCACGGGTGTGGGAGCGTTCGGCGGTGACCAAGACGGGCCCCGTCTTCTTGGACATCGACGCCTCGCTCGTCGAGATCCACTCCGAGAACAAAGAGCAGGCGGCACCGACCTACTCCTGTTGACTGAACTAAGCGCTCAGCAGGCCCTGCCACCGCGGCTGACTTCCTCTGAGCTGGATACGGTCCGGTCTATGTCCGAAAGGTTTGGCGAAGAACGTGATCTCTCGATGT
>Ga0116127_1000568_pt1 | contig 32426 bp, 38 predicted proteins | sample June2015DPH_16_1_FD_89731 | JGI IMG/M metagenome (GOLD analysis project Ga0116127, IMG submission 89731) | Peatland microbial communities from SPRUCE experiment site at the Marcell Experimental Forest, Minnesota, USA - June2015DPH_16_100 | ecosystem: Environmental > Terrestrial > Soil > Wetlands... | reverse complement strand
GGCAAAATACGCGACTGAAATCGGCGCTGGAAACCTTGCCGTTTATAACTCCGTCAACGCAAGTGCGCTGGACGAAGAGTGGGAAGCGATAAAGGAAACAGATGTCGACTCAGCCATCGTTTTAGCGTTCAATCCGACGGACGTGAGCGTTAAAGGCCGAATCGAGATGCTCACCATCGGCGGCACGGGGCAGGAAAAGGGACTCCTAACGTCCAGTGAAGAGGCCGGCATTACCAGACCGCTGCTCGATGTCGCTTCGCTCTCACTCGGCGCAGGCGCGGGACAGTCAATCCGATCGATGGTCGGATTCAAGGGCGTGCTTGGGTTGCCGACCGGAGGTGGACCACACAACATCCCAGATGCGTGGACGTGGTTGCGCAGATACAGGAAGAACGGCCACCCAGAGGTGTGGGAACCGTGCAGTATCGGCGCAAACATGATCTGTGGTATTGTCGGCGCCGACTATCTCTTGTATGGTCCGGTCGACTTGGCAACGATAATCTTCCCCGCTACGGCGATGATCGACATCATGGTTCAGGAGAGCACCGCAGAGCTAGGAGTCGAACCGCAGACGGAAGACACAGCGCTGAGTAAGCTGGTTTAACGCCAGCTCTCTCTTTTTTTGCATTCTTGTGTTTCTTGAGTGCCCGAGCGTACGCGAGTGAACTCCTAGCCTTGTCCGAAATCATCGCAGTCTCTCAAACTAAGTTCCTAAATGCTCACACAATTGTGGACCTGTCCTGTCTATTTCGGCCGATATGCCGACCTATCCCGGAGACCCTAGTCCCAGCGATTTGAAAAATGGGATCCCGCTAAAAAGCGGTGAGAGGTCTTCTTCTACAGGATCGAACGCTCCGCTGACAAGCAGTTTGGCGAGTCGCCCCTACACCTGCCTCGATAGTAACATGGCTGATTGGCTGATAGAGAAGCAAGCAAGAGCTTCTGAATCGACAGCGCATCTCTCGATCTGCTGCACTCAACTAAAGCGACGTGCACAAAAAGCTGCTCCAGAATGGAATTGTCATTTTAGAAAAGGTGTCAGACAATCTTCGGTTCTTGACGGGACAGTCGAGTGCCATTTTTTGGTGCGCCGTTGAGATTGAAGCGGGCTGACGCTTCTCCTATACGCGTATTCGCCTTCCTTTAGCCGGACGCAGCTAGCTCGCCGCGAAGCTTGTGCGAATATCGCTGACGCACCTCCATAAGCATTAATACGATAAAAACGAACTAAGAAGTAGAGAGGAAAAACGGAATGAGCGATGCAATTGCTTACGATATGAAGAATCAGGCCATTAGTGTTGGCGCGTACGTCAAGTACGCGGGAACACACACGCGCGGAAAAGTGAAAGAGATCCGCGTCGGTGGCGATTCAACCTGGGTCCTTATTGACTCGACGAATCTGTATTATGATCCTGAGCACCTAGAGCTCGTGAGCAAAGAAATGGAAACCGCAGACAAAGAAGCGCAATCACTCGAAGAGTTCCGCAGACGCCTTGATCAGAAAAGAGAGTTGCTTCACGCGACTATGGAAGGCTTTGATGAGCCAGGCGGTTGATTCCTACCTCAAGTGCTGAAAAGGGACTCGCGTTCGTTACGGTTACTCGTTGATAAACTTTCTTGTCTCTTCAACGACGAATTTGCGGATCTTTTCTATGGTCTCCTTGTCCGCTCTGAAAGCGAGAAGGTCACGAGACGTCACGTCAGCAAGTCCAGTTTCCACATCGGCATAGGCTGAAACAACGTCTGTGTTGAACTCCTTGCACGCCGCTATTATGACCTTGCTTGGAATGCCTGGTGGTAATACAAGCTCGTAAACGTCCTCATTTTGTTCGCTAGTGTCCTTTTCTGCTTCTGAAGGCATCGAACATAGTTCTACCTCTTGCTACTTCTATCTATCGACAATGGCTAGCTTGGGGCACGAGGCGCGCTGAACAAATGCCTCTTCTGGTGTTGACGAATTGCACCCCAAAGTTTTTCAAAGTCGAATCGTAAGGTACCTACAACCAAAGTCAGCGTCTCGGCTGACGCCGAACGAGAGGGAATGCGATGGACACGCCGATTATTTCGAAGGAGGAACTTAGTTTCATCATCGAAGGTCCAAAGAGTATCTGGAAACTGCTAGGGATTCATCCGCGTTTCGGTCCTAGCTGGGCGCGAGTGACGAAAGACAATGAGGGGGGGACACACGAAATAACGGGATCTTTGGGAGACATTTTCAAGATCTATTCTTCTGATTTTGATTACGCGTTTGTTACGATCGCTGAGGGCGCCAGTCTTAAGGAGATCAACTACATCGTGTTTGAGGATTTCACGTACTCGGTCTCTCGTCGCTGGTACAACATACTGCAAAACATCGGAACCTTCAAAGGAAACCTAGATGAAGAGGCTGAGAACCTCTAACGTCTCGTGCTTGTTTTCGAGCCTCCAGTGTGTGGATCCTCGGCAGCACACGGGTGCGTCAATGTATCCCATTTTATCGCAGGACGCGGCAATGCTAGCCATCGATCTATTTATTAGGCGGTAATGCATGTCATACAGGGGAGGCTTCACGCTCTCAGACTCTCCACGGCAAACAAATAGCGAATCGCGGCACGTATTCGAGGCACTATGAAAGGCAAGATCGAACTGCACTCTGCACCGAAGACCTATTGCGTCGACACTCATAGGGTGATGCCGCCCGCAGAAACCCTTGAGCGGATAAAGTCGGTAATACCTGAGGTCGGAATAACGCGCGTAGCCGATATTTCAGGACTTGATCGCGTTGGTCTACCCGTTTTTTCTGCGATCAGGCCCTCAGCGGCAGACGGCGCGATATCAGTCTATGCAGGCAAGGGCGTTACCGAATTGGAGGCGCGCGTTTCAGTGATCATGGAGGCTGTGGAACGATTTTCTGCCGAAGTCGAGAATTTCAAGCAGCAACTGTTGTTCGACTCCTATGAAAACCTCTCAGGTGACCACAGCACCCTTAACCCGGCCGACCTTATACTACCAGGCCATCTTTCCTCAGACACCAAAATCGAGTGGTATCCGAGTTGGGACCTTCTTAACGACGAGGAGGTACTCGTCCCGGCAAACGCCGTTTTTCACCCATACAGGCCGCACCAGGGCAGATGGCAGCTATTCCGCAGCAACACCAATGGTCTCGCCTCCGGCAACGTCATTGAAGAGGCGATCTTTCACGGCCTAATGGAAGTCGTCGAAAGAGATGCGGTGAGCATCGCCGAGATCAACCGAGATCCAGGCATCGGTCTTAATGTGGGTGCCGGTCAGGTCGGCGATATCATCAAGAAGTTCGAAGCACAAGGGATCCGCGTCCAGCTCTGGTGGGTGCCCACCGACACGGGCACTCCCTCGATTGTTGCTGCCTCTGATGATGAAAAGATGCGTGATGCGGCTCTGTTGGTCATGGGAGCCGGAAGTCACACTGATCCGCAAATCGCAGCTCTCAGAGCGCTGACCGAAGTAGCTCAGTCGAGAGCTACACAGATACACGGTGCTCGCGAAGACACTGATCGAGAGTCTGTGGCTCGGTCGATCGGGTATGAGAGGATGAAAAGGCTCAACAAGCACTGGCTGGCAGAACCAGGTGAGACTCTTGAGCTTGACGCAATCGAAACGTCAGCTACCGACTCCATTGACGGAGACATCAGGCTGACACTTGGGCGGCTGAGCGACGTGGCAGACCGCGTTATCGTCTCTGATATTACCGTGAGCGCCATCGGCGTTCCGGCGGTTCGTGTTATCATTCCCGGGTTTGAGGTCTTCTTTTTGGATCGAGAACGAAAAGGAAAGCGCGCAAGAGGATGGCGGAGCACGACTGCATAATATTCACGGGCCCGAGCTTATCGTGGTCCGAAGTGGCGTCTATAGACAAGCGGCCGCGCTGTTGCGCTCCTGTCGTGCGAGGAGGTGTCTCTAGCGCAGTTGAAGCGGGGGCAAGGCGCATCGGCTTGATTGACGGGGTTTTTTATGATCGCGCAGCAGTTTCGCATCGGGAAATCATCGATGCTGTACGGTCAGGCGTGACCGTCGTTGGTGGATCCAGCATGGGAGCGTTGCGGGCTTCGGAACTTGACGGCTTTGGGATGATCGGAGTTGGGAAGATCTACGCCTGCTTTAGGCAGGGCCGTATCGAAGCGGATGATGAAGTTGCCGTAGCGTACAACCCAGTTACTTTCGCGCCGGTATCAGATCCGCTCGTAAATATTCGCTTCGCCTTGCACTTGCTTGTTCAGACTGGCGTCGTCGATGCCGGCACGAGTGACGCGCTCTTGGGTTTAGCACGCAGCATCTTCTATATGGAACGAAGCTTTCCTTTGCTTTTGAGCGTTGCAGAACAACGCACACTTGTAACCAAGCAGGGACGCATCGCGATCGAGACGTTCCTCGCGGACCACGACTATGACCTGAAAAAACGAGATGCGAAGCTCGTGGTCCAAGCAGTCATTAAACCTGATGATCAGCTGCGTTAGGTGCGACCGTGATAGATCGATTCGAGTCTGACGTTAGCCACCGGCTGCAGAGGTGCGCCGGCACGAAGATCGCTTTATTGGGCATTGGAAACGAACTTCGACGCGATGATGCCGTCGGACTTACTGTTATAGACAGGTTAAGCGCGCTCATTGATCACCCTTCGATCTCTCTGGTGAAATGTCACGAAGTCCCAGAGAACTTCACAGGTCACGTCAAGCGCTTCAAACCAGCTTGCGTGATACTCATAGACGCAGCCGATTTCGGCGGTGCTCCCGGCGAAGCTCGCGTCTTTGAGCTGAGCGAAGTTGAGAGTATCGAAGTTACAACACATCGGCCTTCGCTCGCTGTGCTGGGGGAATACCTTCAGTCAGAAACTAGCGCTAGCATTTTTGTAATCGGGATTCAGCCTGCAGACCGAGAATTTGGAGAAGGCCTGAGCCCGGCCGCACGCGGAGCCAGCATTATTGTTGCGGAAGCGTTAAGAACAGCTTTAAATCGTTTTGGCGCAAAGAAGGATTGAGGTCCTCTTGATGGCTGCCCCAGATTTTAGTCAGCTGCCCTGGATAGTGCCCTATCAAGACATACTCGCGATCGCAGGAACAGACTGTGTCGAGCTGCTGGAAGTAACCAACTGCTACGGAGGCGCCGCGTGGGCGCGCTACCACTATACCCAAACGAGTCCGCTGATCATCTCAAGCCGTACCGTAGGAAGCACGACGCGTTATCTATTGAGGGTGGGTACATCCAATCTAAAACTCAGGCCTTCCGTCTCCGCAGGGGGAATTGAATCGGTCGAACTGTCCGACGATGCCGTGAAGGTGACGTACGCGGGTCTTGGAGGGGGTGGCGTGGGCGCTACGATGTGCCGGGCGCTAGCCCGCGACGTCATCGACTATGATTTGACGCCCGCAGGAGGTAGTAAAATGAGTCGTGGGACGCTCACATTGCCGAAACGGTCGCGCGTCATCGTTGGGGTAGACGATACTGACACTAAAGAAGAAGGTGCGACGTGGTCGCTTGTAAACAATATAGCCGCAATGGTCGACAATAAGACACTTCGATATGTGTCCCACGCCATCGTGCAGCTCTACCCTGTAAAGGCGAAGACGAAAAATTGCGTGGCCACAGTCGTGGAGTTTGCTAGCTTGAACGCCAACAAGCCCATCAGAAAGTTTCAAGAACTTTTAGAGGATTACACGCTTTCAGATCAAACAGGCATGGCTGTTTTGAACTCATTTGGCGCGAAAAGCCTCTCAAGTTACGGCGACGCCGCTCGCTCGGGTGAGGTATCGCTCTCAGCGGCTATGGAAGCAGCCGATGCGGTCGGCGTGGAAGTTCGTTTGCAAGGGCGCGGCATTATCGGCGCGATTGCCGCTCTACCGTTTTTCTCACAATGTGATGAATCTGTCAAGCTTGATCAGATCCCCCGCTCAGAGATCGTGTGAGACACAACTGCAGGACGTAGCCTCTTCGTGTGCGAGCCCGTCTCCCGTGGCACTCCGCGATAGCATCCGCCCAGCCCCTAGGGACAAATAGAAACTGGCGTGAGAGCGGTAACTGCACCGATCAACCACCAGACACTACTTTTAGCACGCGGACGGTTCCGGGTCGCACCGGCGCATCGAACGGCACGGGCTCATTGTCTACAAAAATCAAGACTTCTTCAGGATTCAGCTTGAGCTCAAGCAACAGTTGCTCATAGTTTGCCCCAGCGGGAATGTTGACCACGTTTTCCCGCCCGTTTAGACGAACGGTGACACAGGGGTCCTTTGTTGGCATCCAATAAGCTTTATAGGAGTTTTGATATAAGAAACACGCGTATCGGCACGTGCCGGGGTGGCAGAGCGGACTAATCGGTTACGAGTCCCAACGCGGCAGGCTCGAGACCTGTTGATGCCTTGCATAAAGAAGCCTGCTGGGCTTTTGTAGAGGACGCATCGCTTGGGTTCAAATCCCAACCCCGGCGTCGATATCACGGAAAGGCCGTTCGCTGCTAGCCCGTGGGGCATCAACCGAGTTCGAGCTGATTTTGAAGATACGCCATCAGCTGCGAGGTTTTGAGGTATACTTCAACTAGTAGCTGTTTCACGTTTGTGACGTCCGTCCTGTCATCGCCGGTATATACATAAAAAGACATCTCAGTCAGAATGTCCGCAACGTCTTCATTTGGAAGCAGCGAAAACAACTCGTTGCGATAGTGGTTGTATTGTTTCACGTACTGATTGGCATCGATATAGGGTTCAGTCAGCGATCGGTCTAAGGTGCCATCGAGCGACGCATACAACTCATTAACTCCGAGCAGCGTTTTTTCAAGCTCCGCTTTCGTTCTCGGTTCCATCGGCGTGAAGCCCCTTGACTAGGTTCGCTGCAAAATAAGCGTCCGCGGCCACAAACACGGGTGTTGCGTCCGTCTAGTAATTGTGTTCTACTGGGCTTTTTCCTTGCACCTTTCCCAAGATTTCGAACGTGGTGTCTCGCACTTTATCGAGAGACTCGTCAGTGCTTCGCACGCTGATTATTATCGTCCCAAAGCTCATTGAAACCTCGTTTATTTTTTTAAACTGCAAGGGTTTCTCTACCGCCGTGTCAATTTCGTCCATGGTATCTAGCAACACACTTGGGCTCTTCAAACTTCTAACTTTCGTTTGGAGAGTAGTTCGGCAGCCCTCAAAGCACTGGTGCTTGGAGATATCGTCAGCGTTATAGACGATCACCGCGTGTATACGTCGATGATCAAGATCGGAATCGCAGGCGTGCCGTTAGCGCTCAAAGGCAAGAGTACGGCAGAGGGCGTCGAGTATTTAGCTCGTATTGGACTTGATGCGCTTGAAGTTCAGTTTGTCAGGCAGGTTTCAATGAAAGAGGAAACAGCGGTACAGGTGGGCCACGTAGCGCGCGAGGCTAAGATCGATCTCTCTGTCCACGCTCCGTACATGATAAACCTTGCTTCAGAAGATCCGCAGATCATCGAAGACAGCAAGAATCGCATAAGGCTGTCCCTTGACAGGGGTCACGCGCTTGGAGCACGGATCGTCGTTTTTCATTCAGCATATTATACCAAGAAGTATACCAAAGACGAGACGTACGAGTTAGTCACAGACGCGTGCGCGGGTTTGCTGGATTATATGCGGGACCGCGGCATTGAGCGGACGCAGCTCGGTGTCGAACTACTAGGTCGGCAAAGTCAGTTCGGAACGGTTGACGAGTTGCAGAGACTGCATCAGGAGCTGCCAGACATACGCCCCGTTATTGATTTCGCACATTTGCACGCACGGTGCAATGGGTGCTTGCACACCGTTGAGGACTACGCGCGCCCCCTTCGGGCTCTGTTTAGTGACCACAGTCACCTGCACAGCCACTTCTCCGGGATTGAGTTTTCGAAGGGAAACGAGCGCAGGCATCTGCCCGTCGACCTCGTCCAGTTTAGGCTACTTGTCAGCGCGCTTAAAGAAAACGCTTGTGACGCCACCATAATCTGCGAATCACCACTGCTCGAACAAGACGCCGTAAAGATGAAGCCGTTTGTCGAATAGTGGCCAATCTGAGCATTTTTTGGTTGAAGCGCACCGAATTTGGTTAGAAAGTTTTATCTATCATAATGCTTTTGTGTCTGTTAGATCCTCAAGGGAGGCACAGTATGACAGACGACAACATAATCTACGTAGGCAACAAACCTGTAATGAATTACGTGCTAGCCGTGGTAACGCAGTTTAACAACGGAGCCGACGAGGTCTTGATTAAAGCTCGGGGGAGAGCTATTTCGCGGGCAGTTGATGTGGAACAGATTTCTATAAACCGGTTCCTCTCAGACGTCACGACGAAAAAAATAGAGACCTCGACTGAGAGTCTTAGCACCGAGACCGGTAACACAAACGTCTCGGCGATCGAAATAACCGTAGGAAAATAGTTAAGGACTAGCATTAGGTCTCCTTAAGAATGCGAAGTTAAAAAGGCGCTCTGCACGCTTGTCGAGCGAGCTTTCAACCACGTCTCGCTGCCACAATCGCATCACCGGCGCGACCCAGCACCGTGTGTTTCATGCACGTGGTCAGTCGGATAACTCTCTAAGATCACGCAGAAGGCCCCTTCTCCCGCCAAGCTGCGCGACAGATTTTGACGCCATAAAGTTGCCATAAAGACCCGATTCGTGCAGGTCCTTGCCGGCCAGCTGTCCGTACAGGAACCCTGCTGCGAATGCGTCTCCCGCCCCGACGGTGTCGGTTATCTGCGATTCGTAAGGAGCGATATAGAGTCTCTCGCTTCGCGTTGCCACATAAGAACCCGCGTCGCCGAGTGTGACGGCGACGGTGTTTGCTCCCAAGTCCAAGAGAGTCGCTGCATCTTCCACGCGTGCTGATCCGGTTAAGTGTTGCGCTTCTTCTTTGTTGAGAAAAAGCGTGAAAGTACGTTCAATTAGTGGTTTCAATTGGTCTAATCCGAGCTTCGCGTAAATGCTACCCGGGCTAAACGATATCTTTGTTCGCGACCTGCGTAGGTGGCGAACGTACGAGATTTGCATTTGGAATTGATCAATGCCCATAAAAGAGCTGACGTGCAGTATTTCGGCCTGCTTGGCATAATCGTGATTTTCGGTGAAGAATGAATCGTTTACGCTTGGGAGGACATAGATAGCTCTCTCTCCGCGCGAATCGATGAATATCAACGCTGAGCCAGTATCCCCCTCTGATATCGTGATGCCGTCCACATCAACGCCTTCACGCCGCAAATCGTCCACCAACTGTGATCCTTCCCTGTCATCGCCTACCGTTCCTAGAAATCCAGTTCTGACGCCTAAGCGGGCGAGTCCGACGATGGTATTCGCTGCAGAGCCTCCTGGCTGCCTGGTGGCCGAAACCACGCCGATCTCGCGCCCGGGGAGTGCCAAATCATCCACCCGGCAAATTCTGTCGCAGTTCAGCGCCCCGAAACCGATGACCTTAACCTTGTGCTCCATGTCGCAGCTCCTATTCGCATGATCGATGGCTTTTAGAGATTTAATTGTATTGCTACGCGTTATTCAATCGAATGAGCGCTGCATCTTGCTTGCGGACGGCCACCGTTTCCCGCTACGAGACTTCTTGCTACATCATCCCCAAGCAGGGGCGTGCGCGCGTTTTTTGGGATATTGTCCTCCTCTCTCTGTTGATTGATAGGGCGTTATTGTTACTTGCGGGCGACCCGAACGTGCTGAGGACGCCGAGCAGCGGAAAAGCGGCGGCGGGACGAGTCGGCAGAAACTTAAAATATGGCTTACGTCCTTTTTAAGGACGATGTATGTCAGAAATGTGGAAATTACAGACATCAAAACTGAATCGAGAGACGTTAAGACCTTCTTTTTCGATCACTCTTTTCGTTTCATTCCTGGGCAGTACGTCATGGTGTGGATTAGAGGCGTCGACGAGATACCGATGAGTCTGTCGTACGCAAATGGCATCACCGTTAAACAAGTTGGTGATGCCACGGCGGCGATGTGCGCTCTGGGCGTCGGTGGCACACTCGGTATCAGAGGCCCTTTCGGAAATGGGTTCCGCGTGATCAAGCCGCCTGTGCTGCTTGTGGCCGGAGGGGTGGGCGCTGCCCCACTGGCGCCACTTGCTGAGGCGCTAAAAAACAATGTCATAACTATTCTCGGCGCCAAAACAGAGGACGAGCTGCTATTCACTGAGCGATTCAAGAGTGCTGGATCGCTCTGGATAACCACCGATGATGGCTCTGCTGGCCACAAAGGCCCGACCATCGATTTGCTTGATAGGATTCGAGGCTACAACGAAATAGTGTCGTGCGGCCCTGAAAAGATGATGCGCAAAGTGTTAGACCACGCAACGGTTGCCGGGGTGCCGAGTCAGTTCAGCTTGGACCGATACATCAAGTGCGGCGTCGGGTTGTGTGGTTCTTGCTGCATCGATCCATCAGGCCTGCGCGTCTGCTCGGACGGTCCCGTTTTTGCAGGAGCGCAGCTACAAGAGGGCGATTTTGGGGTATATATGCGCGATGCGACGGGCAGAAAGGTGAATTTGTGATCGGTCGATTCAAGCTCCACAATGAGATGTTTTTGGGGACGGTGGAAGGAACGCGCGTACATGGCAACGGGAGAACCTACGAGTTGTCTGAATTACAAGTGCTCGCGCCCGCTTGCCCTAGCAAGATTGTGGGTGTCGGTTTGAACTACACCGACCACGCGCGAGAACTTGGAACCCAAGTCCCGGAACGGCCTACTATATTTCTCAAACCCTCCACGAGTGTGATTGGCCCAGGAGAAAGCATCGTGCATCCCTCCATTAGTTCTCGGGTGGACTTCGAGGGAGAGCTGGCTGTCGTTATTGGCCAGAGATGCGTAAACGTTGATGATTCGAAGCGCGTCGTACTTGGCTATACGTGCCTTAATGACGTGACCGCTAGAGACCTTCAGATTCAGGACGGTCAGTGGACGCGCTCGAAAAGCTTTGACACATTTGCGCCCCTCGGACCGTTTATCGCAACCGAACTAGATTCTCGAAATGCTCACATCGTGACGCGTGTCAACGGCCGCCAGCGGCAGAGCTCAAACACAAGAGACCTCGTTTTTGACGTAGACTATCTAGTCAGATTTATATCACGCATCATGACCCTCGAAGGGGGGGATGTGATCGCTACTGGCACGCCCTCAGGCGTGGGACAACTCAGACCAGGCGATACCGTCGATGTGGATATTAGCGGCATAGGAACCCTTTCAAACAACGTTATTAGTGAGCAAGGCGAGAAGTTATCAGCTATGAACCGCCTGAAGCCACACGTGTGAGAGAGTATGGCCATACCGAAGAACTACGAGCACGAGTATATCGAGTCGAAATGGCTTACAGCATGGAACGCGGACATGTATCGGTTTCGCGGAGAACCGCGCGCATACCGTTTCATAATCGACACGCCTCCGCCGTATCCTACTGGTAATTTTCATCTAGGAAACGCCCTCAACTGGTGCTATATCGATTTTATCGCACGATACAAGCGCATGAAGGGCTTCGACGTGATGTTTCCCCAGGGATGGGACTGTCACGGACTGCCGACGGAGGTGAAGGTCGAGACTACCTACAACGTAACAAAAAACCAGATCCCCCGCCACGAGTTTAGAGGACTTTGTGAAAGCTTGACGCGAGAGAACATTGCTTTGATGAAAGGGACGATGCAGCGGCTCGCGTTTTCAATAGACTGGTCGCAAGAGTTCGTTACTATGGACCCGACATACTTTGAGAAGACGCAGAAATCGTTCGTGCGAATGTACCGCGACGACCGCATTTACAAAAGCGACCACCCTGTGAACTGGTGTCCTCGATGTGAGACGGCCATCGCGTTTGCCGAAGTAAATTATGATTCGAGGTCAACGGTTCTCTATTATATCGTTTTCAAAGGGTGCGACACAGAATCGGTACAGATCGCAACTACGCGTCCCGAGCTCTTGGGTGCCTGCGTCGCTATCGCAGTAAACCCGCACGATGAACGGCACGAGCGTCTGATCGGCAAGAGTATTCGAACGCCGCTCTATGGCGAAGAGGTACCGGTTATAGGGGACGAAGCGGTCGATCCTGCTTTTGGCACGGGAGCCGTAATGATCTGTACGTTTGGTGACAAGCAGGACGTACGATGGTGGAAGAAGCACAACCTACCGCTGAAAAAAGTCATTGGCAAGGATGGCCGCGTCACCGACGCTAAGTACAACGGCGCAAGCATCAGTGAAGCGAAAGAGCGCATCATTGGAGATCTGCTAGAAAACAAGCTCGTGACGAAACAGGAACGAATCGAGCAGAACGTCGGGATTCACGACAGATGCGAAACTCCAATCGAGATTCTTTCAGAGAACCAGTGGTTTGTCAAGATCGATAAGGACGTCGTTCTCCAGCGCGCAGCTGAAATTCAGTGGGTTCCGCCGTACGCATTTTACCGGCTGAAGAATTGGACAGAAAGCGTCGAATGGGACTGGTGCATCTCGCGTCAGCGCGTTTTCGCCACGCCTATCCCGGCATGGTACTGTGACCAGTGCGGACGCGTTCTGGTTGCTGACGAACGCTGGCTACCGTTGGACCCCACTGAAGAAGCACCAAGAAACGAGTGTGCTTGTGGCTCTTCAAGCTTTACGCCTGAATATGACGTCCTCGACACGTGGATGGACTCGTCGATCTCGGCTTTAAACGTCGCCGGCTGGCCCGACGCCGCGTATAAAGAGCATTTTCCCACTCAATTACGCCCCCAGGGTCACGATATCATTAGGACCTGGGCGTTTTATTCCATACTGCGATCTGACGCCCTGGTGGGGAGTAAACCCTGGGAGTGCGTCGTCGTCAACGGAATGGTACTCGGTGAAGACGGCCAAAAAATGAGCAAGTCGCTCGGCAATATCATCGCTCCGGAGAGCGTAATAGAGCAGTATGGAACCGACGCTGTTCGACAATGGGCGGCAATCGGCGGCTCAGTCGGATCCGACGTTCCGTACAACACAAAAGATCTCACGGCTTCTTCACGGTTTTTGACGAAGCTGTGGAACGTCTTCAGGTTCGCGATGATACACCTAAGCCAAGGCGTGGAGCCAGTCGTTTATGGGCCCAAGAATTCGACTGAAATCTGGCTAATCTATGAGCTTGCCAGTCTGGTAAGATCAGTCACCTCGAGCATGGATCATTTTAGCTTTGACGAGGCTCTTAAGGATATCCGATCGTTCGTGTGGAACACGTTGGCGGACCATTACGTAGAGGCCGCCAAAGGTAGACTATATGAACGAGACCGTTACAGCGTTGCCGCTTTGCATCTCGCCCTTGATACTATAGCGAAGCTGCTGGCGCCCTTTTGCCCCTTCTTTGCAGAAGAGTTGTTTTCGCACATCAACCCGGGCGAGCAAAGCGTTCACTTGCAGGCGTGGCCCGAGTTTAACATAAAATTGCAGGAACGTATCGGAGCGGAACCGGAAGTCACTTTCAGCGGCGCTTCGGCGAGCGTCGTTATTGCGGCATCCGCCGCAGCGGTAAAAGAGGCGCGGCACACCGGCGAGCTGATCAAAGAAATAATTAGCAGCGTCAGGCGGTGGAAATCTGAACAGCGCATCGCACTGAACGCCCGAATTGAGGGCGTTTACGTCTACACGGACTGTGATATTACGGATGGGGCACCAGATATCGACAATGCGCTCAACGCCGGCATAACCTACAAACGAGGAGAACCAGATATCCACGAAATGGTCACTGAAATCAGGCCCAATCTCGGCTCACTGGGCCCACGTTTTAAGTCGGAAGCGAAATACATCGTGCAGCTCATAAGCGAAACACCCGCTCAGGAGATCGCAGATCAAATCGAGAAGGGATCAGTGACAATTGGTGGGATCCAACTCGAGCCGGAAGATTTCGTTATCAAAAAGGAGCGCGCCATAGAAGGTGTCGCGGCCGACGTGATCGAACTGCGCGAGGCGACAATCATCATCAAGCACAAGTAGGAGCCCTCACCACCCTTCGGCGACAAGTTCGTACTTTTTGATGCACGTTAGCACCTCTTCGTCAGTCAAATCGTAGAATCGTTCATAAAAGCTTGCCACGGCAAACCACGGCCTATCGCTCGTTAACGGACAAATGTACTCGTCGACCTGAGATCTGACGAGCATTTCAGCGCCTTTCGAAGCAACCGGCACCGCCAAAATCACCTGTTTGGGTTTTCTTTTTTTCACGTAATTTATCGCTGCAAGTGCCGTATATCCGGTAGCTAGTCCATCGTCGACGACTATCGCTACATGATCCGTCAACTCGGGGAAAGGCCTCCCGCCTCGATATCTGGTTTCGCGCCGCTTTACCTCCGCCAGCACCTGTGTCGCAATCTCATCGACTTCTGAGTCTGTCAATCCTAGATAGGTGATAAGGTCGTCGTTTAGAGCTCTAGATCCATCAGCGGTGATCGCCCCAAACCCCGCTTCGGCATTAGATGGAACCGGGAGTTTGCGCGGTATGACTAAATCAAGTAGAGCGCGCAGACGCACAGCGACAGGAAATGCGACTTGAACGCCGCCGCGCGGAATCGCTAAGACCACTGCGCTTTGACCTTCGTATCGTGCCAACAAGTCAGCCAGTACATGTCCTGCTTGTATGCGGTCCTTAAACACGCTGGTCACTGCGCATTGTACGTTTTTATAGTTATATACTGGAATATGGAAGCTGCGCTGCTCGTAACGCGGTATGCGCCTTAAGCTCAGGGGTACCGCGCAAAGTATATATGATATGAATATACATTAGAGTATAAATAATATCTTTAAAGTATAATAAATTACATTGTGATAAACATGAGCGAGTTAAAGATTCTGTTAGACGAAGACGAGATGCCTAGAAGCTGGTACAATATTCAGTCTGATCTGCCGGCAAAGCTGCCCCCTCCGTTAAACCCGCGTACGCAAGAGCCCGCGACACTCGACGATATGCTTGCGCTGTTTTCGAGCTCGTTAGTCAAACAGGAAGTGTCGACCAGCCGGTACATCGATATCCCCGACGAGGTTTTTGAAGCGTATTTGAGAGTCGGACGGCCCACGCCGCTTTACCGGGCGAAGAGGCTTGAGGACTACCTAAAAACGCCTGCCCGAATCTATTACAAGAGGGAAGACGTTTCGTTTGCAGGATCTCACAAGCCCAACACGGCTATTGCCCAGGCGTACTACAATAAGATTGATGGCAGCGAGGGCCTCGTGACGGAGACCGGTGCCGGGCAGTGGGGCACCGCTCTGGCGCTCGGGTGTTCAATGTTTGACCTGTCGTGCAAGGTGTTTATGGTCAGGGTAAGCTACGATCAAAAGCCTGGAAGAAAAACGCTCATGCGACTCTACGGGGCCGAGGTCATCCCTTCCCCTTCGAATTTGACGGAAAGCGGACGACAAGCACTCGCCAAATCTCCTGATCATCCCGGTTCTCTTGGGCTTGCTATAAGCGAGGCAGCCGAAACGAGTTTGGCCTCTGCACAGACCAAGTACTCGCTGGGGTCGGTACTGGAACACGTTCTGCTTCATCAGACCATTATTGGAGAAGAGACGGTTGCTCAGCTCAAGAAGGCAGAAGAAAATCCGGACATCATGATCGGGTGCGTTGGCGGGGGTTCGAACTTTTCCGGGTTTGCATATCCGCTTCTTGGTGAGCACATCAGAAATGGAAATGGCACGCAGTTCATAGGCGTGGAGCCGACGAGTTGCCCGACGCTTACAAAGGGCGAGTACAAGTACGACCTCGGTGACGTGGCTGGTTTCGCGCCGATGATCAAAATGTATACGTTGGGACATGATTTCGTTCCATCGCCTATACACGCCGGCGGGCTTCGTTATCACGGCGACGCACAAAGCCTAAGTCTCTTAAAGAACCTCGGCTACGTCGACGCCGTGTCCTATAAGCAGCTTGCAACGTTTGAGGCAGGTGCACTTTTCACCCAGACTGAAGGCATTTGTCCAGCTCCTGAATCGAGTCATGCTATCAAGGCAGCAATAGACGAAGCCATCAAATGCAAACAGACCGGCGAGGCTAAAGTAATCGTGTTCAACCTCAGCGGCCACGGACTTTTGGATCTCGCTGGGTATGAAAAATTCTTAGACAATGAGCTGAACGGAAACGGGAATAGCTCTTAGGCCGATCGTATGTCGATTCACGCCGAGTTCCGGAACCCCCCGCTTCTCGGTAAGAGGTTAAAAGGGCTCACCAGAGCGGTGGCGGCTGACATTTCAATGGCTGAGCTAGCTGCCAGTACTAATCCTCCTCCCACTGCTGTTGGATTTCGGGGTTGTCGGTGAAATCCTTCGCCTTTCGCTTCAAGACCTTATCGCGGCCCTCCATATAGAAAGCCTCTTCGCTGGTGATCTCGTCATCTTCGACGAGTTCCTCGCGTCCTTCAGGCGTATAGACTCCCTCGCCCGCAGCGACCTCTTTGTCCACGACCTCTTCATTATACTGATGACCATAGTCGGGTTCTTTGCCCCACGGGTCGTGACCCACCTCTTCGACGACTTCGCCGTCGTGTTCTTCAGTAGCAGCCTCATCGATCTTGAGCTCCAGGGAGCCGTCATAGATTTCTCTGTTCTCCTTTTGATCGTCCGCTTCCACAACTCCTTGATCTTTCGGCTTGACGCGTTTGACGTCGTCTTTTTCATCGACGAAGGAATCAAATCGTTCGTCGTCCTGGTCTGAAGGCTGATTGTCGATATTTTCGGGTGGCATGCTAATCCCAACAGGAGGTTTACTTCAAAGTTAATAAACAGTTGCAAGCATTTGGTCGGACAATTCCTCCTCTTGTCGCAGAAAAGGCTTGTGACAATGCGGCTTGGTTAAGGGGGCGGAAAAATTCGGCTGACGGGTGATCGAAGCGCTTAAAATTGTTCGACCCATTCGTTGAGCATGGTGTATTGCGAGCACAGGTCAAGGACGTCGGTATCAAGAGGGTCCTTAAAGTAGAACGCGAGCTCATCGACCAATCCGCGTGCACCTTTCCGTTGTGCGAGTTCCATGAAGCGGATGAGGTCGATCACAAGGGGCGCCGCCAGTATGCTGTCGCACCCTTGCCACGTGAACTGCATGTTCATGCGATGCCCCAAAAACCCTTTAAACGAGATGAAGTCCCAAGCGACCTTGTGGTCCGAAAGAGGGGGAAAATAGTCAATGCGGCTTCCTAGATGCAGCTCGTAACCTAGCATCTTCGGCACCACACTCGTCTTTGTGATGAGCTTTGACTGCTTGTTGTCCGGATGCCTCAGTATCTGTCCGTCTAGGTTTCCAAGTATGTTGCTTCCGTACCAGCCATCAATTGTCAGATGCCGGCACTTGAACATAGGTACGAGAGCAGTTTTGACGAGAGTCTCCCCGGTCTTCCCGTCTTTTCCGCAGTGCGGGACGCCCAGGGTGTTAGCCAACTCTTTTATGGCGGGAATATCGTTGCCCATTGATGGCGTGAAGTTGACGTATGGCAACCCGTTTTTGATGGCGCAATACGCATAAATTGCGCTCGCAGGGATCTTTTTTGAATTCGCTTTGATTGCGGCCTCAAAACTGTCGAGTGTCGCATATTCTGGTTGAGGCGCAAAGTGCGGTTCAGTTGAGGCCAAGTTAACCACTACACAGCGTTCGTCTCCAGCGAACTCGCGAAGTTCTTGTGATACTTGATTTGCTGCTTCGCTTAGCGTTAGGCCCGTGTTGTCGCAAAGGGAGGATATTGCGTCCCCACAGTTATTGATAATGCCGCACTTCACCGGAATGGAGTCTATCTCTTCTTTCAACTCCGCAAGCTGCATAGTGTCAAACGTGTTATTGTCGCTGACGTTTTGATAAGCGGCGTCGTACAATGCGACGCTCCTAATATCGTGACCGCCAAATTGAAAGTCCTCGAGTCGCTCAAGATTCAGCCTGGAAAAACGTCTCTCCTCGGACAATATGCCGTTTGATGCACTTAAGCCGCGCTTTATAGCGAGAACCCCTACAAGGGTCGTCGTGGCGACAGCGCCTTTGATTCCGATGAACCAAACCTTCATCTCAATCGAATCTGCCTTCAATCTATAAAAAATCTTTTAACAACTACGTTAGGCGAATCAATTGCAATATTCTTGCGCTTTTTACGTCGTGTGTCGCGACGACGCGCATCATAATTGCGGTTGACGCGCACTGTCCAAAAAGAGATGACGGGTGAGACGACAAGCCCGCGGAAAGCGCCAGCCGCGGCAACGGTGCTATTCTTTCTTCTTTTTGTCTTCAGAAACGAAGACGTGTTCGGGTTTTTTCTCTTCTGGCTCGCAGATGCCTTCTGTATCAGGGCTAAGGTCACACACTTCAAGCTTTTTGACCTTGTCCATGTCTTGTTCGTGCTCGTAGTTCGCGTTGTAGCCATCGGTGTCGGGGGCGTTCAGAGTTCCCGTCTTCATGTCCTTTTTAAACTTGTATCCTTCCTTTTTCTCGTCGGCCATCGGGTATCACCGCCCGTACATTTGTGCGGATTCTATTAATTAGTATCGGTTAAGCCGCTGACTCAATAGACAGCACTTAGTTTGACAAACAGCTCGAAGTTCGCCTTTGAAACCCCGTTAGACATAACTCAAAGTTCGCCTTTGAAACCCCGCTAGACACAATCCAATCAACACGTCCCTTACCGTGCATTACGCGATTAATGACAAAGAAAGTCGCGTTTTGAATCAGCGACGCATAAGTTTTTGTGTGTGCTAGGCGTATATGTTATAGGAGATGATTGAATATTAAGTCCCAAACCACTGAATGTAAACTTTGTGAGTTCATTTCCCCCACGGGAATGCGGAATCGCTACGTTTACCCACGACCTAGCAACCAGTTTATCGAACATCTCTGATAATGCAGTATGGAATGTGAGTGTCATCCAAGAGTGCAGGAAGCTCTTTTTAAGTAACGTGTCACTCAGGGCTCAGGCGGCGCAACTGGGCAAAAAGGAGTTTGTTCGCAGCAAACGCTTTGCGTCCAAAACGTTCAACGTCATCAAAGACTGTAATGTTGAAAGCTACATTGCCGCTGCGAAACGCATAAACGACTCTAAAATTGACGTCATCAATATTCAGCACGAGTTTGGGCTATATAAAGGCGATTTCGGCTGCTACATTCTGGAATTCATGCGGAGGGTTAGAAAGCCGATTGTCACGACTTTTCATACCGTTTTACCGAACCCCCCATCCCGCATGAGAGAAGTCGTCAAGGACATATACGCGCTTTCAGACAGAGTCATTGTTTCTGCAAACGCAGGTATTGACCTGTTACAGAACAAGTTTGGATTGGATAAGGCCCAGCTCACGATGGTGCCGCACGGCGTGCCCCAAGTGCCTAAACTTGTTGACACAGAGTTCGCGAAACGGGGTCTGGGATTGGCCGGAAAGTTCGTAATAGCGAGCTACGGCTTAATTAATCCCGATAAGGGAATTGAATATGTTATCCAAGCGCTGCCGTCAATTATTGAGGCGAATCCGCGTGAGGACATCACCTACATGGTGGTTGGAGAGCATCATCCTGCGCTCGACCGAAAGGTGCGTGAGCTACACAAGGAAAAAATCGACGGTCTTGTGAAGGAGCTTGGCCTATCGCGCAACGTGCGATTCGTCGAGCGCTACCTCTCTAATAAAGATATGATTAGACACTTTTTGGCCACCGACGTCTGTGCCGTAACAAACATGAATCCGGATCAGATATCGAGTGGAGTCTTGTCCCAGGCGATAGGGTGCGGGAGGAGTATCGTCGCAACGAAGTTTGCACACGCCACTGAAGCCCTGTCAAACGGCAGAGGCTTGTTTGTTGAATTTGGCGACCCTGAGGACATCGCTGAAAAAATCAACCTCCTCGTCGCTGACGCGGAGCTTCGGAAGACCTTAAGCCATCGAGTGCACGCATACGGACGGGCCCTAACGTGGGATCAAATTGCCCGCAGGTACTTCAACGTCTTCGCGCAAGTGCGAGAGCCTCAAGTGCAGTTGCCGTCAATTCCTTTGCAGCAGCGCTTCTCGCAGCCGATCGATCGCGCGCTGCGACGCAGCAAGATCTGAAAAATCTTACGCCAAGGTTTGAGGATAGGGAAAACGCTACGTTGGCGTCTATTTCATTTTTTAATCGCGGCCCTGTTTTATAGCTCTGCCGTTTTACATCAGCTTAAGTTTGGCCAGCGCTTCAAACGATTCAGCGCAGCTTGTGGTAACGTCCGTAAGCGCTTCGCTGAAACACAGTCGTGCTTCGTCATACTCTCTAAGATTGATTCGTCCTATCGCTTCTGTGAGTTTACGCGTGGTTCTTGAGAAGATCACTCTTGAACCGAGCACGTTCTGGGCGAGCTTAATCTCCATCATAAGTGAATTCAAATAGGCCTCAACAACCTTCTGACCGCCAACTAATTCATCATCTTTGAGTCCAATAAGCTTTTCAAGCAGTTGATTTGCGATTGATACTTCAGACTTCAATTTCTCTGCGTATTCAAATTTGCGAATTAAGTCTTTTGGTTCAGCCATGCGTCGCACCACGAACTAATATGGGGTTTGGCCTAGATATAATTGATTCAAAAAACGTGACCCAGAGGCTTATTGACGCTTTTGACAGGATTTCGGTGCTAGCCTGACTGCCCCGATAGCCGCACGATCCATCACGGAGACGCTGCGGCGAGGTCCGGCGCCACGACGAACACACGGCGCGTAAGCCTCAGGGTAAAGAAACTCAGAGCGATTATCGGCGTTGTCACACAGCGTGCTTATTGTTCGTGTTTTGCTCGAATTGAAACGCGATGTTGAACAGCAGTTGTTCGTTGAATTGATCACCGATAATTTGCATCCCAATGGGCAAGCGCCCTTTTCGCCCGCACGGAACGGATAGAGATGGCACGTTCGCCAGATTAATTGGAACAGTGTTAATATCGACCTTGTATAGCGACAGAGGATCTTCGATTTTTTCGCCGATCTTAAACGCAGCGTACGGCATCGTTGGTGCGATGAGCGCGTCGAATTGCTTGAAAACCCTCTGAAAATCTCGGCTTATTAATGCCCTCGCTTTGCGCGCTTTCAGGTAGTACTTGTCGTAGTATCCGGCCGAGAGCGCATATGTACCGAGCAGTATGCGTCGTTTGACCTCTTTGCCAAATCCTGACGCGCGGTTCTCCGAGAACGTCGTGTGCCAATCGTGGTCTTTTTGGACCCGATGTCCATAGATGATTCCAGAGTACCGAGCAAGGTTAGACGATGCTTCCGACATCGCTTGGATGTAGTAGGCTGAAAGCGCATACTTGAGATTCGGCATCGACGTCTCCTTAGCGTGCACGCCAAGGCTTTCAAGCACCGCTATAGCTTCCCACGTTGCGTTTTCCACGACAGGATCAACGCCTTCGCCAAAAAAATCCTGTGGCACGCCAACCTCTAAGCCAGCTATTTCGTCCCGGAGCTTGGCGACGTAGTGCGACACTGGGGCGTCGCGAGAAGTGTTGTCCCAAGGATCGTAGCCAGCGATGACCTCAAAGAGCCCTGCGCAGGCTTCCACGGTTCGCGCGATAGGTCCTATCTGTTCCATTGAATTGCCGTACGAAACGAGACCGTTGCGTGACACTCTGCCGTAGGTAGGCTTCAGGCCGACCACTCCGCAAAAGGACGCAGGGCACCGAATCGAGCCCCCCGTGTCAGAACCTAACGCAAGATCCGCCTCCTGTGCCGCCACTGCGGCGGCACTGCCCCCAGAAGAGCCGCCTGGCACGCGCTCGAGGTCCCAAGGATTCTTGCACGGTCCGAAGAAGCTTGTTTCTGTTGAGGTGCCCATCGAAAATTCGTCCATGTTCGTTTTGCCAATTATGACGGCACCTTCTTCGCGCAATTTCTTGACAACGAAAGCGTCGTATGGGGGAACGTAATGTTCCAACATCTTTGAGGCGCACGTGGTTCGCAGCCCTTTGGTTGAAATGGCGTCTTTAATCGCGATGGGGATGCCAGCCAGCCGCCCATCAAGTTCACCCGCATCAGCTTCTTCAGCTTGTTGTCGCGCACCTTCGTAATCGACCGTGATAAATGCGTTGAGTTTGCTTCGTCTGATGGCGTCAAGCAATTCTTCAACGTGTTCTCGGTGGCTCATAGTATCCGTGGGCCCCTGAAATAGCCATTTTCGACTCTTGGTGCGTTCGCAAGAGCGTCTTGTTGTGTTAGGCTCGGCGTAACCTCGTCTGCACGCAGCACGTTGTGCTCCTCTTGCTCAGTCAGTTCCGCTTCAATGTCTTCGAGCTCTTCAAAGTACTCCAGTATAGCATTGAATTGCACCGTGAACGCTTGCATATCTTCTTCGTCAAGGTCGATACACGCGAGCCGCGCTATTTGTTCAACATCTGTCTTAGTTATCATTCTGCCACCGCGATACCGCGTTTTTCAGCTACTGATTGCAAATAAATCCCTACAGCGCCTTTACTGTTGCGCTTGTCGTAAGGAAGGTTTTTACGTGCGAGTTTCCGCAACACTGCACTTACCCCTGTCCCGTACTGGAGCGCTTTTTTCCGTCTGTACGCTAATTCGTGAGGCATCAGCTGCTCAGCCACTTTACGCAAGATATACTTGTTGATTCCGCGGTTGAGTTTCAGTGTGCTGTCAATCGTCAATCCAAACTTTACTACCCGCGGATCTAGATACGGCAAAATGATATCTATCGAGTGTGATGCAGCCGCCAAGTTGTCTCGTTCGAGGTTGTCCCTCGCGATGTTAAGCACGTCAATTTCGAGCGCGTCGCGGAGCCCTTGGGGATTTGCAGCGGGGAGCTTTGCGTATCTCGAATAGCCTGCAAAGAGTTCATCTGCTCCTTGCCCGGTCAGAATAGATTTCAAGCCCGCTGCTTTTGTTTGCTCACAAAGAACGTACATCGGGAGAGCGATCGCGAGATCGAGCGGATTGCAACTCTCGACAGTTTCAATAACGCGAGGAATAAGCATTTCGACGTGGCAGGCGTCAAGGTGAATGACCTGGAGGTCTATTCGCATCAGACGGGCCGCCTGCTGTGCGCTTTTCAGATCGTGCGATTCAGGCAATCCTGCCGCGAAGTATCGGTTGTTCGCGTTATTCGCCATGATAGCACAGAGCAAGGAGCTGTCGACTCCGCCCGAGAACGCGACGCCCATTTGTTCATCAGCGAGTTCATTCATCACGGACTTAAGAAGTTCGCGAAGGTCGCTTACCACACGTGATTCGTCATTGGCTGGGCAGTTCCTGCTTGACTGCTGAAGGGTTTTTTTCGTGCCAAACGTAATGCTCCGCGGCCCGTGAATCGCCACTGTGGTTCCTGGGTCGACCCGTTCGGCGCGATTGATTCCGACGGACCACAGAGCTTTGCGTTCAGACGCGAATGCGCATAGCGAACCCTTCAGGTTTGATCCGTAGAATAATGGTCGCGAGCCTATGCAGTCCCTGTCTAGCAGCAGAACCTGCGAATCAACAATGCGCGCTTGGGCGTAACTTGAGTGGTACCTGTCTGAAACTGTTATTGACAAACCACTACTGCCAGAAATCGCACTGAATTGCGCATCGCCCAAAGCACTCACGGCATATTCTGTGTCATTCGCTAATTTTCCCTGGGAACAGCGGCGCACGTCTCCCCGGTGCTTGAGGACTTGGTGCATCGACCGCACAGCCCAGAAGGCTCTCGGCCCAACAGCTCCGACTATTCCAGACACTCGTCCTGCCTCAGAAGCGTCACCACGCGCTCTACTTGTTGAGGAGCCGTCCCAACATAGTTCTCGGGACGCACCATCCACTCGAGTTGCTCTTTCGTGAGATGTTCGGCAAGCAGTGGCTCTTTGAGCAGTGCCTCTGAAATGGTATCGCCGCTCTCATAGGCGTTCATTGCTGCTGATCGTATGATTTCGTGCGCGCGTTGTCTTCCGATCTTCTTTGCGAGGTGCATCATCACGGCTTCGCTCATGTTCAGGCCCCTCATGAGACTTAGATTGCGTCTGATGTTCTGCTCGTTGAACGTCAGATTCCCTAAAACGTTGATGGAGAGCGTCACAATGTGATCACTCAGAATAGTTGCTTCAGGAAAGATGATGCGCTCACAGGAAGAATTTGTGAGGTCTCTCTCGTCCCAGAGCGTGTTGTTTTCTAGTGCCGGCATAACGAACGATCGGACGACGCGGGCTAGGCCGCAGATTTGTTCTGACTTGATAGGATTTCGCTTGTGCGGCATGGTTGAGGATCCAACTTGTGCTTTGCCGAACCCTTCAGAGACTTCGGCTATTTCGCTTCGTTGCAGTGTTCTGATTTCTGTGAATATCTTCTCGAGGGACGTGGCGATGTTGGCGAGCAGCATCACGTATTCGGCATGACGATCCCGTTGTATGACTTGTGTCGATACGTCAACGGACTCCAATCCTAACAATTTCAACGTCCGCGCTTGAATCTCGACAGCCTGCTTGCCAAAGGCTGCTTGGGTGCCCACCGCTCCCGTCATCTGACCGACTTCGATCCGACCGCGCGTTTCTGAAAGCCGTTGCAGATGCCGATGTATTTCCATCGCCCAGACGGCAAACCGCAGACCGTAGGTTGTCGGTACAGCGATTTGTCCGTGAGTTCTGGCGGCGCACACTCTATCCTTGTTTTCGTCAGCGAGATTTGCCAAAACGTTTCTGAGTCGAATGAGTTTCGACTTGAGGATTTTACACGAATCGCGCAGCTGTAACGCCAGAGCTGTGTCGATGATATCACTGGACGTCGCCCCGTAGTGTACATAATCGGCTTGCGCGTAAATTTTCTCGGCAATGGCCTCGACGACGGCCATGATGTCGTGATGGATTTCTTCTTCAATTTCTGCCACGCGGGTTAGCGTGATTTGTCCTGCAGCCTCTTCGATTTGGTCCGCCGCCTCTTTTGGTATAACTCCGAGCTCGGCTTCCGCTTTTGAAAGCGCCACTTCCACGCGGAGCAAATAATTGAGCTTACGCTCTTGGCTCCATATCGCCTTCATCTCATTGGTGCCATAACGGAATTCAATCGGATGAACTGACATTTTTCGCTCCACAGTTTTCGACAATCGACTTTTGGCGCTCTTGCTTTAATTTTTTGTCGCCGACTATCACATTCTATTGAAAGCGCTCGCGATGCCACTAACGCAGACTGATAACCGACTAATTCGCCAAGCGGCATGCGAGCGAAACGCAACTCCGTGTTTTTTGATGGAAGTCACGCACCGAATTTCTGGCCTTTGCCTACGAGATCCGTGAGAACTGGAACTAAATCAACCCCGCGGACACGATTCATGCCCCCCAGAGCCGCAGAACACTCGTTAAATACGTTAATCTCGTCAGTTCGAACGCCTTTTCCGTGTATTAGGAACGGAACTGGGTCACCGGAGTGTTCTCTGAGGCTCACTGGCGTTGTATGATCTGCAGTAATAACGACAAGTGTAGATTCGTCGATTGCAAGCTCCGACAGCGCGGCATCGACCCGAGTCAAGAAGTTCGCTTTGGTATCGAAATCACCATCATGGCCGGCTTCATCTGCGCCTTTTATGTTAAGGAGCACAAACGCGTGTGTCTTCAATGCTCTGTTGACGTTCTTCACTTTTCCGTCGATATTTGAGTCAATGTGCCCTGTTGCGCCTGTAGTCGGCACGTATTCCATGCCAGTAAGTTTGCCAATCCCGATCACCAATGCGGTCGCCGCGATCACAGCGGCATCAAGACCTGTGCGTTCTTTGAATGGGATCAGGTGCGGAACTGCGCCTGCCCCGCGAAGTAGTATTGCGTTCGCTGGAAGTTCGCCCGCTTCGGTCCGTTTTTTGTTCACCGGATGATCACTTAGGATCGCGCACACCTGGCGAGTGAAATCATTAACGAGCTTCGCTGTTTTCTGTGGCGAAAGGCCGGTCGTCGTAGGTTGTGATGGCAACAGCGCCCCGATGTGATGCGGGTCGGTGGGCGTAATGCTCGGACTGAGGTCTTCCCCTCGCAGAACAAGGGCTGCTCTATGTCCTGCTGACTCTTTGAAAATGAACTCGCAATCGAGGTGCACGTGCTCTCTGATCGCTTCTGCCAGCCGGTGGGTATCGCTGATACGACCCGCTCGTCGGTCGATGACTGTGCCATCTTTGACCGTGGCGAAATTGCCGCGGAAGGCAATGTCGCCGGGTTTGACGTCAATTCCGACTCCTGCTGCCTCGAACGGCCCGCGTCCCGTGTACACTTCTTTCGGCGAGTAACCAAGCAATGAGAGATGCGCTGTGTCAGAACCAGGAGGCGTGCCGGGTGCTATAACGTCCATGATTCCTAGGATCCCTTCGCGCGCTAATCGATCGAAGAACGGAACATTCGCGGCCATTAAAGGCGTCTTCGTATCGACCGTGGGACGGTCGGCCGCACCGTCGAGCACGACGAGCAAAATTTTCGTAGCAACGTCCATGTCGCAAAAACTTGCAGACGACCCTAAACACACTGTGCTTATGGTTCGGCTAATATCTTTGTTTTGCCGATTTCTACGCGCCGTAACGGGTAGATAATCTTCGCTTGTTTATAGATATCGCTCGCGAGCTTTCCGAGAACGACTTCATGGATGAACGGTTCATAAGTAAGGTCTTTTCCGCGTTGCCGCAGGATACCGTTCATGATCTCACGGATCGCTTTGATTTGAGAAGATCCTGCTCGTTTTATCGTAAACGACATTGGCTTAAGGTGGATCTTATAGCCGTCTTTTGTCGTTACAACGATATTTGACTCGACGAGACTTGTGCGCCTTTTCACCAAGCTTCGGAGGTAATCACGCGTTAGTTCGTGCCCAGTGAACTTAGTATATGCAGACTCACCACTCACTTCATCGATCTTGAAGTGCATCTTTACGTTTTGCTTTCCCATGTCATTCGTCAGTTCGCCAAGGGTGGTATCCACGACTCTTCCAACCAGTTTCAAAGAATCGTCGGCAGGGGTGGTCCCGATGCTCATTTTGCCAAAGATCTCAGGCGTCACAACGTCGTACCATTTCTTTGCTTTCCAGCCTTCAGCTTTCTTCCTCGTCTGTCTTCTCGCCATCCAAAAACTCCTTGTACAACCTGCAGGGCGCTCAATAACTTCAACAGCGCTTATAGTCATTACGCTGCGATTTTAGCTCTAAAGCTTACACGTATATAAATGGTTGTACCATATAACACTTTTTCACAGGAACTTGATCCCTTCGGGCAGCTTCTTAATACGCTTTGCGAATTTCTGTGGCCATAATTCGATATCTAGTCCTTTTTGTGCAAAAAATGCGGCTGCCCATCTTTCTAGGCCGATGCCTGAGCACCCCGACCACAGATCCCCTTTTTGGGTTTTTACGTTGAAACCGCGGGGATATTTGTCTCCGTTTACGCTTACATTTTGAAACTCAAGCCATTGGCTGTCCGTTCGCTCACCCCGATACGGTAAGTACGCTTCGTAGTCGATCGTGCCTGCCGAACGGTCACCAGCGGCTTCAATGAGTCCTTCTTGCGCCATAAACCATGGCGTAACGCGCGCCATTCTCCATTCGAGATCCAGTATATCGTTAAAAATGCGCGCGTACCGCTTCTCAAGTTTATGTGCTTCCTTATTGACTTGTTCGGGGCTGCCGATCCAGACGATCTCAATTCGGTGAAACTCATCGACCCGTTCTATACCGTGGATGCCACCGCTTTCGTAGCGATGTGACGTGCCAGATCGATCAAACACCTTAATCGGAAGCGACTCCAGGGAAATCGTTTCGCCTTGCATAAACGGCCAAAATGAAGGACATTGGGCGTAGCACATGCCCCCGATGGGATCGTCAATCTTCTGTCTGATAAGCTCCAATGGAATCTCATTCGTAACTTTGTAATAGTCTATCACATCTTCCCAGTATTCCGGGTCGCGTGTTTTAGGAGGAGAGACGTAGTAAATCTCCGGATAGATGCCGCGTGCGTGTCCTGAACGTTTCCAGACCTCCCAAGGAACCATCTTTGGAAATATCATCTCAGAATAACCGAGCCGCGCCAGTATTTCCTTTTCGATGATTTCCTCAAACGTGTTGAAGACTTTTGTCACTTGGGGCCCGAATATCCATTGCCCTCGGCTCACGCCGTGCTTGATCCACTGGCGCTCCTGCAGTTCTTGAGTCGGGTCGCGCCGAAAGTGACTCTCTTTTTGTGGGCTTTCCCAGATCAGATCCCAGTTCTCTACCTTCGTCCCGTAGAGTTGGTGCTCTATCTTCTCCTCGATGAGATTCACTATGCGGTCCGGGATTTTTTTCTCAATCTCTTGTTCGCCGACCGAGAGCTGCAGCGTTAGCAGTTTGTCTTCGTATGATGCCTGTTTCACAAATGGCAGTTCAATACGCACAGGCGTTTCAACCTCGATCTTTATGGTAAACTCATCGATCTCATATCCTCTGACTCCGATCCGATATTTCGTGCCCATAGTTGTTCCCACGGCTTTTTTGAAGCGTAAGAGCGCATCGTGCGCACGTGTGTACCTGCCGCTGACGATTCGAACGCACAGCTCATTGGCGTGCGCATGCCATTCGATTATCCTCGCTGCTTCCTTGATCGAGTCACGTGGCACGCCTTTAATGAAAAGGGCGTCGTTAGCATCGTCAACCGCTTTCTGCAGTTCGGAATCTGCTTCTAACGGGAGATCGTTGCTGAACTTAAGGTGAGCTGTCAAATCAAACTCCATGTTGCGCCTCTACAATTCTTTCTGCCAAAGCCGCGTGCGTACCGTTGCTGACTTGCTTCCGTCCCGCAGTCTTTGTTCTCCGAACGTGACTAGCTACAGCAATCGGGCGCCGCAGCCACGTCACGGGCTAGCCCGTTCTGAAGTCCGAATATGAAGGGCCAGGTTCTTAACTGTAATGCTTTATCGTCATTACGATGCTTGGGGCTTTGTTTGTTAAGTGATAAAATGACGGGACTTTTTAAACACAACTCAGACTTTTTAAACAGCGCCGGTTAGTGATTTGCTACAAGTTCAGGATTTTGTATAAGAATCTGTGCAACACTTACAAGAATCAAAAGCAGTGGGAGCTTGACCCCCTAGCGGAGAAATAGGGCTATGGATGAAGCATAAAACCCTATGAACCAGAGGGTTACTGGTCCCGCCTTCTGACTTTTTACACAAACATGATTGATAACAAAGTTTTTGGAATGAAAGAGGGCGCACTAGGAGCAGATATATTTATAGCTCTTTGCGACCGCGCGATAGCTGACGCTGAAGAGAAGCTAGCCGAATTGCAAGATGTGATAGACGCAAACAAGAAAATCAAGCAAAGATTTTTAGATACACGTGAGCGTATTATTGGGAACGCATAATTTTCAGAGGCCTCTGAATGACGTTTATCGTAGCGGTGATATGTAACAAAGGCGTAGTTGTTGCTTCTGACTGTCAAAGCAGACGCGTTACCGATAACAACGCAACCAAGATACGAGCCCAAAAAATATTCGAATTCGGTGAGAATAAGTTGTGGGGTAGCTCAGGAGATGAATATCAGCGTTCTTGTTTTATGAGCTTCTTGAACAAAATTAAAGATGAAAATGAAGAGCTTTCACATCCCTATTTGTATGCGCTTTTCGATAGGTTCGCAAATAATATGCGCAAAAAAATTGGAGATTGTGAAAAAAGGCCTTGTAATGAATTTCTTATAGTGGAACATAATGAAATTCCTTTCATTTGGAAAGTAACGAACGACTATTACAAAGTTCATTATTTCGGTGAAGAGCATTACCAACAGCTCAAAGATGATGGAATAGTTGCTATCGGCGCTGGCCAAACCGTTCCACGGACTTTTTTCAATAGGCTGAAATCGCCAGGTCGAGATTTCTCGGTAGAGCAGGGCTGTATTATAGGCTACAGACTTGTGATGGAAGCTATCGATTCAAGTGTAGATGTAGGACCACCTGTTGATGTCTGGACAATCCAAAACGAGAAAATTCGACGCAAATCAAAAGCTGATTGCATGGAACTGAAAGAACTGTGTAACAGATGGAAAGCATCTGAGCAACTTATGTCTGAAATGATTCTTTTTTCTGTGCGATAATCTGATAGGCCTTTTTTTATCATTCCCTCTTCAAGAAGAAAAGAAATCCGGCTCAATCCCCAACTCAAACATCTCGTGAATAACCACACATATGTTGTGGCATAGCACTTTTAACAACACTTCGTTAACCTGTGCAACCTCCGTCTTACTCCGCACCGAATCCCCAAACTTGCTTTTTATCATATGAAACGTCGTTTCGGCGTTGCTCCGCTTGTGGTAGTGCTATAGGAATTCTTCGTTTCTGAATTCGAAGTAGTGATACATCTTCTTCCACATAACCGAGCCGTGAGATTTGCCCGTCGTTCCCTTATTAAAAGGAATGTAAGGCGTAGCTCCCAAGTCACCAATAAGCTGTAAATTCGCTCTAGAGGAATACGCTTTATCTCCCGAAACCTCCTCCACGTGAAAATTCTTAGCGGTCTGAAGCACTAGCTCAGGTAAAAACTTTGAATCATGCACATTACCCATTGTAAGCTCAACAGCAGTAACGATATTGGTCTTAACGCCGCAGACAAGATGAGCCTTTACCCACGCCCTTATGTCTACTTCCTTGCCGTATTTGTGGTCGAACCACTTTACGAAGCGCGACGTGCCACACCCTGAGCTGTCTATAGTGAAGTCAGTTTCAATCGTCGCAAGTGCCAAGCTTGTTACTGCAATCAACTCCTTAATCACCGGCGCAAGCTCAGGCTTTTCCATATAGACGCCGATTGTCGAATATGAAGGCACTTTGGTAATGTATCCCTTTTCAGTGGCAGTCTTAGCGTCAGTAATAAAGCGCCTTAGTGAAAACGTAGAGAAAACCTTCAGCGCAGAGGCAAAGACCATATCAGCCAAAGGCAACTTCGGTCTGCCAAACGTGTATTCCGGCTGCGGTATCGTACTGCAAACGTCACGGAGCAGCCGTATAAACAGCTCTTTTTGCTGCGTCTGTGCTTGATTGTAGGCAGTCCAGTTTTGAGTGTAGCTTAGTTTTTTAGTAACTGTTTCAGTGATAACGCCTTGTTCGTCTATCTCTTACGTGACGATAACCTCAACGGCAAAAATGTGCTTACACTTAATTCTCCGGTATTGGTAATCAGGACAGTTGCACGAATGCTTGTGTTCAAACTCTGAGAATTCTACGTTATATGATGTGCCGTTTGACTGAGAAGGAACTACCCAACCGTTGCCGTTCTTTTTGACTTGACCAGTTTGTGCAATCTTGAATCCCCTTGCATTGCGAACATCCAACAATTCTTGAGCCTGCATTTTGACCACCTAATTATGTTTACATTTTTGTTAACACATACTATACTAGCCTCAAAGTATATATAGTTTGTTAACACTAATGTTAACATATGAGTAAACTGGAAAAACCTAAGTCGATAACCGTTACCGTAGGTGACAGAAAAGAGGGTAAATACAAGAGCTTCGTCGTTTATGGAGCAACGGTAGAAGAAGTGGAGAAGAAGATAAAGAAGGCATTAGAAAACTAGATTTCCCGATTCTCATCGCCGTTATCATCATCGCTAGTTTCTTTACCTTCCACGTTTTGGGATTCCTCGCCTTTGACGGCTTGTGCTTGTCCTCTCTCTTGAGCTAGTTTTTTCCTAATCAAATCTAATATGCTCTCAGCAACCTCAAGTGAATCCTCATCTGTAATTTCAATGCTAGCTTTATGGTCAAACGACGCAGCGATTCCACGAGCTTTTTCTGATGCAGTTGTTGTTTGTGCTTGCATATTTGGTATCCTGCCGACTACCCCAACACCATACGAACTTGCATCTTCAAGTGTCGTTGTTAGCTCGCCGACAGATTTAATGTATTGTGCATCTTCTAAATAAGCTTTTCTGACGAATGCTGCCTTCTTTTGAGAATCTGGACGTTCTAAGCCAGTAATTCTTGCTAAATCTACCCAAAAGTTTTTCGCTTTAATGCTGTTTCCGTATTTACTCAAAAACTTACTCCATAATGGGATATTTCTTACTACCTCACCTAAGGCTTCGGCCTTTTCATCAGCGTCGCCAAAAGTTGCCTTCTTCCCCAATTCGGTAACTGTAATCTTGTCTTTTCTGCCTTCAATTAATCCATAAGCTCTCAAGTCTGCCATCTTCTGGTAAAACCCGCCACTCGTCGCGCTTAACCTTAAAATTGGTGCAATATCGTGTGTGCTGACTTCTTCGCTCTCGAATTGCTCATAAATCTTTGCCGTTGCCGGCAGCAATGTATCAAGCCTATACCGTGGTATCGTATATTTTCCAATTTTCATAGTAATATCTCCAAAATCTAGTATGCAATGTTACTATAAGTAATTACTGTTTTTTTCTAATTGAGGCTGAAAAACTTGTCCAGCTAAATGATGTATGTTAGGCTGTAACATCTATATAGAAGTGCAGCGTAACATGAACCGTTTAAAAAAAGGGAGGTGATTCGAAGCAAAAAAGCGGAACAGGAATCGGGCGTCAATCCATCCCTGTTCTCT
>Ga0116127_1000564_pt1 | contig 32832 bp, 27 predicted proteins | sample June2015DPH_16_1_FD_89731 | JGI IMG/M metagenome (GOLD analysis project Ga0116127, IMG submission 89731) | Peatland microbial communities from SPRUCE experiment site at the Marcell Experimental Forest, Minnesota, USA - June2015DPH_16_100 | ecosystem: Environmental > Terrestrial > Soil > Wetlands... | reverse complement strand
GATTACACTATCTCGCAGTTAAACTCTAGACCATTGTAATTTCAGCGATATCAACATATTATACCGATGCAACTAAATCCCCTCTCCCCTGCGAGGGGACGACACCGGGTGAGGGGTGGCTTCGTTGGCCATCCATATTCCCCCCTCACCCTGCCCTCTCCCCCCAAGGGGGGAGAGGGAAATAGCTTGTAAATTCCATGAAATGTAGGGGCGACCCGCTGGGTCGCCCGTAGCCGAGAAGAAAATGTAAAAGGCTCGTAAATGTCATGAAATGATTAGCTAGCGGGCATGCCTAAGTTCAAACAATTCTCTAATGCCTACCTCATAGCAAAAACCTTGCCGGACACTACTGGGGCAGTGCCCCACCCTGCATCCTTTTTTTGCCTTGCCAGACGTGAACCTGATTATGAAATGGCCGAATTGGCAGGGCTGAACGAGATCTTCCACAATGAAAAAAAAATTCTTGCCATTTATTAAGCGCTTGCTATCCTAAAGGGTATGAAAAGGAGCGCCGCCTCTCGTTGCCTGGCAGTGGCCGTAATCATCGGCACGGTTCTCTTTTTCTCTCTGTCCGGGGGCCTGGTTGCCGCAGTGGGCCACTCGCCGTGCTGCTGCCACCATGGTCCAGGCTCCGGCCCCGGCCTGGTGTCCGGGTGCTGCTGCCAGCACGCCGGGATGCCCGGCCATTGCGGGGGTTGCGGCCAGGACTGCGGCTGCGCTTACCGCTTGGGTTCCGGCCCTTCGGCCTTAAGCTCGCCGGGCGCTGCCTTTGGAGCCCCCACCTGGCATAGTTCCCCCCTGGTCTTGACCCTGTTTATGGCCATTAAAACTTTCCCCACCACCATTTTTCATCCTCCCCATTTTAATCAGTCCTGACCCAAACCTGGGCCTTGCTCACATTTTGAGTTTCGCGGCGCTTTAAGGTGGTGGAAGCCCAGGAAGCCTAAAGGCGGTTTTCTGTTATCTGTTTTCTGTGAAAGGCAAAATCAAAGTCAAAGGCATCTTAGCAGAGACGGAAAACAGTAAACAGTAAACAGAAAACAGGCATTTCACGGTGATATCCAGATTTCATAAAGGTAGATGTGAGAGATGATACATCCACGACGATCTTCCCGCGTCATCTTGCTGTTAGTCCTGTGCCTGGCCGGGGCTCTGAGCCTGCCGGCGCCATCCCTGGCCCAGGGTAGCGGCTCGTTACCCCCTGATTTGGCGGCCCTCATCGACGAGGCCCTCAAGGCCAACGCCGAAGTGAGGCAGATGCGGGCCTCGGCCCGGGCCTCCAAGGAGACGATCCGCTCCGCCGGGGCCCTGGACGACCCGGATGCCGCCTTCGAAATCGCCAACCTGCCCACCGACACCTGGAGTTTCCACACGGATCCAATGACCCAAAAGATGTTCGAGCTATCCCAGAAATTACCGTTTCCCGGGAAGCGGCGCCTCCGTTCCGAAGCAGCCGCGGAGCAGTTCCACTCGGACGATTACTCCTATCAGGACAAGGTCAATGAGGTGCGCGCCAAGGTATTGGAGGCCTATTGGGCCCTGTCCATGGCCTACCGCAATTACGAGCTGACCCAGAAAAACAAGCAGGCCTGGGAGGAGGTGGTCAAGGTGGCGGAGACCCGCTACGGCGTGGGCCAGGGCCTGCAGGCCGACGTCCTCCAGGCCCAGGTGGAGCTGGGCAATTACCTGGACCGCCTCTTTCAGTGGACCCAGAAACAGGAATCCTTGCTGGCGGATTTGAACGCCTTGCGCTCTAAACCGCCCCATACCCCCATATCCCGGCCCCAGCCCTTGAGGCCCCGGTCCTTCACCCTGAAGCTAAACGAGTTGCTGGCCCAGGCCGAGGCCCGGCCTCAACTCCAGGCCCTGAAAGCCCTGATCGCCAAACAGGAAAAGTCGGTGGACCTGGCCAAGAAGGAATATTTTCCGGACTTTACCGTCGGGGTCAACTACGCCCTCCGGGAAGACCTCGGGGCGATGAAACAATCCGACATGTTCGGCGGCAAGTTCATGGTCAATTTGCCCATCTGGCAGGCCTCCAAGATCAAGCCCAAGATCCGGGAGGAGGAGGCCAAACAGGAGGCGGCCAAAGAGGCCCACCAATCCGCCCGGAACCAACTGGCGGCGGCCATCAAGGACCGCGTCGCCAAACTCCAGCGCCTGGGCAAGCAGACCGCCTTGTTTGACCAGGGAATCATTCCCCAGGCCCGGCAGGCCGCCGCCGCCTCCCTGACCGCCTACCAGGTGGGCGCCCTGTCCTTTAACCAGCTCTATCAAAGCGAGATTGCGGTATATAACGCCGAAATGCAATTGCAGGAATATCTCAACGATTTTGAAGATAACTGGGCTGAATTGGAATGGCTGGTGGGGGCCGAACTCCCCCGGACGGCCGGAGGCCAAAAATGAGCCTGGCACGCGCTGGCAAGGTTTTATGGGGCCTGGGGATGCTGGTCCTGGCGGCCCTGGTATTCTCCTATTTTTCCGGGGTGCTGCCCTGGGGCGGAGGCAAAGCGGAGAAGAAGGCCCTCTGCTGGGTCTCTCCCAAGAACCCCAATTACATTAAAGAGGCGCCGGGCAAGGACCAGGAGGGCAACGAGTTGGTGCCGGTCTATCCCACCCCCTCCGGGGCAGGGAAGGCCGTCGGGCCGGCGGTGGCCCCCTCTCAGGGGGCGCGCAAAATCAAGTACTGGGTATCTTCCATGAACCCCGCCGAAATCCATGATAAGCCCGGCAAGGATTCTATGGGCATGGACCTGGTGCCGGTCTATGAAGAAGCCCCGGCCGCCCCAGCCGCCCCAGCCGGCGCCCAGGCAGCCGCGGCGGCGCCAGGCGCCCAGAAAGGGCGCAAGATCAAATACTGGGTCGATCCCATGGATCCGGGCTACGTCCGGGATAAGCCGGGGAAGGCCCCCTGCGGCATGGACTTGGCGCCGGTTTACGAGGAGGAGGGCGGGGCGGCGGCCGCCCCCGGCGCCATCGCGGTTTCCCCCACCACCGTCCAATCCATGGGGGTGCGGACCGCCAAGGTGGAGGTCAGGGCCCTGACCCACGATACCTGGACGGTGGGCCTGGTGACCTTTAACGAACGGAGTCTCTCCCAGATCAACACCAAGGTGAACGGCTGGGTGGAGCGCCTCTATGTCAACGCCACCGGCGACCCGGTGCGCCTGGGCCAGGCCCTTCTCAGCATCTACAGCCCCGACCTGGTGTCCGCCGAGGAGGAGTACCTCCTGGCGCTGCGAAATCTGAAGGAACTGGAGAAGAGTCCCATCCCGGAAATGGCGGCAGGGGCACGCCGGCTGGCGGAGGCCTCCAGGCGGCGCCTGGAGTATTTCGACATCAGCGCCGCCCAGATCGAGGCCCTGAAGAGCAGCGGCCAGGTGAAGAAGCATCTGGTCCTAGCCTCGCCGGTCAAGGGCATCGTCACCAAGCGCCTGGTGACCCAGGGCGCCTATGTGCAGACAGGCATGCCTCTGCTGGAAGTGGCCGACCTCTCCACCATCTGGGTGGATACCGATATCTATCAATACGAGGTGCCCTGGATCAAGGTGGGGCAGAAGGTGATGATGAGCCTGGCCTACCTGCCGGGGGAGACCTTTGCCGGCCAGATCGATTACATCTACCCGTTCCTGAACGGCGCCACCCGCACGGTGAGGGTGCGCCTGCGGTTCCCCAACCCCCAGCTCCAGCTGAAACCGGAGATGTTCGCCCAGGTGCAGATCAAGTCGCCGGTCAGCAAAGAGGTAGTGGTGGTGCCCTCCGAGGCGGTTCTGGACACCGGCCTCAAGCAGCGCGTCTTCATCGCCCTGGGCAATGGGCAGTTCGAACCCCGGGAAGTAAAACTGGGGGTCTATGGTGACGGCAACCAATACCGGGAGGTGCTGGCCGGTCTCCGGGGCGGCGAAGAGGTGGTCACTTCGGCCCAATTTATGCTGGATTCCGAATCCCGCTTCCAGGAAGCCAGACAGATGATGTTGGCCCCCCAGCCCCAGGAGTCCAAGGAAGGGCCGGCTCCCGGGGCATCTCCCGGGGCTCCGGCCGCCCCCGCTTCGCCGCTGCCCCCCATGCCGCCGGGGCATAACCATTAACCGGGGAACCAGGGAAGGTAAACCTGGGCCCAGTTCGACCTGGCAATGAGAGGCGCTCCCCAGCGCAGTTGGGAACGAGAACAGAGGGTGGCCGCCACGCACCCGACTGAAATCCGGAAAAGCAGGGAACCCCATGATTGCTCGCCTCATTGACTACGTCGTCCATAACCGCTTCCTGGTGGTGCTGATCAGCGTCATCATCACCCTGTTTGCCCTTTATGCCTCGTATAATCTGCCGGTGGACGCCATTCCCGACCTCTCCGACGTCCAGGTCATTGTCTACACCCAGTTTCCGGAACAGGCGCCGGAGATCGTGGAAGACCAGGTGACCTACCCCCTGGCCACCGCCATGCTGGCGGTGCCCCGGGCCAAGGTGGTGCGCGGGCTCTCCCAGTTCGGCGTCTCCTTCGTTTACATCATCTTCGAAGACGGCACCGACATCTACTGGGCCCGCTCCCGGGTCCTGGAATACCTCAACTATGTCGCGGGGAAATTGCCGCCCGGCGTCACCCCTTCCCTGGGTCCCGACGCCACCGGGGTGGGCTGGGTTTACGAGTACGTGGTGGAAGACCCCACCGGTAAGCACGATCTGGCCCAGCTGCGCTCCATCCAGGACTGGTACATCCGCTATCAGTTGCAAAAAGTGCCGGGGGTTTCCGAAGTGGCCTCGGTGGGCGGTTTTGTCAAACAGTACCAGGTGGTGGTCAACCCCAATACCCTGGCATCTTATGGCATTCCCCTTTCCAAGGTGCGGCAGGCCATCCAGATGTCCAACCAAGACACCGGCGGCCGGGTGGTGGAACACGCCGAAACCGAGTACATGGTGCGGGGCCTTGGCTATATCAAGGGCATCCAGGACGTGGAAAATATCGTGGTGGGGGCGGACAAGAACGGCGTCCCCGTCCTGATCAAGGATGTGGCCCTGGTGCGGCTGGGTCCGGAACTGCGCCGCGGCCTCACCGAAGCCAACGGCGAAGGCGAGGTGGTGGGCGGCATCGTGGTGGCCCGCTTCGGGGAAAACGCCCGGGCGGTGATCGACGGAGTCAAGGAAAAGCTGGAGGAACTCAAGACCGGGCTGCCCCCGGGAGTGCGCCTGGTCACGGCTTATGACCGCAGCGCCCTCATCAGCCGGGCGGTGGCCAACCTGAAGCAGAAACTCCTGGAAGAAATAGTGGTGGTGGCCCTGGTGTGCATCATCTTCTTGATGCACTTTCGCAGCTCCCTGGTGGCCATCGTCACCCTGCCCTTGGGGGTGCTGATCTCCCTGGCCATCATGTACCAGGCCGGCATCAGCGCCAACATCATGAGCCTGGGCGGCATCGCCCTGGCCATCGGGGTGATGGTGGACGCCGCGGTCATCATGATTGAGAACGCCCATAAGCACATCGAACACGCCCCGCCGGACGCCCCCCGCTCGCCTCTGATCCTGGAGGCCGCCAAAGAAGTGGGGCCATCCCTGTTCTTCTCCCTGCTGGTGATCACCGTCTCCTTCCTCCCCATCTTCGCCTTGACCGGCGAATCCGGGCGTCTCTTCAAGCCCCTGGCCTACACCAAGACCTTCGCCATGGCCGCGTCCTCCGTCCTGGCGGTGACCCTGGTGCCGATCATGATGACCACCTTCCTCCGGGGCCGGATTCCGGCGGAGTCCAGGAATCCGCTGAACCGGCTCACCATGTCCCTCTATCATCCCGCCCTGAAGGCGGTGCTGCGAATCCCGGTCATTGCCATCATCCTGGCGGTTGCTCTGGTGGCCCTCACCCTCTATCCCTTCTCCAAACTGGGCTCGGAGTTCATGCCCACCCTTAATGAAGGAGACTTGCTCTACATGCCCACCACCATGCCGGGCCTCTCCATCACCGAAGCCAAGAACCTCCTGCAGCAAACGGACCGGATCATCCGTAAGTTCCCGGAGGTGGAGTATGTCTTCGGCAAGGCCGGCCGGGCTGAGACCGCCACCGATCCGGCGCCCCTGAGTATGATCGAGACCGTCATCCGCCTCAAGGATTCCGAACACTGGCGTTCCGGCCTTACCATGGAAGACCTCATCCTGGAGATGGATCAGGCGTTGAAATTCCCCGGCCTGGCCAATTCCTTTGGCTATCCCATCAGGATCCGCATCGACATGCTGTCCACCGGCATCAAGACCCCGGTGGGCTTTAAGATCATGGGCCCCGACCTGGAGGTGCTCAACCGCCTGGCGGGAGACGCGGAAGCCATCTTCAAGAGCCTGCCGGAGACCGCCAGCGCCTTTGCGGAGCGGGTCACCGGCGGCTATTATCTCGATTTCGCCATTAACCGCCGGGAAGCGGCCCGCTACGGCCTCACCGTGGGGGACGTCCAGGACGTCATCGCCACCGCCCTGGGAGGCATGAACCTCACCCAGACGGTGGAGGGGCTGGAGCGCTACCCCGTCAACCTGCGCTATTTCGAGAATTATCGGGAAAACCTCCCGGCCCTGCGCCGCATCCTCATCCCCACCATGAGCGGCTCCCAGGTGCCCATGGAACAGGTGGCGGACATCAAGGTCCACCAGGGCGCCGACATGATCCGCAGTGAAAACGCCCGGCGTTCCGCCTGGCTCTATGTGGACATCCGGGGCATTGACGTGGGCAGTTATATCGTCAAGGCCAAAAAAGCCATTAGCGCCCGGCTGAAGCTGCCTCCGGGCTACAACTACCTCTGGAGCGGCCAGTTCGAATACATGGAGCAGGCCCGGCAGCGCCTGCAAGTCATCATCCCCATCACCCTGGCCGTCATCTTTTTCATTCTTTACGTAAACACCGCCTCCATCGCCAAGGTCTTCATCGTGCTCCTGGCGGTGCCCTTCTCCCTGGTGGGGGCCATCTGGCTGCTCTATCTGTTGGGCTTCCACCTGAGCCTGGCGGTGGTGGTGGGGCTCATCGCCCTGGCCGGATTGGACGCCGAAACGGGAGTGGTGATGCTCCTCTACCTGGATATTGCCTATCACCGCCACCAGGTCGAGGGCAGGCTTAACTCCTACCGGGACCTGGAGGACGCAGTCATGGAAGGGGCGGTGCAGCGGTTGCGCCCCAAGCTGATGACGGTGCTGGCCATCCTCATGGGCCTGCTCCCCCTGATGTACGGCCACGGCGCCGGCTCCGAGGCCATGAAACGCATCGCCGCTCCCATGGTGGGAGGAGTCGTCACCTCATTTTTCCTGGAACTGTTCATCTACCCTTCCATTTACGTGCTATGGAAATGGCATACTGATTTGCGCCACCTGAAAAAAGCCGCTTTAACCAAAAAACTCCTTAATTAACCCCGGGGCGGACCTGGAGGTCTCCCCCGGAGGTTGGGGCGCCGGCCCCGGTCAGGCCCTGGGGCCTCAGAAGCCTGCGTCTTCCGCACCATTAACCTGCTAAGGCCAGGTACCGCCGGGTGGGGTGGCGCCTGAGAGGAGCCCTGCTCCACGGCTAACCCATTCTCCTCCGGGTTTACAATGCGCCAAAGATACTTATTTTCAAGGGTAACCTGCCGTTTCTGGAGGAACCAAACAAAATGACCGTCAAGGTACTGGAAAGCCAGAAAAGCGTCTCCGAAATTGCCCGGGCCTTCCCGGAAGTCTGTGCCCGTTACCAATTCGGAGTCCTGGGAAGCATCGATATCCGGCAGAAACTCCAGGAAAAGGGGATTTCCTTTGAGAGGGAATGCTTGATTTTCGAAATCTGCAATCCGCAGGCGGCCAAGGGCATCCTGGAAGACAACCCGGCCATCTCCGCCGCCCTGCCCTGCCGCATCTCGGTTTACCAGGAAAACGGCAAGACTAAGATGGCCGCCATCCTGCCCACCGCCTTGCTGGGACTTTATCCCAACCCGGAGCTCCAGCCGTTGGCCCAGGAAGTGGAGGCCACCCTGGTCCGCATCATGCGGGACCTGGTCTAAATGAGAGCGGTTCAGGAAATGACGGATTTTTAAAGATGGCCTGAGGGTGAGACGGGTCCCTGAAGAACCTGGTGGGTGATACCTCTAAGCCGGAGTAAGGGTTGAATTCCGGCTCAAAAAGTGGGAAGAAATATAGCTCTGGCCTGCCCTCAGGGAAGTGATGGCGGGCAATAGCTCATCTCCGGCTTGCTCTTTGAGCAGGTAGCCTTCGGCCCCGGCGGATATGGCCCGCTCCACGTACTCTTTATAGTTGTGGATGGAGAGTATCAGGACCTTGACCTCCGGGTAGCCCTCCTTGACCCTCCGGGCGGCCTCGAAACCGCTCATGAAAGGCATGGAAACATCCAGGACCACCATCTCCGCCGGAGAGGTCTTCAAGAATTGCATGAGTGCCGGGCCATCGCTTAATTCGCCCACCACCTGCAATTCCGGGTTGGCTTCGATAAGGCCCTTCACCACCCGGCGCACCGGCGGATAGTCATCCACCAGAAGAATTTTATACTTACTGGAATTTCCCGATACCATCAAGCCCTCTCCTTTCTTCGAGGGGTATCCGCCAGGCCTGCCGACTTATTATCACTATAATCATCTTTTCGCTTAAAGCTATATCGGTAAAACTACTCATTTCGGGGCCGGTATTATTGCCTAGTTGCGTAGCATCGCTTATTGAATTAGACTCCATGTATTAATAGGACAGTTAAATATTGATCCCCGGTAATCTGCTCACCACGGCCATGGCCATTCTGCCCCACGACCAGCCGGAGCCGGCCCTGGAGCTGGCCCTGTCCCTGGACATCCCCTTCTGGCCGCAATTACCCCACCTCAGTTTTTTTGAGGATATGTACGTCCAGGCCGGTGAGCATTTCCCGGGCATCCTGCTGTTCCCGGAAACCGGCTCCATCCGCTTCGATACCGCAAAATTTTACGAGGAACTGCCCCAGTTAATGGAGCGCTGGGATGACCTGGACTACTTTGACCTCTCGCCGCAATATTCCGCGGTCTATCACCGGTTTCTGGAACTGGATTTAAGCAGTTACCCGGCCATCCGGGGGCAACTGGAAGGCCCCATCAGCTTCGGCTTGAAGGTCCTGGATGAAAACGACCGCCCCATCATCTTCAGCGATGAGGTGCGACCGTTATTGCTGGACTTCATGGCCCGCCGGGCCCAGGCCCAGTTGGCCCGCCTCAAGAGGAAGCACCCCCGGGCCTTCCTGTTCCTGGATGAACCAGGGCTGCAGTTCATCTTCAGCTCCGTCTGCGGATACACCGACCTGCGGGCCCGGGAGGACCTGGATCGGTTTCTGGCCCAGATCGACCGACCCCGGGGCATCCACCTGTGCGGCAACCCCGACTGGGAATTTCTCCTGAACCGCGACCTGGACATCCTCTCCCTGGACATCTACTCCAACGGCGAGGTCTTCCAGTATTACGGCAAGGCCATCCGCGCCTTCCTGAACCGGGGCGGAGTCCTGGCCTGGGGGATCATCCCCACCGGCTTCGAGTCCTTCCAGCAAGAGACCCCGGAACGGCTGGAGGCTTATCTGGAGAACTTATGGCCCACGGTGCTGGCCGCGGGCATCGACCGGGACCAGTTCCTGGCCCAGAGCTTGCTGGCCCCGGCCACCTGCTGCCTCATCAACCCCGACCGGGAAAAGACGGTGACCGAAGCCTATGCCTGGCTGCGGCAGATGTCCCGGCATCTCAGGGAGAAATATCGCCTGGCGTGAAACAGGTTGGCCGTGGCAAATTTGCAGCCCAGCAATTCTAGGGCGTGCCAGGCACGCCGAATGATGGCGGCCGCCGGCCGACCACTAAGCGAAACCACATGAGCGAGCCCCAGACCCCGGCAATTGTCCTGACGGTGCGCGATTACGGCGAAGCCGACCTGCTGGTGACCTTCCTTACCCCCGGGCAGGGACGCCTCACCGGCATCGCCAAACACGCCAGAAAAAGCCGGCGCCGTTTTGCCCACTGCCTGGAGCCCTTGAGCCGGGTGGTCTTCTTCTTATCTTCCCGGCCCCGCCGGGATCTGGAGTTCTTGCAGAAAGGTGAACTGTTGCGGTCGTTTCCCTTGCTGCGCCGGGATCTGCCCCGCCTGGGGGCGGCTGCGGTGCTGGCCGAGGTGGCGGGGTGGCTGGCCGGGCCCCCGGAGGCCATCGGCGAGATCTTTGCCACCCTGGAGGCAGCCTTAGACCTGCTGGATCAGGGCGACTTACCTCCGGATTCGCTGCTGCCCGCCTTCCTGCTGCGCCTCCTCACCCTGGGGGGCTACGGCCCCCGCCTGGACCGGTGTCCGGGTTGCGGCCGGGAGCCGGCCCCGCCTCTTAACTTCAGCATCCCCCGGGGTGGGGTCCTGTGCGGCGCTTGCCGCCCCGGGGCCCCCGGCCCCTTGCTCCCCATGAGCCCGGGGACCTGGAAACTGCTGCGGCTGGCCCAGGGGATGGATCGGGAAAAGTTGTCCCGTCTCCGCTTCCCCCGGCTGCAACGGGACCAGAGCCTGGCCGTCTTCAAGGCCTTCCTGCTCCATTACCTGGGACGGCCCATAAAATCCTGGTCCTTCTGGGAGAAGGTGACGGCCCCGGGCCGGCAGGAGTCATGAGTACCCCCGGTCCCCCGGACGCCTGGGAGTGAGGGCCGATCTTGCGAAAAGACCTCAGGGGTAAACCCGGGGGAATTTTTTTTACCGGATCGGAGGATGGATCTGCCCATGCCCATCTCCAGGTTGTTCACCGCCTTGATGGTGGCAGTTTTTGCGCTGCTGTTGGTCCTGGAGACCTGGCGTCCCCTGCGCCGCCGCAAACGCTTACGCGGGCAACGGTTCCCGGTCAACTTCTGCTTCACCGCCCTGGGCTTTGCCGCCGGGACCTTAGCCGTCCGGCCCGCGGCCCTGGGTCTGGCGTTTTGGGCCCAGGACCATTCCCTCGGCCTGCTACACCTCCTCTTCCCTCTGTCCCCCTGGGCGCAGGCAGCGGTGGGGATCCTCTGGCTGGATCTCACCTTCTACTATTGGCACCGCTTCAACCACCTCCGCCCCCTCCTGTGGCGTTTTCACAACGTTCACCACGTGGACCCGGACCTGGACGTGACTACTTCCTTCCGCTTCCATTTTGGAGAAGTCCTCTATTCCACCCCCTTCCGGCTCTTGCAGGTGGGCCTGTTCGGGGTTTCACCCGCCACTTATCTTCTCTATGAGTTCCTCTTCAACTGCGCCACCATGTTTCACCACAGCAATGTCCGCCTGCCCCTGGCCCTGGAGCGGCTGCTGAATAAGGTTCTGGTCACCCCGCGCATGCACGGCATCCACCACTCGGCCGTCGGCCCCGAGACCAACTCCAACTATTCCGTGGTCTTCAGTTGCTGGGATCGGCTCAACGCGAGCCTCCGGCTCAATGTCCCGCAGGCTGAGGTAGTTATCGGGGTGCCCGCTTACCTGCTGCCCGCGGACAACCGCCTGGCCCACCTGCTGCAACTGCCCATTTTGCGCCAACGCCCCTATTGGCGCTTCCCCAGCGGCAAGGCGGCCCGGCGGCGGTATTCCCCGGAAATCCCCACCAGCGCCATGCTGGAATAACGGCCTACCCCAAACCGGATCAGGTGGGGCTGGTTTAAAACCCGCCGCGGCGACCTTGCGCCCCTCGGGGGCCGCCCTTATCTTAACTGGCAGCTATTTCGGAATTGTAAGGAGGACATGTTATGCCGCAAGCCACCTGGTTGCAGGGCCAGCACGTTGCCCTCCTGGCCGAGGACCTTTATGAAGACCTGGAGTTATGGTACCCCTTGCTGCGAGTGCGGGAAGCCGGGGGCGAGGCGGTGGTGGTGGGGCCCGGCCCCGGCAGGACCCATACCAGCAAACACGGCTACCCGGTGGAGGTGGACCGGTTGGTGGGGGAGGTGGACCCCGCCGACTTCGACGCGGTCATCATTCCCGGGGGCTACGCCCCGGACCGCATGCGCCGCCATCCCGCCATGGTGGCCCTGGTGCGGCAGGCGGTCTTGAACCACAAAGTGGTGGCCGCCATCTGCCATGGCGGCTGGATGCTGGCCTCCGCCGAGGTGATTCAGGGCAGGAACGTCACCTGCTTCCACGCCATCAAGGATGACCTGATCCACGCCGGGGCCCGCTATCGGGACGAAGAAGTGGTGGTAGACGGCAATATCATCACCTCCCGGCAACCCAGCGACCTGCCGGCCTTCTGCCACGCCATCCTCGCCGCCCTGGCCGGAGCGGGGCGCTGCCCCGCCTGCCATATGGCGTTCAACGGCGGCCCACCCCGTGACTAGAGTACTGTTTTATGTTTTATGTTTTCTGTGAAAGGCAAAATCAAAGTCAAAGGCCCTTTAGCAGAGACAGAAAACAGGAAACAGAAAACTGCCTTACCGGGACACGACACCTGCCGGGTACCAGGACAGGTTATGGGACACCGCGCCTTAAGGAGGAGGTCCTCGTCAATACTTATGGAATAATTATCGCAGGTTAGCCATTTAGTCTCCTGGCCCGAATCTTGCCCCCCTGAAGAGTCGACGCCGCAGGATGCAGCGTCTCTGGGAAACTGCAAGTTGGGCCGGAGGGTGGCGGCCTAGAAAAAAAACCCTGCCGGCTAACGGGGCTGGTGGATGAAGCCGGGCTATTGGACGACCCCGGACAGCAGCGGCGGTCAAAATTGGGCGCTCCCGGAAGGAGAGAAGCTGGAGCGGGCCATGGTGGCCGGCCTGATGCTGGAGGTGGTCCTGGAGACCACGCCCTGGCCCGGCGATCCCCAAGACCGTCGCCAACTCATCAAGTCCCGGCTGAGGGATTCCCTGGTGGAGCTTCTGTCCGGGCGCATCACCCTGGACCGCTTCCGGGCCCTGATGCACCGCCTGGACCAGTGGTTCCCCTTCTATTATCCCCTGATGCCAGCCCCCTCGCCGCCGCCGGAAGAGCCGCGGCCCTATCCCCCGGGCGGCGGACCGAGCGCCGCCTCTACCTCTTCCCAAACCCTGGTGCGCCGGCGCTGCCTTAAGGAGTGGCTGGAGAAGCCGGGCAGCGAGATCCTGCCCCACCGGCCCCAACGCAAACTCCATCCGGAGGGCCTGCAAGATTTTCTGCAACGCACCCGGGGCCGCTGGTTTCGGGTGAAGGAGCTGGCCCAAGACTTCGACATCGATGGCAAGACGGCCTGGGAATACTTGCAGAAATTGCAGCAGGCCGGGCTATTGCTCCATAACGGCAGAAGGTCCGCGGCGGTGCGCTACCGCCTGGCGGATTCCTTCCTGAAGGTGAGGCTGGCGGCCTTGGAGCGCCGGGTGGCTCTGGCCCTGGCCCCGGCCGGGCTCCCCGGGTCCCGGATCGAGCAGCTGGTCGAATGGCTGGCGGCCACCGCCGGGGAGCACTTCTGGGAGGAGAGCTGGCCCCATATGTCCGCGACGCGTCGCCAAGAGATCATCAATCATCTGAAAAACGCCGCGGTCCTGGAGGTGGTCTACCAGTCGGACCGGCAAACCATGCTGCGCCTCCGGCGCCAATGGCTGAAAGAATAGTTTTTTGTTTTCTGTTTTCTGTTTTGTCGGAAAATATTAGGCGGAGGCTGGGCCCTGCCTGCCATTGAGGCGGCGAGCATAGAGCCCCTCCACCACGCTGCCAGGGCCAAGCCGGAGCTTGGGAACGAGAGAAAGGATCAGTTTTTGGCGGGCAGGTCGGCGGCGCTCTCTTCTTTTTTTCCAAAAATCCAACCAGTGGCAAAAGTCAAAAAGGTGCCGATCAACAAAAGCCAGGTCCATCCCAACGGGAATATTTTCTTCTCGGAAAGAATCAACAGAACCAGCATTCCCAGTGCGGACAGAGCCATGGCGGCGACATTGACCCGGTTGCCTCGCCTTTTGGTCAGAAGACCGAGGAGGAAAACTCCCAGTAAAGATCCGTAGGTGACCCCGCCAATTTTAAAGGCGAGCCAGAGGATTTTTTCAAAATGGCTGAAAAAGTAGGCGATGAACGCTAAGATAATGCCAAACATAACCACACAAACTCTTGAAATTAAAAGATAGTGGCGTTCATTTCCCGATTTAAAAATCACCGGACGATAGATATCCGTTACAAATGAAGTGGTCAGGGAACCTAAAGGCGTGTCCAGGCTCGCCATCACAAGCGCCGAGAGCATCAGCCCTCTCATCAATGGGGGCATCGTCTGCGCGATGAAATGGGGAAAAATTTTGTCCAATTTTGCAGGCAAAGGCATCCCGGGATGCTGGGCATAGAAGGCATACAGGCAAGCGCCCACAGAGAGGAAGATGATCATCATCAGAATACTGCCGATGGGTGTCAGCAGCATCGATTTTTGGCTTTTTTTTCTCGTTTCCACGGTCAGAAGTCTCTGCATGGACTCCTGATCCGTCCCAAAGGCCGCCATGGATCCAAAAAACCCGTTCAAAGTCGCCAGCACAAAGATATTGGGGTCCGAGAACAGGCCCTTCAGGAATGCCGCCGATCCGAATCCCGCCAGGGCCGGCCCCCAGTTGAAGATTTTCAGTTTTCCGGCGCCGCCGGCAATCGCGACCACGGCAGCGGCGCCTCCGTCAATGCGGGTGAGCAGGAAGCCGATGGCGACCACTCCCGCAATTACGTAGGTCAGGCCTTGAACCACATTGGTCCAGACTATCGCCTTGATCCCGCCCCAGGCGACATAGAGAATGCAGATGACTGAAAACAGCAGGATGGTGGGCAGAATAGGCCAGCCGATCAAGATGCTCACCGCCAAACAAGCTGCCATCAGCCGGACGCCGGAAGCAAAAAGACGCGTAATGAAAAACAGGATGGAGCCGGCGATTTGGGTTTCCGGCCCGAACCGATGTCTTAAAAATTCATAAATGGAGGTGCAATTATACCGGTAAAAAGCCGGGATAAACAGAAAGGCGATAGTGACCCGCGCCAGCAAATCGCCGATAAAAAATTGGGCATATTCCCAGTTTTCCATATAAGCGATCGCGGGAACCGCGATCAGGGTTAAGGCGCTGGTTTCCGCCGCCACAAACGCAAAACCAGCCGCCCACCACGGAATTTTTCTCCCCCCCAGGAAAAAGTCATCGGTGGATTTTTCTTCTCTGCCAAAGTAAAAGCCGACAAAAATCACCAGAACGAGAACCACTAGCAGGACCGAGTAATCCTGCCAGGTCAGATTGCTACCGCCGGGAAAAAAGTTTTGGATTTCCATAAGGAGCCAAACTATCGTATCAAAAAAATATTTGTATGGTTAGAATGATCTCACCATGGAACTGGCAGACCTTGTGGGAGAACGGTTGGTCATCGGCATTCCCGGAACCAGGGTCACTCCGGAGATTGTCCGTCATTTTCAGGAACTGCATGCGGGCGGGCTGATTCTCTACCGGATCAATTTTGACTCTCCGCGGCAGCTTAAAAAACTGATTGCCGATCTGGAAGAGGCTCTCGGCCGAAGACTGCTGGTGACCGCAGACCATGAAGGCGGGCGGGTCATCATGTTCAGGGACGGCATTACCGTGTTCCCGGATAATCTGGCGGTCGGATGCGCCGGAAACCTCGAATATGCCAGGAAGCAGGGCAAGATCGAGGCCAAAGAATTGAGAAGACTGGGGCTGGACGTGAATCTGGCGCCGGTGCTCGATGTCTTGACCGAGGCTTACAGCCCCAATATCGGGATACGTTCTTACGGAAAGGACTGGAGATTGGTTGCGAAGCTGGGCGCGGCGCGGATATCAGGAATGCAACAGGGCGGACTTTCAGCCTGCGCCAAGCATTTTCCCGGCAAGGGTCATGCACCCGTAGATGCCCATCTGGGACTGCCGGTCATCCAATCCACCTGGCAAGAGATGAGAGAGGTGCACCTGCAGCCTTTCGTTAACGCGATTCAAACCGGGGTTGATCTGCTGATGTCTTCTCATCCCTATTATCCCCAACTTGATCCTGATCCCCAAAAGATCGCCACATTTTCCAGAAGAATTATTTACGATTGCCTCCGCAAAGAGCTCAACTTCCAGGGCATCATTGCCAGCGACGATCTTGAAATGGGCGCAATCAAAGCGATTTGCCCTATCGGCGAAGCGGGGATTTTAGCAGCGCTGGCGGGACATGATCTGCTTCTGGTCTGTCATGACCTTCAGGCCCAGAAAGAGGTTTACTATCAACTTCTCGATGCCTATCAAAGCAAGCGACTTCCCCTGACAGAACTGGAGGAGAGCGCCGCGCGGATCAACAGATTGAAATTAAAGAGAGAAAAAAGATTCGCGGGGGGAGAACCCTGCGCCGAAAAAGAAGGTTCCATTCTGGCTGAAAGAATCTGCCGTGAATCTGTCCAGGTTCTCCAGGATGAGAGAAACTTAATACCGCTGAAGACCGAAGAAAAAAGAATTGGACTTATTTTTCCTCAATTTTCCTTTTTCGATTCTAACATCATGGTTGAAAAGGAAGTCTTGCATGAACAGGAGTTCGTCCGGAAGGAGTTTGAGAAATTTGGTCTTGATCCCGATATTCAAATTGTCTCCATCGAGCCGACGGATGAAGAAATTCATAGGGCTGTGAACCTTTCCAGAAACTCAGACCTGACCATCCTCTTCTGCCTTGACGCTCATCTCTATCGCTCCAATAAAAAACTGCTGGATTCGCTCCGGGATTCCGCCAAAGAGCTGGTGGTTGACCTTTTGCGCGACCCTTATGACGCGGACTATATTCAGGAAGGCGTTGCCTGCCTGACCGCTTTCGGCTGGAGAGCCTGCCAGATCAAGGCTGCCATTGAAAGAATTTGCTCTTCTCCTGCTAACTGAGCAGAGAGATGGTCCAATCTGCTAGACTCTCTTTAAAAACCAATACTCTCTTCATTAGGCTGCAGCAGGGTCCTCTTGGATTAAGATCCCTTGGGCCCCGTCTAAATGGTACAGTCGATCAACGGCGAGTGCCGGATGGCGCTCATGGGTTAGAATTAAAATGGTTGCGGTACTTTTGCAAGCGTTGATGACCTCGGCAAGGAGTTTGCGTGCCCTGTCGTCGAGGTTTGACCATGGTTCATCTAGAATCATGATCGGCGACTCTCTCAATAGCAGCCTGGCAATGCAAATCCGCTGCCTCTCACCGGTGCTAGCACCTATGCCGCGCGGGTCCATTACTGTTTCAATGCCCTGAGGCAAACGCGCCAAAAAGTCCTTTAACTGGGCGCGTTCAAGGGCCTGCAAAATCTGTCGGTCACTCGCGTCCGGCTGAGCGATGAGGAGGTTGTCTCTCAGCGTCTCCTGGAAAATAAAGTGATTTTGGGTGACAACCCCAACTTTCCTCCGAAGCTCAGTGCGTGAAATCCGCCGGATGTCGATCCCGCCGATGGAGATGACTCCTTCCTCGGGTGCATAAAGGCGTAGGAGCAAATTGATGAGAGTGGATTTACCGCTTCCACTTTCGCCGCCAATGACGGTGACGGAATTGCCGGGAATAAGCAGGTGCGCCCGGTTGTAAAGCCGCCGCCCTCCCGGGTAACCGAATGTCAGACTGGATAACTCGATGGCGACGGATTGGCTTGGCAGAGTTACCGTGGGGTGGCTATCTTCTGCCTCAGGGGCTTCAGCTAGAAATCCGGCCAGATGTTGAATCCCGGTGAATTCGGTCTGCACGGTGGCCAGCAACCTGGTGAGTTGGGTGACCGACATCTGCAATAGGGTAGCATAAAAGAAAAAAAGCAAAAAAGGCTCGAGACGCATCTTCCCGCTGGCGATCAGGTAATAGGCCATGGCCACCAACCCTAAGCCGCCCAGTTGGGTAAGAAGCTCAATCCCGGGGGAAAACACCGAGAGCACCGCCCCGGCTCGTACAGAAAGTTTCTTTAGTCCAGCAGTGTACCTATGGAATTGTGCTGCTTGCTGCCTCTCGGCAGCCAGTACCTTGACTGTGTCGATCCCTTGAATTGTTTCGTCGAAGACCCGCTGTATTTGGCTCCACGTGGCCCGCTGAGCCCTCGCATAAACACCCATAATGCGGTTAAGGACGGTCACTATCATCGCGGTGATGACCACGATGCCAAGGGCCGCAATGGTAAGCGAGGCTGGGCAGAAATAGAAGAGGACGACCGTCACCGCCATCGCGGTGATGAGTTCACGCCCGACACCTGGAAGAAAATCAGCGAAAAACCGCTGGGCTTGCCCAATATCGTTGGTGAACTTGGTGAAAAATTCGCCGGCAGATTGCGTCTGGAAATAGGGCAAGGGCAGGTGGCTTGCCTTATCGAAAAAATCGGTTTGAAGCTGCTTTAGCAGGTTGAAAGAAAAGACGCTGCCAGTATACCCGCTAATCCCTTGCAGCACTGCGAGGGCAAGGAAGATAAGGGCCAATTGCTTGAGCAAGGGCAGCCCCGAGGTCCAGAGATTTGCGTATTGGCCATTTATGGCAAGGCTTACCAGCTGTTGATAGTAGCGAGGCTGCAGCGCGATGAGCATCCCGCAGCCGAGCTGCAGGATAATTAGCAACGTCAAAGGCCAGCGATAGCGTGAGATGATGCCAGTAATCCAGGATCTCATGGCTCTGGGTAGGCGTGGGACTTTCTTTGCAGGTCTGCCAGGGCTCGATGGATTCTTGCAAATATGAGCTGATAATCTTTGCAGAAAGGGTCCTTTGCCATATGGTCATGACAAAACACCAAGGCGTTGAGGGGGCACCCGCCATGGCAGATTGACCAGTGCATGCAGGTGTGGCATCCTGAAAGCGTCTCTGCTCGCCGCCGAAGATCTTCACAAAAAGGTAAAGCTACCAATTCCTGGATTTCACTGTCGTGGATATTACCTAAGAGGTGGGTCTCAAACCGGCTGCACAGCACAGCATCTCCAGAGGGTTTCACTCCGAGGTGCGACCCGGCACAGGTTCCTTGCTGCTGGCATTCGTAAGGCACACCGCTAAGAATTGCCTCCAGGTACAGGTCCAGCGGCGAAACCATGACCCGCTGGTGTTCCGTACTGGCCCATTCGTCGAATAAGCGGCAAAGAAACGAGCCATATTCCCCTGGCTGAAGCAAATATGGCGCAGAGGTTTCCGGGTTGAGCCCCGGAATCATCGGGTTAACGCGGAAACCGTTCCCTATGCCCTGAAAGTACTGGTAGATTGCCTTCTCCTGGCCCAGGCTCCGCCGGGTAACGACCGCGTTGAACCCCGCTGAAACGCCCTGTTCTTTTAGAAGGCGAACTTTCCCCAAAACCGCCGCGTGGCTTCCCTGCCCATCTGCACCGATTCGCATCGAGTCGTGCAAGACTTGGGGGCCGTCAAGGCTAATACCAATCTGGAACTCGTGGTCATGGAAAAAGGCACAAAAGTCATGATCGAGGAGCAGGCTATTGGTCTGGAGATAATGATGGAATCTCAGGTCCGAGGACAGCCCTTCAAGAATTTTCATCGCTGCCCTGAAGAACCCGAGGCCCGCCAGGAGAGGTTCTCCCCCGTGCCATAGGATATGGATTTCCCTGAAACCATACCGTTCGGCATAGCGGGCCGTTTTTTCCAAGGTCGTCCGCAGCGTATGCCGGCTCATGACAGCGGCACCGGAACCGTCCGAATAGCAATATAGGCATCTTAGATTGCAGCGCTTCACCGGCTCCAGGATTAGGGTGAAGGCGTCGTTGGCATCAACCGGCATTGGCGAGCTCCCGCCGGACGGCTTCCCGCAGGTGGTGACGGAAAGCTCTCAGCCCCTTACAGAAGTATGTCTCCCCGCGGACTTCATCCCAAGCAGGGGGGAGGACAGCGTCGGCCCAGCGGTTGTCAGGCAGTCCCTCTGACCGGGCGCGGAGCAGCATAGCGTTGTATTTCATGCAGGTGAAACACCCGCCGCCACACTGCCGGCCCCATTCACAGCCTCCACATGCCATATGTTTCGCGGACCGCCGGATCCTCTGCTTGATCTTTTCCCACATGACGGCCTTGTTCGCCAAAATGGTCGCCAGGGAATCCTGGTGAATATCTCCCAGGGCCGTCTTCTCATCATTCACCCACTGGTCACAGCTGAACACCCTGCCATTGGGGGCGAAAATAAGGCGCCGGAAATCGCACCGTTTCTTGTGGAATGGGTCGCCCCGATTGATTTCCGGCTGCAGGACCATCTTGACTTCTTGCCGCAACTCTTTGAAATCCACCTGCCTCTCCTGATCCCAGAACCAGAGATCAAACAATTCTACCAGAAAGCGTCCCACTTCTTCCGGCAGAGGGGCAAGGTCTGACAACCCTGAAACCTCGCTGCCCCCCGGGATCAGGTCCAGCCAGCGCACATCATAAATATCCAGCTGGACCTCTGCTCTCAATTCCTTGAAGAATTCAAACATGTCGAAAGCGCGGTCGATGCCCGCCCGGGTAACCACGGCAATCACTGCCACGCGGTCTGCCACGGCGCAGCCACGGTAACATTCAATGCCGCGCAGGGCAGCATCAAAAGATCCGGACCGCGACCCGCGAAAACACCGGTAACGATCGTGAATATCCTTGGGCCCATCGAGGCTGAAGCCCACCTGAAATCGATATTCGGCGAGCAATCGAGCCATATCATCGCTCATGAGGGTCCCGTTGGTCTGAATCCGGTTTTCAAAAGAAAGCTCGGGATACTGAGCCTCGAGGCGGATGATGGCGCGAAAAAAATCGATGCCCGCCAGTAGGGGCTCGCCGCCGTGCCAGTAGATCTGCATTCCCTTGGTGAGAGGGTCAACGGTTAGATTATGGGCGATGACGCGGCGCAGGATCGTCTCAACAGTGGAGAGGCCGATAATACCCCCGGAATGCTCCTGGAAGCAATACTTACACGCCAGGTTGCAGTTCCGAGTTACCTGGATTTGGGGCACCACCGGTAGATGTTTTTCACAATCGGGACCGTATGGTTGTATGGGAGGGAGATTTTCCACCATGAAAATGAAAAGGAATGTGAGGCACTGGATGTATTCTACAGTTTTGGAAAGTCTAATGCCAGGTGATTTGCGTGATCAAAATACTGAACGACTAGAAATCATTTTCAAAACCGAATTCCGACGTCAACTTGAATCATCCAAGGGGGGTTAATTATGCAAATAATTATCCCCTTTCCTAAAGGGGGGGTATGGGGGGATTAGATAATCGCTTGACAATCCCCTTAAATCCCCCTTTAGGAAAGGGGCACTTCAAATATCCGTATCCCAACCTTTTATTGGGTGAGAACGTATTTACAGCCCAAGACAAGTTTTGAAATAGGTTCTAATATCACGTCCACCAGTTGAACCAGTTGTGCCAGTTGCCCCAGTTGCGCCAGTTGCCCCAGTTGTGCCAGTTGCCCCAGAATGGGAATCCTACCCGCCTCTTCTTTTCCTGGCGAATCTCCTCCAGGATTTCACGGAGGACCTCACTCTTAACTTCTGTAACTTGACGATTCCCAGCCATGGCTTCCTCTCACTGTCTCGATCTCGGCAGACAGGCGTTTCCGTAAGTTAAATAATTGATTCCTTCTGGTCCTTTGATAGAGTTCCTACGATTCTATTTAGTAATTGGTATACATACTTTTGGCATACATTTCTGGCGCCAGCGCTCCATGGCAACCAGATACTGGCCTTGCTGGATCGGACTCATTTGGGCCATTTCCTCGTCCAGCTCACTCCTAAAAGAAGTAAACAACTTAGCCTGCGCGGCAACGTAGGCGCTTGACAGCTCCTTGACCTTCGCCTCGTCAGGCTTGGGCGCGGCTAACGCGGCCTGCAAATCATCCCAAGCTTTCTTCGAGCTGACGACGATTTCTCCGCGCATTGCCGAATACTTATCTTCCATCGCTAAAAGTGCCTTTTCTTGATTCGGGGTAAATTTCAATTGCTCGTAAGTCTGCGCTTTATATTCCTTGAGCTGTTTCCCCAGCTCCTCATCCGTCTGACCCAGGACGGGGACCACCAACAGAAAGCTCAAGATGGTGGAGAGTGCCCCCAGCTTGAAAATGAGATTACCTTTCATTTTATCCTCCTTTTGAAAAGATGCTGGGCATATAGCTGCTGCACTTAGCATGCGTGAACGGTTGCTGGTGGCAGTGGCTCTCCTTTATCCTGACGCCCTGCCTTGCCTTTACCCCGCAGCAAATCCTTGCGGTCCGTCTGTTCCCTTCCACGTGGGATTAAATTTAAAACACAATCGGTAAAGCTGTCAAGGAAATTATGGAAATATGTCAATAGCACATACAGATTTCCGGTTTTCATAACACATGAGATATTCGGTTGAGTTTTTTGATGGTTTCCCTTATCCTGGGTAGGTCTCGCCGGAGAATAGGGCAACGCTGGGGAGCGACCCGAGCGCCGGCGGAACCTCCGGTAATTGCGCCGGGGCTGTTAGCCACCTCGCAATATACAGAATGATCCAGCGGCAGTCGGTGTGTTTTCGCATCGCCCGCATCAAGAGAGCGTGATCCAGGTTGTCAAAGAAGCCCTTGATGTCCAGATCCAGCACCCAGTCAATGCGCCAGCATCTCTGCCGGGCCACACCCACTGCCTGAGTCGCCGACCTGCCAGGTCCCAAAGAAGGGCAGAATTAAAAAGGATTCGTTGGGAAAGTCCTAGGTCTTTTAACGGAAAACCGTCTTTATCCCGCCGGGGTTTTGTGTTATGGTGGGCAAATGCCTGATAGGGAGGTGTGAGAGAACCCGATGATCCGAGACGTGCAACACGAAACCATGCCCCGGGAGGCCCTGGAGGCCTTGCAGCTTAAACGCCTGCAGGCGGTGGTGGAGCGGGTCTACCACCTGGTGGACTTCTATCGCCGGCGCATGGACCAGATGGGAGTAACACCGCAACATATCCGCACCCTGGCCGACCTCAAGGAGCTGCCCTTCACCACCAAGCAGGACCTGCGGGACAATTACCCCTTCGGCATGTTCGCGGTGCCCATGGTGCAGGTGGTGCGGATTCACGCCTCCTCCGGCACCACCGGCAAACCCACCCCGGTGGCCTACACCCAACGGGACCTGGAGACCTGGTCGGAGCTGATGGCCCGGACCCTGGCGGCCGCGGGGACCCACCGGGGTGACATCGTCCATAATGCTTACGGCTACGGCCTGTTCACCGGGGGCCTGGGCTTCCATTACGGCGCCGAGCGCCTGGGGGCGGCGGTGATCCCGGTTTCCGGCGGCCAGACCCGGCGCCAGATTATGCTGCTTCAGGACTTCGGCCCCACCATCCTCGTCTGCACCCCCTCCTTTGCCCTCTACCTGGCCGAGGTGGGCCAGGAGATGGACGTCGATTTCCGGGGTCTTCAGCTCAGGGTGGGCATCTTCGGGGCCGAACCCTGGACCGAGGGTATGCGGCTGGAGATCGAAAAGCGACTCAACCTGGAGGCGGTGGACATCTATGGGCTCTCGGAAATCATCGGCCCCGGGGTGAGCATTGAATGTATCGAAGCCAAGCAGGGGCTCCATCTGTTCGAGGACCATTTCCTCCCGGAGATCATCAATCCGGCCACTTTGGAAACGGAGCCCGCCGGAGAGACGGGGGAGCTGGCCATCACCACCCTGACCAAGGAGGCCTTGCCCCTGCTGCGCTACCGCACCCGGGACATCACCTCCCTCAATTACGCCCCTTGCAAGTGCGGCCGCACCATCGTGCGGATGAACCGCCTCCAGGGCCGCTCCGACGATATGCTCATCATCCGGGGGGTCAACGTCTTCCCCTCCCAGATCGAATCTGTGCTCATGGAGACCCCGGGAGTGGCGCCCCATTACCAGCTCATCGTGGACCGGCAAGGGCAATTGGACACCCTGGAGGTCCAGGTGGAGGTGGATGAGGCCGCCTTCTCCGATGAGGTCAAACAGTTGCAGGCCCTGGCCCAGGACATCCAGAGGAAGATCAAGGATTACTTTACCGTCTCGGTCAAGGTGAAGCTGGTGGAGCCACAAAGCATCCCCCGAAGCGAGGGCAAGGCTAAACGGGTCATCGACCGGCGGCAGCAATAAAGGGATTTTAATGGGAGCGGAAAAGAGGTTAATATCCCCTCACCCTAACCCTCTCATAAAAAGTGTCTCACTTTTGGGGGCATCTCATGAGGGACCCAAAAATGCTCCCATTTAATAAGAAAGAGCCAACCGAACCTATCTCCAGCTGCGGCAAGGGGGCACCCTATGAAAGTCGAACAGATCTCGGTATTCCTGGAGAACAAGGCGGGGCGCCTGGCCGAAGTCACCCGGGTCCTGGGGGAAGCCAGCGTCAACATCCGGGCCCTGTCTTTGGCCGACACCACCGACTTCGGCATCCTGCGCCTCATCGTCGACCGATACGATAAGGCCCGGGAGGTCCTGAAGGCCGGGGGCTTTACAGTGGGCAAGACCGAAGTGGTGGCGGTGGAGGTTCCGGACCGCCCCGGCGGCCTGGCCCTGGTGCTGCAAATCCTGGCCAAGGCCGGAGTCAACGTGGAATACATGTACGCCTTTGTGCAGCACAGCGGCAAGAACGCGGTGATCATCTTCCGCTTCGACAACCTGGAGCAGGCCATCAGCCTCTTGCAGCAGGAAGGCATCCATATTTACAAGGGGGAAGAAGTCTACCGCCTGTAATGATCCGGCGGCGGCGGCGAACCTGGGTAAATTATTACAGATTATGATTTTAAGAATGGAGTAATACCTCAAGGCATCCGGCTCGACAAGTCTGGAAAGTCATTGCCGATGTACATCAATAGAAAGTGACCGGAATCCACGGGGAGGGTTTATGAGAACCAAGACCTGGTTGGTTGGATGGGCTTTGGCCATGGCCGGCCTGATCCTGGCCCCGGGCTGCGGCCCGGGCAGCAAGTCGAAGTCCTACATTATCGGCGGCATCTTTTCCATCACCGGCCCCCAATCCTACCTGGGGGAACCTGAGCGCAATTCCATGGAGATGGTGGCCGAGGAAATCAATGCCAAAGGCGGTCTCAACGGCCACCCCCTGAAGCTGGTGATTTACGATGACGAAGGCGACGTTACCAAGGCCCGCCTCGATGCGGAAAAGCTCCTGCAAAAGGACCAGGCTCTGGCCATCATCGGACCCAGCCTCACCCCCACCTCCATGACGGTGCTGGAGATTACCCAGAAGGCCAAAGTGCCCCTGATCTCTTGCGCCGCCGCGGCTTCCATCACCTCCCCGGCCCAGGAACGCGCCTGGGTCTTCAAGACGGCCCAGACGGACCAGATGGCGGTGAGCCGCATTTACCAGTATTGTCAGAAACAGGGGATTGCCAGGGTCGCCATTCTCACCATGTCCACCGGCTTTGGAGTGGCGGGCAAGGAGCAGCTTCTCTCCCAGGCGGCCAAGTACGGCATCGAGGTGCTGGCCCAGGAGGTCTTCGGGGAAAAAGACACGGACATGAGCCCGCAGCTCACCAAGATTAGGGGAACGGCGGCCCAGGCGGTGATCTGTTGGGGCACCGGTCCGGCCCCGGCCCTGGTGGCCAAGAACCTGAAGCAGTTGGGCCTGACCCTGCCCCTGATCCAGAGCCACGGCGCCGCTTCTAAGAAGTTCATCGAACTGGCCGGCGAGGGGGGGGAAGGCGTCATCATGCCCGCCGGCAAGTTGGCGATCTACCAGCAATTGCCCGACTCCGACCCGCAAAAGGCCGTGTGTAAGGAATACGCCGAAAAATACCGGGCCAGATTCAAGGCGCCGGAATCCAGCTTCGGCGGCTATGCCTATGACGCCCAGAGGATGCTGGACCAGGCCCTGGAGAAGGCGGGCCGCGACCAGGCAAAGATCCGGGAGGCCCTGGAAGGCACCAAAAACTTCGCGGGGGTCAGCGGCGTCTTCAACATGAGTCCCGAAGACCACAACGGTCTGGCTGCGGCGGCCTTCGTGATGGTGAAGATTGAGAAGGGCGAGTTCACCTTGATAGATTAACAGATAGTGGTCAGTGGTCAGGGGCCGGGAAAAATCGAGCCGCTGACCACTGGTCATTGACCCCATACTGATCACTGCCTTGCCAATCCTTGCCCCACTGCTGCAATACTTCATCTCCGGCCTGACCAACGGCGCCATTTACGCCCTCATTGCCCTGGGGTTCGGCATCATCTTTAATACCACCACCATCATTAACTTCGCCCAGGGCGAGTTCGTGATGCTGGGGGCCATGTGCGCCATCAGCATCTACCACCTGGCCCCTTCCCTGCCCCTGGCCTTTCTGGGCGGAGTCATCATCGTCTCCCTGGTGGGCCTGGCCTTTGAGCGTCTGGCCTTGCGCCCGGTGGGTGAGGCTTCCCCCCTCACCCTGATCATCATTACCGTGGGCGCCGGGGTCTTCCTCAAAGGGGTGGCCATGCTCCTGTGGGGCAAAGAGTCCTATACCCTGCCACCCTTTTCCGGAGAGGCCCCGCTGCACCTGGGTCCAGCCACCATTCTCCCGCAGAACCTCTGGGTCCTGGGGCTGATGCTGGCCCTGGTGCTGGCCCTGGAGGCCTTTTTCCGCCTCACCCTGACGGGCAAGGCCATGCGGGCCTGCGCCTATAATCCCCGGGCCGCCCGCCTGGTGGGCATCGCCGCGAGCCGCATGGTGCAGCTCTCCTTTGCCCTTTCCGCCCTCCTGGGAGCCGGAGCCGGCATCCTCATCGCCCCCCTCACCCTGGGGGTCTACGACATGGGCACCATGCTGGGACTCAAAGGATTTGCCGCGGCCATCATCGGCGGTCTGGGCAGCCTCCTGGGCGGAGTCCTGGGGGGCCTGCTCCTGGGTCTGGCCGAATCCTTCACCTCCGGGCTCATCTCCTCGGGCTACCGGGACGCGGTGGCCTTTCTGCTGCTCCTGGTGGTCCTCTTTCTGCGGCCCCGGGGTCTGCTGGGAGGCCGGCAATGAACTTTGCCAGGTCCTGGAACCGCTGGGTGCTGTTCGCACTGGTGGCGCTGGCCATCGCCGCCGGCCTGGATAACGAATACTATTTCACCCTGCTCAATTTCATCGGCATCCACACCCTGCTGGTGGTTGGACTCAACCTGCTGCTGGGGTACGCCGGACAGATCTCCCTGGGTCATGCCGCCTTCTTCGGCCTGGGCGCCTATACTTCCGGCATCCTCACCGCCACCTGCGGGGTCAACCCCTGGCTGGCGCTGCTGGCCGGGCTGGTGCTCTCCGGGAGCGCGGCGTTTCTCATCGGCGTCCCGGCCTTGAAGCTCCGGGGCTATTACCTGGCCATGGCCACCCTGGGCTTCGGCATCATCGTCTCCATCATCCTTAACGAAGCCCAGCCACTCACCGGCGGCCCCTCGGGCCTCCCGGGGATCCCGCCCCTGACCCTGGCGGGCTTTCCCCTGAACACGGCCCGGCGCCTCTATCCGTTGATCTGGCTGGCGGTGGGGGTGATCCTGGCCCTGAGCGCCAACCTGGTGGACTCCCGGACCGGCAGGGCCCTGCGGGCCCTGCACGACTCCGAAGCCGCCGCCGCCTCCCTGGGGGTGGACACCGCCCGCCTGAAGCTCAAGATCTTTATCTGGAGCGCCCTATGCGCCTCCCTGGCGGGGAGTCTCTATGCCCACAGCCTCAATTTCATCGCCCCCGCCTCCTTCGGCTTCATGTTCTCCATCAAACTGGTGGCCATGGTGGTGCTGGGGGGGATGGCCAGCATCTGGGGCTCGCTTCTGGGGGCCGGGGTGCTGACGCTGCTGCCGGAGGTGCTCACCGTGTTCCACGATTTCGAAGTGGTCATCTTCGGGGCCATTCTCATGGTGGTGATGATCTTCCTGCCTCGGGGCCTGGTGCGGGGCCTTTTGGACCTCAGGGAATTCCGGCGCTACAAACGGAAAGAGAGTTATATTCCCTGAAATCTCGCACCGGGAGACCGGGAGGACCCGGATAAATTTCCGGGCTCCCTGGGTCCCGGTGCTTAACCCTTGGTTTTTATGAGTTCTCCACCCAGCCAAACCCTGTTGGAATTACAAGAGGTGAGCCTGGCCTTCGGCGGCCTGCAGGCGGTGGAGCGCGTCAGCCTCCGGGTGAACCGGGGCGCGGTAAAGGCGATCATCGGTCCCAACGGCGCCGGCAAGACCACCCTGTTTCACCTGGTGAGCGGCTTTTTAACTCCCCAGCAAGGCCGGGTCTTCCTTAACGGAGAAGAGATCCAGGGCCTGCCGGCCCACGCCATCGCCCGGCGGGGGGTGGCCCGCACCTTCCAGTTGGTGCAGCTCTTTGACCATATGACGGTCCTGGAAAACGCCATGGTGGGCCGGCATCGCCTGAGCCGCGCCGGCCTCCTGGCCGGGGCCCTGCAGCTCCCCCGGACCCGGGCCGAGGAACGGGAGATCCGCGCCAGGGCCATGGAGGCCCTGGAGTTCGTGGGCCTGGACTCCCGGGCCCACCAGTCCGCGGCCATCCTGCCTTTGGGTCTCAAAAGGCTGCTGGAGATTGCCCGTGCCTTGGCGGCGGCCCCCACCCTGCTGCTCCTGGACGAACCGGCCTCGGGCCTGGACGGCGCCGAAACCGAGAAACTCCAGGAGATGATCCTGGACCTCAAGGAAGGGGGCCTGACCACCCTCCTGGTGGAGCACGACATGGGCCTCACCATGGAGGTAGCCGACGAGATCGCGGTGCTTAACTACGGCCGCCTCATCGCCGAGGGCCCGCCCCGGGCCATTCAGAAGAATCCGGAGGTGATCGCCGCCTATCTGGGGACGGATTGGCAAGCGTGAGAGGAGTTCCCAGTTCCCAGTTCCCAGATGCTGGAAATTTGTCGTTGCCTAAATTGAGGGAAAGGGGTGATGAGGGTGGCACAGTATTATAAGGATTTGGTCGCCTGGCAAAAGGCCGTTCTTTTAGTCACTGAGATTTATAGGGTGACCAAAAAATTTCCAAAGGATGAACTTTTTGGATTGACGAGTCAAGTTCGTCGGGCGGCAGTATCAATTCCCAGCAATATTGCCGAGGGGTCAGGGACAATTATCCAAAGGCGATTTTCGACGGTTTCTTGGACATGCCCGTGGATCGCTCTTGGAGTTGGAAACTCAAATTTTAATAGCACAAAACCTGGACTACCTCGCTAAAGATGAAGGAACCCAATTATTAGATTTAATTAGCGAAGTCGGCAGAATCCTTAATGGACTGATAGCCTTTACCAAATCTAAATAACTGACTACTGGGAACTGGTAACTGGGAACTGACAACTAAAATGCTCAAGATTCGAAACCTTTACGCCTACTACGGCTCGGTGACCGCGCTCAGCGGGGTCACCTGCCACGTACGGCCAGGAGAGGTGGTCTGCCTCATCGGCGCCAACGGCGCCGGCAAGACCACCCTGCTCAACGCCGTCTGCGGGCTGGTGCGCCGGGAGGGGCAGCTAGTCTTCGACGGCCGCCCCATCACCGGGCTCACCCCGGAGGCCATCGTGGCCCTGGGAATTTCCCAGGTGCCCGAAGGCCGCCAGCTCTTCGCGGCCATGACGGTGTCGGAAAATCTGGACTTGGGCGCCTACCTGCGCCACCGCCGCCACCCCAAGGAGGAGATCCGCCGGGACCTGGAGCGGGTCTTCGACCTGTTCCCCCGCCTCCGGGATCGCCTGGGGCAACGGGCCGGGACCATGAGTGGCGGCGAGCAGCAGATGCTGGCCATCGGCCGGGCCCTGATGGCCCGCCCCCGGCTGCTGCTGATGGACGAGCCCTCTCTGGGTCTGGCTCCCAAGGTGGTGGAGGATATCCTGGCCACCCTTTTGCGGCTGCGCCGGGAAGGAGGCCTGACTATCCTCCTGGTGGAGCAAAACGCCCGGGCCGCCCTGAAGGTGGCGGATCGGGGTTACGTCTTGGAAACCGGACGCATCATCCTGGGCGGTCCCGCCGCCGACCTACTCCAGGACCGCCAGGTGACCCGGGCCTACCTGGGCCGGGATTACAAAGAGTTTACCGAGGGCAGGTAAGGTCTTGTGCTGACCTTTGCTCCTTTGCGTGAGAAATCAGGGAGGTAAGAGAGGTGCGCCAGCCGGAATTCGAGGCCATGGACCGGGAAGAGCTGGAACTGCTGCAGTTGGAGCGGCTCCAGTCCACTTTGACCCGGGCTTACCGACAGGTGAAATTCTACCGCCACCAGTTCGACCGCCTGGGACTGCGCCCCGAGGCCGTTCGCAGCCCCGCCGACTTGAGCCGCCTGCCGGTCACCACCCGGGACGACCTTTCGGAGAATTATCCTTACGGCATGTTCGCCGTGCCCTTGCGGGACATCGTCCGCATCCAGTCCTCCCCCGGCACTACGCAGCGGCCCCTGGTGGTGGGCTACGCCTCCCAGGACGTGAAACTCTGGCTGGGGCTCCTGGCTCGCCTATACGCCGCCTGCGGGGTGACGCCAGAGGATATCTTGCAAATAGTCCTGCCACCGGGTCTGGCCAACTGGCGCCGGGACCTGCAGGCCGGGGCGGAGCACCTGGGGGCCTCGGTGATCCCCGATGCCAGCCTCAGCTTCGCCAAGCAGCTCATGGTGATGCGGGATTACAAGACCTCGATCCTGGTCACCACCGCCTCCCTGGCCCGGCACCTGCTGACGGTGATGGAGCGCATGGACCTCACCGCCGCGGAATTGAGCCTGCGGGCCGCCCTGCTGGTGGCCGCGCCCCTGGCCCGGGAGGTGCGCCGGGAAATAGAGGCCGGCTTTCAGATCCGGGTGGCCACTGCTTACGGCATTACCGAAGTGATGGGACCGGGACTGGCCTTTAGTTGCGGCCAGGGGGAGGGTCTCCACTTCTCCGAGGACCACTTCTACCCGGAGATCATCGACCCGGAGAGCCGCGTCCCGGTTCCCGCCGGCGCTCCCGGCGAGCTGGTGATCACCACCCTGAGCACCGTGGCCTTTCCCCTGGTGCGCTTTCGCAGCGGCGACTTGACTTCGCTGCTCGCCGGCCCCTGCCCCTGTGGCCGCAGCCTGGTGCGCCTGGGGGAGATCACCGGGCGCACCGACCCCATCTTTTCGGTGGGCGGCATCAAGGTGCACCCTGACCAGATCGAAGCGCTCCTCCAAGAAGTCATGGAGGGCTTTCTGCCCCAGTACCGCCGCCGTGTGGTGACGGAGGAGGGGCTGGAGGTCCTGGAAATCGACCTGAGCGTGGCGGAGATCTTTTTTTCCGATGAGATCAAGGCCCTGGAGGGTCTGTGCCGCCGGGCACGGCGCCACCTCCAGGAAAACCTGGGCATCGATGCTCGAATTACCTTGAAAGAGATGGCAGATGTGGGGTAAGTATGGAAAGGTCTCGTCTTGGCGGCGGCGCCGGTATCCTAAATAACTCAGGAAATCATCGAGGAGGAGATAGAAATGGCAAAGGTTCGCGGGATTCTGGTTGTCGGCCTGGCAATTCTACTGCTGATCGCCCTTGCGGCCTGTGAGCGAGCCCAAAAACCCCTCAGACTGGGCGCGGTGATGCGCCTGTCCATTGGCGCCGAGCAAGGCATCCCCTGCCGCCGGGGGGTGGAGATGGCGGTGGCGGAGGTGAACCTGGCCGGCGGCATCAACGGCCGGAAGGTGGAACTAATAATGGAAGACGAGAAAGATTCCCCCGCGGCCGCGGTCAACGCGGTGCAGAAGCTCATCAATGTGGACCAGGTGGTGGCCCTCGTCGGGCCCATGACCTCCGGCGCCATGATGGCCGCGGCCAAGACCGCGGAGGAGGCCAAGGTGGCGGACATCTCTCCCACCGCCACCACCCCGCAGCTCAGCGGCCTGGGAGCCTACCTCTACCGGGGCTGCTCCCGCATCGATACCCAGGCCAAGGTCTTGACCAAATACGTGGCCGATGCCTGGAAGCCCAAAACCGTGGCCGTCTTCTACTCCAACGAACCTTACGGCAAGGGCTCGGATAAGTTCTTCAGTGAGGAATTCGAAAAATTGGGGATCAAGGTGGTGGGCCGGGAGTCCTTCAATCGCGGGGCCCGTGATTTCAAGGCGGAGCTCACCAAGATCAAGGCCGCCAACCCCGATATCCTGTTCATTCCCGGCTACACCCCCGAGACCGCGCCAGCCGCGGCCCAGGCCCGGCAGCTGGGGATGAACCAGAAAATCCTGGGGGTTTACGGTGACAATGATCTCACCTATGTCCAGCTGGCCGGAGAGGCCGCGGCAGGGCACGTCATCGGCGGCGAGTATGACGAGGGCTACGACACCCCGAAAAATCAAAGTTTCAAGAAGAATTACCAGGAACTGACCGAGAAGAACCACGATCCCTACAATACCATGTTCGCCGCCCTCGGCTACGACGCCACTTCCATGATCCTGGAGGGCATGAAGAAAAACGGCCCCACCTCCGCGGGCATCAAGGAATTCCTGGACAACGTGAAGGACTTCGACGGAGTCACCGGGAGACTCTCCTTCGACAAGACCCACGACCTCGTCCGGGCCGGCACCGAAGGGGTCTATGTCCTGGAGGTCCAGAACGGCAAGTATGTCAGGGTGAAGTAGGGTCTGCGGTTTTCCGTGATTAAGGGTAGATATTGTGTAAACTTACTGGTCCTTATTTTTTGCCGTAGGGCGGGAAAGCCAAGTGCATCCCGCCTTCAGTAGTCGTAGGGCGGGAAAGTGAAACGCATCCCGCCTTGAGCAATTGGGTAAGGCCTAACGTATGCCGCAATATATTCGCGCCTTTGTTCCTGGCGGCACGTTCTTCTTCACAGTCACGCTACTGGAACGCCGCCGGAAACTCTTGACCGAAAACATTGACAAACTTCGGGAGGTGTTCAAGACTGGCCGCCAACGCAAGCCATTTACCATCGAGGCCATCGTGATTTTGCCCGATCACCTGCATTGCATCTGGACTTTGCCTTCCGGGGATGCGGATTTCTCCACACGCTGGCATGATATCAAAGCACGATTTGCAGCACAAATTTCCAGAGGGGAAAGACTTTCACCACGGCGTTTGCAGAAGGGAGAACGGGGCATTTGGCAGCGACGCTTTTGGGAACATGT
>Ga0116127_1000556_pt1 | contig 33206 bp, 29 predicted proteins | sample June2015DPH_16_1_FD_89731 | JGI IMG/M metagenome (GOLD analysis project Ga0116127, IMG submission 89731) | Peatland microbial communities from SPRUCE experiment site at the Marcell Experimental Forest, Minnesota, USA - June2015DPH_16_100 | ecosystem: Environmental > Terrestrial > Soil > Wetlands... | reverse complement strand
AGACTGGAAACCCTTCACCGGTTATCCGGATGGTCTCGCCCTCTCGGTGGTCGATGCCATCTGGTCCATCAACGCGCGCTACGTGATAGCGAGAGGGGTCGTCGAACGATACCGGGGACGGCGACGTTGGCAGGGGAATCCCGAAGAAGACGGCCTGCCCGAACTGCTCGCCTTCTACGAAGCAGTGGGCGGGGTCGATGGCTTCATCGACGAGGTCGGTACTCGTAACCGTGTCTCGACCCAGCCCGATGCCGTTCGTAAGGGGGATGCGGTTCACCGCGCCGCTCTGGCTCTTCATGATCTGGGCATTGACACTGCGGCGCAGTTTCGCGACGCCGACGGCTCGGCGTTGGGAGATCAGGCGAAGCAAGCATGGCTCTCCGTTCCCGGTCAGCGCTCAGGCATCTCGTGGGGGTACCTGCGGATGCTGGTTGGGCTACGAGACGTCAAGCCGGATCGAATGGTGCTGCGGTTCGTCGCGAGCGCGCTCGGCGTCGAAGAACGCACCGTCGAAGCGGACCGGGCCGTGGCCCTCGTCGAAGCGGCGGCCCAGCACTTTGACGTCGACCCACGGGCTCTCGATCATGAGATCTGGGAGTATCAAAGTGGGAAGCGCGGCGCACACGACCCGGTCAGTCAACGGGATGTGATCGCCGCTCTGGCGCACTCGTTCATCGGAGCCGCGTTCCCAGCCCTTGCGCAGGATCACATCGTGCCCCCGCCAAGGCACCACCCCTTCATCGACGTGGGTCGCGACTACTCAGGCGCAGACGTCAGCGGTACGGAGTTCTCCGCGTTGGAAGAGGCGCTCGACATCGCTTATCCGCAGCGTTTCTCTGATCCGATGACGAAGCCGCATCCCGAATTCTCGAACATGTACGTCTTCAGTTTCCTCGAGGGTTGCGTCGTCCGATGTTCGGATGCCGGAGACGATGTGTTTGAAGCGGACACTCCGCCCGTCCAGGCATCAGTGGATGAGCTCTTGAGCGTGCTCGATGCGAGCGAGTACACGATGAACTGCTGTCGTGCCGCTTCGCAGATCGCTCCCGCCACCGGATCTCCGGTGACGCTCGGAGACGTCACGATCTATCCGGACTCGGGAGAGTCGGACGATCTCCTCCGCCGATCGATCCACCTGATACCGGCAGGGCCATCGGCCCTCAACCGCCAGATCCCAAGGTTCTACGACCCGCCAAGCTCTCTCCTCGTCACGAGCAGCACCACCGACGATGGAGACATCTACGGCGTGGCCCGGACGTTGGCGGGGCGCATCGACCGGTTCCTACTACTCGCCCGACTCCTGTTCGCTGGAACGTACCAATCGTGTTGGCAGCTGATCGGAGCCTCGACGCTCGTCTCGCGGGTCTCTCCGATGTACCGCCGGTTCGAGAAGGCCATCATCCCCGACATCCGCATGCAGAGAGTCGTGGAGCTGCAGGACTCCGACGCCGCAGCGTTCGCCGGCCTCGGTGAGCTCCTCGATGCCGCCGTGGTCAAGCGGGAAGGAATGGTGGCGACCTCCTTCGACGTGGCGCTGCTCAACTACAACCGGTCGCACGAGACCGGCGACGACTTCGAAAGAGTCATCGACCTGGCGACGGCCCTCGAAGCGATCCTCACCGGATCGGAATCCGACACCGAAGCGGTGGGTCATCGTCTCCGGACGCGTGCGGCGGCGTTGCTGTGGACCGACGACGATCCGGGCCTGGCTATCTACCGCGATGTGAGCTCTCTGTATGGGGTGCGATCGAGGCTCGTGCATGGTGAACGCATCAAGGAGTCAGATCTGCGCAAGTGGATCTACTCGGTATCCACCGTCGCTGACGATGCCCCTTTTGGCGTGGCGATGGCCTTCGCCGTCGATCGACTTCGAGACCTGGTGCGGCGTTCGTTTCTCGCTCGGCTCTGCTTGGCATCGGGAGGTGAACCGCTGTGGCCGTTCGAAGGCTCCACGGCGGTCGACGCGGCGCTGGCCGACGATGAGAAGCGGCGACACTGGCGCGACGCATGGCGCTCCACTCTTGCCTCGATCACTGGATCAGAACGATCGGCTGATGCCGCCTCTCCTGGTGCCGACCCCCTTCGTGCCCACGCTGAACGTCGGCGGCCATGAGCTGACTTCTCGTGGTTTCGACGCCTTCAGGTGGGCGAACGTGGGCGTCTGTGTGCGGGCCTAGAGCGCGAACGCGCTACGTGGACGTTTGGTGAGACCATGAGCACGGTGCGCGAGTTCGGCGCGATCGGCGCAATGGTCCTGGCGTTGCTCCTCGGCGCTTGCGCGACTGCCGTCTCATCCATCCACCAAGACGTCGCCTCGCGCAAATATGTCGCCCCGAGCCTTTGCGAAGGTCAGCCGGCGCGACAGCCGAAGACGGTCGCCAACAACGAGCCATCCGAGGTGCCGTCCGGGGCGACCGCGGTCCGGCTCTGCGGCCCGTCGAAGACGATCTCGAAACGACCGAGGGACGGAGTCCTCCTCGGCGCCTACGCCGCAAACGCCCTCACTGTCCTGATCAACGAGGCACCGCCAGGGGACGCCCTGACGAAGCGATGTGCGGCGATCCCCCCCGACGTGGTGCTGCTGTTCGGCTACACCTCCTCTCGCGAAGAGGTCGCCGTCGACGTCGTCGAGTTTGGCTGTCCTCGACCGCTTGCCTACCTGGGCAGAAACGCCAGAGTGCTCGACGCCACGCTCACTTCCACCCTTGTCGCAACGGCTGGGCTCGCCGGGGCCCGCCTCCCCGGTGCCCTAGCCCCGGACGTCGAGGGACTCCCGCTCGTAAAGGCGGGCCGAGTTGCCGCTGATAAAGGCTTTGCTGCAGGTGACGCCGGCGACGAGGTCGATCCTTCTGTGAAGTTCGGGAGCGTCCTGTTGCAGTACCCACCGGCGGGCTTTCCCGGGATCGGCAGCCAGTTGGACCTCGTCATCGCTGTCGGCCCGGAGCCAACCTGCTCATCGGCCGACGTGGCGTTCCAGTACGTAGGTGGTGGCGCCGTTAACAGCTTCCAGGACGTGGGCTCCATCGTTGCCCGGGACGTTTCGCGTCGCGCCTGCCTCTTCCCGAGCACCGTTAAGGCGACTGGCCTGAACGCCGCCGGCAAGCCCGTCACCCGGACGATCACGGCGGCGGTGGGTCTCATGACCGATCTCGGAGTTCAACAGTCCCTTCTCGTGCTCAGCCCTCGAGCCAATCCGATCGTGGCCGGTCAAGTCCCTCTCGGCGAAATGCTGGGACTGCTGAACCTGACTGGCGGTACCTGTGCCAACCACCGACTCGTTCCTGCGTCATTCCTGCTCCGCTTCGCAGCAGGAAGGGCAGTCGTGGCCAACGCCAGCTCGTCACCGAGTGACGAACTCAGCCTGAACATGTGCCATGGCGATGACTTCGGGTCGCTTTCCCTCTAGAGCGCGCAGCGACGCAGACCACAGTCAACGGACCAATTCACCGTGAGGCTTCATAACTGCATGGAGGCGACAACAATTGTCTCAAGCGCTATGAGAGTGTGACGGCACGCATCGCTATCGCGTTATCGCGGCAGTCGTCCTGGCGACGATCGACATCGCGGTCGCAACGAACACCGCCACATCTGCCTCGACAAGGGGGCAGACGTGCGCAGCTCACTCGGACGGGACCCTCTGCGTGACGAAAGTGGTGCACGCCGAGTTCTCGCCGGCGACGGTGCAGGACCAAGCCACGAGCTACGCCGCGGTGGCCGCAGCGGGCACGGACGCCGGGTTCGTCACCGGTTCAACATGCTCGCCAAAGTGCACGGGGATCTTTGCGAGGACGACTGACGGCGGAGCCCAGTGGCGCGTCGGTTCGACGGGGGCGGTTCTCGGCACGACGCTCGCGTTTTCTTCTGCGTCCGACGGCTTCCTCCTCGGCAACCTGGCATCGAGCCCCGCGTGCGGGACCGGCGGCCTGTTGCGCCCGTGCCACGTGCTTCTCTCGACTACCGACGCGGGGCGACACTGGTCGGCTGTCGGCCGAGATCTGCCACCGATCTGGTCGATGACCTTTGTCTCGCCACTCGTCGGCTTCGTGGCTGTCGATGCGTGCAAGGCGTCGTCGAGCAGTGAGCCTGTGCCGCCAGCACCGTGTCGCGGTCGCATCGAGCGCACGGTCGACGCCGGAATGCACTGGACGACGGTCCTGCAGACGGCCTCACCGGTCATCGCGCTCACATCGTTGGGGCGGACCACATGGGCAGTCGAGGCACGAACCTCGGCGGACAGCGCTCGGGCGAGCTCGAGCTGGGTGCGAGTCCTGCAGAGCAGCAACGACGGGAAGAGTTGGGTGCGGCTCGGTTTGGTGCGACCTCGTTCGGAGCTTCCGATCCCGTCCGACATCGCGACCCAGATTGTCTTCGCGTCCGCCAACTTCGGCGCCATCACGCTGTTCTCCTCGTCAACCTGCGCGATGCACGGTTGTGGCCTAGACGAGGTGCTGACAACCGCGGACGGGGGCGAGGCCTGGTCATCGGCCACTCTTCCTGGGACTTTCTTCGGGTGTGGCACTCCCATCGGCGCTGTGGCAGCTGGCCCGCACGGCAAGATCCTCGTGAACCTCGGCACCGAGGGCCAGTGCCCGGTCGAGCGCGACCATGTCGACGAAACAGGCGACGGCGGCCGCACCTGGCACCTGCTCCGGACCGCCGGCTTCGCTGCAACGCCCACCTCTATGGTTATCCCGTCCGCCAAAGGCTGGGCGGTGAGCTCCACATCGGTGTTACGCACCGTAGACGCCGGCCTCGACTGGACGCAGGTCTTGCCGGCATCGAGCCCAGTGAACGGAATCGACTTCGTCTCCTCCAGAATGGGTTTCGGCTGGGGCACGATCGCCGATCCGGGCGCACTGCTTGCGACGAGCAACGGGGGCCGCACCTGGCGGCAGGTGAGCGCGATCGGGAGCGAATTCCTCGGCGTCGATTTCACCGACGCGGTCCACGGTTGGGCACTGGTCATCACCGGCGAAACGGGAGGGGGCACAGCCGAGGTCTTGACGACGGCCGACGGTGGCCTCCGCTGGGAGGCGACGGTCCCGCTCCCGGACAACACAGCAATGACCTTGGCAAAGCTACCGCTGGGCCCCGGCGCTCTCCAAGCGATCTCGATCGCCCGGGCACGCATTGTCGTCCCCTCACAGGCCAGCGCCGTTTCGCTGCCTTGCGCGGCGAGTCGCCCCAACCTCCTGCTCGATACCTCAAACGGAGGAAGGGCTTGGACGGTTACGAAGCTTTCCGTCGGAGCGGGCCCGGTCATCGCCACGAGCTTTGCCGGACGAGGGGGCTGGCTCGTTTCGGGAGCCGCATTCCCGGGTTGCCCGGCGACACTTGACGCGACGCTCGACGCTGGTAGTCACTGGTCCGTCCTCGCTTCGGTCCCCACCGTAGGAGAAGAGGCCCCGAGCACGCCCGGCTACGACATCGAGGCGCTCAGCCCCGACGCCGCCTGGTTGTGGCTGACAAGGTTCGGGGACGCCCTCGGAGAGCCGGAAGCGCTCGTGCTGGCGACCGGTCTCCTTAAGACGCTCGACCGTGGGCACACCTGGACCAGGTACTTGCTGCCGCGATCGATGACCGAAACACGGCTCGCCGGAGCACAGTGGCCCGTGGGGCTTGGACCCGTTGCTATCCAGTTCCTTCCCGGTCAACCCGCCGTCGGTTGGATGCTGGTCGGAACCGACTTCGCCCCCGGCGTGCCAACGGCGGTCCAACCCGCGCTCTGGCGCACGACCGACGGAGGACGACGTTGGGCCGCCGTGAGCTGACCGTCCCCACCGAGGAGGGGCCACAATGACCGCAGTCCCGGGGGCGTCCGTAGGCCGGAACCCCCCTTCCGTCCTTCGTGCGTTCGCCCCTGTGCGGGACGCCCCCGGCAGAGGTGACGCGGCTGGCTGCGGTTGAGTTGTACTAGGTTTAATAGTATTATTTCTTCACGGACATCGATCTCGGCAGCGCCATTCCTCTGCACGAGCAGGTCGCCGCGGCCGTCCGGCGTGCCATCGCCGACGGTGAGGCGAACCCCGGAGACCGCCTCCCACCAGCCTTCGACCTCGCGGCTGTACTGGGGGTGAACAGGAACACCGTCCTGCGTGCCCTTCACACCCTTCGGGAGGAGGGACTGCTGGAGTTTCGCCGGGGACGAGGAGTCACCGTCAGCGGGGCCGCACCCGAACACGGCGCTCTCGTCGTGAAAGCCCAAGAGCTCGTGTCGATGGCACGGCGTCTCGGCTATCGACCGGACGAGATCGCAAAGCTGATCGAGCAGGTCTCATAGGAGGTCTGGCGGAGATGTCTGTTGTTCAGGACGAACCCGATTCCCTGGTACTGGAGGCCGCGGCTCTCATCAAAGAAGCCAGGCGACGTCAGGTCCGCCGGCGGTGGGCGATTGCTGCCGTAGTGGTCCTCGTGGCAGCGATTGTGGCATCTGTGGGGGCAACAGGCTGGCCGGCCAGGACCGGGCCGAAGCGGGTCGTTCCCACCTCGCCTGAGCCGGGACGAGGTTCTCCTACAGGTCAATTCTCGGCATCAGCCAGCTCGATCAACTTCATCGGCCATTGGTCAGTCACGTCGCTCACCTTTCCGAGCAGCAAGGAAGGGTTTGCATTCGTCACGGGCGCGAGCGCTAACGGCACTTCGGCGTTGTTGGAACGGACCACAAACGGCGGCCAGACCTGGCTTGCCCTGCGTGAGCCACCAGGTCCCTCGGACGTGGCCGTGAACCCTTCCAACCTTTCCTTCAATTCCCGGAGCGACGGCTGGTGGTGGGGCGGGAGCGTGCTACGGCGAACCAGCGACAGTGGTGCGAACTGGCAGGAGGTTTCGACGATCGGAAGCGTGCTGTCACTCGCCACCTCCGGCAGGCGAACGTGGATGGTCGAGTCAGTGGGTTTCGGTCCGCCCAGTCACTGCCGGTCCGAGGTTCTCTTGTCGTCCGGCGACAGCGCTTTGCCGGTACCGGTGAAGAACCAGCCGCGCCTTGGCACGAGTTGCAACTGGCAGCTTCTCCCTCTTTCCGCTTCGACCGTGTATCTCAGCGAGGCGCAAGATCCCGTGTCCCAGGTTGCAGCCCCCAGTTACTACTGGACCACGAGCGACGCAGGCCGATCGTGGGTGAAGCGGACGACTCCGTGTACGAGTACCAGACGATGGGGTTCCTTCTACCTGACCGGGATAAAACAAGCGCTCTGGCTGCTGTGCCCAACAGGCGCCTTTGACACGATGCCCGGCCTGCTCCCAGCGCGCTCGTACGTGTCCTTCGACAGTGGCAACAGTTGGCAGTTCAAGTGGAGGGGTTGGTTCCAGGTCGGGCAGGTCGTCGTCACGAGTAAGCAGCAGGCCTGGCTGTGGCGCGATTGGAACGGAGCGTTGCCCGGATCCGTCGAGCGCACGACTGATGCCGGGTTGAAGTGGTCCGGTGTCTTCCCCTACTGGAGTAAGGACTCTATTCAGGCACCGTTCTTCGGTCACGTCGATTTCGTCCTGCCTCAATCTCTAGTTGCTAACGGCAGTTGGGCAGCCCTGGCAGTGGACACCGTGCGCGCATCGGCTCCTGACAATCTCAACCATCTCATCGTGGGCATCACCGACAGCAGTGGGAAAACCTGGCATTGGTCGTATCTGCGAAACCTGCCATTGTCAAAGCCCAGCGCCGAGGACCGATCGGTCAAGAAGTAATGCGCAGGACCCTGTCTCCCCCGCCTTCCGCACGCACCGGCGGCAAGCTCGATGGGTGTGGTCGGGTGCCGTCGCCGCGGCCTGCTACGGCATCACCCAACAACGCGGGGGATTTCTCGCCGGAGGTGGAGAGCTCAGCGCTGGCGAGCAGGTCGCTCCGGCTCGCTCGGCATGCCGGTCATGGACTTGGATTGGCGTTGGAGCTTTGGGTTGAGATTGGTGAGCTTGGATAGTTCGCGATAGGGGCCGGCGGGACGGCAACTCGTCATCGGCCCGCGTGAGACGAAGCCGGCACGGCTTGCTGATCGCCCGATCCGAGATGAAAATCGCGTCGCTTGCACCTGCTGGCTTCACTACGAACCCGTTACTACACCTTCGATCCGTCGCTCGGGGCGCAGGTACCCGAGCTACGAGTTGCCCGCCGCCGCGTAGGCACCAAGGGCACGTCTTGACCGCGGGAGCGAGCGCCGGACCGGCCGGTGCGCTAACGGTGATGGGCGTTCGCTTTGGCCACTCATCGCCCGACTAGCATGGCAATGGCGCGGAAATACCCTGTACTAGAAGCCCTGTACTCGCTAAGGTGCCGTCATGGGCTACGTGCGCAAGCGAGAGACGAACGACGGGCCGCGCTATGACGTGCGCTATCTCGTCAACGGCAAGCGCCGCACCGACACGTTCCGCACGGAGAAGGACGCCAAGTCTCGGCTGAAGAAGGTTCACGCCGACGAGCTGGCCGGGTTGGTAATCGACCCGAAGGGCGGCGAGCGGGTGTTCGGCGAGTACGCCGCGGATTGGCTCGAGACTCGTCTCGTCAAGGGTCGACCGCTCACACCGATGACCCGGCAGGGTTACGAGGCGCTGCTCAGGCGCAACATAGGCCTGCATTTCGGAAGGACCAAGTTGCGCCAGATCACACCCGAACGTGTTCGGGAGTGGCACAGCAAGGTCACGGCCGAAAGGGGGAGCGATCAGGCCGCGAAGTCGTACCGCCTGCTTCGCGCCATCCTCATGACGGCCGTCAGCGACGAGCTGATCGCGCGCAACCCGTGTGGGATCAAGGGCGCCGGCGTCGAGCACGCGACCGAACGGCCGATGCTCGACACCTCCACGGTGTTCGACCTCGCGGACGCCATCGCTCCACGGCTTCGCGTTCTTGTCCTTGTTGCAGGATTCGGCACGCTCCGACCGGGTGAGCTGTTGGGCTTGCAGCGTGGTGACATCGACTTGTTGCACTCAACCGTGCACGTCCAACGCGAGGCGCACGAGATCACCGGGCAGGGGCGCATTTTGACGCCACCCAAGTCTGAGGCAGGAGATCGCACCGTGGTGCTGCCTGCCGAGATCCGAGACGAACTGCGTAACCACCTGGACGCCTACGTCGCCCCCGAACCTGAGGCCTACGTGTTCACCCGACCCTCGGGACGGCCGCTGCGTCGTTCGGACCTGTCGAACGCCTGGCACGCCGCTTGCGCCGTCGTAGGGATAGAGGGCGTGCACCCGCACGACCTAAGGCACTTCGCGGGTAGAACCACGGCCCGCATGCCGGGGATCACGACCAAAGAGGTGATGTCACGGATGGGCCACGCGAGCCCGCGGGCGGCGCTCATCTACCAACACGCCACCGCGGAGCGCGACCGAGCCGTCGCGGACTTCTTAGGGGCTGTCATCGCCGAGGCCAAACGGGCGCCCAAGTCCGGGATAGTGCGCCTGCGTCCCTGAAGGTCCCGCGCCATCCTCGCGCCAACGAACCAGAGTATGAAGCGGCCAGGACTTAAGTGTAGGCCTTTTACCAGGGAGTTTACTGGAGGCGGCGCCCAGAATCGAACTGGGGTACAGGGCTTTGCAGGCCCTTGCCTAAACCACTCGGCCACGCCGCCCGGTCAAGCATCTTCACCTCTAGGACCGACGGCCTGAACCGACCGCCGTCCGGAAGGGCGGCCCAACACTACCGCGGTGTGTCCGCGCCCCGTCTGTGGGTGTCGAGGGCTCTCCGAGCAAGTCGCGTCCACGGGTGGCTGAGCGCCCACCCGTGGACGCGCCATGGGCTGTTCTAGTCCTCTGCCGAATCGGGTTCGCTGTCTGCGCTGGAGCTGTCACACCCCGGTGGCGTGGAATCCTCCGTCCACGTGGATGATTTCTCCGGTTGTGCGTGGGAACCAGTTCGACAAGAGCGCGACACAGGCCCGTGCGACCGCTTCGGAATCGCGGACGTCCCAACCGAGGGGGGCACGCGCGTTCCACACGCTCTCGAATCGCTCGAAACTGGGAATCGACCTTGCTGCCACGGTGCTGATCGGGCCCGCCGCGACGAGGTTGACTCGGATTCCACTTGGTCCCAGGTCGCGGGCGAGGTAGCGGGCGAGGGATTCGAGCGCCGCCTTGGCGACGCCCATCCAGTCGTAGCCGGGCCAGGCAACGGAGGCGTCGAAGTCGAAGCCGACGATGGATCCTCCGCCCGCCGCTTTGCTGAGGAGGGGCGCAAACGCCGCGGCGAGGACCTTGAGCGAGTAGGCCGAGACCTCCACCGCCGTCGCCACGTCCTCCCAACCTGACGCGAGGACGCCGTTGCCCAGGCAGCTGTCAGGTGCGTAGCCGATCGCATGGACGACGCCATCCAGTCCGCCCCATCGATTCGCGAGCTCTGAAGCCACCTCGTGCGCCTGTTCCTCCACTGTGACGTCGAGCTCGTAGACCTCTACCGGTGCTGGAAGCTTGCGGGCCGCTCGGCTTGTGAGTGAGAGGCCTCGACCGAAGCCGGTGAGTGCCACCTCGGCTCCCTGCTCCTGAGCGAGTCGGGCCGCGCCGAACGCGAGAGAGTCATCCGTCAGCACTCCGGTGACCAGAATGCGCTTGCCTTCGAGTATCCCCACGGGCCCACCGTAGCCGTGGTTTGGCGTTCGGCCTTGCGAAGCTACGCGAGCGAGCTCGAGGTGAGGCTGCGGTAGAGCGCCGACGTCTCGGGATGGATGCCGAGCAGCGGGTCGCCTTCGAGCTCGAGCGCCAGCGCAAGACTGCGAAGTGCGGCGTCCACGCCACCGCGACTCCCCATCCTGTCTGCCGCCCGCATCAAGAGACGGTAGAGCCTCTCGTCCCAGGGCGAGACGAGCAATCCTTGAAGTGCTGCCCAGTGGGCAAGCCGTTGCGAAATGAGCGTGCAGTAGTTACGCAGCCCATTAAGCAGCCTCACGTTGCGATGAGGCGGTGGCGGTCCTATCCGGCGAGCCGGTGCCGTCTTCACGCTTCACCGGAGACTGCGACCGCAGTCGCGGTTGGTCTCCTCGACGTGCGTTTACCGTCTCCAGGCCACTCCCGGCGACGTCCAGCTCTCGTCGCGCGTAGGCGGCAAGGTTGATTGCGGCATTGAGGTCTCTGTCGATGACAAGACCGCAGTGCTCGCACGTATAGGTGCGCTCGTCCAGGGAGAGCTTGGCTCTCACTTCCCCACACGACGAGCAGGTCTTCGATGACGGGTAGAACCGGTTGGCCACGATCAGGCGGCCGGAGTGCCAGGCCATCTTGTAGGTGAGCTGACGCCGGAACTCAGCCGGTGCGACATCGAGGATGGCTCGGTTGAGGCCCGACTTCTGAGCGACGTTCGTGCCCGGCGACTCCATCGTTCCCGACGCCGACTTCGTCATGTTCTTCACGGCCAAGTCTTCGATGACGACCGTGCCGTAGGTCTCGGCAAGTTCAGTGGTGAGCTTGTGGAGGACATCTCGCCGAGCGTCGGCAACCCGCTTGTGACAGCGGGCGAGCTTCGCCTTGGAGTGGGCGCGACGGCGAGAACCGGGCTGCTGGCGTGCGATCTTTCGCTGCAAGCTCGCCATCTGCCGCCGGTAGCGAGAGAGCACCGTCGGGTTCTCGACAATCTCGCCATTAGAGAGCGTGGCCAACTGCTTGACTCCGAGATCGACGGCGACGATCTCGGACGGGCACTTGGCCTTTCGATCGGAGCGCTCGACCTCGCAAGCAAATGAGACGAACCATCGACCGGCCAGGGTGGAGATCGTCGCCGACAGAATCCGGGCGCTCCCACTGTCGAGCATCACTCGGAGCTTGGTCGCCGGTTCTTTCGTGCGGAGAACGCCGATCCTCGGCAGTTGGACGTGCCGGTCGTCGACGACCTTGATCGCCCCGGTTGTGAACCGGCAGGAGCGTCGTGCCGACTTGTTCTTGAACGAAGGAAACCCGCTCTGTCCCGCTCGTTCTAAAGAGCGGGCCTTCGAGAAGTTGTCGAGCGCACGAGCCAGTCCATCGAGACCGGACGAGTACGCCTCTTTCGAGTTCTCCGACCACCACGGAGCGATAGTGCTCTTGGCGAAGTTCCACTCCCGCCGGAGCGAGTAGAGGTTCCACGGCACTTCGACACTGCGGGCGAAGACCTCGGCTTGATCGGCGCAAAGGCCGTAGTCGAGCGCCCAGGCGCGGAGCTTTGCCCGCTCGCCAAGCCGCTCTTTCACAAGAGCGAGACCGAAGTTGTAAGCGAAGCGGCTGGCACCGGTGTGTGAGGACAGCTTCGAACGAGACTTGTTGTTTGGGTCAAGCTCGAAGCGGAACCCCTGGCGTACGACGGTCACGTCGCCAGGGCTTGTTTAGCTGCTGTGATCGAGCGCAGCGCACGGTTCCGTGCGCCACCTCGCCCGTAGAGACGGGCACAGAACCAGGTGAGAACTTCGGTCATGTCCCTCAAGAGGTCGTCGTCTACCTCACCGTCTTCGACAACCTGAATCGAGCGACATTGCGCTCCAAGTGCCGCTTGGAGATGCTCAACCCCGAATCGGGCAAGCCTGTCCCGATGCTCGACAATGATGGTCTGGGCTTTCGGGTCTGCAAGCAGTCGGGCGAGCTTGCGCCGCTCGGCGTTCACTCCTGATCCGACCTCGGTCACGACTTCGGCGACCTGTAGACCGTGGGCGGTCGCCCACGAGGTAATGCGGGCGACCTGTCGATCGAGGTCTCCTCGCTGATCGTGGGAGGAGACTCGCGCATAGCAAACAGTCCGGTTGCTCACCTTCTCGGGAGACGGAGTGTCCACAAGGATCAGACGACCGACCCGCTGGGCGGGAACCGGGAGCGTTCCTTCACGGAACCAGCGATAGGCAGTGAACTTGCTCACACCTACCTGGTCAGCCCAGTCCGAAAGGTTCACGGCTCCAGTATAGAACACACGTACGCCATCTAAAGACTACTCAGAGCGGAGCAGTTAACCGCCCCCTCGGGAGGCATGGCGAGGAACGCGACAAGCTCAGTGAGCCGCCTCCGGTACCGGAACGACTCCGCGGCGCCGTTGACCTGGACATTTCCTGGCGCAGTCTTCGTCACCGTGGGTCTCGATCAGGACCACTGGCTGGCGGCGGACTCGTGAGTCTTTGTATAGTCACGCTCCTTAGCCGAGCATGGCGAAATGAGCCGCCACGATCCAGGAGGACCGCAAGATGAGCACAACAACGGCCCGGAAGAGAATCGCCCGGATAGCGGCCGCTGCCGCAACGATGGGAGCTCTCTGGTTCGCAGGGGCCGCTCCCTTCTTCCAAGGGCCTCACCTGCACTGGTAAGTGCAGGTGCTTGCCAGCGAGTTCCTAATGTCCCTCGCCGGCCGCAGATGCAAGCTCCTAGTGAGCACCGGCTCGTCGATGCATCCCCGACATGCTGATCCTGCCCTTCGCTGTCGTTGTGGGGTTACTTGCCGGGTGGATGACGGGCGGTAGCTGCCGCGTTCTCTCAGAGCTGCGATTCCACCATTCCTCGTTGGTTTTTGCGGCGATCGCGGCACAAGCAGCGCTGGAGGTTCCGGGAATCCGTGGCTGGCCCTCAGGTGTGAGGTTTGCCATCGTCCTGGTCACCTACCTCGTCGTAGGTTGGTGGGTTTTCGAGAATGCTCGGGCCTCGTCAGGCGGAGCGCGGTTCGGACTAGGCATTGTTGAGGTTGGCTGGGCTCTGAACCTTCTTGCAATCATCCCGAACAAGGGAATGCCAGTCTCCGAATCCGCACTTGACCGCGCCGGCATCGCGCCCTCCAAGTCAATTGGCCTTGGTCATTTGTCAAAGCACGTGCTGTTGAACCACGGCACTGTTCTACGCGCGCTGGGCGATGTCATTCCTCTGTCCTGGTTTCGCAGCGTCATCAGTATTGGTGACGTCGTGATGACCGTTGGAATCGGACTCTTAGTCGCAACAGCAATGAGAGCACCCGCCCCCGAAAACAGTCCGGTTATGGGGCCCGAATCTCTTACGGCAACTCGTCCTGGCGACAGTGGGTGACCTGGGACCAGCGACAGCCACAGGCGGCGGAGTCTTCATAGGGAGACGACCCGTTGCTTGGTCTCGAGCTACACGCGAGCACGCTCGATTCCGCTCCTGCAGGCGAGACAGCCACGAGGCGCGAAGGAAGGGCGCTGGCCCGTGCGTCCTCTGGGGAAGGTGCGACCGGGCACCGAGCGGTCCGGGGGAGCCTTTGCGAGTGGCATGGCGTGATCGTCGGACAAGCCCGTACCGGCTCACCTACCGGTGGTGCTGCCGACGGCACGGGTGCGATCTCGCACGACTCGCAGCGCGGTCCTGGCCGGGCTGTGAGATCCGCCGTACGCGAATCGGCAGGCCCGACGCTTTGAAGCATTGGACCCTCAGCGGGAGGGTCGAACACTCACCCAAGGAGAGTCCGACGTGAACGAAGACCGAGAGCCCGGAGTCCTCCCCGCACAGGGGGACTCAGCACAGGAATCGCTGAGCGCCGGGCCGCAGCCGACAGCTGTCGACGCGGACGGCCCGAGCTTCCCCGGCCCGGTTGGTGCTCGCAAGCGCGGCAGGAGCTTCACTGCTCGAGCGACCGGTGTCGTCGCCGTCGCAGCGTTGGTGGTTGTGGGGTCGCTTGTCGGCGCGGCAGCGTTGAGCAGTGCCGGCTCGTCGCCGCGCTCAACCAGCATCAAGACGGTACTGACCACTTCCCACGACGCCTCAACGTCCTCCCCGGCGACGATCACCGTCACGGGCAACGGCGTAGTGGAGGGCACGCCCGACACCGCCATTTTCAACATCGGCGTGGACACGACCGCGCACACCGCGCTCGAGGCGCTAGAGCAGAACAATGCCAAGGTGGCGACGCTCGAGCAGTCGCTGGAGCAGAGCGGAGTCCAGTTGAAGGACATGCAGACGAGCTACCTGAATCTCTCCGCCAACACCAACTCGAAAGGATGGGTCAGGAGCTTCAGCGCCGAGGACGACCTCACAGTGACGATGAACGATCTGTCGAGCCTCGGACAGGCTCTTGACGCGGCAGTGACCGCGACGGGCAACGGCGTCACGCTGGACGGCATCTCCTTCTCGATCTCGAACCAGTCGGCACTGCTCGCCTCGGCACGAGCACAGGCGATGCAGGCGGCGAACACCGAGGCGACCCAGGTTGCGGCGGGAGGCGGAATGACGGTCGGACCGATCGTGTCGATCACCGATCAGGAGAATGCAGGCCAGTACGTGTATTACAACCTCAACGCGGCTGCCCCGGTGGCGACCGGCACGGCGGTGCCGGTGCAAGCGGGCCAGCAGCAGATCTCGGTCCAGGTGACAGTCGTCTACCAACTCGTCGCCTCATCCTGAGCACGCTCTTGTGCCGCTCTTCCTTGCCCAGGCCGGCTGCCTCGACGCCCGCGTGGCGTTGCGGCAGCCGGCGTCGCGCCGCTCGGGGTCACCTCCGACCTCGGCGGCGACCTGGTCGGCCCACAGCGCTGATACTGGCCTCTCGCAACTGCGCGTGCGCGAAACTGCCTCCTCGTCGCTTTGAAAGGACGTAATGGACGGCCCTGATCTCTCCCACCTTCTCGACGAAGCCAACCTCGAGCGGCCCTCCCGAGAGGTGCTCGAGGGCATCGTCCGCCGCCGCCGCCGCCTACGAGCCCGTCGCGCCCGTACCGCGGCGACGCTCGGCATAGTGATCGCCCTGGCGGGCGCAGGCGTGGGCATAGGCCTCAGCCGTCACGGCGGGACGACGACGTCGGCGCTGCCGGGGCTCCCAAGTCATCCGCCGACCATGGGCCGCATGTCGGCACAGGCCCCGTCTTCTGCGAGTCCCGGCAGTGCTCCCGAAGGACTCGGCTGGGTGAACGCCGGGTCGGAAGTGGGAGTCGCCGCGACAGTGGTCACGCCCGCAGCAGAGGGCACCACGAGTACCCAGAGCTCAGGCCGTCTGCAGGTGACGAACGCCTTTTCAAGCTCTGGGGCGTCGTTGTGCAGCGTCTGGAACTGCTCGCTGTATTCGCGCAATGGATCGATCGGCGAGGCGGTGCTCCACCATCTGTTCACTCGCACGAGCGAGGGTGTGACCGTCCGAGCCTTCGCCGCCGTCTGGGCCGTCGCACCTCTCGAGCTCGTTCCGACGGCATCAGCGCCTGCCTCGACCCCCGCGGCGACCGGGACCGAACCGGGTTCCTCGGTTGCCACGCCCAGTGCGCAGGCACTGCCGACGAGCTGTGCGGTGACCCAGGCCCTCGTCGTCGAGGTGTCCGATCCCGGGGCTGTCGGAGTCGTCACGGTTCCGCTCGGGCCAGCGCTCGAGCGACCCATCGACGTGCTGTCGGACCAGGTCGTAGGTGAGGCGGAAGGGTCACCGATCGCCGTTGTCGTCGCCCACACGACGGGCCAGGCGGTGGCCGTGCGTGCCGATTTTGCTGGAGGAGGCAAAGACGTGATGACCGTCGTCGCCCACTGGGCCGTGCTCGTTCACGAGCAGACGACGGCAAAGGCTGGCGGGACCGGTAGCCAGGGCAGCGCGACACCAGGGCAGGCAACGGTGTACGCGCTGTCCGGCACCGGATCAGTTCTCGAACAAGCCGGCCTGCCGGGGTCCGGGGCCTTGGCGATGACGGTGGCTGCGTGCACAGGGCTCAACGGCGGAGCGCAGAATGTCTCCGGTTCCAGTGCGTCGGGCTCTCCCGGTTCGACGGGCTCAGGCGGGTCGGGTTCGCCCAGCTCCCGGGCACCGGCCCCGACTACAAAGCCGATCGGCGGTTAGCGCGCCTGGCGACCGGGGACGGTCCCGGTGGGACAGACTGTTGTCATCGAAGACGACCGAACAAGCGAGGTGGCCGGGGACTTCGTCACCGTTTACGAGACTCACTATCCGCGGCTGGTACGCGCGCTCGAGATCGGGGGCTTGGACCGGCCCACGGCCGAGGACGTGGCGCAAGAAGCCTTCGCCCGCACGCTCGGTCACTGGCGGCGTGTGCGCCTCGGCACGAATCCACCGGGGTACGCCTATCGCACGGCGTTCCGCCTATCGCGCGGTCATTGGAAGCACGAATACCCGCTGGAGACCGAGCAGGCTTCGCGTCGTGACACCGCTGCCGAGGCAGTCTCGAACCTCGGCCTCGAGGCCGCGCTGAGCCGCATGCCTGCCAGGCGGCGGGCGTGCGCAACGTTGTGTTTCGTGGTGGGCCTCACACCGAAAGAGGCGGCCCGTTCGCTCGGGATCGCCGAGGGCACCGTTCGCAAGCAGCTGGGCCTTGCGAGAGACGACCTCAGGCACCTGGTCGAGGAGCCGCAAATGCCCACCTAGAAGGCGTACGGGGCGCGATGAGAGCCCGGTAGACTGAGATTGGGCAGTGCCGGCAGGCCGGCGGAATGCTAAAGTCTCCCGAACCGTTCGATTGATATGCAGCAAGCGTGGACGTGGGCGGCCGCCCACGTTTTGTCATTTCTGGAGCAGGTAGGTTACGAAGGAGGCAGCGGCGATGGGTACGTCAGACGACGTAGAGCGCATCGCCGCGCCATTGCTGCAGACCGCTGGCCTTGATCTCGTGGACGTCGAGATCAGGTCCGGGAACATCGTCGTGACAGTCGACCGCGAGGGTGGAGTCGACCTGGACACGCTCGCGTCCGCGAGCAAGTCGATCTCGGCTGCGATCGACCGTGAGGGAATCGGACCGTCGAGCCGGTACGAGCTCGAGGTCTCGAGCCCGGGCCTGGAGAGGCGCCTCCGCCGGCCGGATCACTTCCGCCGGTTCGTCGGCCACCAGATCTCGCTTCGCACGATGCCGGGGGTCGAAGGCGAGCGGAGGCTCGAGGGCGAGCTCGTCTCCGCCGACGACCGTGGCGTCGTCGTTACGGCGTCTGAACTGCCCGATGGCTGCAGGCACCTCGCGTATGGCGACATCGAAAGAGCTCACACGGTCTTCGACTGGAGGGCGGCGTTGGCGAGTACGGCCTCGCCGACAGCCCGCAGCGACAGGCGCCGCGACGCGAAGGCGTCGTCGACAGAGAAAGGAAGTGGCAGCGCCCAGAGAGAGATGGCGGACACGCTATGAGCTCGACGAATTTCGACCTCCTGGAGGCGCTCCAGCAGATCGCCGTGGAGAAGGGCATCGCGGTTGACACGTTGTTCGACGCGCTCGCGAACGCGCTCGTGGCCGCGTACAAGCGCCTCCCGCAGGCCGCTGAGGAGGCCGTCGTGACGATCGACCCGGACTCCGGGGAGATCCGCGTCTACGGCCAGGAGCTGGACGAGGAAGGCAACGTAACGCGCGAATGGGACGACACTCCTGAGGACTTCGGCCGCATCGCTGCCCAGGCGGCGCGCCAGGTGATCCTCCAGCGCATCCGCGAAGCAGAACGCGATCGCAAGTACGAGGAGTACGCGGGGCGCGAGGGCGACATCGTCACAGGGATCATTCAGCAGAGCGACAACCGTTACACCCTCCTCGACCTGGGCAAGGTCGAGGCACTGTTGCCTCAGGCGGAGCAGGTCCCTTACGAGCGCTACGACCACGGTGCCCGCCTCAAGGCCTACATCGTCGAGGTCCGCAAGACGAGCAAAGGGCCTCAGATCGTCGTCTCGCGCAGCCACCCCGGGCTCATCAAGCGCCTTTTCGAGCTTGAGGTGCCCGAGATCTCCAACGGGGTCGTCGAGATCAAGGCCTGCGCCCGAGAGCCCGGCCATCGGACCAAGATCGCGGTCTGGTCGAACGACAGCAACGTGGACCCGGTGGGAGCCTGCGTGGGCGCCCGGGGCGCGCGGGTGCGCATGGTCACCACCGAGCTGCGCGGCGAGAAGGTCGATATCGTGCCGTTCTCGGATGACCCGGCCGAGTTCGTGTCACGGGCGCTCCAGCCGGCCAAGGTGAAAGAGGTCATCCTCGACGAGGATCGCGGCCGGGCGACGGTGATCGTTCACGACTATCAGCTGTCGCTTGCGATCGGCAAGGAGGGCCAGAATGCCCGCCTGGCCGCGCGCCTGACGGGATGGCACATCGACATCAAGAGCGAATCCGAGGCTGCGGCTGAGGAAGCCCATTACGCGGAGGGCGAGTGGGCCGAGGGCGAGTGGGTCGAACAGTCGGGTGAGATGGTCTGGAAGCCGGCCGAAGGCGGGGAGACTCTGTCGGCGGAGGCGTGGGCCGCGGGTGAGACAGTGGAAATCGACGCGGAGAGCGGTGGAGCCGGCAAGACCGAGGCCGATGTCGCCACCGAAGCCGTCGCAGAAGGCATCGAGACCGGTGACTTCCTCCCACCCCCGCCAGGCGAGCCGGAGGCGCCCAGCGGAGAAGGGCAGCTCTCGTAACGACTCCGCTCCGCACCTGCATCGGATGTCGCCGCGTGGCGCCGGTGTCCGAGCTCGTGCGCGTTGTTCATGCCGGCGAAGGAGCGCTTCGCGTCGGCACTGGCCTCGACGGCCGCGGCGCATGGCTCTGCCGTGACGCGCCCGGATGTGTAGAGCTAGCGGACCGGCGTGGCGCGTTTTCGAGAGCCCTGCGCCATGCCATCAGGCCGGAAGCCGTTGACCGGTTGCGAGCGGAGCTGAGGTCCGAGTCAAGCTCCGCGCGGTCGGCTTCCCGGCGACCGCCCGGGAAGACCCCCCGATAGCGTTCCCCGGCACCGGCTCAACTGCCGCCCGCGCTCTCGCGCCCGCTGTGGTCTCGCCGCCCGCGGCCGAACAGGCGGTCGAGGAAAGGGTGTGCCGGCGATCCCGTAAACCGGAGGGACTCGGGCGGTTCCGGTGCGTAGCCGGCGTCGCCGGGCGGGACGGCCGGCACCGGGTGCGACGCGATGACGAAGCCGGGCGAGCCGAGACCGAGGATCGGCGAGTAGTGCTCGTCGATGACCGGCGTGCCGGCGCCACCCTCAGTGCCCTGGATGAGGTCCCCATCGCTGAGGGCCTGGCGAACATCTTCCTCCGTCGGCGCGGCCGGCGGTCCCTCGGGTTCGTAGTCCTCCCCGTCGAACTCCTGCAGCAGCTCGGTGACGAGCGCCACGTGCCGCGGATCGTTGCGCATGCCGGATCGTCGCAGCAGCTTGCGCCCCTCAGGCGTGAGGCCGAGCTGGTCGTCGACGTACTCGACGACGCCGAGGTCGATCAACAGAGTCGCCGAGGCGGCGAACTCGGCGGGGCTCGGCCTCGACCGGGCCGGCGTGAGGCCGTGCAGAGTCCACAGCACCTGCAGGAGCGGAGCCAGCTCTCCGCCGTTCGCCCGTTCGACTGCCACCAGTGCTTCGCCCTCCCGGAAGCCGAACGACAGTTGCACCGCCCGCAATGTAGTCCGCAGTGACGCCGAGGAGACGGGCCAGGCATGACGGCCGACACCGGTTTGCGCAGATTCTCCGGTACTTCGGCAGTGATGCCGCGCTCTCGACGCGCGTTGGCGGACGACTCGGCAATCGTGGACTAGGGCCTAGAATGCGTGCACGGGTGTACGAGCCAGCGGCGTTGTGTGAGAATGTAAGGCCGCGTCAGGCTCGGGATCCCGAACGCTGCGCTGCCCCTCGATCGGAGAGGACCGAACCACCAGTTGCCCAAGAAAATCCGCGTCTACGAGCTTGCCCGTGAGCTGGGGCTGACAAACAAGGAAGCCCTGGACATTTGCATCGATCTCGGGATCGGTGTGAAGAGCCACTCGTCGTCGATCGAAGACGCGCAAGCCGACCGCGCCCGGCGGAAGGCCGACCGTGAAGGGCTGCGTCGCGCCGTTCAACCCGAGGAGCCGGCTGCGGCACCTGCAACGAGCTCGGTCGCAGGCGCGAGACCGAGAGGGGCGGGCGTGTCCCAGCGCAGCGCGAGCGTGCCCGTAGGCGAGCGACCTGGTGCCGCGCCGCCTGCGCCCACACCCGAGCCGATCACCTCAGGCGTCAGCGACGTTTTCCTGCCGGAGGCCGAAGCCGTCGCGCAGATCCACGAGCCACGCCCGGGTCAACGCCTGGTGGTGAGCAAGTCGACAAGCGAGACCATCGATGCGCCACGGACCGTCATTGCGCGCCCGCTCGTCACGCCTCCTGCTGGCGCGCCCAGGTCGGCGGCCCCCCCGGGGACTGCGAGGCCCGGGTCGGCAGCCGGTGGCCAGCGTCCAGGGCCCGCGCCGTCTCCCCTCGCGCCCCGCGCTCCGGTGCCGCCGTCGGCCCCACCGGCTTCGGTCGCACCAGCCGCGCCGTCAGTGCCCGGCGCGGCGGTCGCAGCTGCCACGGTCGTCCCGGTCTCTCCGCCCCAGGAGGGGACGGTTTCCACCTCTTCGTCACCGACGGCCGTTCCCCTGGCACCCGGTGGCAATCACAAGGTGGGCGCGCCGCGACCGGTCAGCCCTTCAGGCAAGCCGATCCCTCCACCTCCCGGACCGCGGTCGATCTCGGGTCGTCCGATTCCACCACCGCCCGGATCGCGGCGTCCGCTGCCGCCGGGCGGTACGGGCTCGCGCCCGCCCGCCCCGGGAACGCGTCCCGTTGCCCCGGGCGCGCGCCCGGGGATGAACCCGACACGTCCTGGTGCTGTCGGTTCTCGGCCGCCGGCCGGGCGTCAAGTGAGCCCGCGGCCCGGATCGGGCACCGGCTTCCCGCGCTCTCCTGGTCACTTCCCGCCGCGGGACGGCGGGCGCCCCACCGGCGGCGGCTACGGAGGCGGAGGAGCCCCTGGCGCCCGCGGTGGCGGCTATACGCCTGGTGGTCCAACGGGTGCAGCGCGAGGCGGCCCCGTCGGCAGGGGGCGTCCGCCCCAACGCAGGCCACGCCGTCGGCGTCGCAACATGGAGGAGCTCGAGCCGGTCCAGATAGCGACCTACCTGGCGTCGAGCGCTCCGGTTCCCGACCACGAGGTGATCGTTGAGCGCGGTTCCACACCTCAACAGCTCGGCCCGCGGCTCAACCGCTCTGCCGGCGACGTCGTGCGTTTTCTCCTCCTCCAGGGTGAGATGGTCACGGCGACGCAACCGCTTACCGACGACATGATCGGGCTTTTTGCCGCGGAGATCGGCGCGCAGATCCGATTGGTCGATCCCGGCGAAGAGCAGGAGGCCGCCCTCCGGGCCAGGTTCTTCGGTGGTGAGGACATCGAGGACGAGGACGAGGAGCTGCCGGTGCGACCTCCCGTCATCACCGTCATGGGCCACGTCGACCACGGCAAGACGCTGCTGTTGGACCGGATCCGTCACTCGAACGTGATCGCAGGCGAAGCCGGCGGGATCACCCAGCACATTGGTGCCTACCAGGTCGAGTGGCACGGCCAGTTGTTGACTTTCATCGACACCCCCGGCCACGAGGCCTTTACGGCCATGCGCGCGAGGGGAGCGAGCGTCACCGACATCGTGGTGCTGGTCGTCGCTGCCGACGACGGTGTGATGCCCCAGACGGTGGAGGCGATCAACCACGCGAAGGCAGCGAAGGTCCCGATCGTGGCCGCGATCAACAAGATCGACAAGGCGGACGCGGACCCCAACCGGGTGCTGCAGCAGCTGTCCGAGCACGGGCTCGTGCCGGAGGCCTGGGGCGGCGACACGATCACCGTCGAGATCTCGGCTCTTCAGTCCTTCGGCATCGACGAGCTCCTCGAGCAGCTCGTCGTGCTCGCCGAGGTGCTCGAGCTGGGTGCCGACACCGAAGTCGACGCGAGAGGCGTCGTGCTCGAGTCGAACCTCGACATCGGCCGCGGGCCGGTAGCGACGATCATCGTGCAGCGCGGGACGTTGCGCGTCGGGGAGCCGATCGTGGCCGGGGCCGCATGGGGCCGCGTGAAGGCTTTGATAAACGACCGCGGCGACCAGATCAAAGAAGCCTTCCCTTCCATGCCGGTGCAGGTGCTCGGGCTGTCGGAGCCCCCGATAGCCGGCGACGAGCTCCGGGTCACCTCGGACCTTTCGATAGCGAGGACGGTGGGCGACGCCCGCGAACAACGGCTTCGCTTCACGACGCTCGCGCAGGCGTCGACCCTGTCCACAAGCCCGGGGGCGAAGCTCGAGGACCTCTTCGAGGCGATCCGCAAGGGCGAGACCGCGACGCTCACCCTGGTCTTGAAGGCCGACGTACAGGGTTCGCTCGAAGCGGTGACCCAGAGCCTTCTCAAGCTCGAGCGCGACGACGTGAAAGTGTCCTTCGTGCATCGTGCCGTGGGCGGCATCTCCGAGAGCGACGTGACCATCGCTGCGGCGTCGGGCGCGACGATCATCGGTTTCAACGTCCGGCCCGATCGCAGGGCCCGCGAGCTGGCCGAGAGCCACAAGGTGGAGATCCGCACCTACGAGATCATCTACAAGCTCATCGAGGACGTGCAGGCGGCCATGGTCGGGATGCTCGCCCCCGAGATCGAGGAGATCGTCACCGGCGATGCCGAGGTGCGCGCCGTCTTCCGGGTCCCGAGGGTGGGAGCAGTCGCGGGCTGCTACGTCACCAACGGTGCGATAGCGCGGGGCTCCAAGGTCCGGTTCCTCCGCGAAGGCGTGGTCATCTGGAAGGGAGCGATCTCTTCGTTGCGCCGCTTCAAGGACGACGTCAGAGAGGTTCAGGCAGGCTTCGAATGCGGAATAGGTCTCACCGACTTCCAGGACCTGAAGGAGGGCGACGTGATCGAAACCTACGAGGAACGGGAGATCCCCCGTAGCTAGGCAACACGATCGTCGTTCGTCGGCTGGCTATCCGCGGGCCGCGCGTGTCAACGCCGTCCTCGTCCAAGTGCTGGGCGATGCCCTCGAGCGGCTCCGCGATGACGACGACCGCCTGGCGTTGCTGACGGTGACCGGCGTGAGCGTGGATCCGGACCTTCGCCACGCCACCGTCTACATGGCCTCCTTGCCCGAGGGCGCCCTCGCCGCGCTCCAAGCGCGGCGAGGTGATCTCCAAACGGCCATTGCACGCGAGGTGAGGCTGAAGCGGACGCCGACGCTGAGCTTCGTCGCCGACCCCGCTGTTGCCGCAGGCGAGCGCGTGGAGGAGGCACTGCGTCGTGCCCGGCACGATGGGTCCTGACGAGCTCGGGCGGCCCGAGACGCCCGGCCGGGGGATCGACGACCCGGGCGGCTTCATCGTCGTCGACAAGCAGGCCGGTTGGACGTCGCATGACGTCGTCGCCCGTTGCCGCCGCCTTCTCGGCACACGGAAGGTCGGCCATGCCGGGACGCTCGACCCCGACGCCACCGGGGTCCTCATCGTCGGGGTCGGGAAGGGGACGCGACTGTTGCGTTTCGCGACGGCGCTGCCGAAGACCTACGTCGGCGAGATCGTGCTCGGCGTGACCACCACGACTCTGGACGCCTCGGGAGAAGTGACCGGGCACTTCGAGATGCGAGGTGTCGCTCTGGCGGAGGTACGAGAAGCGGCGCGCTCGCTGACCGGCCGGATCGAGCAGGTCCCGCCAATGGTCTCGGCGGTCAAGGTGGGCGGGCGCCGACTGCACGAACTCGCCCGCGAGGGGATCGAGGTGGCGCGGCCCCCCCGGGGTGTCGAAGTCTTCCGTTTCGAGGTCTTCGAAACTGGCGAGTCCGACTGCTACCGGATCCTCGTGGAATGCTCTTCCGGCACCTACGTGCGTGTGCTCGCGGCCGATCTCGGAACGAGGCTCGGCGGCGGCGCCCACCTCAGGGTCCTGCGCAGGGTGTCGATCGGGTCGTTCAGCGACATTGAAGCCCTGACGCTCGAGGCGGTGGCGCCCGAGCGGATCCGTCCGCTCGAAGAGCTCGTGCGGGACCTGCCCGGCGCGGTTGTGAACCCCGAGCTCGCTCGGGCGCTCGGCCACGGCAGGATCGTCGAGCGACTCGCTCTCGGCGTCGTCGGTGACGGCCCTTGGGCGGTGCTCGACGAGTCCGGCAGGCTCGTGGCCATCTGCGGGCCGGTCGGGCACGAACGCGTGAGGCCCGTTGTCGTCGTCCAGACCGCTGACGGCGTTCGCGCTGGCATCGGGTCAGCCACGAGCCACGAGTAGCCTCCGTCCGCGGTGCGACACGACAACGGCAGCGCCGTGACCATCGGGGCCTATGACGGGGTCCACATAGGCCACCGCCAGGTGATCGAACACGTCCGTCGCCGGGCGACCACTGGGGGGCTTCGCAGCGTCGTCGTTACTTTCGACAAGAACCCTGCCGCTGTGGTCAACCCGGCGGCGGCCCCGCCCCGGCTCACCGACATCGACCTCAAGCTCGAGCTCTTGGCCGGGACCGGCGTCGACCATATCCTCGTCATCGAGTTCGACGCCGAGCGAGCCAAGGAGAGGGCGGAGGACTTCGTGGCTGAAGTGCTCGTGGCCGAGCTCTCGGCGCGGGTTGTCGTCGTCGGCGACGACTTCCATTTCGGCCACCAACGACGGGGCAACGTCGCGTTACTGCAGGCGATGGGGGAGGAGGCGGGGTTCTCGGTGGAACCGGTGCACCTCGTCTCGGACGAGCGCGTCCATGAGGTCGTGTCATCGACGCGGATCCGGGGGCTGATCGCCAAAGGTGAGCTGGCAGAGGCGGCGACGCTGCTCGGGCGACCGCACGAGGTGCGCGGGCTTGTCGTCGACAGCGGGGAAACTGAGCCGGGGGAGAACGGCCGTTTAGCCGTCGAAGTCCCCGGCGAGATCCTCCTGCCGCCACCAGGCGAGTACCCGGGCTTCGCGCTCGGCGACGCGGGCGAGAGCGTCACGGCTCGATTGGTAGTGCCCGGTCGCGACGGAAAAGGACCGCAGCGTGTCGAGATCTCGGCGGTCGGCGTGCCTGCGGGCCGGCCGGCGTTCCAGGGCGAGATTGGCGAGGTCGTCCGGGTTCGTTTCGGCTGAGGTGTGACCCAGCGCGGGTGTGCACGCCGCGCGACGGGCCCCTTGTGGAGGAGCAGATTCTCGGTCGCGCGCAGGTAAAGTTGCGCGGTGGCCATCTTCCCCATCCGGGTGTTCGGCGACCCCGTGCTGCGCCAGCGCGCCGCGGAGATCGAGGCGATCGACTCCAAGATCGCCCGCCTCTCCGAGGAGATGCTCGAGACGATGTACGCCGCGCCGGGCGTGGGACTTGCAGCGCCACAGGTCGGCATCGAGCGCCGGATCTTCGTCTACGACGTCGGCGACGGCCCCGTGACGGTGATCAATCCGGAGATAGTCGAGTCCCGCGGTGAGTGGGAGTACGAGGAGGGCTGCCTGTCGGTCCCCGACCTGCACTGGCCGATCGTCCGGCCGAAGGAGGTCCATCTCGTGGGCCACGACCTCCAAGGAAACGAGCTCTCGATCGAAGGCGACGAGCTGCTCGGACGGGTCTTGCAGCATGAGCTCGACCACCTCGACGGAATATTGCTCCTCGAGCGCCTTGAGAAGGACCAGCGTAAACAGGCCATGCGCGTGCTCAGGGCCCGTGCCTTCGCGGAATCCGCGGGGTCCCGCCGCGACGCCTGACCCAGCGCCTTTGGGCCACGGCCGGTGACAAGGCTCGCCTTTCTCGGCACGCCGGAGGTGGCCGTCGGTCCGCTGCGGGCCCTGCACGATGCCGGCCACGTCGTGGCGCTCGTGGTGACCGCCCCCGACCGTCGCCGCGGTCGCGGGAGCGCCCTTGCGCCGACGCCTGTGAAGAAGTGCGCGCTCGAGCTCGGGCTCGACGTGTCGAGCCGCGTGGCCGACGTGCTCGACGCGAACGTCGAACTCGGCGTCGTCGTCGCCTTCGGGACGCTGATTCGCGCCGACGTGCTCGGACGCGTGCCGATGGTGAACATGCACTTCTCGCTCCTTCCGCGCTGGCGTGGTGCCGCGCCCGTGGAACGGGCCATCCTTGCCGGCGACGACAGAACCGGCGTCTGCCTCATGGCCCTCGACGAGGGGCTCGACACAGGTCCGGTCTATGCCCGCGTGGAGGCCCCGATCCTCCCCGACCAGACTGCAGCCGGGCTCCGGGCGCGCCTTGCGGAACTCGGCACCGCGCTGCTCCTCGAGCGCCTCGCCGGTGGGGTCGCGACCCTCGGGACGCCCGTGCCCCAGACCGGTGAGGCTCTGTACGCGGCCAAGATCGACCGCGACGAACTACGCCTCGCCTGGCAGCGCCCGGCCGTCGAGCTCGACCGGCTCGTGCGGGTCGGGCGTGCCTGGACGACGTTCCGGGGCAAGCGCCTGATAGTCGAGCGTGCCCGGGTCGCAACGGCCGGGCCACCCCGTTGTGACGACACGGGGCCCAACCGGGACGACGGCGGTGCCGGGGCGGAACGGCTCGGCGGGCTGGTGCCGGGCACGCTGGTCGGTGACCAGGTGATCTGCGGCGAGGGCCGCCTCGAGCTGCTGGAAGTCAGGCCCGAAGGGCGCGCGGCCCAGGCATTCGACGCGTGGCGACGCGGCGCGCGGCCGACGGCGGGCGAGTGTCTCGGCGGGTAGCAGCCCGGCGCGATGCGGTTGGCTACCGTGGAGCCGTGGTCGAAGCCGCCGAACGGGCCCACGCTTCTGGCCTTCCTTTGCTGACGGAGGGTGAGCTGAAGATCGCCCCCTCGATCTTGTCGGCCGACTTCGGCGCGCTGGGGTCTGAGATCACGAAAGTCGCCGCCGTGACCGACTGGTTGCACGTCGACGTGATGGATGGCCACTTCGTCCCCAACATCACCGTCGGGCCGCCGGTCGTCGCGTCGATCAGGAGGCGCACGGGGATGTTCTTCGACTGCCACCTGATGATGACCGATCCCGGGGATTACCTCGAGGCGTTCCGTGACGCCGGCGCGGACTCCTGCTCGGTGCACGTCGAGGTGGGGGAGACCGAGGCCTTGTGTGCCGAGATGCGTCGACTCGGCCTCGGCGTGGGTCTCGTCGTGAACCCCGAGACGCCCTACGAGGCGGCCGCTCCCTATCTCCACCTGGTGGACCTGTTGCTGATCATGACGGTGCATCCCGGTTTCGGGAGTCAGTCGTTCATCGCGGACGTCATGCCGAAACTGATCGAGGCGCGGGCCCAGGCCGAGCGCGAGCGCCTTCACGTCACGCTCCAGGTCGACGGTGGCATCGACGAACGCACGGCGCCGGTTGCCGCCCTTGCGGGGGCGAGGTGCTTCGTGGCGGGCTCTGCCGTGTTCCACTCCCCCGACCCCGCCGAGATGGTGCGCCGCATCCACGCCGCGGCGTCCGCGGCGATCCCGCCGGACAGATGAGCGAGTCGAAGACGGGTCTGCCGGGAGGCCCGGCTGCAGGCCGGAGCAGTCCAGCCGACCCGCTGCAGGCCAAGGTGTGCACCGTGTCCGACGGGGTCGTCGCCGGTACACGCGAGGACGTCTCGGGCGCCGCGGTCGCGGCGCGCCTGGCAGCCGAGGGCTACGAAGTGGTGGAACGGCGGGTGGTGGCAGACGGGGTCGAGTCGGTTGCCACGGCGATCGCGGAGCTGGCCGAGGGTTTCTCCGGGTTGATCGTGACCACGGGCGGCACAGGTTTCGGGCCGAGGGACCTCACTCCGGAGGGCACCTCGCAGGTGCTCGACCGTCCCGCACCTGGCCTCGCCGAGGCGATGCGGCTCGCCAGCCCGCTGGGCAGGCTGTCGCGCGCCGTGGCGGGAACACTCGGGACCTCGCTCGTGCTCAACCTCCCCGGCTCCACAAAAGGGTCGCTCGAATGCCTCGACGCGGTGGTGGACGTGCTGCCGCACGCGCTCGCCCTGATCAGCGGCGAGAGGCCACATTGAGCCAGGATGAGTCGGGTCGCACCGACGAAGGCCACATGGCTCGGGCGATCGAGCTTGCCCAGGGCGTGCGCACGACGACGTCCCCCAACCCATGGGTCGGCTGCGTCATAGTCGACCGGGACGGCCGGGTCGTGGGCGAAGGGGCGACGGCGCCTCCCGGTGGGCCGCACGCGGAACATGCCGCGCTGGCGCTGGCACAGCGGAGAGCGCGAGGTGCAACCGTCTATGTGACTCTCGAGCCCTGTGCGCACCATGGTCGGACGCCGCCGTGCACGGACGCGCTCATCCGAGCCGGTGTCGCCAGGGTGGTCGCCGGGGTCGGCGATCCGGACGAGCGCGTGGCCGGCGCGGGGTTCCGGGCACTCGAACAGGCGGGCGTCTCGGTCGCGGTGGGCGTGCTCGCGCGAGACGTGAGCGACCAGCTCCGCCCGTACCTCGTGCACCGGTCGACCGGCCGCCCCTACGTCGTGCTCAAGCTCGCCGCGACCCTCGACGGGCGCACGGCGGCGCCGGACGGCTCGAGCCGTTGGATAACCGGCGTCGAGGCTCGACGCGACGTCCACCGGCTGCGGGCCGAATCCGACGCGGTGCTCGTAGGGGCGGGGACCGTGCGCTGTGACGATCCTGCGCTCGACGTACGCGAAGACGCAGCGCCCGCTCCGTCCCGTCAGCCGCTTCGTGTGGTGCTGGGACATGTTCCCGGACGGGCTCGCGTCCAGCCCGCACTCGAGCTCGGCGGTGACCTCGGCGTTGTTCTCGACGATCTCGGCCGGCGAGGCGTCCTGCAGCTCCTCGTCGAGGGGGGCGCTCACGTCGCCCACGCCTTCCACCGCGACGGCCTCGTGGACCGTTATGTGTGGTACCTGGCGCCGGCGTTTCTCGGTGGCGACGACGGGATCCCGGTCTTTGCCGGGCCAGGTGCCACGACGATGGCAGAGGCCTGGCGCGGCCGGCTCGTCTCGGTGTGCCGGTTCGGAGATGACCTCCGCGTCGATGTCGAACCCTTCCCCGTGCGGCCTTCACGCGAGTCAGCGGCGCCAGGGGGATCGGTACCCCGATGGCCTGCGAATTCGCAGCCGGCTCGCGGCCGGTAGGCTCAAGACCGGAGAAGGAGGCCGAGAACGAGGTGGCGATGGCCAGCATCGAGGAAGCGATAGCGGCCATCGGGCGCGGCGAGATGGTCGTCGTGATGGACGACGAGGACCGGGAGAACGAGGGGGATCTCGTCATGGCGGCGGAGTTCGCGACCCCCGAGAAGGTGGCCTTCTTCCTCGCGCACACCTCGGGCCTGATCTGCGTGCCGCTCACGCCTGACCGGCTCGACGAGCTCGAGCTGCCCCTCATGGTCTCCCACAACACCGAGTCCCAGCGCACAGCGTTCACGGTGACCGTCGACTACCGGCACGGGACCACGACCGGCATCTCCGCGGGCGATCGGGCGGCGACGATCCAGGCGCTCATAAGCCCCGACACCAAACCCGACGACCTTGCCCGGCCAGGACACGTCCTCCCGTTGCGGTACCGACCCGGCGGTGTCCTCAAGCGCGCGGGCCATACCGAGGCGACGGTTGACTTGGCCCGCTTCGCGGGCTGTTACCCCGCCGGACTCCTGTGCGAGATCGTGACCAAGGACAAGCAGCGGATGGCGCGCCGCCCCGAGCTCGAGAGGTTCGCCTCCGACCACGGCCTGCCCATCATCTCGATCGCGGATCTCGTCCGGTACCGGCACCACCGCGAGCGGCTCGTGGAGCGGGTCGCACAGGCGCGGATCCCGACCGAACACGGCGAGTTCACCGCCTACGGCTTCAGATCGTTGCTCGACGGCGAAGAACACCTCGCTTTCGTGGCGGGCGACGTCCACAGCAAGGACAGCGTGCTCGTCCGTGTGCACAGCGAGTGCCTGACCGGGGACGTGTTCGGGTCGCTCCGCTGCGACTGCGGGCCACAGCTCGAAGCGGCGATCCGCAGGATCGGCGAGGAAGGCGTGGGAGTGATCGTCTACCTTCGCGGCCACGAAGGCCGTGGTATCGGCCTCACCCACAAGCTGCGCGCCTACAACCTCCAGGACAACGGCAGGGACACCGTCGACGCGAACGTCGAGCTAGGGCTCCCCGTCGACAGCCGCGAGTACGGCATCGGAGCCCAGATCCTCGTGGAGCTCGGGGTGACCAAGATGCGCCTGATGACGAACAACCCGGCGAAGTACGGGGGCCTCGAGGGCTACGGGCTCGACATCGTCGAACGGGTGGCGCTCGAGCCTGGGTCGAACCCGGAGAACGTCGAGTATCTGCGCACGAAGCGAGAACGGCTGGGCCACCTCCTCCATGGCCTCGAGAAGACCGCGACGCCGGGGATGACCGCGCAGGAGGCCATCGGCGACAGCGGCGACCTCGATGGCGTCGGCTGACGAGTCGCCTCGCGTGGAGCTCGGCGAGCAGTCCGCGAGCCACGACGCCCCGATCCCTACCCATCGCCTTCCGGCGATCGGTGACATCGAGGGAGAAGGGACCCGGGGCTGCGATGACGGTACCGGGCTTCGCGTCGCTGTCGCCTGCAGCCGCTTCAACGGGCAGGTGACCGGTCTGCTCCTCGCTGGAGCGCAGGCCGAGCTTGACCGTTGCGGCGTAGCCGAGACCGACAGGACCGTTGTCTGGGTGCCGGGGGCCTTCGAGCTGCCGCTCGCTGCGATGACGATGGCCGGGACCCGCCGGTTCGACGCCGTCATCTGCCTCGGGGCTGTGATCCGTGGCGAGACGTCGCACTACGACTTCGTCGCCGGCGAGTGCGCGGCCGGCATCCAGCGCGTCCAGCTCGACATGAAGCTGCCCGTGGCCTTCGGCGTTCTCACGACCGAGAACCTGGACCAGGCTCTCGCGCGAGCCGGCGGAGCCCTCGGGAACAAGGGGACCGAGGCGGCGGCGACCGCGATCGAGATGGCGAACCTGCTCCGGCGGCTCGCCGGGACTTCAGTGACGGGCCCAGGCAATGCCGGAGTCCACGCGTCGGGAAGAGCGAGCTAGCGATGCTGCGACTAGTCCTCCCCAAAGGCTCGTTGGAGCTGGCGACCTTCGAGCTTTTTGCCGCCGCAGACCTCACGGTCCGGAGGGCATCCGAGGTGGCCTACCGGGCCACGATCGACGACCCGCGGATCGACGAGGTCCATATTCTTCGGCCCCAGGAGATACCGACCTATGTGGCGGAGGGCCTGTTCGACCTCGGCGTGACCGGCCGTGACTGGGTGGAGGAGACGGGCGCCGATGTCGTCAGCCTCGGCGAGCTGCGCTATTCGAAGGCGACCGCCGAGCCGATCAAGGTCGTGCTCGCGGTGAGTGACGACTCACCGATCCGAAAGGTGGAGGATCTCGAGCAGGGTTGCCGGATCTCGACCGAGTATCCGGGGCTGACCAAGCGGTTCCTTGCCGGGCGTGGGCTCGAAGCGGACGTCCGTTTCTCCTTCGGGGCCACCGAGGCGAAGATCCCGGACATCGCCGACGCCGTCGTCGAGATCACCGAGACGGGCCGAGCCCTCGAGGCCGCGGGCCTGAAGGTGATCGACGTCGTCATGGAGAGCAACACCGTGCTCGCCGCCAACCCCACCGCGGCGGCCGATCCCGTCAAGGCCCACGCCATGGGCCAGATCCTCACCCTGCTCCAGGGGGCGCTCGACGCCCGCAGCCACGTGCTCGTGAAGCTCAACGTCGCCGAGCGCGACCTCGAGGCCGTGATCGCCGTGCTTCCGTCGCTCAAGTCGCCGACGGTGTCGAAACTGTTCGGCGAGGGAGGCTTCGCGATCGAGACTGTCGTGCCGAAGTCGACGATCAACGTGCTCATCCCCGAGCTGAAGGATCGGGGCGCGACCGACATCATCGAGCTGCCGCTCGCGAAGATCGTCCATTGATCCGGGGTGATGAGCACGCGGACTTGGATCCCTGGGGTTCGCTTGTCGCGGCCCACGACGGAGCGGTCGTCGAGTTCGCCGCCGATGCCGGCCTGGGGGTGGTCGAGGACAGCGCGGGTCGCCGTTACCCGTTCCACTGCACGGCGATCGCCGACGGCACGCGCTCGATCGAGGTCGGCGCGGCGGTGCGCTTCTCCGTCGCGCCCGGGCACGGCGGACGCCTCGAGGCCCGTGACCTGACGGTCTAACCGGCGGGCGGCCCGCCCTTCGTGCCGTTGCCGTCGGTTGGCGTCGCGGCCGCCTTGTCGGACAGTTCGACGAAGGCGAGCCGGATCTGGGCGAGTGCCCCCTGCAAGGTCGGAGCGGACTCGCCGAGCCGGTCGCCGAGAGTGTCGACCATTGCGCCGAGCGCGTCGATCGCGAGCTTCGCCTTCGGAAGATCCGGCGGGCTCTGCGTGAGGTAGAGCGCGGCGAGCTGGAAAAGTCCGAAGCAGTGATTGGCGACGATGTCCTCGGCCGGCGCGGCGGCGAGCTCATGCTCGATCGCGGCGCGCTCGGCGGCCAGCTGCTCCTCGGTCAGCTCCTCGGCGGGCTTGTCCGCCGCCTTGCCCGCAGCCTTCTCGGGTGCCGCGTCTACCGGCACGTCGGGGACTCCGTGCTCGCCCTCCGGTGTCCACAGACTGGGCATGCTGCTAGCCTACGGGCAAATAAGCGGGAAAGCGGGGCTGCACGACGTGCGACTCCCACCCGATCACCGTCGAGGTCGTGTCCCGGCGAGTGCATCGGGT
>Ga0116127_1000524_pt1 | contig 34620 bp, 24 predicted proteins | sample June2015DPH_16_1_FD_89731 | JGI IMG/M metagenome (GOLD analysis project Ga0116127, IMG submission 89731) | Peatland microbial communities from SPRUCE experiment site at the Marcell Experimental Forest, Minnesota, USA - June2015DPH_16_100 | ecosystem: Environmental > Terrestrial > Soil > Wetlands... | reverse complement strand
TTATTGTGGTTGTTGTTGCTGTGTGCAAGGATTATTTTTTTTTGAGATCCTCGATCGGTGCGACTGTTCCTTGTATTCTTCCGCTGTTTGTGCTCGGAACTGTAAATATCATTCCGTCTTGACCTCACTTCGGCAGCAGCACCAAATCCACCAGGGCTTCCAGGTTATCGGCCAGGACGATCTCTAACCCTTCCTTCACCTCATCTTCCAGGTCGGCAATATCCGCTTCATTCTGCTTGGGGAAGACTACCACCCGCACCGCGGCCTGCTGGGCCGCCAGGATCTTTTCCCGGATGCCGCTCACCGGCAGGATACGTCCGGAGAGGGTCAATTCGCCGCTCAAGGCCACGTCGCGGCGGGCCGCCCGGCCGCTGAGGAGCGACAGCAGGGCGAAGGCGATGGTCAGCCCGGCTGAGGGGCCTTCCTTGGGGATGGCGCCGGAGGGCAGGTGGATATGGATATCACTGTCGCTGAAAAAATCGGGGTTCAGGCCGAACTGCTCGGCGTGGCTGCGGAGGTAGCTCAGGGCGGTTTGGGCCGACTCCTTAAGGACGCTCCCCAATGAGCCGGTTAGAATCAGTTGCTTATTCCCTCTCATACGGGAGGCTTCGACGAAGATGAGCTCCCCGCCGAATTCGGTCCATACCAGCCCGGTGGCCACCCCGACCTGGTTGCCCGCCTCGGCCACTTCCGGGACGAATTTCCGGGGTCCCAGAAATTTTTCCACCAGGGTCTGGTCCACCGTGAGGGCGCAGGATTTCCCCTTGTCCTGCAGGCAGATGCGGGCCAGCTTGCGGCAGATCGTGGTGATCTCTCGCTCCAGATTCCGCAGGCCCGCCTCCCGGGTATAATCCCGGATGATCCTGGTGATGCCGTCGTCGCTGAACCCCAGGCCCAGTTGGTGCAGGGCATGTTCCCGCAACTGCCCGGGGATCAGGTAATGCCGGGCGATGTTGAGCTTTTCGTTCTCGGTGTAGCCGGGGAAATAGATGACTTGCAGGCAGTCCAGCAGGGGCGCCGGCAGCTTCTCCACCACGTTGGTGGTGGTGATGAACATGGCCCCGGAGAGGTCGAAGGGCACATCCAGGTAATGGTCCACGAAGTGGCCGTTTTGCTCCGGGTCCAGGATTTCCAGGAGGACCGAGGCCGGGTCGCCCCGGAAATCCTGGCCGATCTTGTCGATCTCATCCAGCATGAAGATGGGGTTGCGGACCTCCAGACGCTTCAATTCATTGATGATGCGCCCGGGCCTGGCCCCGGCGTCGGTGCGCCGCTGGCCCCGGAGCTCCGCTTCGTCCCGCAGCCCCGCCAGGGACAGGCGCACGAACTTGCGTTCCAGGGCCTCGGCGATGGCGAGGCCGATGGAGGTCTTGCCGGCGCCCGGGGGGCCGGCGAAGCAGAGGGTGGGCCCCCGGCTCATCTGCAGATGCCTTTTTTTTTCGACGATTTCCCGCACCGTGGCGCGCAGCTCTTCCAACTTGATGGGCTTGGAGAGATAATGAGCCGCCCCCTTCTTCAGGGCGTCCACCGCGGTGCTCACCGTGGGGTAGCCGGTGACCATGATGATCTCGGTGTGCGGCGACACCTGCTTCACCGATTCCAGGAGCTGGATGCCGTCCATCTTCTCCATCTTCAGGTCGGTGAGGATGACGTCGAACTCCTGGGCCTTCACCTTTTCCAGGGCTTCCAGGCCGTTGGCCGCGGTGGCCACCTGGTGCCCTTCCTTCCGCAGGATGTACCCCAGATTGGTGCGGGCGATCTCCTCGTCGTCCACCACCAGCACCTGGGAGGCCTGGATGCTGCAGAGGGTGCGCATCGCCAGGTATTCCAGGATGCGCTCCTTGACCTGCTTCAGGCCATAGAGTTGGGACTCCAGGATGCGTTCGGCTCGTTTCAGGTCCAGATTGTCTTCGGTGACCCGGTTCCAGGGCAGGGAGATCAGGAAGTCCAGGTAATTGAGGCCGATATTATATTCCGCCACCGCCGGGTCGGTCTTCTCCAGCCGTTCCAGCTCCTTCAGCGCCACTGCGGCCACTGCCTCGGGCAACCGGGTCTTCTCCACCGCGGCCCTCAGCTCCAGCAACTCCTGGGCTACCTTGGGGGGGCGCTCCTCTTCACTCCTCCGAAAAAAGGGCATGTCTGAGAGCCTTCCCGAGAGTAATGATCTTAAGTGAACAGTATAAAGGAAAACCGAGCCTGGGGCAATCTTAGCCTGAAGGCATCATAATTTCAATTTAATGATTTTCTTAAGAAAAATTGGTGGCCGGCGCTCACCCTGGTGGATGTGGATTGTTGCGTTTTGCAATCTTCGCCAGTGCTCGTGACATTGTGTGCCAAATTGGATAACATGCCGATATATTTAATAAATTAAATTAAACGCAATTTTCCGTCGCCTTGTGCAACTGGCATACGGAGAACCGCAGGGGCGGCCCGCCGGGTGAGCCCGTTAATTTTGGGGTACCGGCGTCCGGCCGTTATTTAGCCAATATTAACCAGGTTCTGGAAGTGGATAAATGGGAGCCCAGGCCTAAAGGTGACCAGTCGGGTCGCCCGCGGGGGCTGCATTAGGGGTGTAGGGGGCGGTAGTGTTCGGCAAGGTTTTTGCTATGAGGCAGGAGTAGAGAATTGTTTGAACTTAGGTATGCCCACTAGCTAATCAATTCATTGAATTTACAAGCTATTTACCTCTCCCCCCTTGGGGGGGAGAGGGCAGGGTGAGGGGGTATGGACTGCCGACGAAGCCACCCCTCACCCGGTGTCGTCCCCTCGCAGGGGAGAGGGGATTTGGTTGCATCGGTATAATATGTTGATATCGTTGAAATTACAATGGTCTAGAGTTTAACTGCGAGATAGTGTAATCTTCTCCACGCAAATTTCGTTGCCGGACACTACTGTGTAGGGGGCGATTTGGGACCGGGCTTCTTAGCTTTTGGCCGAAAACCGGAAACCGGAAACCGTCTTTAACCAGTGGCCTCCTCCGGCCGCAGGCATGAGAGGCTGTAGTCTTCCTTTTTGAAGGCCTGGAGGCAGCATTCCAGGACGGTCTCGGAAGACAGGGCCAGATCGAGCTGGCGGCAGAAGGCCATGAGCAGGCCGGCCAGTTCCAGGGTCTCTTCGGTTTCCAGGAGGGAATACTTCACCAGGCGGCCCTGCACCAGGTCGCCCTTGGCCTGGGCCTTGAAGCCCAGGTCGTCCAGGATCCGCTTCAGGAGGCGGGCCCGGCGCTCCCGGCGATCTATGGCGGCGGCCCCACCCTTGAACTGGAAGCTGATGTAGTTGTCGTTGCGCTCTTCGGAGATGTAGGCGTCCACCATTCCGAAGTGGTAGCCCAGGCGGGAGTTGAAGTTGACGTAGGAGTCGGTGATGATGGCGAAGCTCTTGCCCCCCAGACCCCGCTCCGTCTTGCCCATATCGTACATGGTATTGGCGAACACCGACATGAAGCCCTTCATGTCCGGGGCGACCTTTCCGGCCCAGCTCACCCTGGGGTGGTGGAAGCCCCTGAGCAGGGCCTTAAAGGGCCGGGAGGCGATGTCTTCTTCGCGCACCTGAGCCTGGCCGCTCACCTTCAGGCCACCGCCCAGGTCCAGGATGAACAGGTTGAGGGGCAGGTCGGTGTCCAGGCGGCTGACCCGGCTCGAATCCAATACCCGCTCCACGTCCGGGGTGAACATGGCGTCCATGGCCTTTTCATGGCAGAAGCGGGTGAGGTCGTGCAGGGTCCGGCAGTTGCCCGCCAGAAAATCCGCACTCTCCGGGTCGATGAGGTTGAGGGGGTTGGTCAGCTTCAGGATACGCCTCAGTTTCTGGAAGACCAGGTAGGAGCTCAGGTCTTCGGCGGGTTCTGGCTGGCGCTCCAGCACTTCGGTGACGATGCCGGGATAGACCCGGGCCGCGTCCGCGTCCACGGTGACGATCTGGCCGGGGCGCAGCACCCGGGTGGCGCTGCCCACGTCCACCAGGGTGGGGATGCGGAATTCCCGGGCCAGGATGGTCATATGGTCCGTGGGGCTACCCACTTCGGTGATGATGGCGGCGATGCGGTCCATGGCCAGGACCAGGCGCGCCGAAGGCTGGCGGGCCACCACCACCGCGCCGGGGGGGATGTCGGCCACATCCCCGTCGTGCAGGAAGAGGTGGACCCGGCCGGCCACGGCGCCGCCCACCGCCCGGACCCCGAAGCTGAGAAGCGGCGGCGTCGCCGGTTCCGCCGGGCGCTCCCGGAGGGCGGCGGCGAAGCGAGGGGTGCTCACCCTGAGGGGCCGGGACTGGAGGATCACCAGGTTGCCGGCCTCGTCCAAGGTCCATTCAATGTCCTGGGGCCCGCCGAAATGGTTCTCCAGGATAAGGGCGATCTCCGTCAGGGTCCGGACCTGGGTGTCGGTGAGGGAGGGGGAACTGCCCTGTTCCAAAGGCAGGGCCGCGGCCGCCACCCCGCCTCCGGGCTGGCAGACCAGGGCCGCGGGCTTCTCCGTCACCCGCCGCTCTTTGATGGGGTGGCCCTCCTTGCGGGAAACCACGTAAAGGTCCGGGGAGATGGCGCCGTCCACCGCGTACGGGCCCAGGCCCCAGACCGAGCTGATTAAGACGCGGTCCGCTTCCAGGGCTTGGTGGGGATCCTGGGAGAACATCACCCCGCTGGCCCGGGCCGGCACCATGGCCAGGACGCCCACCGCCATGGGAAGTTCCGAGACGGAGAAGAGCTGGTATTTCCAATAAAAGATGGCCCGAGAGGTGAACTTGCTGGCGACGATCCGCTTGTAGTGTTCCGGCAGCCCGGCGGCGGCGACGTTGAGCAGGGTGGCGAACTGGCCGGCAAAGGAGAATTCGCTGTCCTCCCCCACGGCGCTGGAGCGTACCGCCAGCCAGGGGGTCGGCAGGTTTTGGACCGCCTGCGCCAGGGCCTCCTCCAGGTCCGGGGGCAGTGGCGCCTGGAGAATCAGCTCCTGGATCTCAAGGCTGATCGCCTCCAGGCTTTCCAGGTCGTGGATGGGAGCCCGGGCCAGCCTGGACTCCAGTTCGCCGGAGAGCTGGGCCCCCTCCAGGAAGCGCTTGTAGGCCGTGGCGGTGATGGCAAATCCCTGGGGCACCGGCAGGCCGATGCGGTTGCCGATCTCCCCCAGGTTGGCCATCTTGCTGCCCACCGCGGGCGCCAGTTCCCGGTTCAGGGCCGATAACGGCAGGACATAAGGGGTTTCCGGGATGCTGGGGAGCGCCGCCAGCTCCAGGCGGATCTCCTCCGCCAGCCGCCGGTAAATAGAGATCAATTCCGGATGGCGGTCTCCGCTGAGCATTAGATCGAGCTCGGTCACCACCCCCCAGACGCTGCCCAGCAGGCGCACCGTCTGGGTCTTCAGGTAGCCGGTGTCGAAGAGGAATTCCCCGGAGAGCTTTTCCTCCATATCGGCCATGATTTCCAGGGCCTGGTTGTTTTCCGTCAACAGGCGGCGGAAATGGCCGAACTGCTCCTGCAGAAGGGACATTTCGTCCACTTCCTCTTTTAAAAAGCGTCGCAGGAACTTGAACACCATGTACCCTCAGTGAGCAGTGAGTAGTGAGCAGCTAATGGTTAGCCATCCACGCCCGGCATTAATTTCAGCCCTATTGCCATAATTCCCAACCTGACCTCAAATAGCCATAAGCTTACCACTTACTGCTTATGCTTACTGCTCAGTGCTCAATGCCCGCTGGTTCTTCAACGCCTGCAGTTCCTCCTGCATCCGCCTCCACTCCAGGGCCCGCCGGATGGTGATGAGGATGGTCTCCTTGCGGAAGGGCTTGGTGATGAAATCGTAGGCCCCTTTCTGGACGGCCTCCTCCGCGGTCTCTATGGTGCCGTAGGCGGTGATGATGATGATGGGCAGGTTCCGGTCGATTTTCTTGATGATCTCGATGAGGTCCATGCCGTCCACCAGGGGCATTTTCAGGTCGGTGATCACCACGTTGCAGGGGTCCTCCTGGAGCAGTTTGCTCACCTCCAGGGGGTTGTTGGTGGTGGTCACCTCGTAGCCGGTCTTATCCATCAGGATGGTCTTTAATAACCTGAGCATATTGGGTTCGTCGTCCACCACTAATATCCGTTCCGGCATATCGTCCTCCTGGGGGTTGGGGCCTTAACTTCATGAATGGATGCTGCCGCTACTCCTTTCCCGTTTCTGCTTAGGCGGTACCTCCCCGGCTTCCTGCTCCGCGGCGATGGGCAGGTAAACGGTAAAGGTGGTCCCGTGTTTTTCAGGATATTCCTCTGCCGGGAAGGTGGTAAAGATGATGTTGCCGCCGAATTTGGTGATGATGCCGTGGCTCATGGACAAGCCCAGGCCGGTGCCTTCGCCGGTCCTCTTGGTGGTGAAGAAGGGGTCAAAGATCTTGGTCTGGGCCTCCCGGGGGATGCCGTTGCCGGTATCGCTGAATTCAATGGCCACCCGCTTGCCGTCCGGGGCCGGCTTGGTCTCCACCTTCAGCACCCCCCCACCCTTCATGGCGTCCCGGGCGTTGTTGATCAGGTTGATGAAAACCTGTTGCAGCTCCTGGGGGTCGCCCGCGGCAATGGGCAGTTTAGGGCTGAAGGAGGATTCCAGGCGAATCTTTTTAATCAACAGGGTGTTTTTCACCACCGCCAGGGTCTTTTCCAGGATCTGGTTGATGTCCGCCGCGGTCTCGATGCGCTCCGGGGCCCGGGCAAAGGTGAGGAGATTCTCCACGATCTTCTTACAGCGCAGGCCCTCCTCCTCGATGACCTTCAGGGTTTCGTGGACGGCGGGCAGATCCTCGGTCTGCTCCAGCAGATGCTCGGTAAACCCGAGGATCACGGTCATGGGATTATTGATTTCATGGGCAACCCCGGCGGCCAGGGTGCCGATGGAGGCCAGCTTCTCCATGTTGATCAAACGGTCTTCCATGGATTTGCGTCTGGTGATGTTTCGGGAGATGATCTCGAAGGCGAAGATCTGCCCCTGTTCGTCCCTGATCCCCACGATGTTAGTGGAGAACCAGAACTCCCGCGGGCCGATGGCCACCTGGTGGCGCAGGCTCCTGCTCCGGCCGGTCGCTTTCGTTTCCCGCAGCCATTCCATATGGAAGTCTGCGGATTTTTGGGCAAAGACCTCATAGAGGGTGCGGCCCAGGAAGTCTTCGGCGCGGCCCTCCGCCGCCCCGGGAGCCGGTCTTCCGGGGGCATCGGCCAGGGCGGTGGCGAAGAGGTTGGCGGCGTAGCGGTTGATGGAGAGGATCCGGCCCTGTTCGTCCACGGTGTAGATGAGGTCGGCGGCATTCTCCACCAGGCCCTGGTAGCGGGCCTCGGACTTCTGCAATTTCTCTTTCTGGCGGCTGACCTCCTGCTCCAGGTTATCGGAAAATTGCCGCTCATAACGGAAGTTCAACAGGGCGATGGTGGCGGAGATGACCAACAGGCCGATAAGCACCTGCATGAAGAACTGGCGCAGATAGAGAGAATGGACCACACCCTCCACTTCGCTGGCCGGGGCCACCACCGCCACCGACCAGATGGGCGCCGGGTTGGCGGTTGGCCCCAAGGCCGGGTCTGCCAGTTTCACCGGCGCATAGGCGATGAGCTTCTGGATCTCGCCGGTGAGACCGAGATGCCAGCCGGAGAGGTAAGTGCCCCAGCCCTCCTGGCCCTGCAGCATCTTTTCCTTCTGGATCCGGTTGATGGCGTCAAAGGAGATGGCCGGCGCCCGTTGCTTGCGGACGGTGAAGGCGTTTTTGCCGACGAAGTCGGGCTCCGGATGGCTCAAAAAAGTCCCCTGGCTGTCCATGATCCAGGCATAGCCGGTCTTGCCGCTCCTGATCTGCCGGGTAAACTTGTCGGCCAGGCGCTGGGCGTCAATATAAAAGACCAGAACCCCGGCGAAGACCCCGGTGGGCTGGGGATGGTTCTCGTCCACCGATACCTCATAGGTGGGCACGGCCATTACCGCGATGAGGCGCCCCACATAATCGGTGACCTGGGTGGACACCGGGCTTACATAGACCCGGCCCCGGTTTTCCGGGTTGCCGGCCCAAGCCCAATCCAGGTAAGGGGCGTCCTTGAAAGAGCCGCTAATGATATGATCCAGACTCCGGCCGTCCACCAGGTAGGCCCGGCGGTCCTTGGCGTCGATGCGGAGGATCTCCACCACCCCTTCCTCCCGGACGCTGGCCAGGGTGGCCCGCATGCGGTTGGCCCAGGTGAGGGGCTCCAGGTACTGAATGGCAGGGGAGTAGTTAAGGGTGTTCAACTCCCGCTTCAAGAAGTTGATGTCCTGTTCCAGGAGGCTGGCGGTGTGCCGGGCCAGCACCAGTTGCTGCTGGTTGAAGTCCTCCTTGACGATTTCCAGCATCTGTCTGGCGCTCATGAGTCCCAGGTAGATGCTGATCCCCAGGAGGGCGACGTTCAGCGCCAGCAGCAGGGCCAGGGCGTGCCGGGTGATGAGGAAGGGGAAGCGCCGCATGTGGCCGTCATCCTCAGGTGTCAGGCGGCAACCGGACCAGGTGGTCCATCGCCGGGACAAATTGCAATTTATGCTTAAATTTTAGCTTAATCCGGGGTATCCGGTCAAGCAAACTCCCCCGAGAGTCCCGCGACGCAGGATAAACAAGGAAAAGCCGCCGGCTCTCCCGGCCGCTGCCGCTTCAGGACCGCCGGGAGAACATTTATCTCACCAGGGCGCATTCCCTGGTCCGTTGGCGCTCCCTAACAAAAAAAACAAAAAACCTGCCGGGGAGAAAAATGGCGGCCCCTTGATGAGGGAGCCGCGGCGGAGGAGAAGATGAGAGCCAGGTAAAATTGAAGAAATCAGTCTTTGACCACCATCACCGCACAGGTGCAATAAGTCACCACCTTGGAGGCGGCACTTCCCAGAAAGGACATGGCCTTGCCGGCCAGGCCCGGCCTACCGCTGACGATGAGCCCCACTTCTTCGTCTTTGGCTACCTGGACGACTTCATCCCTAACCATGACCCAAAATCTGCGGACCGTCACAGGCATCTGGTTCATTCGCGATGAGACCACGGATAAGGCGAACATCGCGATGAGTCATGAGGTGGGGTGGGCGCGGGGTTCACCTGCGAACCGGTAATTTCCTGCCAGGAAAGCCTCTACGTACCAATCAACCTGCGCACCATCCGCCATGACCATATCCCGCTGACGGGCGCAGCCCATGAGCCGGCCCACCAGGTCGAGTTTTTCTTCCATGAGGGGACGGGGATACTTCCAAAGCTTGGCGACCACCAGGTCTCCGGTGACTTCCACCTCAAAATCGAGTCGGGCCAGAATAGTCCCCAGAAATTGGGCGCGCCGCCCTCGCCGGGCCTGGTCCGCGGCGCCGCCCTGGAACCGGAAACTGATGTAGTTATCGCTGCGCACCTCGCTGATATAGGCGTTCAGGGTGGCGAAGTGATAGCCCAGGCGGGAGTTGTAATTGAGATAGTTCAGAGAAATAATGGCCAAGGTCCGGGCCCAGAAGTCGGGCATGGGGCCGGTTAGTGAACGGGAGACTACGGAATAAAGTCCCCTCACATCGATGGGGATGGGTCCGGCCCACGAAATTCCGGGATAGCTGATTCCTCGCCACAGGGCCTTCATGGGGATGGAGGTGATGGCGTCGGGAGAAACGAACTTGGCCCGAGGGTCTGCGTCAATGCCGCCTTTTAGATCAATCAAATAGAGATTCAAGGGGATTGTGGTTTTGAGCTGGACCAGGTTCATCTGGTCCCGGCCGACGCGTTCCCCCAGATCAAACATCTCGGTTATGGCCATCTGATGGGCGAACCGGGCGATATCGTGGAGGGTCTTACAGGATGCCGGCGCAAAGTTACTCACTGTCGGATCGGTTAAATTAAGTGGGGTTATCCATCGCAAGACCCGGCGCAAGGTGGCATAGATCGGGGTTTCAGCCAGAAGGGAAGGTTTTTCTCTTTTGGCGGCGATCAGTGCTTCTACCCGCCCCTGGTACACCCGCAGGTGATCGGCGTCTATAGTGACTTCCTGCCCGTTTTGCAGGACCTGGGTGGCCTTTTCCGTATCCACCAGAGATGGAACTTTGAATTCCCGGGCCAGGATGGCCAGATGCGAAGTGGCGCTGCCGATGTCCACGACCAACGCGGACGCTTTATGGAGCACGAGGCCGTAGCGGGAGGAAGTGTGGCGGGCCACCAGCACCGCCCCTGGGGGAAACCGGGCCAGATCTTCATCCTGGCGGATGATGAAAACCGGGCCTGCGGCCACGCCGAAGCAGGCCACGCTGCCGTGGTCAATCAAGACGGGGTGGGGCCCCTGAATTTCGGGCGGCAGCTCGGATTCGTTTTCAGGCTTCAGCAACGTTAAGGGGCGGGATTGCAGGAGCAGTAACTTTCCCTCCAAATCCACCGCAAATTCAATATCCTGGGGCCCTCCGAAATGTTCTTCCAATTGCACCCCATAGCGTCCCAGCTGCAGCAGTTCCTCCGTGGTCAGGGCCGCTTGGAACTGGTCCGCAGCCGGTACCGCTTCCGAGGTAAGCCCCCCTTTATCGAGGGCAGCGATCAGACGGATGGGTTTGTTACCGAGGCGTCTCTCTAAAATCTTAATTTCCGGTTTTTTGGCGAGGGTATAGTGGTCCGGGGTCAAGGCGCCTTCCACCACAGAAGGTCCCAAACCCCAGGCTGCGTCAAGGACCATTGCTTCTGCGCGCCCACCCAGGGGATCGACCGTGAACAGGACGCCGCTAGCCCGGGCCGGCACCATTGCCAGACAACCCACACTCATGGCCAACTCCTGGCGGATCAACCCTTTCTCGTGCAGATACACCAGTGCCGAAGGCGAGAATTGACTTGCCAGGACCTTGAGATAATTGGGGAAGAAATCGGTGACAGGTACATTTAAAACCGTCAAGAACTGCCCGGCAAAGGAAAGCTCCTGGTCTTCATATAAACCGCTGCTCCGCAAGGCCAGCTGAGGTTCGTAACCCAGTCTCTCCGCTAAATGGAGATACTGTTCATGCACTGCCTTGGAGAGTTGCGAAGGGATTTGCGCCGCGAGCACCAATTCCCGCAGCAGCCGGCTTTGATCCAGCAACTGCGCCACATCATTTACCTCCACTTTTTCGAGAATCTGGCCTAGCCGTTCGGCTAATTGATTTTCGGCCAAAACCAAATGGTAGGCCTCAATGGTTAGCACAAACCCATCAGGTGTTGGTAAACGCAAGCGGTTTTTGATCTCACCCAGGTTGGCGTTTTTCCCACCCACGGCCATCAGCAGCCTCCGGTCAACCTGGCTTAAAGGGAGCACGCGCGGTATTTTCTCACCGGAGGTTGTTCCAGCCTGAATTTCATTCTGGATCCTGGTTTTTATATTTTCAAAAACGGGGTGCAATTCAGCATAACGATTGTCCCCCAGTGCATTTAATTGCTCAATAAGGGTCTGAGAGGCATGGAAAATTATCTCACTTCGAGAACGGATGTACTCCATATCGAAAACAAAGTCGCCTGCCAATTTGGCTTCCATGCGCGACATGACCCTGAGAGCAGTGTTGTTGGCTTCTAACAGGTCCTTAAAGCACTGGTGTTTGTTTCTTAAAAAATTTTCCCACCCCTCGGGTGGGGACGATTTTTTTCTTTTTAAAAAGTTCAATATCTTCAAAATATTACCCCAAAAGCGGCGGCAGCTTGAGCGGGTCAGGCCGAGAGTTGGGCCTCCCGCCATTTCAAAGCCTTCTCAACCGTCGTCAAGATCTGCTCTTTGCGGAATGGCTTGGTGATATAGTCAAAGGCGTTATGGCGCATAGCTTCCACTGCCGACTCCACCGTTCCGAAGGCGGTGATGATAATTAAAGCTAACTTCGGATCGATTTCTTTTACTATCTTTAATAATTCGATGCCTCCGATTTCCGGCATTCTCAAATCACTGATCAATAGATCGGCATGATATTCTCGACACCAATCTATGGCCTGGTGGGGGTCAATGGTGGTAAGCACTTTGTAATCCGTTTTTTCTGTAAGGATAATTTTTAGCAACAGCAACAAATCCGGTTCGTCATCCACGATTAAGATAGTTGCCGGCATTTTGATGCTCCTTTCAGAAAGTGCTGAACTCGTGCGAAAAATGGTCCAGGGATTTTATGCAAGCTGATTCAAGACCTGCTTTTTGGGGACGTATTTGTAAGAGAAGTGAAGAATCTACCGAGTTGAGACCTTCGCTTTGTTTGGATGACAGGTCTAGCCGTTCCTGAAATTCCTGAAATGGTCTGGAGTAAAATGGCCCGTCTTGTTAAACGGCCGTGGCTTGTTACTTCAAGACCTTCCAGAGCATTGTTATGATAATGGCACAAATAATACCGGCAAACAAGAGCTGGGACCTGGGACCGGACAATTTTTTCCGCAGCAACACCCCGCATTGAGAGCCTGGTATCGTGGCGACCAAAAGAATGACCATGAGCAAGAGATCGACATTGCCTTTGACGCTGTGAGTCAAGGCCCCGTACAGAGCCAGGATCAGGTAATTAAAGAGATTGGTGTCTATGGAGACCACGGTGGGGATGCCCAGGATGTAAATCAGAGCCGGCATGCGAATGAAACTGCCGCTCACCCCCAATAATCCGGTTAACAGGCCGGTCACGGCGCCAACCCCCAGGATCACCCATAGAGAGACGGCCTCAACCCCGGACAACGGCAGCGATACCATCGGCGGCAGGGCTACCCGCTGCAACCGGGAGGTTATGGCAATCGAGGGAACGCCCGGAGTTCCACCAGAGGGTTCAGCCTGGTGGACGCTCCTGGCTTCTCGATAAACCTGACTCCCGATCCAGGCCAGCAAGCCACCGTAGACCATAGTCATGATAAGCTGAAGCAGGCTGATTTTTCGGCTCCACAGGGTGACCTCACCGGCATAAGTGAGAGACTTCAGTAGTTGGGCGCCTATCTCTAAGCCGATGCAACCTCCCAGAAAAAGGAGGATTCCCAGCTTATAATCAACGTACCCCAGACCCCGCTGCCGTAAATTAGCGATGGTGCTGGTGCCCACCATCATGGAAAGTTCGGTCCCCACGGCCACATTGTAAGGGATGTTGCCCACGAGATTGAGCAGCGGGGCCATTAAGAAACCGCTGGCGCCCCCGAATAAGCCGCCTAGCAAACCCAGACAGAAGCCCAGGATGAGCAAGGTAGCCAGGCTGACGGCAAGATCCCCATTGGTCTGGATGGCATAAAACCAGCCATGAATAGGCTCAGCCAGCCGGCCTAAATCAGGATTAAGGATTTTCTGCCAATAGCTGGCTATAGGGAGGGTGATGGCCATGAATAAGTCAGGGTTGTGAAGCTAAACGTCGCCTCCGCCAAGTTTAATGCCGAAAATATTTTCAATACCCTTCAGGATCAAGGCCAGAATGAGTCCGATGGCCACCGGAAGCACCAGGGCCAGGGCCACGTAAGGCCAGTGGGGAGCAAAAGGCTCCCCGGCTGGCGTCGTGCTTTGGGAAATCGCCGTCAACCACTGCCAAAAGGTCATAATTTCACCAGGAAAAAATGAATGAAGGCGCCTTTCAATTAATAGATAAAGTCATTCCTTCTGTCAAGGAATAGGAATTTTTGACAAACTGTAAAAGGATTTTATAGAGGATACTCTACCTTAAAAACCGGCCAGTCATCTAAACTGCTTATCATTTCAAATAGCTAGCTAATTACCTACCCCGGCATAGAACTTGTAGAGATAACCTCGAATGTGGCAAAACCCTTGAGACGCCTCCCTAACCAAAACCACTTATATGGAGGTTTAACGATTATGAAGTTTGGGAATAAATTATTCACCATGATGCAGGCGGCGGCTGAGGCCCACGCCCGCTGGGAGATCGAGGCTTCCCTCGATATCCTCCAGAATCGAAAAAAGCTGCTGACCTTGCTGGCTTTTTGTCTGCCGATCGTCGCCTTTATCGGCGCCGCCTGGGCTGCCCCCGACGTCTTGGGAGGCAAGGAGGCCTATGCCCCGGCCTTTTATTCCACTTCGGTTTTTCTGGTTTCCATGCTCATCGGTCTGGCCTCGGGTTTAATAACAGGCTGCATCGGCGCCGGCGGCGGCTTTGTCACCACCCCGGCCCTGATGAGTATGGGGGTCAAAGGCATTCTGGCGGTTGGCACCGACCTGTTCCATATTTTTGCCAAGTCGATTATGGGAACGGCGATCCATCGAAAGTTGGGTAACGTTTCAGTCAAACTGGCGGTGGCCTTTGTGGTCGGCTCGACGGGCGGCGTCGTGGTCGGCGGCACTATAAACCGAGCCATTTATGAGTTTAATCCGATCTTGAGCGATCTCTTTATCAGCCTGGTTTATGTTTTGCTCCTGGGGTTTTTGGGAATCTACTCCGCGATGGATTTTCTCAAACTTTGGCGGGCTGGCCGGGCCCACCGGACCCTGGCCCCCGAGGAACAACAAGCCGCCGCCCCCCCCCTCGTAACCACTACCGGTCTGGCTCAGAAGCTGCAATCTCTCCGAATTCCCCCCATGATCACCTTCGATGAGGACCTGGTTCCCGGCGGCAACCGGATTTCCGGCGTCTTCGTCGCCGTATGCGGTGCTCTCGTGGGCCTGGTGGCGGCCATCATGGGGGTGGGCGGCGGCTTTTTGACCTTCCCCATGTTCGTCTACATGTTGGGTGTGTCGTCCTTCACCACGGTGGGCACCGACATCCTGCAGATTATCTATACCGGCGGGTTCGCCTCCATTACGCAATATGCCATCTATGGCTTCATCTTTTATACTCTGGCAATGGGCTTGCTCCTGGGCTCCCTGCTGGGAATCCAGATAGGCGCGCTTACCACCAATGTGGTTAAGGGTATGTACATCCGGGGCTTCTTTGCTATTACCATCATTGCCGGGTTTCTCGACCGGCTTTTCGCCCTGCCGAGAAAACTCAGTCAGATGGAAATTATCCCAATCCCGACTGACATCACCAAGGTTTTGGATCTCATCGGAACGATCGTTTTCTTTGCGATTATTGCCTGTTTCGGCTTCTGGGTATTCTTCATGTTCTTTAAGAACCTTAATAAATTAAGGGGGATGGAATCCCCCACCCAACCGGGCGTGAAGGGGGCTTAAATCATGAAATCTACGAAACTCACTATAGGAATAATCCTCCTGGCAGTTTTTGCGATTATCCTGGTTCTGATCTTCATGCCGATATTCGGCGATGGCCAAAATGGGCTGGCATTTTCGGATAAGTTCTTCAACTCCCTGGCCAAAGGCTCCAGCAATCACATCGCCGACATGCGGAAGCTGGCCCAAACCATGGTGGGCACCCCGTTTGTCGCGGAAATCAAAATGACCGACCCTGCACAGGCCAAAGAAACCGAGACCCTTTACAGTCTGGCCGGAGCCCAGTCTGAGGTGGAGGGGCCAAACTTAAAAATCAGCGGCGATCTCGGTCAGGTTCTGCTAAAAGCGGTGGATGACGCCGACGGCCTGTTCAACGAACAGGGTGGAAAACTCGAGGCACAATACCACTATGACCCCAAAAAGGTATTGAAAAACTGGTGGTACTCTTTTAATAAACTGGCTGCCGCCATGACCAAACAGAACAAATTTGATCTGGCCAAGGCGATTGCGCAAGTCCAGACCCGGGCTTTGGAGCCCGGCTACAACTTCGCCGGCATCGCTCCGTACAAAGTGAGCGATAAAGCGTTTTTACTCGGCATAATGCTGGTATTTTATGTCTTCTACACCCTGTTTTATGGCTTCGGCATCTATGAGCTGTTCGCGGGCCTTGGCCTGCGAATGGAAAAATCTACCAAAGAAGAAGTCTGAGCGGTGGAACCGGCAAGAACTTCCTTGGGAGCGGTCGGCCAGCGGTCTGCCAGCGCCGGAGCCTCTGGCCGACTTCCTCTCCATATGATATATCTCGAAATAACAGGACCTTAGATCTTTAGATTACCTGTCACATCCTTGCCGCTGGAGTGTGACCTTGCCTATTTGGCGCCGCTTTTTTCGGAGAAGTCCTTCCCAGCCGCCGGCCTCTAAACCGCTGAGCCTTAGAGAACAATATCAGCGCAAAGTAGAGCGCTATATGGGAATTGTCGCGGCAGGCAACGCCGCCCTCAGAACCCTGGCCCAGTTGCAGGCAGACCTGGCGGAGGACGTCTATATTACTCCGGCGTACGTTCAGCTCCAAATCGAAATCGTTCTATACCATACCCGCCGCGCCGTCTCCGGGTTAAATGAGTTCAGCAAAGGGAAAGACCAAAACCTGGTGGAGATTTTTATTGCCCGGGAAAAATACCTGAGGGAGGCCTTATCTCAAGCCCTCGGCGTCGAAATTCCCACTCTTCCTCTCCCCTTCGAAAGGCATATACTCCCCCAGGTGGAACTGCTAGCCAGTGGGATGGCTTATCCGGCTGATGGACAGGAGGTTCCTGATCAGTTCATTATCGAGGGAGTATGGGGGTTGGGGGCTGCGGTCGGAGAGATTGAGGCGCGCCCGTGGAAATATAAAGTGTTCCGGGGTAAGGGGCCGGAGGTATCTTCTTCAGATTCCGGCGTCCAGGCTTCCTGGCTTGCCTGGGACCTTCAAGACGGGTTTAAAAGGGAACCTTTGCCGGCAAACCTCCAGAGCCTGTCATGCCTCCAGGAAGAAGAGCTGAGGACCATAACCGAATATGTTGGATTATTGTCCTCCGGATTGCATGGTCCTCAAAGAGTTGTCTGGGGGTTGCGGCCGGATAAAAAAATTATCATCCTAAGAAGCGCCCTCATCGGCGAGCCTTCTTTACCTGGATTCCTCAGGCCTGAAAATCAGAGGGGACTGCTCATTTCAAGAGGGATGAAGATTTATCCTGGCCGGGCCTCAGGACCGACCCTCCGGGTTGATGTTAACCGGGTACCCGATCCTCAGAATGTGTCTGCAGGGACGGTACTCCTGGCTGACAGACCGGCACTCTCTCTGGCGCCGCTTTTGAGCAAGGCTGCGGCCCTGGTAGTGGGCGCCGGTGAAGCGCGCAATCATCTGGCTTTTTTAGCCAGAGAGGCTCGGGTGCCCACGATCTTTCACTACGGTGGGGATGGAGCTCTTTCCCTCGTGCCGCCTGGCGCCTGGGTCGGTGTAGATGCATCCAGCCTCATGGTTTTCGCCACCGACCCTGAAATTCCGTTGTCCCAAGCAGAGCCCAGTCCCAGCTCCCAGCAACCGGTGGCGAAAAAGATTCTCCAGAGACTCAGCCCCTATTTGTTTCCCTTAGAAGCGCCGGTTTTACCAGACAAGCCTCTCTCCGCTGATGCTTGCCGCAGCCTCCACGAAATCCTCTTCTGCGCCGGGGTGGGCCGCCTGCGGGAAATGTTCACTCTCAGCCTGCGAGCCCAGGTGACCCCCAAAGACGCCGTTAGCTTGGTAACCGGGCGCATGGTCCCAATTTTGGTAATTGATGCAGGAGGCGGGTTGTCTGAGCAAACCCCGAAGGTTAATTTCGAGGCAGTGAGATCTCTGCCCTTCCGAACCTTTCTCAACGGCTTGATGTCGATCCCTTGGCCCAAGGCCCGCCCGTTGGATCTCAAGGGGTTTATTTCGGTCATTGGCGTAACCTCAACCACTCCTCGGGCTGAAGATCAACTGCGGAAAGTCAGTTTCGCCCTCATCTCGAAGGATTACATGAATTTCAGTCTGTGCCTGGGCTACCACGCCTCCACTATCGAGGCCTTTATCGGGGAAAATCTGGACGACAATTACATCCGTTTCCATTACCAAGGCGGCGCCGCCGCTTTGGAGCGGCGGTTGCGAAGGCTGCAGCTGATCGGCGGGATTCTGTCCCGGCTCGGCTTTACGGTGACCCTGAAAGGCGATTTGCTCGACGGTATGGCGATTGGCGATCCGCTTCCGGCGCTGCTGGAAAAATTGGAAATCTTGGGGCGCTTGGAAGTTTACACCAAACAGATGGACATGGTGATGTCCGGTGATGAGCTGACATATGGATATATCGAGGATTTTTTCAAAAAGCACGTAATGGTGAGGTCTACAGAGACTGAGGAGTAGGTATGCCAAAATATTTGAAAAAATTACTCTTTCGGCGAAATTTGTGATATCATGCTTTCCACGAAACAATTTGGCTCAAAAAGAGGAAACTTGTCGGGGTTTAACTTGGTTAGAGGGCTCCAAAAATCCATTTTTTCGACTGCGCGGCCAAGGCGGCCGCATAATCTTAGATGATTTAGAAGAAGTCACGCTGAATCGATTCACATTAACTTGCTTCGTTGTCATTTTCTTGCCTCAATCACAACTCCAGGCAATGACAGGAGCCCTTGGGGAAGACCAGTCACCCGGCGCCGGTCAGGCCTGAGCCTAAGGGTTTTAAGACTATCCTGTACCTCGGTTTGCCATGCCGTAATTTCTCCAGGGCATCATTAATTTCACTTTAATTAAATTTGATTGTTCGTCCCTTTTTTGCTATAGGAAATTAATGAATTATTGGAATCCTTGATGAAGTTCCAAGAGATGAAAATGAATCAGAAAAGGTCAAATCAGGTTCCATGGCAGTATTTGGGATACTCTCTTCAGCCAGTGCGCTTCTTAGTAAGATTGATAGAGGGGGATTCTGATTCGAATGTAAGTTTAGAAGCATTTGAAGACATCGGAGTCGAAACTTCGAATGGACATCGAACTGCGGAACAAGATAAAAGTACTCCTCATAGCAACCCGGTTTCCGATCGTGCAACTGATTTGTGGAAAACATTCAGCAATTGGATTCATGCAGTTCAATCCGGTCAACTTGCTCCAGAAATAACAACTTTTGAAATTTACGTCTCTCACCCACGGACCGGGAATATTGTTGAAAGCTTTTCAAGGGCCATTAACTATCAAGGTTCTTATCACGCGTTAAAGGAAGCCAAGAAATTAATTTGGGGCCCTCCGCCACTTTTCCCTCTAAAATCTTCTGTGCCCGCGACTATTGAACCTTATGTTACAACTGTATTTGAAGCAGATGAACCACTGGTTTCTAAAATAATTCAGAACTTCCATTTAATATGTGGTAGTGGTAGTCCTCAAGCCGATTTGCTCGCTTTGGTAAGGAAAGCTTGGGTTCCAGAAGAAATTGTTGATGACGCCCTTCATTATGCCTTGGGCTGGGTCAAACGAGAAACCGACCTCTTATTAGAGCAGGGGAAAGTAGCATGTATATCAGTTGGAGCATTTCGCAGAAATATTACTAGCTTTGTCAGAAGACATGACCGCCGAACTATTCTTGATACTTTTGCCAAAGCTCCCACCCAAACGGAAATTGAATCTCAAAGGCTCAGGGTCTATGTTCGACAGTTAGAGCTTATCAAAGAGGAAAATGAACACAAAATCATAGCTATTACAGACTACCTACGGGCAGAAGCGGATCGCACTCATTGGGCCGCAAAGGGTTATGTACACGAAAAGAGTTTTGATGAATTCGAAGAAAACCTCCAAAGAACTTGGATAAATCTTAAAAAGAGAACTGACATTGCTCTCTCCGGTCATAGCGAGCTCGAAAGAGGGAAATATCTATGTTCAGAATGTGAAATGCACCATGCCTTTCTGGAAGGCCTTGATCTTCCGCCCCATTTTACTTCAGGCAGTTTTCACGCACTCTCCGATAGAATAGTTATCGGCTGGCATCCGCATTATGAGATATTGCTAAAAGAGGATTAAGCAGGGGACGCATAGATGACAATCTTAAATAGAGAGGTTCAATTTGTACAGAATCCCGCTCTCGGCGCAATGCTTTTATGGCATTTCGCTATTGGTTATGAAGAAGGAAGCCGGGTTGATAGCGCCACACCAATTCCATTATTGTTTATAGTACTGCCAATTGCTTACCATGAAGCGGCATTCCGATTTGTTATAAAAACCAATAGGTCATCTGGATTAAGAACTTTCGCGGCCAAATTTTTTGAATCTAAAGTATCAGCAAATGATGAACTCTTAACCATCCACACAAGATCATTGCAAATGAGGAATCTAACCATACAATCATTAAGATTGGCAATTATGTCTCACTTGATATCTTTAGATTATAAGGCAGGGATTGCTATTCCACTCTCCTCAACACCACCTAGAGCCGGTATTCCCAATAGCATAAGGGATATGTTGAAAGGATCAGGAAAACTTGGATATTGGTGTGCAGGTGTTTCCTTACATGAAGTTTCAACAATTTTGAAGGTGAGTTTCTAATATGTTCTTTCAAATTAAAGAAATTATTCTCTGGTCTAAAAATCCGGCATTCAAACCAAGAAGGTTGCACTTCGAACTCGGCAAAGTCAACATAATTAGTGGAGCATCTAAAACTGGGAAGTCGGCAATAATTCCAATAATCGACTTCTGCTTGGGAGCTGGCAAATGCAGGATCCCAAGTGGAATCATCCGAGATGCTTGTGAGTGGTTTGGCATTCTTGTCTATACGGATACGGGCCAGAAACTGTTTGCTAGGCGGGAACCGGCTTCTCAAAAGTCCATTGGTGACATGTTTGTCCTTGAAGGAAAAGAAATTACAATCCCTGAAAATATTGATTCTAAGAATACCAGGTCTGATGCTGTCAAACAATCTCTTGATTATTTTGCAGGACTTACCTCATTGGACTTCAATTTTGATAAAGGTGGTTCTGGATTTAAAGCTCGTCCAAGTTTTCGAGATCTAGCAGCCTTCATTTTTCAGCCACAGAATGTTGTGGCTAATCCGGATATATTATTTTATAAGAGCGATACATATGAGCATCGTGAAAAACTTCGGACTATTTTTCCGTATGTCCTAAATGCTATTACTCCTAACATGCTGGCGAAGCAACATGAGCTGTCACAATTGAGCAAAGAATTGAAGCGGAAAAGAAATGAACTTGAAACTATAAAGCAAGTTTCCGAACGATGGATGGCAGAAATTAAAGCAAAGGTTTCAGAGGCGAAAGAACTGGGATTTTTAAAAAAATCTATTTCGCCTAATGCAAACCGCGATGAACTTATTGATATGCTTAAAGATGTCGTGAGTACTTCTGGAGATAAAATTAATGTCACAAAGGAATCAGTAGATGAAGCTGTACATGAACTTATCGGGTTGCAAGATGAAGAATCTCGAATTTCCAATGAATTGGTAGGCTTTCGTAGGAGATTGGCTGAAATGTCGGCGTTACGACAAAGTACTATACAATTTCGTGGCACTTTACAGATTCAAAGGGATAGACTCAAGATTTCTCAATGGATGCACGAAACACAAGATGTTAATAATGAATGTCCTTTATGTGGTAATTTACTTGCGCAATCAACCCAACAACTTGATAGCTTAATAAATTCTTTAAGAGAGATAGAAATAATGGCAGGTGAATTTGATAATATTCCTGCGGCCTTTGATCGTGAATTTGAACGCGTTAGATCCGAAATTGACAATCTTACTGAAAAGCTGCGAGGGATAAGAATACGCAGAGATGCATTGCAGAGAAGTTCTGGTAAAGCAAAAGCAAGCTATTATGATTCTCTCGAGGCTTCTCGATTTATAGGAGGCTTAGAGCAGTCACTGGAAACATATGCCAGAATAGGCAAGGACAGTGAACTAACCGCTGAGGTTCAAGAGCTTTCTGAGAGAATCAAAGTTTTGGAAACCGAAATATCGGAAGCTCAAGTGAGGAGCAGAACGAAGAGAGCTCTTATGATAGTCAGTTCAAATGCAGAAAAACTGCTACCAAGTCTTGATGTGGAAAACCCTAGTGACCCCGTTACTCTCTTAATTGAAGATTTAACCATCAAAGTAGGAAGCGTTTCAAGGGAGGATTATCTGTGGGAAATAGGCAGCGGCTCGAACTGGCTTTCTTATCACCTCGCAATTTCCCTCGGATTACAACAATTTTTCTTAAGCCAAGACCACAATCCTGTTCCTTCTTTCATCGTATACGATCAACCTAGTCAGGTATATTTCCCGAAACGGATGGCAAATCGAAGGAATGAAATCGAGTTGGATCCTAAGCTTCCTGACGAAGATATAGTTGCCGTGCAAAAAGCCTTTCAAGTTATTTCTGCAGTCGTGCAAGCAAGTATGGGAGAACTTCAGGTCATTGTACTAGATCACGCCCCGGAAAACGTCTGGGGAAACATCCCGGGGATTCACTTAGTCGAAGAATGGCGGGAAGGTAAGGCACTTATCCCAAAAGACTGGCTGTAGCGCTGAAAGCCATAGCCTTCGGCATCAGGCTGTTCGCCCCATGGAAGCCCGGGGTTCCTTCCAACTCTATTCTTAACCTTCGCCACCCTGCAGAGATTATTCAGATTAAGATAGTTAAAATAATGAGGACCGGACTGCCAGGGTGATTCCGCGAATCATCAATTACTCGATGAATTAAAGTTTTCTTGCTCCGGGAAAATTGTTTCCATCTTGAGCAAGTCGAGGTAAATTTTGGGCAGGAAATTTTATGGTCCTGCGTAACCTCTCGCGGCGGAAAAAGAAGGCGGCGACGCCCTTGCCTCCCTCCCTGAAGGACATCTGGCGGGGCTTTCAACAGGTTCTGGCCCTCAATAATGAGGTCCTGGCCCGGATGGGGGACCTGGAGGATAATCTGTCCTCCCCTGAGGGGCTGGACCTGAACTCCTGGCGTTCCCAAATCGACCTCCTGGGCGATAAATTTGCCAGACTGGCGGCCGCCCTGCAAAGCATGTCCGGCGGGCGCTGGCCGGAGCTGGAGGCCTCGCGGCTTCGCATCCGGGATGCCATCCAGCAGCGGCTGGACGAAAAGTCTGCGGTTGCCGGCCCCATGCTGGTGCGTCTGCGAAAGGCCGGCCCGGAGCTCCTGGCGGCCCTGGGCGGCAAGGCCGGCAACCTGGCCCGGGTCAAGAACCAGTTGGGACTGCCGGTGCCCGACGGGCTGGTGGCCACCCTCACGGCCTATCGGGTCTTCATGGAGCAGGGGCCGCAGGGTGAGGGCGGCCGCCTGGCGGACCGGATCAGGGCCCGGCTGGCCGCCATGGATCCCTCCGATCCGGCGGCGGTGGCGGATGCCTCCCATGAGATCAAAGCCATGGTTGTGGCCCAACCCATTCCCGCCGCCTTGCAGCAGGGCTTACTGGAAGAATCGCAGAGGTTGGCGGCGGGCCCGGAGTCCAGGCTGGCGGTGCGCAGCAGCGGCGGCCGCGAAGACCTGGGCCTCACCTTTGCCGGGCAGTACGACAGCTTTCTGGGGGTAGCCCCGGAGGAGGCGCCCCGGCGCTGGCGCCAGGTGGTGGCCAGCCAGTTCGGGGAGCGGGCCTTGATCTATTTCAAGATCCAGGGCCTCTCGGTAGAGGAGGCGGCCATGGGGGTGCTGGTGCAGCGCCTGGTTGAGGCCCGGGCTGCCGGGGTGATGTTCACCACCGATCCGGGAGGCTGCGACCCGGACCAGGTCTTGGTCAATGCCGTTTGGGGGTTGGCCGCCGACCTGGTGGGCGGCCTGGTGAGCGCCGACGAATTCATCATCTCCAAAAAGAGCGGCCGGCTGCTGCAGTCCCGTCTGGGACGCAAGGAACAGTGCCTTACCCTGATCGAGGGACTGCTCACCCGGCTGCCGGTGGCCCCAGAGCAGGAGTCGGCCCCGGCCCTGGATCAGGGCGATCTGGAGCGGCTGGCCGAACTGGCCCGCATCCTGGAAGGCGCCTTCGGCTGTCCCCAGGCGGTGGAATGGGCCCAGGACCGGGAAGGACGGCTCTATGTCATCCAGTCCCGGCGCTTGCAGCACCAGGAGGCCGGGGCCTCGTGCCGGCTCGATGCTCCAGCGCCGGTGGCCGGCGCCGAAATCCTCTTGGCCGGCGGCCGCAGCGGTTCGCCGGGGGTGGCGGCCGGCCCGGTATTTCACCTCCCCGAAGGAGGCGACCTCTCCCAGGCGCCCCGGGGCGCAGTGCTGGTGGCCCCCCGGACCACGCCGCTTCTGGCTCCGGCGCTGCCCCGGCTGGCCGCCCTGGTCACCGAGGTGGGCTCGGTCACGGGCCACCTGGCCCTGGTGGCCCGGGAATACGGGGTGCCGGCCCTGGTAGACCTTCCGGGGGCTGGCCAGGCATTGCCCGAAGGCCAGGTGGTAACCGTGGACGCCGTGCATGGCCTGGTTTACCGGGGGAAAGTGGAGGAACTCCTGGGCCGTCAGTGGCGGTGGACCCCTAAACCCCCGGCGTCGCCGGTCCTGGAGAAGTTCCGGGCGGTGCTGGACCTCATCAACCCCCTGACCCTGGTGGACCGTCGCAGCCCCAGCTTCCGCCCGGAGAACTGCCAAACGTACCGCGACCTCAGCCGCTTTGCCCACGAAAAGGCGATCCAGGTGATGTTCGGCCTCATGGACCAGGTGGCCCAGGGGCGGGTACCGGCCCTCAAGCTCCTGAAGCTCAAGACCGACCTGCCCCTCAACCTGCACCTGGTGGATTTGGGGGACGGCCTGGCCGACTATGAAACCCCGGTGCCCCCGAATAAGATCGTCTCCCGGCCCATGCAGGCCCTATGGCGGGGCATCAGCCATCCGGGCATCACCTGGGCCGGGCCGGCGCCGGTGGACCTGGGCGGCTTCATGCAGGACCTGGGCCAGCCGGCAATCCGCCCCCCGGAGCAGTTTTGGGACAAGACCTACGCCATCGTCGGGGCCAACTACGTCAACTACGCCTGTCGCCTGGGCTACCATTTTCAGAGCGTCGACAGCTACCTGGGCGAGGCGCCGGCGGACAACTATATCCACTTCAGCTTTAAGGGTGGCGCCGCGGACGACACCCGCCGCATCCGGCGCGTCCGCCTCATCGCCACGGTCCTGGAGCACCAGGGCTTTGAAATGGAGATTCACGGCGACATCATCCGGGGCCGTTTTCGCAGAAGGCCGGCCGCGGAAACCGAGGAGCGCCTGGACCTGCTGGGGCGCCTGATGGCCTTCGTGCGCCAGCTGGACATGCTCATGAAGGATGACTCCGTCCCCGAGGTCCTGGCAGAGCGCTTCCTGGCCGGCCATTATGAGCGCCCCGGTTATCAGGAAGGGACGGAGCCAGGAGAAAGCGAGCCGCTAAAGCTCTAAATCAGGTTTTTTTAAATTTTCCTTGCAGAACTTATGGTTAAACCAGCCCAAGGCTTTATCTTTATTGTTTGAAGAGGCGACGGAATCATGGTGGAAAATTCCTTAAACTGTCCCGGCCCCTGGGAGCGGTTGCTGGTCTGCACCGACGGCTCCGAGGGAGGGCAGCACGCCGTGACTCAGGCCCTGGCCCTGGGCCGGGCTTGCGCTGGCAAGGTCTACGTGCTGCAGGTGGTGAAGATCATCCCGGAAGTCGAGGCGGTGGCCCCGGACCTGCGGGTCTGCCTGGAAGAGGAGATCGAGCGGCAGAAGGCGGCTGCCGCCGCCGCGGCTGCCCGGCAGGGGGTGGAGATGGAATACCGGCTGCTCCACAGTATCTCGCCCTTTGCCGACATCGTGGCCGAAGCCGAAAAGCTCAAGCCCCAGCTCATCATCATCGGCCGCTACGGCCGCACCTCCCTGGCGCGCCTCTTTATGGGCTCGATCGCCGCCCGGGTCATCGGCTTGAGTCCGGTCAACGTCCTGGTGATCCCCCGGGAGGACTCCCTGGCCTTCCGGCGATTGCTCATCGCTTCGGACGGCTCTTCCTACAGCGACGCGGCCCTGATGGAGGCCACCGCCATGGCGGCCCGGGCCGGCAGCGAGCTCCTGGGGGTGGCGGTGGCCCGGGAAGAAGGAGAAATCTCCGAGACCAGGGAAATCCTGCAGCGAATGCTGACTGCGGCCAACCGGGAAGGGGTTTCCTTTCAAGGCATCTCGCCCCAGGGACTGGCGGCCGACGAAGGCATCATCCAGGTAGCCCTGGAAAACCGGGTTGACCTGATCATCATGGGCAGCCACGGCCGCACCGGGTTTAAGAGGCTGCTCATGGGCAGCGTCACCGAGCGGGTCATCGGGCAGGCTCCCTGCCCGGTCCTGGTGGTGAAGAAGAAATGAAGGTTTCCGAATCCCGGTTTTCTGTGTTAAGAAAAAATAAGTTATCAGGGTTTATAATGCAGAACCCATACGAAAGATCTGGAGTCAACTTTTAAATCTGAGGATATCTTTTCAACCGAAAACCGAAAACCAACCATCCGGAGTCCCCCATGGCCAGCCCCGCCCATCTGGAGAAATTGCTGGTGTGCACCGATGAGTCCCCGGACAGTCAGGGGGCGGTCACCGCGGCCCTGGACCTGGCCAAAGCCGCCGGTTGCCAGGTCTTCCTCCTGCAGGTGCTCAGCTTCATCCCCTTATATGAATTGCAGGCCCCGGACCTGCTACCGCCGCCCATGGTCAATCTGGAGTTGCAGGCGGCTCAGGAAGCCGCGGTGCGAAGCCATCTGGAGTCCTGGCAGGAGAAGGCCGCGGGGATGGGGGTGCGCCTGGAGCCCCGCCTCCGCACCAGCGTCTCCGCCTATGAAGGCATCCTGGAGGAGGCCGAGGCGGTCCAACCCGACTGGATCATCATGGGCCGGCACGGCCTCACCGGCCTGCCCCGGCTGCTCCTCGGCAGCGTTACCGCCCGGGTCATCGGCCACAGTGCCGTCAGCGTCCTGGTGGTGCCCCGGGGTGCGGCCCTGGAATTCAAGCGGGTCCTCATCGCGGCCGACGACTCGCCCTTCAGCGCCGCGGCCTGGCAGGAGGCCCTGAGCATTACCCAGAGGATGGAGAGCCATTTGACGGCCATTGCCGTGGCCGCCAGCGGCGGCGAGGTCAAGGCCGCCAACCAGGTGGTGCAACGGATGGAGGCTGAAGCCCGTCTGCGGGGGGTGCCCCTGGAAACCGCGGTGCCCTATGGCCGGCCCTTCGAGGCCATCCTGCAGGTGGCCCAGGCCAAGAAGGTGAACCTCATCGTCCTGGGGAGCCACGGCCGCACCGGCCTCCGCAGACTGCTGCTGGGCTCCACCGCCGAACGGGTCATCGGCCAGGCCCCCTGCCCGGTCCTGGTGGTGAAGAAGAAGTAAAGGCGGTTTGCGGTTTTCAATTAAAAAAACCAGGGAAGGATCATTTTAATAATGCCAGATTGCTGATAATGGCAAGTTAGTGACGCTTTTAATTCACCTTTCAATAGCCCAGGAAAAATCGTTTTCGGGAAAGCATTCTGAAGACAAACGATTGACACTCAGGGAGGAGTTCTTAGCATTAATTAACCCATCAGTTAGAAAAATTCTTGAAGAGAGGCCTATCACTATAACGCGGCAGGTCCACAGGCAAGGCGGGGCGAGAAGATAGTTGTGGGAAGAGAGCCCCAAGCATTCAAGGCCCGCCTCTGGCGGGGCAAGCCCTTGAAGCGCATGCACGTGATGGTGAAGCCCACGGGCCCGCTCTGTAACCTTAGCTGCACCTACTGCTACTACCTTTCTAAGCAAGTCCTGCTCACCACGGAAAACCGCTGGCGCATCACCGACGAAATCCTGGAGGCCTTTATTCGCCAGTATTTCCAGGGACAAAACTACCAGGAGGTGGTCTTCTCCTGGCAAGGGGGAGAGCCCACCCTGCTGGGCCTGGACTTCTTCCGCAGGGTCGTGGAGTTGCAGCAGCGCTACTGTCCGCCCCACGTCCGCTGTGAGAACGACCTCCAGACCAACGGCACGCTCCTGGACGAGGCCTGGTGCGAGTTCCTGGGGGAGCATAATTTCCTGGTGGGATTAAGCCTCGACGGCCCCAAAGAACTGCATGACCATTACCGCAAGGACAAGGCAGGGGCAGGGAGCTTCGACCGGGTCTTCCGGGCAGCCCGGCTGCTCAGAAAACACCAGGTCAACTTTGCCACCCTGAGCTGCGTGAACCAGCTGACCGCCAGGCAGCCGCTCCAGGTCTATCGTTTTCTCCGGGATGAGGTGGGCGCCAAACGCCTGCAATTCATTCCCATCGTCGAGCCCGTGGGCTTTTGGTATACACCGCCGCTGTACGGGGGCCAGCGGCTTCTGCCGGTGGAAGGTTCTCCCCAGGCGCGGCCCGGCCATCCGGAGTCCATCGTGGAGGACTGGTGCGTCGATCCGGAGGACTGGGGGGAGTTTCTCTGCCGCATCTTCGACGAGTGGTACCGGAAGGATCTGGGACAGATCTACGTGCACTATTTCGAGGCCGCGGTGGAGACCTGGATGGGACACGTCTCGCCCCTATGCACCCAGGCCCCCATGTGCGGCAAGGGGCTGGCCCTGGAGCACGACGGCTCGGTCTATGCCTGCGACCATTACGTCTACCCCGAGTACCGCCTGGGCAACATCCTCACCCAGTCCCTGGAGGAGATGGCATATTCAGAAGGACAGGAGAGCTTCGGCAAGAACAAGGAAGGAACCCTCCCCGAATACTGCCGGCGCTGCGAGTACGAGTTCGCCTGCTTCGGCGAATGCCCCAAGAATCGCTTTCTCAGGACGTCCGAGGGTGAGCCGGGACTGAACTACCTGTGCCGGGGCTGGAAGCATTTCTTCTCCCATATCGATCCCTTCATCCAGAAAATCGTCCGCAGCCTGGGCGCTCCGGTGGTAAAGGAGGCCCGCAGCCTCATAGCTTCGAGTTGGCGGCCGGAGAAGCCGCGATGAAGTGGGAAATGGCTACCCTGGAAGATGGCTACCGGCAGATGCGGATTGAGACCCCTTGGGACGAAATCGCCCCTGACTATGAGGATATCCTCCATGACTTCATGGGGCGGCGGGTGCCCGGATTCAGACCGGGCAAGGCACCGCGGCGGATTATGGAACAATGGTTTCGCCGCCAGATCTCGGAGCACCTGTCTCGCCGCGGCGCTGACCGGCTTTGCCGCCAGGCGCTTCAGGAGATCGGGGCGGAGGCCGCCGGTCCCGTGGAAGTCTCGGAACTGGAATGGGAGCCGGGCCAGCCCTTCCGATTCACGGCGCGCTTTTTCCCCTTGCCGGAGTTCGAACTTCCGGATTATGAGTCCCTCGCGCTCAATTCAGAGGCGGCCGAGGACCCCCAGGGAGCCTTGTCGTTACGTCTGCTGGAACTGGTGAGTTTCCCGGTCCCCCAGACGCTGGTGCAGGCTGAACTCGGCCTGGACGGCCTGGCCGACTGCCAGCCGGCCAGTGAATCCTGGCAGGCTGCTTCCCAGCGGGTCAGGCTCATGCTGATTCTGAAGCGCATCGCCCGGGTGGAGGGCATCGAAATCGAGCCAGCCGACGTGGACCGCCGCATCGAGGAGAAGGCCGCGGAATTTGGGGCCACACCAGACACCCTGAGAGCCGAACTGGAGAAGAGCGGCGGCAGACTACGGCTCAAGGACCTGCTGCTGGCCGAGAGCGTCCTGGAATATCTGCTGGAAACCATCCGATAGAAAGCGGAGTGACTCGAAAAGAGAAAGGAGCAGCATATGGGACAATGTGAACCAGCAAACAAAAGCAAGGCCCGCAGGTGGGCGGCGGTGGGGGGCGTGCTGGCGGTGGCGACAGTCATTGCCGCAGCCGGGGTCGCCCAGGAAGTTTTGCCGCGGCCGGAGCCGCCGTTTAGCGGCAAGATCGGCCGCACCACCAAGGACTCCAAACCGGATTTCCCCAAGGAGGTGCGAGCCCCCAAGGGGGCGCCCAACATCTTGCTGATCATGACGGACGACGTGGGTTTTGGCGCCGCCAGCACCTTCGGCGGGCCCATTATCACGCCTACCATGGACCGGCTGGCTGCCAGTGGCCTGCGCTTCACTCAGTTTCATACCACCGCGCTCTGCTCGCCCACCCGGGCGGCGCTGATCACCGGGCGGAACCATCATACCTGCGCCACCGGGGTGATCATGGAAATGGGCACCGGCTATCCCGGCTACAACACCCTGATGCCCAAGAGCTGCGGCAGCATCGGCGAGGTGCTGAGGCAGGACGGCTACAACACTTCCTGGTACGGCAAGAACCACAACGTGCCTGACTGGCAAGGCAGCCAGGCCGGGCCCTTTGATCTCTGGCCCACCGGGCTTGGGTTCGAATACTTTTACGGCTTCATCGGCGGCGACACCGACCAGTGGCGTCCGGCGCTCGTCGAAAACACGCGGCCTGTCGTATCTCCCCCCTATTACCAGGATCCCACTTACATCCTCGACCGTGATCTGGCCGACCACGCCATCGCCTGGATTCGCGAGCAGCACTCCCTGGCGCCGGACAAGCCCTTCTTCGCCTACTATGTCCCCGGTTCGGCCCATGCTCCCCATCATGCGCCGAAAGACTGGATCGCCAGGTTCAAGGGTCAGTTCGACCAGGGGTGGGATAAGGTGCGCGAGGAAACTCTGGAGCGGCAAAAAAAGCTGGGCTTAGTCCCCGCCGACACCAAGCTGACGCCGCGGCCTGAGGCGATCCCGGCGTGGGACACCCTGAACGCCGACCAAAAACGGCTATACGCCCGCATGATGGAAGTGTATGCGGGGGCCCTGGCGCACTGCGATTACCAGATCGGTCGGGTCATTGACGCGGTCGAGCAGTTGGGCGAGCTGGACAACACCCTCATCATCTACATCCAGGGTGACAACGGCGCCAGTGCCGAAGGCACCCTGCAGGGCTTGCTGAATGAGATGACGCTCTTCAACGCCATCCCGGAAGATTTCAATGAAGTGCTCCGCCGCATGGACGATCTCGGTGGGCCTTTGACCTACAATCACTATCCCGTAGGCTGGGCCCACGCCATGGATTCGCCGCTCCAATGGACCAAACAAATCGCCTCCCATTTCGGCGGCACCCGCAACGGCATGGTCATCTCCTGGCCGGCGCGCATCAAGGACAAGGGCGGCATTCGTTCTCAATTCCACCACGTCATCGACATCGTCCCCACCCTCATGGAAGCCACGGGCCTCAAGTTTCCAACGATGCTGAATGGCGTGAAGCAGAAGCCCCTGGAGGGCGTGAGCCTGATGTATACCTTTGACAACCCGGGGTCCCCCACCAGACACCAAACTCAGTATTTCGAGATGCTGGGCAACCGCGGTATTTATCATGACGGCTGGATGGCCAGCACCACCCCCTTGCGCCTGCCCTGGATCATGGGCCATGAGCCTAACCCCGACGATTTCAAATGGGAGCTTTATCAGGTGACCAAGGACTTCAGCCAGGCGGAAAACCTGGCGGCCCGGAACCCGGCCAAACTCAAGGAGCTGCAGGCTGTCTTTGACCGGGAAGCGCGGAAGTACAACGTTTACCCGATCCAGACCTCAACGATTCAACGTCTGGATACGGCTATTCGGCCCAGCCTCACCAGGGGGCGCACCGCATTTACCTACTCTCCGGAGATGGTGCGGATTCCGGAAGGAGCCGCACCGGACATCAAGAACAAGTCCTTCCGCCTCACTGCGGAAGTGGAGATTCCTGAAGGCGGCGCTCAAGGAATGCTGGTGACCCAGGGCGGCCGTTTTGCTGGCTATGGCCTCTACCTGCTGGACGGCAGGCCCGTCTTTCACTATAACCTCGCCGGTGTGGCCCGCTACCAGGTCGCGGGCAGTGACAAGCTTCCGGCCGGCAAGCACACCATCGTGCTGGACTTCAAGTATGACGGCGGCGGCATCGCCAAAGGCGGCAACGCTACCCTGACCGTGGACGGACAGAAAGCCGCGGCAGGCCGCATCGAACGGACGCTGCCGTTCCGCCTCTCCCTCGATGAGACGCTGGACATCGGCGAGGATACCGGCACCCCGGTCAGTGAGGACTACGCCGATAAGATGCCATTCAAGTTCACTGGCACCCTCAAGCAAGTGGTCATCGACATCGGTCCGGAAAAGCTCAGCTCCGACGATCAGAGAAAAGTCGAGGAAGCCCGGAAGCTCGCGGAGGACGTCAAGCAATAAGCTTCCATTAATACAGGGCGGGCGCCATTCTCGGCGCCCGCCATCGATCTCTGAATGAGTTTAATATAGCGGTCTCCCTGCAATAGGGTCAGGGGTAAAGGGTGGGGTTGTCAATTACTGCTATATATCTTCCACTCTTCCATTCAAGACCCGGTTTCATTTCTGCTGAGATAAGGCGCTTTTAATGCTCTCCGGCAGATCCCTGGTCCGCCAGGCTGCATCAATGGCCACCAGGTGGGCGGCGCCTTCCGCCAGCAACTCCTGCCCCGTCTCGGGATAAAATTCGAACCGGAAGATCATGGCCTTGGCCCTGACCTCCTGGACCCGGGTCTCGAGGCGCAGCAGCTCGCCGTAGCGGGCCGGGCGCCGGAAGCGGCACCAGGCCTCCACAATGGGCAGGCCGAAGCCTTCCCGGAGGTTCTTGAAGGTCTCTTCGGGCTTGAGGCCGCAGGCCCGCAGATACTCCTCGATAGCCCGATGGCAGTAGCGGAAGTAGCTGACAAAATAAACGATGCCGTAGGGATCGGTATCCCCGAAGCGTACCCGCACCGTGGTGCGGTGCACTCCATCCCTGAGATCATCTTGTTTGTGGTGCGGTTGGGCCATGTTCCCTCTCCCTGGTATCGTGTCTCGGGAATATCTTTAATATCTCTTGGCCCCAAAACTCCCCCTCCCTGAGAGGGGAAGGGGTTGGGGGGAGGGTGATAACATTTGGAGATAACAGAACAAATAATCACCCTCACCCGGTGTCGCCCCCTCAAGGGGGAGGGAATAAAGCGGGTTCCTTTATTAAGGTTTTCCTGAAACACTAGAAGCTATTACAAAACCGCGGTTTGCCCAAAAAATGTCATTCTGAGCGAAGCGAAGAATCTCGTATTTTTATGGACTTGAGATCCTTCACTTCGTTCAGGATGACAGTGAAATCAGGTTTTGCAATAGTTTCTAGCAAAAAAAAAACCAAAAACCAAACGCAGCTCTCCAGGGGCAGGGCTTGCCGGGCCCTGTCCCTGAGGGCCTGGACCATTTATTAATGGGAGCGGAAAAGAGATTAAATTTCCCCTCACCCTAACCCTCTCCCCCATCGGGGGAGAGGGGAAAAAGCTGGAACCCCTTTCATGCTCCCGTTAATAACCAAATTCAGGTAAATACGCAACTAACATACAAAAATCTCCTCTTTACAGGAAGTCCAGAAACCCTGCGCCTTCTCCTCCGGGTGACAAAATCTAGCGATACCCTGGGAAGAAACCCCGATGGCTGCGCTCATTATTTATGGCGCCAGGCACGATCAGTGGCCTGGACCCTTTTCAAGGGCGGATTAATTTTTTCCCGGCGCCCCAGGATTTTTTATTTCCCACCTCCTAAAATCCCTTAACTTTTTTTCTCCGTTCCTGGTCTAAATGTCAGGAAAGAGAACCATACCTTTATGGGGAGGATCGGGTTGTGGATAAATTACAGTTCTTTTTGAAATTTTTCGTAAGGGTGAGGGCATCCCATCTCCTGGTGGGAGTGGTGCTTGTGAGTTTTCTGGGGGGCTGTGCGGGCACCAGCATGGGGCAGCAGAACCCCTACCTGCTTACCGGTGCGGGTTTGGGGGCCGCCACGGGTGCGGCTCTGGGGATCGTCGCCAGTCCCGGCAATCCCTGGAAGGGCGCCGCCATCGGCGGTTTGCTAGGGACCGCCGTGGGTGGCGTGGCCGGGGAAGCCTATGGGCGCTCTTGTCAGTCGCCGCCATCCCAGGCTTATTATCAGGGGCCGCCTCCCCAGGCTTATTATCAGGGGCCGCCTCCGGCTGGCTATCCGCCTCCGCAACAGGCCTATTGATTGCCGGCGGGAGCCGGGGAGAACTGGTTATGAAGGTGCGGACCGGCCTAATCGTGGCCTTGACGACGCTTAGCCTGATCATGGGCTGCGCCTCCAGTCCTTACGTGGGTACCGGCGCACTCCTGGGGGGCGGGCTGGGGGCCATCACCGGAGCGGCCATCGGCCATAACAACCCCTGGGCCGGGGCCGCCATTGGCGGTCTGGCCGGCTCCGCCCTGGGGGCCGCGGGCGGCTATGTGTTGCAGCAGGGGCAAACCAGCCAGCCGCAGCCCGGCCAGCCGCAGCAGGGGTATTACTACCCGGCCCAGCCGGATCCCGGCGCGGCGGCCCCGCCCGGCTATGGCTACGACGCCCCGGCGCCTGGCGCCGCCCCCGGTCCGGCTTACGGTGACAACCGCGGCAACCCGGCGGCCCCTCAGGGGCCCCAGGAGAGCGCCGCGCCACCGCCGGGATCTTACTACAGCCAGGCGCCGCCTCCACAGACCCCCGGGATGGCTGAGGCCCCGCCCGGCTATGGCTACGGCGCCCCGGCGCCTGACGCCGCCCCCGCCTCGGCTTACAGCAACACCTGGACCTCGGTGGACCCTCAGGGGCCCCAGGGGAGCGCCGCGCCGACGGCGGAACCTTACAGCCAGACGCCGCCTCCACGGGACCCCGGGATCCGGGCGCCCCTGACCAATGGCCAGTATTACCCTCAAGAGTAACCGTCGCCTGCCTTCAGGCGGGCCCCGCCGCTCCCCGTCCCTTCCTAGGCAATGGAAAGGGCAGGGACCGGCTGAGTTAATCAGGGGACGGCGAGCCGTGCCCTTATTGCTCCCCCGCTATCCCCCCCCGGCAACGAGGGAAAATTAGTTAGCCTCTCGCCCGGCGCCCAGTCTTAGTACCCGATTTCATAAATCCGATAGCGTATTTATTAACGGCAGGGAGCAACTGATTAATTCCCCCTCACCCTAACCCTCTCCCCCATTGGGGGAGAGGGGATAAAGAGCCAACCCTTGGAATGCTTCCTCTCCCCCCGGCGGGGGGAGAGGGCTGGGGGGAGGGGGGGGCGGCAAGAAACGTTACCGGATTTAAGAAATAC
>Ga0116127_1000492_pt1 | contig 36138 bp, 33 predicted proteins | sample June2015DPH_16_1_FD_89731 | JGI IMG/M metagenome (GOLD analysis project Ga0116127, IMG submission 89731) | Peatland microbial communities from SPRUCE experiment site at the Marcell Experimental Forest, Minnesota, USA - June2015DPH_16_100 | ecosystem: Environmental > Terrestrial > Soil > Wetlands... | reverse complement strand
TGTCGGCGTCGCTTCGGTTCGACCTTCACGTCCTTGAGCTTCGCCCGCATCCGCTCCGCCTCCGTGACCCGCCTGAGCCAGAAGCGCCCGGCTCTCGTCTTCCAGCACATGTGCGTGAAGACGAGAAACCCGAACGTCTCCGGTTTTCCGAGCCCCTGGGCGGCACGAGAGCGAGCGGCATTTCGCCCGAACTCGATGAGCCCGGTCTTGTCGGGGTGCAGCTCCGCTCGGCGTCGTCACGGTGCTCGAGCCCGGCGACGAAGTCGTCCGCCCAGCGCAGGATGATCATGTCTCGGTGCGCCTGCTCGCTCCTCCAGCGCCGGGCCCACCGGTCGAGGACGTAGTGGAGGTAGACATCGGCGATGAGCGGCGAGACCGATGCCCCCTGGGGCGCCCCCTCGTCGACCGCCTGCCACTTTCCGTCCTCGATCACCCCCGCCTTCAGCCACTTGGCTATGAGGCGGAGGACCCGCTCGTCCGCGATGCGGTGCTCGAAGAACTTCTCAACCCGGCATGATCGAGCTGGCCAAAGAAGTCGCGGATGTCCGCGTCGAGCACCCGGTTCACTCTCTTCCGTTCGATCCCGACCGCCAGCGCGTCGAGCGCGTCGTGGGGTTTCCGCCCCGGCGGAACTCGTAGGAGAAACCGCAGAAGTCCACCTCGTAGATGGCGTTCAGCACCTCGACGACGGCCCGCTGGACGATTTTGTCCTCCAGCGTGGCGATGCCGAGCGGCCGCTGCCGCCCGTCCGCCTTCGGGATGTACGAGCGCCGAGACGGGCTCGGGCGGTAGGCACCGTGGTGCAACCTCCGGTGCAGGTCCGCGAGGTTGGCTCGAGTTCCTGGCCGTAAGGCGTCCACCGTGCACCACCGTCTCTTCCGCTACCCACTTGAGATGGACGTCGTGGACAGCAAACAAGGCGATCGCACAGGCCAGGCGAGGGTGAACGAGTGCACTCCGAACTGTTCTGAAGGGCGTGCAGGGGCCTATCCAGCTCGCGTCGCCCTGTCTTCGCCATACAGTCAGGGCGGTCGTTTGTTGTTCACGACCGCGACACTGACCTTCACCGGTCGTTTACCGGCGCATTGGTCCGGGAACCCGAGCGTCGTGTTTCCGATCCCGTCCATCGGTCCTAGTGGCCGCCCACCCGTATGACCCTCACATGAGCGCTCAATCGCGGACCACGTCTTCTCGTGAAACACCGCATCCGATTACAGCGAGCCCGAGGTAGGCGCCCAGGGCGGCGCGCGGTCCGGCGGTGGCGATCGCACACGCCGTCGTTGTCGCGTTCGGCGGACCCTGTCCCGCAGGGCTGTCGCCGACCCGGTTCCTCGGTGACGAACAAGCGCCATGTTCCGGTGAGCTAAACGCACGGCAGTCGGTCCGTGGGGCAGATCGCCCACAGCGAGCGTGGCGTGGCCGAACGCAACTCGCGTCCTCGTTGGCCCTGTCAGTCCGGACTCTGCAAGCGTGTGGCGGCCGGTGTCCTCGTCGTCCATGTCTCCTCCTTCGCCCTCGAGCCGCCTTCCGGCTCACTGTCGACCAGCTTGCGTGTTGAGGCTTCGAGGACACCGAGAACCGCCTGTCAATTGCCTACGTATCGTCTCGAGTCGTGGCGCGTGTCGCCGTACATCTCTTTCCCGCGGTCCGTTCGGTGTGGGCGACCCGTTTCGTAAAGACTTGTCAAAGATCCTGGCAAGAAAGATCCCAGCCGTCGCCGTCATAGGGTCCGCGCCGGGCATGCTCGATCCGATGAAGCCTGGGCGGACGACTACCAGACCACAAGGTCAACCCGCAGAGCCGGAGCGGCCGGCGGCCAACGTCACCAGGACAGCTGGGCGTGGCTCTGCGGCCTGGAGACCGCGCCACCCGCGCACTGCGCACCGGCCGAGAGGCGCACACCGCTGCAAAGAAGCCGGCACGTCTCGCGTCCCCTCCAGTCCCGACAAGTTCCACCCGGCAAGTCCCACGTCCCCCAGCGCGCCTCCGAAGGTCGCACCAACACGCAGTTCACTAGCGACGCGTGTCTCGGTTCGAACCGTCGACATTCACCGCGAGCGGGCCTACCAGAGCTCTCAGGGTCGCCGCGGAGAAGGCCGCGTCGCATCCCCAGGTCTAGTCACGGTTATCGATTGGGACGTACGCTGGTTCGTAGCCGCCACGACGACGATCTTGGAGCCCTCGCGCGAGCTGCAGCAGGTTCGGAGAAGAGGAAGTGACAGACCACCCCACCTTCTACGTGTCAGGGGCGACAGCGGGCTTCCTCGATTACCGAGCGGCCGTGCGGCCGGAGCGGCCGCACATTCTCCTGATTCTCGAGACGCCAGATGAATCGGTGGCCGCCGCCCGCCCAGAGGACATTGAATGCGACTGGTGGGACGTCACTCAGGTGATCGGCGTGATCGAGCGTCGACTAGACGACCATTATGTGCCCACGCGACGCCTGATGCCGATTACGTTCTTTGCCGAATGGGACCTTGCGGCGAAGTAGGAAGGCCCTGGACGCGAGTCGTTCGCAAGGCCGTGCAAATGGACCGCGAAGCGCGGCCAGGCGGCTCGTGGCCGGGTCGGTGCCCTTCCGATCGACTTGACTGACCCTGGCTTACCGTTAACGGTCGGGACACCGCGTTTTGCCGAGCCTTGATGCCATGGAGGTTCTTGCTCTCAGGATCTGCCGGACTGAAGATGGGCTTCGCTACCATGACGCCGAGGATCGCAAGGATTCTCCAGTTGGATCACCGCTTGCGCGACGCGCCCAGCGACTCCTCACCCGCATTCGAGCTCCTTGTGACCGAGCAACCGTACGCGCTGGCGTGCTGGGCCCCTCGAGCGCGAGACCATGACTCCTCGCTGCATCGAGGACAGTGCTGTCTTGTTTCTCGTTGGTGTCTCACCCGCGGTCCAGTTCACGCGCTGCTGATGCGGGACTCCAGCTAACTATTGAGCGTATCCTTCATCTCCTTAGCAAATTCATCAGCTACCACGTCCACGGTGCGCTTGAGGGTCTTTGCGGCACGGGTGACGACCTCGTCAAAGGCCTTGTTAAAGGCCTCGTCTACCGTCGTCTCTCCGACCAGGATCAATGCCGCCTCGTTGGGCGCGAGTTCGTCGGCGGCTTCTTTGAGTTGCTTGTGGGGCAACAGTCCGAACCCCAACGCCTCCGGGATGGCGTGGACATGGGGGCGATTCGCCCGTCTTATGATGTGTGGCTTGCCATTCTCTTGATCGATGACAGCTGCGTCGTAGGTTGCGATGAGGTTGTCCTCGTGCAGTTGCTCGATGGCGTCGAGATCAGCCAACGCGGTGTCGACGCTGTCGTAGACGGCGATGCAGAGGGTGAGTGGTTTGTCCTTCGACATGGTTTCTCCTCTTACTGGGACTCGTGACGAGAAGGTTCTGCCCGACGACACGACGCCTCCGCTGCCACGCTGTGGGCACAAGACTGCACAGCCCGAACGCAAAGGGACGACGGCGTGTCACAGGTACAGACGACCACAAACGCGGGAGATCAGTCCTCAGTAGTCACTACTGCACTTCGAGACGGGAACCACCGGCACCGCGGGACGCGTTCACGGGGTCAGCGCTCAGGAGAGGAAAGCGGCGATGACTGCGCGGAGTCACAACGAAACGATTGCTTGGCCCGATGTGCCAAGCAATCGTTTCGGGCGGGGTCACCGGCTCCAGACCGTCCGGGCTACTACGATCTCCGAGACAAGGGAGGTTCGATGACGCTCGATCCGAAACACTTGGGGAGAAACCATCGCGACACGCTCGCCCAGATCTTCCGCCATCCGCTCAGCCACAACATCGAATGGCAAGCTGCCGTTTCCCTACTTCGAGAGGTCGGCGACGTAACCGAACGCCATGACGGAAAGCTCGAGGTCATCGTCGGCGGTGAAACGATCGTCCTCACCCGTCCTCGGGGTAAGGACCTCGACGCTCAGCAGGTGATCGACATTCGAGAGCTCCTGGAGACCGCGGGGTACGGCCCGAGCGGCAAGGACTAACTCGGACACAGGATCTTGGGTCACCCGGCCGCAGAAGTGTAGAACCGTGCACCACGCGGTTAGCCTGACCCGAATCGCGACTCGGAGAACCGCTGCGGTTCCTCACACCTTGCGCCCGGGCTGTGCCCGGTCCAGCTGGGCGATCGTACGCGCCAGTGTTTGCCGCGCGCGGCAGGACCTGTCCGGCAGAACTGTCACCGGCCTGCTTGGTGGGGGACTGACGCGAGCTACGTTCCGGTGAGCCGCTGGTGTGGGGCTCGGTTCGTGGCCGGGATCTCCCATGGCCGCAGCCGCGTGGTCAATCGCAGATGCGTCCTTGTGAAGCCCGTTTGTCCGGACTTTGCCGGCGTGCGGCAACCGGTGTCCTTGCTGTCCATGTCTGCCCCTTCGCCCTGGAGCCGCTCTTGAGGTTCGCTCCTGACGAGTTTGCGCCGCGAGGATGCGAGGACATCTGGGACCGCACGTCAATGTAACTCCGCGAGTCGTGGTGCGTGTCACCGTATGCCTCTTGCCCGCATTCCGTCGGATGGCTGCGGCACATATGGGAAAGATTCAGCAAGGACCAGGAAAAGAAGGAGGAGACCCCAGCCTGCGTCAGGCATGCTCGATCAAATGACGGCCGGGCAAACGACTGTCGAACAACATCGTCAATTCCCACAGGCGAGGCGGCCCGCGGCGGACAGCAGCACGACAGCGGGACATGGCTCTCGGGTCTGGCGCCCGCGCCAGCCGGGCGGTCGTCACAGCCCAAGGCGCGCACAGAAGGCACGCGGGCAACCCTCGACCGGCCATCGTGGAAGAGCCATCACACCTACGTCCCTGATCGGAGGACCCGTCGTAGGTTGCTGCGACGCTTTCGGCGCATCTGGACCGGTCGGCATGGACAAGACACGTCGCCTGAGCTACAAGAATGAAGAAGCGTCGGACGGACTTGACGGGCAACCGTGTGAGCTACAACGGTCCGTGAACTCAAGTCCCACCTTCTCCGCTTCAAACGCCCTGGTGAAGGGCTTATCAGGTAAGTGCACTCGGTTGGTCGAACAGGAAGGACGTACTAGTGGCTTCCACAGCAAGAGGAGAGCGAAACTTGACGACTGAACCGTTGCGCTGGGGGCTGATCGGTTCGGGTCTGATCGCCAATGCTTTCGCCGACGATCTGACGGTTACGAGTTCCGGCCGGGCGGTCGCCATCGGTTCACGCAGCCAGGAGTCAGCCGACCGCTTCGCCAACAAGTTCGGCATCCCCAACCGCCACGCCTCCTATGAGGCGTTGGTGGCCGACCCGGACGTGGACGTCGTCTACGTGGCAACTCCACATCCGATGCACCTGGCCAACGCTCTGCTAGCGCTCGAGGCCGGCAAGCCGGTGCTCGTGGAGAAGGCGTTCACCATGAACGCCGGTGAGGCTCGCGAGCTTGTGGCCTGCGCGCGCACCGAGGGGCTGTTCTTGATGGAGGCGATGTGGACGCGGTTCCTGCCACACACAGCGGCAGTCAACCGCCTGCTCGCCGCCGGCGTGCTCGGCGACATCGTGACGGTCATGGCCGATCACGGACAATGGTTCCAGAAGGATCCGGCATTCCGTCTCTTCGCACCCGAGCTCGGCGGCGGCATACTCCTCGACTGCGGTGTCTACCCGGTGTCGTTCGCGTCGATGGTTCTTGGCAAGCCGACCGAGATCGTGGCGCTGGTGACCCCGGCATTCACGGGTGTCGACGGGCAAACCTCGATGCTCTTCGGGTATTCCAACGGCGCTCAATCGGTCCTGACTTGCACGTCTTCGGCCAGGACTCCGACCGTTGCAGCGATCGTCGGCACCGAGGCCCGCATCGAGATCGACAGCCTCTTTTACGCACCTTCGTCCTTCACCCTGATCGGTCGCGACGGGAACACCACCCGCTACGAGCCACCGCACGAGGGCAACGGCCTGCATTACGAGGCTGACGAGGTCGCGCGCTGCCTGAGGGCCGGGCTGTTGGAAAGCCCGCTGATGCCGCTCGACGAAACCATCGAGATCATGGAGACCATGGACGCCGTCCTCGCCCAGGCCTAGGATCGCCGTCTTCTATCTGATCATGGGCGTCCTCATCGACTCGTTCTTCCCCGTGCTGTCCGCCTTCGACGACTCGATCGACGATCTCGAGGGTTCCATCTTGAAAAAGCCGACCGAGGACCAGTTGAAGACCCTCTCCGACATGAAGCGGCAGATGCTGACCATCCGCAAGACCATCTCGCCCAGCGCGACATGATCTCGAGCGTCAACGCCGACATGGTGACGGTCCCCGGGATGACAGACCAGGCTCCGCCTACTTCCGTATGCTCTGCGACCACCTCATTCGAATCAGCGACATGGTGGACAGGTACCGGGACCTGATCGGCGGCGCCATAGACACGCACCTGTCGATGGTGTCCAACCGGCTGAATGTGGTCATGAAGCAACTGCCATCGTCGCCACCATCTTCATGCCGCTCGGATACCTCACAGGGTTCTTCGGGCTGAACTTCGCCTGGCTCACGGGTCATCTTCAGTGCAATCTCAGCTACTTCCTCTTCTTGGGCATCGGCTCCGAGCTCGTCGCCCTCGTGCTCCTGTTCATTCTCTTAAAGCGGCGCGGCTGGCTCGGCCGCGGCCCCACGGCATGACCCCAGCGGATCGGCCGGTACCTGCCCCTTTTCCTGCAAGCGCCAACCCTGCAATGCTGTGTGGATGCACGGCTCAATGATCAGCATCCCGAGTGGGGAACTTCCCGTGTACGTGTCCACGCCGTCGGGCGACGCTCCGTGGCCCGGAGTCGTCGTCATCCACGATGTCCTAGGGATGAACCAGGATCTGCGGAACCAGGCCGATTGGCTGGCGGACGCGGGATACCTGGCCGCGGCACCCGACCTGTTCCGCGGGAGGCCAAAGGCCTCCTGCATCATCTCTGTCATGCGTGACGCCGCCACCGGAAGGGGAAGGTCGTACGAGGACATTGAAGCCGCACGCGCCTCGCTGGCAGCTCGCGAGGACTGCTCGGGTGCGATCGGCGTGGTCGGCTTCTGCATGGGCGGCGGGTTCGCCCTGATGCTCGCACCCAGCCGTGGCTTCGCAGCGTCGAGCGTCAATTACGGCCCCGTCCCGAAGAGGGCGTACACCCCTGCCTTCCTCCGGGGCTCCTGCCCAGTTGTCGCGAGCTACGGCGGCGAAGACCGGGCCCTAAGGGGCGCTGCCGACCGCCTCGACAAGGCCTTGACGGCGGTCGGCGTAGAACATGACGTCAAGGTGTACCCGGGCGCCGGCCACGGGTTCATCAACGACCACGAAGGCGCAGGGGACAAGTCGCCGCTCGTCTTCGCCATCATGGGGCGACTCTCTGGAAACGGCTACCACGAGGAGGCCGCCCTGGACGCCCGCCGTCGCATCATCGCCTTCTTCGACGCGCACCTGAAGAAGTGACCGCGCTCGGCGCCGGCCCGACGCCGCTGTCTTCGACCAGGAACCCCTCGACGCGAAAGGCGAATAGCCGCTCGGCGTGCCTGGAGTTCATCAGTATTCACAGCCGCTAGCCCGCGAGCCGTGCGGCAGTTGAGTTCTGTTACCTCGCAGCATTGATTTGCTTTGTACCCACGTGCAGGCCCATGTTGGGGTCGCCACCGCGCACCAAGCCGGTCGAGCTACCGCCCGAGGAACAGCCGGTTCACTTGGCGCCAGCGGAGATCGCCACGAAGTGGTCCTCCTCGATCTCGACGAGCGGCGGAGCCTCCTCGTGGGTCCGCAGGTACGTGTCGGTCCGGAGTAGGCCCGCTGCGAGGTCGCGCTCGGTCGCGGCTGCCTGGGCCCGACGCCCTTTGCGGGCATGCATGCCCGCGAGCGGGTGAAGGCTGCTCTTCGAGTAGCGGCCCGGACGCCCATTGTGCTCCGGGATCACCCTCGTGGTCTCCAACTCGGGACCCAACTCGCCCTCCCACTTCTTGTGGAGCTGGGGCACCGCGGTCAGCAGCATCCTCGTGTACTCGTGTTGGGGGTTGTCGAACACCTTCTGGGTCGCGCCCATCTCGACCACCACACCACGGCGCAGGATGACCGTGCGTTCGCTGATGTAGTTGCCGAGGGACAGGTCGTGGGTGACAAAGAGCACACCGAGCCCGCGGGTCTTCAGGTTCGCCAAGAGGTTGAGCACGTCCACCCGGGTCGACGCGTCGATCATGCTTATGATCTCATCCGCGACGAGTATCTTGATGTCCAACAGCAACGCCCGTGCGATGAGGATCCGCTGGAGCTGCCCACCCGAGAGCTGATGGGTGAACTTGTCGCGCACGTCCACCGGGTTGAGGCCGACAGCCTGGAGCGACTTGTCCACTCGCTCATGCCACTCGTCGCCGCTCACGCTCGGGAAGTACGAGTGTTTGATCGTCGCGAAAACGCGGTCAGCCCGGTACACGGGGTTGTACGAGCTGAACGGGTCCTGGAACACTCCCTGGACGTGTCGGTAATACTCCCGGAGCTGCTTGCCTTTCAAAGTGGCGATATCGGTGCCCTCGAAGGTGATCGTGCCCGAGGTGACCGGTGTGAGCCGCAGGATCATCTTGCCGAGCGTGGACTTGCCACTGCCGCTCTCGCCGATGAGGGCGGTCACCTCGCCGGGGCGGATCTCGAAGCTGGCGCCACGCACCGCCGGCAGTGTCCCACCGCCGAAGGTGCCGGTCTTGAAGGCCTTGGTGACATTGTCGAGTACCAGCACGGCTCAAACGCCTCCCGACGGCGAGACGCCGTCCGCGTGAAGCCAGCACGCCACGGAATGACCGGGCTTGACCTCCACGAACGGCGGCTCGTTCCCACAGCGGTCGAAGGCGAACGGACAGCGGTCGCGGAACCTGCAGCCGGCCGGGGGATTGAGGAGCGGGGGAGGACGGCCCGGGATGCCGACGAGCGTGTGCTCGTCATGGCGCATCCCGACGTCGGGGAGCGAGGAGATGAGCAGCTGGGTGTAGGGGTGCAGCGGGTTGTTGATGACCACGTCCGCCTTCGCCTTCTCGGCGAGCTTGCCCGCGTACATGACGAGGATCGTGTCCGCGACCTGAGCCAGGATCGACAGGTCGTGAGTGATCACCATCGTGCTCTTCACGAAATTCCGGTCGCGGAACTCGAGCAGCATCTCGCCGACCGCGCGCTGGGTGGAGACGTCGAGGGCGGAAGTGATCTCGTCGGCTATGAGCAGCGACGGGTTGAGCAGCGTCGAGATCACCATCACGACGCGCTGTTTCATCCCGCCTGAGAGCTCGATCGGATACCGCTTGAGGATGTCCGTGTCAAGCCCGACCAGCTTGACACGGCGCTCGAGCTCGGGGAGGGCAGACTTGTAGTCGAAGCCCCTCGACTTCAGCAGCTCGGCCACCATCCTGCCGACTCGCCGCGTGGGGTTGAGCGCGCTCATCGCGTACTGGGGGACGATCGAGACCTCCTTGAAGCGGAAATCGCGCATCGCCTTCGCGTCCGATATCGGAAGTTCCTTGCCGTCCAACTCGACACGGCCGCCGAGCTGGCGCATGCGAACGTCCATGCGGACGAGACTGTTGCCGAGCGTCGACTTGCCGCAGCCGGACTCACCGGCGAGCCCCATGATCTCCCCGTCTTCGATGCCGAAGGTGACGTCGTCCACTGCCTTCACATCGCCGCGCAGCGTCCGGTAACAGACCTGCAAATGGTCCACCGTGAGCCCCATCGTGCTAGAGCTCACGCAGCTTGGGGTTGAACACTTCGTCGAGGCCGACGTTGGCCAGGTAAAGGCCGCCGACGATGCAGGTGATCGCGGCGCCCGGCGGGACGAACCACCACCACAGGTGCAGCTGCAGCGAGTTCCAGTCGCTCGCCTGCTGCATCATGATGCCGAGAGACATGCCGTTGGACGGGCCGAGGCCCAGGTAGTCCAAGCTCGCCGCGGTGAGGATCGCCCCTCCGAAGGAAAGGATGAACACGAGCAAGAGGTAGGAGCTCATGTTGGGTGCGATCTCTCGCACAATGATCTGTCGGCTCTTCTCGCCCGAGAGCCGGGCGAGGCCGACGAAGTCCCGCGAAACCAGCGAGAAGGTCTGTGCCCGGATGGCGCGCATGGACCAGGTCCACGTTGTGCAGGCTATCAGGATCGCTTCGACGAGGGCGCTCGTGTGATGTAGGAAGCCCGCGACGAGGATCAGCAGCACGAGGACGGGCATCGTGAGAAAGATGTTGCAGAGAACGTTGAGAGCCTCGTCGATCAGGCCCCCCATGTAGCCGGAGATGAAACCTAAGGTCATGCCGATCAGGGTCGCACCGCAACCGCCGAGGAGGCCGACGAGCAGGCTCTCCCTGAGCCCGGATACGAACTCGGAGAAGACGTCCTGGCCGAAATAATTCGTGCCGAACCAGAACGAGCTCGACGGGGGCCGGAACGGTATGTAGTAGTTGAGCATCGGGTGTTGGACTAACAGGGGGCCGAAGACCGCGAAGAGCACGAAGAGTACGACGATGCTCAAGCCGAGGAGCAGTTTCTTGTTGCGCACGGCGAAGTAGAGGAACTCGAAGCGCCTGGGCTTTGCCGACCCGGCATCGGTGGCCACGGGGGGCTCCTCTTCCCATGCGACGACCTCGTCCGGTCTGAGAACCGTCATGTCGGCCTCCTTGGCGCGCCGTTGTAGCTAGGCACCGCTGATCCCGACGCGCGTGCGGGGGTCGACCATCACGTAGACGATGTCGATTATGAAGTTGGCAACGAGAACGCCGGCGATGATGAACAAGAAGATGCCTTGCAACAGGAAGTAGTCGTCGTTGCCGACGGCCTGGAAGACGAGCCAGCCGAGACCGGGGTAGGCGAAGGTGACCTCGGTGACCACCGCTCCGCCCACGATCACGCCGAGCTGCAGGGCCAGGCCAGTCAACTGGGGCAGAACCGCGTTGCGGTAGGCGTACCTGCGCACGAGCCTGGTGGGCGCGCCGAGCGCCTCTAGGTAGTGGGTGTAGTCAGACTCGAGCTCGTAGATGATGAGGTTCCTCATCCCGATCGCCCAGCCGCCGAAGGCGACGAGGAACAAGGTGAGGAACGGCAGGACCCAGTGTGTGATGAGGCTCCAGACGAAGGTCCAGTTCCAGCTCGGGAGAAGGCCGTAGGAAAAGCCGCCCGAGATGGGGAAGAAGTGGCCGATCCCGCCCGCCGCCAGCAGGAAGGCGAGCAGCAGGGCCAGCCACGGGTAGGCGGTCGCCGTGAGGAGGTAACCGACCGGGAGGACGGTGTTGTCGAGCAGCTTGCGGCGCGCCGCCATGGCGCCGACCCTGTTGCCCGCGAAGTAGGCCAGCAGGATTGCAGGGATGAGCAGCGCCAAGGTGAATAGCACGTAGTCGGCGATGACCGATGTCACCGGCTTTGGGAACTGGTAGATGCTCACTCCCAGGTTCCCGTGAAACAGGGAAGTCCAGAAGGTCAGGTACTGCTTCCACCAGGGCCGGTTGAACCCGAAGGCGTTCATATACACCTTGTAGGTGGCGTTGTAGGTGCCCGGCTGCAGACTCATCCTCGACAGCAGGATCGAGATCGGGTTCCCGGAGACGAGCCTCGGCAGGATCCAGTCGATCGTGGCCGCGACGAAAAAAGTGAGTATGTAGATGATGAGTTTCCTCACCAGGTACCGCCGCACGGCTCTCCTCGTGAACCTACTGCCCGTCGCGACCGGCCACCCCGCTCCTGCCCTTCGCAGGAGGCGAGGTGGCCGGTTTTCACGACAGGCTAGCTGGTGACTTCTACTTGGTCGTGGTTGGCTCTATCTGAGCCAGCGCGAGGACAGTGGTCATGTTGCCGAGCCAGCCACCCCACATAACGGGGGTGTACTGGTCATTCGGGCTGGTGGAAGACGGGTAGTCGTGCCACGTCGCGGTGTTGAACTGTGCCCACGCCCCGTTGTACCAGAGCGGGATCTCCGGCAGGTTCTGCAGGAAGATCGTCTCGAGCTGGGTGTAGAGGGCCTGGATGGCCGCTGTGTCCGTCGGCACGACCGTGCCGATCTTCTGGACGAGCGCCCACGCTGCTGGGTCGTTGAAACGCTCCCAGTTGAGCTGCGCAGTCTGCTGCTTCGCGATCGGCAGCTGGAACACACGGTCGAAGTACGACCAGGGAGTGGCCGCTACCGTAGCGTTGTTGTCGAGCGCCAGGTCGTAGGTCCCGTCGGTCAGGTTCGCGTTGCGTGCCGCGTCCTGGGGGAAGTACGCCACTGCGTTGATGCCGACGGCCTTCAGCTCTTGGACGATGAGGTCAGTGGCTGAGTTCCAGTCCGTCCAGCCGTCCGGGTCCTGGATCGTGACGGCCGTGCCCTTGTAACCGGACGCCGCCAAGTACGCCTTCGCCTTCGCCGGGTTGTAGCTGAACTCGAGGTCCTTCACGCTGGCGGGGATGAAGGGGTCGAGGTTGGGCAGCAGTCCGACCGGGTTCGCCGGGTCCACGATGTTGTCGTAGATCACGGACGCGATCTGGGCCGGGTTGATGGCGTAGGCCAGCGCCTTACGGAAGTTCAGGTTGCTCATCGGGAACTTGGTCGTGTTGGGCTCCAGCCAGACGGTGTTGGCCGACATCATGAACGGCGCCGTCGGGTAGTAGGTGAGGAGGCCATCGCCGCCCGTTCCGTTGAGCGTTCCCGTGGAAGCCGGTGAGCTGACCAGCGACGAGATGCCCGCCAGGAAGTTATTGCTCCAGTCGAGGTTGCCCTCGAGCAGCTGGCCGAGTTCGACAGGGTTGGCCGCGTTCACGATGTCAACGAGGTACTTGAAGTGGAACTTCAAGCCGAGGTCCTTGGTCGCCCACCAGTTGGGGTTGTCCGTGTACACGACCTCCTGGTCGTTGGCAGCAAAGAACAGCATCGGGCCGGAGCCGATCGGGTGAGCGTTGGCGCCGGTCACCTGCTCGGCCGGGGTCAACTTCGACCAGGCCGACTGGCTGATGATCGGGTTGTGCCAGAGGAAGTTCTGCCACTGTGTGTACTCCGGGGTGGAGAACGTGACCACTGCCGTTGTGGCGTTGGGGCACGAGACGTTGCCCAGGCCCGCGCCGAGGTTGGAGTACGGCACAGCCGCGTTCGTCTTTGCAAGCATGATCGTGTAGGCGACATCGGCGCAGGTCAACGGTTTCCCGTTGCTCCATGTGACGCCGTTGCGCAGCACGATCGTGTACGTGCTCGGGGTCGTCCACGTACCGCTCTTGGCCAGCCACGGGATGTACGTGTTCGTCACCGGGTTGTACAGGAACAACGTCTCGTAGAGCAGCCCCTGTGTCCCGGTCGCAAAGTTACCCTCGTTCATCGGGTTCCAGTTAACCGGTGCGCTGTAGGCGGTACCGCTCGTGTAGAGGGTCTCGTTGCGCGGAAGGCTCGTGATCGACGGGACCTTGACCGCGTGGGTCGATGCACCGGAAGCGCCGGCTCCGAGCAGTGGCAGCATCAGTGAAAACGCCGCAACGGCGGTGACAACGCCGACTGCCATCTTTCTCTTGTGGATTGACATGATTCCAGTTCTCTCCTGTCTTTGGGTTGCTCGCATCTGCGCTGCGCTTCGCTCTGATCACGTAGCGCCGTGCTGTGATGACGTAGCGCCGCCCGTGCCTGACCGCTCAAGTGCGGACCGGTCACGCACGGGCTGATTCGAAATACGCGCTCCTCCTCTTCTCTCGTGGTCTTCGTTGAAACCATTGCCGATCTGGGGAACTGTCCGGTGGACGCCGCGGTGCCGCAACCCTCGCAGTACCATGCCGCCGCGCCGAACCGCTTAAGCCTAGACCAATGATCGGGGCGCTTGCAGGTCCTGTGAGGCAGCGGCCACCGGCCGGACGTGTCTGTGTCGCTCGGCCAGTGGACCAACCCGGTGACGACGCGGACGCCACCGGGTTGAACCGTTCAAGCGTCGATACTTCGAGATATCCGGCCTGGGTCACTGAATTAGGCCAGGGGCGCACGGAGCGGGCAAGGCTGCCACCGCGCCTGGCGACAAACGCCGGCCCGGGATGCAAACCGCTCACACCGTACGGGCTGAACATACCTGGATCCCCTGCAATTGAAGGGTATTCGTCGCCAATCCGGGTATGCCCCTTACCGAGGTCCGACACCGTTTACCCCCAAGCTTCTCTTATCCACGTGAGCCCGGTTACACGGCCGTTCAACCACGGGCACGCCTGACGCCGCGCCGTAAACCATTCGTAAAGAAGTGAACTACTTATTCGGTTAGGTGTCAAGGCTCCCTCATCCGCCGTGGCGAGCAGAACGAGTGCGTCAGCAAGGCGGCAGTGCTTCCTCAACACTCGCCTCGACCTTGACCGTGGACCCCGCCGGCGCCGGCCTCACGAGGTTCCCCTCGATCGTCTTGCCATCGACGACGAGCCGCCGGACACGGCCTTTCACACCCGGTTCTTGGTGGACCTCGATCTCGTAGGTCGCCCCGCGCCACCGCCGGCGCGCGGTGAAGCCTGGCCAGGTCGGCGGCAGTACGGGGTCGATGCGAAGACCACAAAGCTCCGGGCGCACCCCGAGAATCCACTGCGAGATCGCGGTGAGGTGCCAAGACGCGGATCCCGTCAACCACGAGTTCTTCGCTTCGCCGAAGCTCGCGGCATCGCGCCCCGCGATCATCTGTGCATAGACGTAGGGCTCGCACCTGTGAATGTCGCTGATCGCGGCGCGCGCCGAAGGACTGGTCCGCCTGTAGTAGTCGAACGCCGCCTCGCCGTTCCCGAGGATCGTCTCGGCGATCATGATCCAAGGATTCACATGGCAGAAGACGCCGCCGTTCTCCTTGTACCCGGGGGGATATGAGGAGATCTCTCCGAGCTCGACGTGGTACCGGGAGAACGGTGGTTGCACGAGCATGATCCCGTGCTCGCTCGCGAGCCGGTCCTTCACGCTTGCGAGGGCGGTCGCGGCCTTCCCGTTGCATGTGCCGATCCCCGCCATGACGCACATGCCCTGCGGCTCGGCGAAAATCTGTCCCTCCGTGTTCGAGCGCGATCCGACCACCCCGCCCAGCGAGTCGTAGGCCCGGAGGAACCACTCGCCGTCCCACCCGTGGTCTTCGACGGCTGCAACCATGCGATGGGCGGCGGCCTCGAGGGACGCGGCCTCGTCGCCATCGCCCCGGAGTCGGGCGACGCCGGCGAGCTCGTTGCACACGAGCACGAACTGTGCCGCTATGAAGAGCGACTCCGCGATTCCTCCCTCTCGGTTCTCTGTGGTCTGGAACGACTCGCCGGAGCTCTCCGAGAAACAGTTCAGGTTGAGACAGTCGTTCCAGTCGGCCCGGCCGATCAACGGAAGCCCGTGCGGTCCCAACCGGTCGAGCGTGTAACGGATGCAGCGGTGAAGGTGCTCCGACAGCGGGGTCTCGCTGCCCGGCACGTTGTCGTAGGGGACGAGCTCGTCGAGTACTCCGGTGTCCCCCGACTCCTTCATGTAGGCGGTCACTGCGAGGACGAGCCAGAGGGGATCGTCGTTGAACCCCGATCCGATCGCGTCGTTGCCGCGCTTGGTTAGCGGCTGGTACTGGTGGTACGCGCCGCCGGTGGTCAGCTGGGTGGCCGCTAGGTCCAAGAGCCGCTGGCGCGCCCGTGCGGGGACCATCCCGACAAACCCGAGGATGTCCTGGCTGGAGTCGCGAAATCCCATGCCCCTGCCGATACCGGACTCGTAGAAGGAGATCGACCGGCTCAGGTTGAACGTGGCCATGCACTGATACGGGTTCCAGATGTTCACCATGCGGTTGGTGTCAGGGTCGGGGGTGTCGACCGTGAGAACCGACAGGAGATCGTCCCAGGAATCACGCAGGGCGCCGAACGCTCTCTCCACCTCCTCGGTTGCCATCCAGCGCTCGATCACCGGTCGGACACGGGCCTTGTTGATGGTCTGGGTCCCGGGTGGGTCGAACTTCGCGTCAGTGGGGTTCTCCGAGTAGCCAAGGACGAAGACGACGTCTCGCGTCTCCGACGGAGCCAGGGAGAAGCGGATGTGGTGGGACCCGATCGGCGCCCAGCCGTGTGCGATCGAGTCTGAGCAACGGCCCCTCTCGACCGCGAGCGGAGAGTCCCACCCCCTGTTGGACCCGAGGAAGACGTCGCGCTGGGTGTCGAAGCCAGCGAGAGGTTCGGAGCACGCGAAATAGGCGAAGTGGTTGCGCCGCTCCCGGTACTCGCTCTTGTGGTAAATGACGCCGTCGACGACTTCGACCTCTCCCACCGAGAAGTTGCGCTGGAAGTTCGTCGAGTCGTCGAGAGCATCCCAGAGGCAGAACTCCACGAGGGAGAACACTGAAAGATCAGCTCTCGTGTCGCGATCGTTGCGCACCCGAAGGCGCCACACCTCGAGCGTCTCTCCGAGGGGCACAAAGTAGAGCACCTCCGCGCGCAGGCCGCCATGCTCCGAGGAGATGGCCGTGTAGGACAGGCCATGACGACACTCGTAGGCATCGAGCGTGCTCCGGGTCGGTTGCCACGATGGTGACCAGTAGTCGCCATCGGTCTCGTCGCGCAGGTACAGGTAGCGGCCACCGAGGTCGAAGGGCGCGGCGTTGTGCCGGTAACGGGTCAGCCGGCGCAGGCGCGCGTCGCGATAGAAAGAGCAACCACCTGCGGTATTGGAGATCATCCCGAAGTGGTCCTCGGTCCCGAGGTAGTTCATCCACGGAAGAGGCGTGTCCGGCTGGGTGACCACGTACTCCCGGTGATCGTCGTCGAAGTATCCGTACTGCACGATGTCTCCTCTGCGAACCGGACGCGCGACGGCCGGTCCCACACACCAAGTATCGCAACCGGTTCAGTTGAACGCCAGTAGGCGCCACTGAGGTGACGCTCAGATGGGGGGACTGGGCAGCTGCCGTTCCCGCGCGCCGGGCATCAGGGACTCAACATCGGTTCAGTTGCATGCTCCCGTGGATGCTGTTTCGAGCGTCTCAAGCGGGACCGTCGAACCGTTGTCGTCCCGGGCGTCCGGAGTTGGGCGCTCTGGACCTGGGACGGCCAACTCCCTCCGGCGCGGCTGAAGCATTACACGACGAGATGACCCAGCGCTTTGCCAACCACCGGCAGAACGTCGGAGGCTAAGGTCGAAAGCTACGGGATCCGAAGCACGAGGAGCGGTGAGCTGCAGTCCTTCGTCGCTTCACCGACCACCCCGTGATGCCTTTGAGGAGGCCCCCCATGACCGATACCGGCGGGTTGCAGGAGTCCCAAGCGAGGCTCTCGCCCGCGACAGCTGACAGGCACCGTGCGATCGCGTCCCTCCAGGAGGAGCTCGAGGCGATCGACCGCTACGACCAGAGAATCGACGCCACCAACGACAACGGGCTGGCCTCGGTGTTGGCACACAACCGCGACGAGGAGAAGGAGCATGCTGCGATGCTCCTCGAGTGGCTGCGCCGCCACGACGCGGTCTTGGAGGGTGACCTGCGCAGATACCTGTTCACGAGCGCACCGCTGACCGAGATCGAGGCCGGCGCCGAGGCGAAGACCGGTGACGACGGTGGTGCTACCGGCACGTCGGGCACGTTCGGCGTCGGCAGCCTCAAAGGAGAGTCACTGTGAACCACCTGCTCCGCTCCCATGCTCCGATCACCGACATCGCCTGGAGCCGCCTCGATGCCGAAGGCCGCGAGCGACTCGTGCCTGCGCTCGGCGCCCGTAAGTTGGTGGACTTCTCCGGCCCTCTGGGCTGGGGGCATTCGGCCACGAACCTGGGGCGCGTGACCGACGTCAAGGCTCCCGGGGAGAACCTGCAGGCGCGCCAGCGCCGGGTCCTGCCGCTCGTCGAGCTCCGGGCTCCTTTCGCGATTTCGCGCCACGAGCTGCTCGATGCGGATCGTGGAGCTACCGACCTGGATTTGGCTGAGCTTGACGCGGCGGCACGGCGGATCGCCGTGGCGGAGAACCTCGCCGTCTTCCACGGTTGGCCCGAGGCCGGCATCGTCGGGATCGCCGGTGCAACCGCACATGCGCCCATCACGTTGGGAACCGCCTACGCCGGCTACCCGGGACACGTGGCGAAGGCGGTCGAGACGCTTCTCGAGGCCGGCGTGAACGGCCCCTACGGCCTCGCCCTCGGTCCGCAGGAGTACACCGGCGTCGTGGAGACGACCGAGCACGGTGGACTGGTCGTGCTCGATCACCTGCGCCAGATCCTCGGCGGCCCGATCGTTTGGGCCCCCGGTCTGGAGGGTGCCGTCGTCGTCAGCCTTCGGGGTGGAGACTTCCTCTTCGAGTCGGGAGAAGACCTGTCGCTCGGCTACAGCCACCACGATGCCGACAGCGCATACCTATACCTCGAGGAGAGCTTTAGCTTCCGGGTCGCGACACCCGAAGCCGCGGTGGCGCTGACCGCCTGACCCACGCGGCTCGGTCCGCCTGCTTCGGCTCAGCCGACGGCGCGGAAGGCCTCGACGCCCCCGGTGGTCGGCACGAAGAGCATCCCGTCTCCGACGCCAGGTGTCGCGAAATGGTCGAGCGCGTCGGTGCTCCGCCGGACGACGACGTGCCCGTTGAGCGGGCTCATGCCGTACAGGGCGGCCCCGTCCCAGTCCAGGGCCCACACGAGACCGCCCGCGACGATCGGTGGCCCGTTCGGGCTCCCGGACGACGGCGACCACGCACGCTGGAACGCCATGGGCGATGTGGTCACCCGGAACGCTTCGGTCCCGCTTCCGCAAGCCGCATAGATCAAGATCCGCGCGCTCCTGCCGGTACCGATGACGTCGGACGCGTTCGCCCCGAAGTCACCGCCACCGGGACACGCCGGGCCCGTGTAGGCACCGTGGCCAATGCCACCGAGCTGCCCCTCTTTCATGAGGTACCCGTAGTCACCGCTCGCGCCGGGCTTGCCGGCAATGAAGAGGAGCGAGGTCCCCGGCACGTTGATCGGCCCGGCCGACCCAAGGTCCCAGTCCTGGTCGTTCAGCTGGACCCAGTCGCTCGGGGCCCAGAAGCCGATCCGTTCGAGCGTCGGGGACAGCTCGACGACCGAGTTCCCCTCGTCGAAGTCCGCGACCGTGTTGGAGCTCCCGTTGCCCGTGGCGACGTACAAGTCACCCTGGGGCGACACGACGGCCCCGTTGGTCTCCCAGATCGCGCCCTCGCGCTGTGTCGGGACCTGGTAGCTCCCGAGCGGCCCGGTGCCTGAGATCGGTAGGTCGACGACATAGCCGTGGTACTGACCGCAGTCACCGGCGAGGCCGCCGAAGGCGACATACAGCCGCCCGTTCGCGAGCGTTATCGCGGGGCGCTGCTGCTCGGCGGCGATGAAGTAGTGGCTCGGGCTGTTGGCGTGCGGCGGGTCGATGTCCCGGTGCCAGAGCACTTCGTGGCTATTTAGGCTGATGGCCAACAGCCAGTGCCGGATCCCCTGCCAACCGGTCTGGCCGGCCAGTTCGGTTTCTTCAGCGACGAAGATCTCGTCGGTCTCGGCGTCGATGACGGGCGTGCCGGTGATCCCGAGCGGGTCGATGTCCCCGCAACCCACCGTTGGGGCCGAGTCGAACACCGATTTCGGCACGGAATTCCCGACGTGCACGCGCCAGAGCACCTCGCCTGTGCGAGCTGCGATCGCATAGACCGAGTCACCCTCCGTTCCGACATACACCGTTGCGTCGTAGACGAGAGGCTCGCCATAGACGGCGCCGTCGAGGGCGTTGTCGTCCCAGGCCGCCTTCGCCGACAGGTTCTGGATCGGGGGGTCGACGGTGTCGTGGCCGGAGCGCGTGTTCCCGTAGTCGTAGGTCAGAAGGTCGCCGAGCGACGCGGCGGCAACACGGTGTGGCCTTGCGCGATTGACCTGAACCCCGTCCGGCGGCGCTTGACGGATCGCCTGGGCAGCACCGGCACCGGTCGACGAAGCGGACGCTGCGGCGCCCGAGAAAGCCGCCACAGCCAGTGCCATCGCCGCAGCCGCCACGACACGGCCCGTCCCGCCAAAGGACCGCCGTCCCATAGGATCCCCCCGATCTAACTCGTATCTGGCCGAGCGAGCCTAACGGCCATCCTCGGATCCGCTGTAGGTAAGCCTCGATGAACGCGTAGCTACAGGCTGGCCAGCACCGATTCGGCCGAACTGACGCTCAGGCCCCCGGCGGGTTCGATCATGAGGGCCGTGACGATCCCGTCGTTGATGACTGCCGCGTACCTCTGAGAACGCACTCCGAGGCCGGCCGCGCTCTTGTCGGACTCGAGACCCATCGCCTGGGTGAAGGTGCCGTTGCCGTCGGCGAGCATGACGACCGAATCACCGACCTCCTGGTCGCTCGCCCAGGCATCCATGACGTACGCGTCGTTGACAGACAAGCAGGCAATGGTGTCGACCCCTTTTGCTCGCAGGTCGCCAGCACGGATGACATAGCCGGGCAGGTGGTAGTCAGAGCAGGTGGGAGTGAAGGCCCCTGGGAGGGCGAACAGCACGACCTTGCCCCTCCCGAGGACATCTCCGGTCCGGATCGGCTCCGGCCCGTCACTACCCATCACCCTTATCTCGACATCGGGTATGCGGTCGCCTACGGCAATCGTCATGGTGTCCTCCCACTTTCCGAATTGGCCTCCGTTCGGACGCGAAGTCTACGGGCGCACGCCCCGGGTCGCTCGGCACCGGGGGACTCGCCTTGCGCAAGGGGCGCGCATGGCGGGCCAGTGCCGGTTCCGGATCCCGCTCCTTCTAGCATTGCCACGGTGAGCGGGCCACGAGACCTCCTCCAGCGCAAGACGGACGCCTTGGAGAGGCTGTCCTCGGGCAGTGACGTCTGGGTGGCCACTGCCAGCGACGCGGGCGAGCCCTGTCTCGTGCCCCTCTCCTTCGCCTGGGTCGACGAACGGATCCTGCTCGTCACCGCCAGGCGCAACCGGACAGCCCGCAACATCGCTGCCACCGGTACCGCTCACCTAGCGCTCGGTCCGACGAGGGACGTGGTCTCGCTCGAGGGCACTGCAGTGGTTTGCGAGTCAGGCGCGGTCAGCGAAGAGGACGCGGATCGTTATTGCGCACAAGCCGGATGGGATCCCCGTCTTGTGGAGTCGATGGCATGGATCGTCTTCAGGCCGTTTCGCATTCAGGTGTGGCGCGAGGTCGACGAGCTCGAGGGGCGCACCGTCATGGAAGACGGTCGCTGGCTCGTCTGAAACTCGGAGAGTCCCGTGGCCGGGTGGGACGACGTCCGTCAACTTGCCCTCTGCCTGCCAGAGACGAGCGAGCGCGTGTCCCGCGGCCACGTGCAGTGGCGCGTGAAGGAGAGGCTGTTCGTCTGGGAGCGCCCCCTGCGCAAGACGGACCTCGAAGCCCTTGGCGACCGTGCGCGCATCGGACCGGTGCTCGGGGCGATGGTGGCGGACCTGGGAGAGAAAGAAGCACTCTTGGGCGAAAGGCCGGAGATCTTCTTCACGACTCCCCACTTCAACGGCTACGCCGCGGTACTCGTGCGATTGGAGCGCATAGCCGTCGACCAGTTGGCGCAAGTGGTCGTGGAGGCGTGGCTGGCCCGAGCACCAACGCGTCTCGTGAGGGAATACCTGGGCAATCGATGAACATCAATCCGAGAGGCCTCCAGGTCCGAGACGACCGACCTAGAGAGCTTCAGGACCTCGGGTGTGAGGCTTTCAAGGCGCTCGAGTGCCCGCGCGCCGACGGGTGAGGTCACCGGGTTCACGGGATCGGTCGAGATCCTCGAGCCGGACGAGATCCGGGAACTGCTGACCGAGATCGCTCGCGAGCTCGGCCGACCCTACGCCTGAGTACCGAACCGGCCCTTACAGACACCTACCTCAGTGCCGCCCCCAGTGCTCGAGCTCCGACGGCCCGATGTTGGCCGCAAGCCATTCGTTCAAAGGCAATGACGTCCTCAGGAAACTTACGACGCGATCCTTGGCGGCGGCTTTGCCAAGCCAGGCGCCTGGCGGCCACTGCTTCCAGCTGGTGACGCCCTTGTAACGCAGCAGCTCGATGCGCGGGTGGTCCTTCGGATAGCCCTTCGGCGCCGTCTTCAAACTGTCGTGCCCCTCGGCTTGTATCCCGGCCTTCCGCAGAGCCCTCAACAGATCCACAAGCGATTGACCTGTGGTCTCGGCGGCAACGGCCTTGCGATACCGTTCCAGCTGGTCCGGGGCCATCATCCACATGCCGCTTCCCGCAGCGAGGCCCTGTGCCGACAGCTGCACGTAGCCACCCCATCCGAGGGTCGCCCCGATGGCCGTCTTGTAAGGCGCCTTGTCAGCACTGAAACGGACATCCCGGTAGGGGCGGAACAGCTTGGTCTCACCGAACTCCGGGGCGAGTTCGGCGAGCAACTCCGTCATCGGTTGCAGAACCAACTTCTCGTAGACCGACTTGTTCGCGTTCCAGTACGTCTTGGAGTTGTCAGCCTCCAAGCCCTCGTAGAACTCGATCGCCTCGGCCGTCCATCCACGAAAGCTCATTGGCGGAGCCTATCGAGCCGGTTCGGATCGCGTCATTGCCGGTGCATCGCCTCCAATAGCTGGAGGTGGTCTCGATCGTTCGGTCGGAGCCGCTGTCCGGCAGAATGACGTTCACCATGAGCGTCGAGACCTCGACACGGCAACCCGGATGACGCCGCTCGTTCCAATTCAACTGAGCAACGGGTCCAGACGACGAGGGCCCCGAACCTTGGGAGATGGCAGGCCATGAACGATGTCACCGCCATGCCAAAGACGGCGGTGGTGCTGGGGGCCGGTTCCGATCTGTCCCGCGCCATCCTGCGTGCCCTCGCGGGTCGTCGCCTGGTCTCGGTCCTCCTCGCGGGGAGGAGCGCCCGCACCCTTGAGGGCGCGGTTGCGGAGCTCCGTGATCTTTCGGTCCCCAAGGTCGAAGTCGAGCAGCTCGACGTGACCGAGATCGCCGCTCTCGAGAGCTTCGCCGACTCGGCAGCCCGACGGATCGGCGACATCGACCTCGTGCTGATCGCGGCCGGTGAGCTCGACATGGCGGATCTCACGACTCTCGATGCTCCAAGGGTCGCTTCACTAGCGACAACGAACTTCACGGGCCCGGCAGCCGCGATGACGGCGTTCGCCCGCGTGCTGCGCGTTCAGGGACACGGCCGGTTGGTGGTGCTCTCCTCCGTCGCCGGATATCGAGTCCGTGCCGCCAATTTCGTCTACGGAGCGGCCAAAGCCGGCCTCGACGGCTTTGCGTTGGGCCTCGGCGACGCATTGGCCGGTAGCGGAGTGACCGTGATGGTGGTGCGGCCCGGCTTCGTAAGGACGAAGATGACCGCGGGACGCAAACCGACGCCACTCGCCGTCGACGCGACCGACGTCGCGGACGCAGTCGTGCGCGGCCTCGAGACGGGCGCGGAAGTCGTCTGGGTTCCCTCCGTGCTGCGATACGTGTTCGGGATCTTCAGACTCCTCCCGCGCCCGCTCTGGCGGCGTGTGCCTGGCTGAGTCCTACCTGGACTGAAACGCAAGAAGTGCGCGGCCGGTCACCGGCGCTAGCCTTGCTCTGTGCGTATCTGATCCCCGCTCCTAGCTCCGTCCACTGTCCGTCTCAACTTGGGGATCAACGTGTCGAACGCCCGCAATGCCCGCAACGCCACCACAGCCTCTGCCGCACGCGCACCGGCAGCAGGCACTGCGACACTGGTCGCTCGAGGTGTGACCAAGTACCGAGGTGCACAGGCAGTCCTGGAAACAGTGGGGCTCGCGATCAGCGCCGACACGAGACTCGGTGTCCTCGGGCCAAACGGCGTCGGCAAGACCACGCTGCTGCGAATCCTCGCGGGCTTGGACCAACCCGACAAAGGCCGCGTAACGCTCCTGCCTGCGACCGCGACGGTGGGCTATCTGGCACAAGAACGCGAGGTGTTGGAGGGGGAGACTCTTGTCGAGTACCTCGCGAGGCGAACTGGGGTCGCCGAGGCACAAGCCACGCTCAACCGGGCTGCAGGCGCACTTGCTACCGCTGACCCGGGTGCCGACTCCCGGTACGAGGCCGCGCTCAACCGGTACCTCGCGCTTGGCGGTCCGGACCTCGAGGCACGGGCTGGGAGCGTCTGTGCCAACCTCGGTCTCGCGGCGTCACTGCTGGCTCTGGGCATGTCGCAGCTTTCCGGAGGCCAAGCGGCAAGAGCTGCGCTCGCGGCGCTCCTGTTGTCCCGATTCGACATCGTGCTCCTGGACGAGCCCACCAACGACCTCGACTTCGACGGTCTCGAGCAACTGGAGGACTTCCTGGATCGCCGGGCTGGCGGGCTTGTCGTCGTCTCCCACGACCGGGCGTTTCTCGAGCGCATCGTGACCTCGGTCGGAGAGATCGACCCCGGCTCTCGCAGATTGACGCTGTTCCGCGGAGGCTGGCGAGCTTATCTCGACGCGCGGGTCACGGCGCAACGCCACGCCGAGGAGGCGTATCTCGCCCACAGCACCGAACGGGACCGGCTCCTCGCCCGCGCCCGCCAGCAACGGCAGTGGGCGGTGACAGGCGTCTCAAAGGCCACGAGAGGCCCGAAGGACAACGACAAGATACAAAGGGACTTCCGGCTGAATCGCACCGAGAAGCAAGCTTCCAAGGTGCGCGCGACCGAACGCGCACTCGAACGGCTCGGGGAGGCGGACAAACCGTACGAACCCTGGCTGCTCCACCTCGAGATGGCGGCTGCGCCACGAAGCGGCGACGTCGTCGCGCGGCTCGAGGCAGCAGTGATCCGGCGTGGAGGCTGGCGGCTGGGGCCGGTCGACCTCGAGATCAGATGGGGTGACCGACTGGGGGTACTGGGGCGGAACGGGGCCGGGAAGACGACACTGCTCTCGATGGTTCTCGGAACGATGCCGCTGGACCAAGGCAAGCGATGGATCGGCCCACGAGTGGTGTTCGGCGAGCTCGGCCAGGCGAGGATGCGCTTTGACGCGAACGAGCCATTGATGACCGGCTTTCTCGCCGCCAGTGGTTTGAAGGCTCCTGAGGCGCGCTCTCTCCTCGCCAAGTTCGCCCTGGCTGCGGATGAAGTCGAGCGCGACTTCGGGACACTTTCGCCTGGCGAGCGGACGCGCGCGGAATTGGCGTTGCTCATGTCCAAAGGCACAAATTGCCTCGTACTCGACGAACCGACCAACCACCTCGATCTTCCGGCCATCGAGCAACTCGAAACAGCACTCGCTGGTTGGAACGGCACGTTGCTGCTCGTCACCCACGACCGACGCCTGCTCGACGCCGTCTCGCTCACCGGCGCCCTCGAGCTTCCGGTCAGCAGTAGCCCTGAGCCTGATCCGGGACGTGCCTTGACGGGGCGATCTACGCTCCCAACGTGAACGACACCGAAGCCATGGCCGTCGCCTTAAAAGAGGCCGTGCTCGCCCTCGATCACGACGACGTGCCCGTGGGGGCGGTGCTGCTCGTGGGAGGCCATGTCGTCGCGCAACGCCACAACGAACGTGAGCTGCGGAAGGATCCGACGGCCCATGCCGAGATCCTTGCCCTACAGGACGCTGCGGAGATGCTCGGCACCTGGCACCTCGACAACGCCACGCTCGTCGTGACGCTCGAGCCCTGCCCGATGTGCGCGGGCGCGGCGGTGCTCGCTCGGATCAACCGGCTCGTCTTCGGCGCGTTCGACTCGAAATCGGGCGCTTGCGGATCAATTCTCAATCTGTGCGCGGACCCCCGTCTCAACCACGAGATCGAAGTTGTCCGTGGCGTGAGCGCCGAGCCAGCCGGGACGCTATTGCGGGGCTTCTTCGCAAACCGCCGCGACGTCCTCGGCTAACGTCGCTTCCGGAGGGATGCGAGAGTGGCCGAATCGGGCGGTCTCGAAAACCGTTGTGTCCGCGAGGGCACCGTGGGTTCGAATCCCACTCCCTCCGCCGTTGTCAGAATCACAACGTTCGGGCAGCTCAGACACTAATTCCGGTGTCCGCTCGCTCGGGCATCGAATGAACGTTATTCAAACCCTGGCGTCGTTCCCGATGATCTGAGACTGACCGCCCGTCGGCAGAGAGTGGCGTGATCGCCCTCAAGCTCCGTGCAAGCCGACGATTGTCGACCGTTGTCCTCGCGATCCCGGGCGGACACAGTCCAGGAGTGCGCACTCGCCGTTTGTTGAACCAGGTCGTCAGGGCATTGGGAGGCCGGGGTGAAAGTGTGCCCAAACGCGCACTAGAACCGTCTGATGCGGCTTTGAGGACGGTGTCAGCTCGTCACGAGCTAGCGCGGATGGAACGATCTGCACGTGCCGTCCCACGCAGTACGCCACCGAGGCCACCGTGCGAGCTGGCCAGCGTACTGTGGCGGTCTGGGCCACGATGCGTGCGGTCGAGCTCGTCTTCGCCCTCGTGTGGGCGGCGTTCTGGCTGTACTGGCTTTTAGCAGCGTCTTCGATGAAGAGGGGCCGCGTTCGGTGAGGAAATGGGAGTGCACATCCACCAGCGGTTGTGCGTGCCAGGGTGGAACTGGTCATCGTCACATCCTTTCAAGGTCGTGGCGCAGCAGTCGACGTGGCCCAGGCAAGCGCGGAGGCATGAGCAGCGTGACCCGAGCGATGCAAGGGCGGGCTCTCAGACCGGGAGCTCGGGAAGTTCGCAGATGTGCCGTGCGATCAAGCCGACAGACGGCGCGGACTGCAGGAGGTGCGGAACCTGCGAGAGCGAGAACTCGTCTATCCCAAGCCCTGCCTTGAGGTTCGCCACGAGCACGCGCATGTCGAAGGCGGGCTCGTACACCGGGATCATGGGCTTTTGCAGTCCGGTGAGCCCCCACACTCCCATTAGCGCCGTGCGCACCGAGGTCTCGACGGTGAACACGACGTCGAGGGGCAGCTCGACGAACTGGCCGATGAAGGCAAGGTTCACGCAGCCCTCGGGGATGACCTTCGGTCGGTCCGAGATCTTCCGGGGCATGAACTGCGAAGTGATGTAGGGCATCATCGCAGTCGACACCGTGGCGTGCGCAAGGATGTCGCCGATCTTGTCCTCCAGGCCGCAGTGGTACAGCAGCTCGGCAAACATCTCGGAACCTGTGCACTCCTGCATTGGCTTCTTGATGTAGTCGCCGGGGACGTCGCTCCGCTGCCCGTAGGCCCAAAAGACGTTGATGTCATCGGGCTGGTCCGGGAAGTACTTGTTGTAGAGGACGAAGCTGATCTTCCAACTGGAGTCGATGACGGTCATTGCGCCGCCCGTCCCCGCCTCGTCACCGCTTTTCGCTTCGATGTAATCGAAGAAGCTGCGATCACCCGTGATGGTCGGGAAGAAGGAGATCCAGTTCGTCTTGTCGACGTCGGATATGAACCTCGCGGGATTGCCGAACTTGGGGTCGCAGGCCGCGAGCTTCTCCCAGAGAGTGAAGCAGCCCCGGTCGGCGGTGTCGGTGTTCATCGGGGCAAGGGTGTGGGTGTCGCCCATGGTGGCGTTCTGTGTCAGCGAGCCGTTGGTGAAAAAGACGAGGTCGTCGCGGGTGAGCTCGATGTGGCGCTCGCCGTTGGCGGCTCGCACGGTGAGCCCGGTGACGACGGTGTCGTCACCTTCCTCGATGAGGTCCATGTCGACGGCGGTCGTGCCCATCTGGAACCGTACGCCCAGCGACTGGAGCCAGAGGACCATCGGCTTGATGATCGAGTCGTACTCGTTGTACTCGGTGTGCAGGATGCCCTTCAGGTGTGTGATGCCGGACGCGTACATCATGAACCGAGCGAGATACCGCTTGACTTCGATGACGGAGTGGTAGTCACGGAAGGCGAGCATCGTGCTCCAGCAGTGCCAGAAGATGGACTTGGTGAACTCGGGGCTGAACCAGTCGGCCGCTGAGAGTCCCTCGAGCTCCTCCTCCGGCGTGAGCATCAGTTCTGCCATCTTCTTGGCGTCGTGCACCGACATGAGCGGGCCGGTCGAGGGATACAGCTCGCCCTGGTGGTGCATGAGCCGGTAGTGGGAGTAGATGGGCTCGCGGACGTTGGCGTAGTAGGTCTCGTCGAGCACGGTCAGACCCGGCATCTGGATCGACGGCACCTTGCTGCACACGTACCAGAGGCACTCCATCCACGCCTCGAGCTCGCGCTCACCTCGGGAGGTGTACCCGCGCGCGGTGTCGCCCGCTGCGTCCATCGAGCCGCCCGCGACGGCTAGCGAGTCGTAGACGGTGACGTTGCCCGCAGGCATGTGGGCGTCGGTCACCAGCGCGATGGCGGCCGAAAGTCCGGCGATGCCGGCGCCGATGACGTGCGCTCGCTTCTCCTCGATGCGCATCGGGGCCGGGGCGTTGATCCTGTCGTAGTTCCGCATGGAGTGTTCTCCCTCACGAGTCTGGTGACTTTACGTTCATTTGCGTCCAGCATTGAACATATTCGTTCGTTTGTCAAGTTGATATTTGGATTGACTGTTCTCGTTTGAACAGTTATGATCAACTCATGAAGAAAGCCCAGGAGCGGATTCACCAGGCAGCGTTGCAGCTGTTCGCCAAGCAGGAGTCGCCACAGGTGACCGTGAGCGAGCTCGCCGAGGCGGCGGGCGTGGCGCGGGGCACCGTGTACAACAACGTTGGGTCCGTCGACCACCTCTTCGAGGAGGTGGCAACCCGCCTCATCATCGAGATGGACTCGCGCATCGTCGCGGCGGCCGCGACTACGAACGACCCCGCCCGGCGCATTGCGGACGGCATCCGATTCTTCGTCCGTCGCGCCCATGAGGAACCTTTGTGGGGTCGCTTCCTCGTGCGTTTCGGAGCGACCTCGCCCACCTTGCAAGGGCTCCTCGAAGGCGAGCCTGCCCGTGACATCCAGCTCGGAACGGACATCGGTCGATTCCACTTGCGACCCGACCAGGTGCTGTCGGCAGTCGTCGCCATGTCCGGCAGCGTCCTTGGTGCCATATCGCTCGTCCTTGAGGGGCACCGGACCTGGCGCGACGCCGCGTCCGACAGCGCAGAGCTGTTCTTGCGGGCGCTCGGCATCCCCGCCGAAACGGCTCTGTCCTTGGCGACGAGCGATCTTCCCCCGCTCCCACTCGGCAATTCCGCTTCCGAAGAAGCGCCGAAGACCAGAGGCGCACGTTCCAAACGGAGCACGCACGATAGGGAGGTGGTGTGAGCAACGGCGCGAACGTCCCGAGAGGCAGACGGTGGACAGTGTTCGACACTCGTAGCGTGACCGTCGTTCCCGAAGCTCGCGCCTTTTTGCCAGCTCTGTTCTGGCGACCAGTTGCGGAGCCGGTGGCAGCTAGCGGATTGGAGGCACCCCGTCGCGCAGCGGGCCGAACTCCAGCGGACCGTTCGGTGTGTTGGTTCCTCCGGCCATTTCTAGCTTGCACCGTGATCACGCCGGGTGGGAGCAATGACGTCGTGGATTGCCTCTAGGCGATGTGCAGCGGTTCACGTGGAGCTCGCTGGCGAACATGCTCTGCCTATGGTGCCCGCTCATGCTCCTCCTGCTCGGCAAGTGCAGCCAGGTCCTGACGCCGTGGGGCGGCAGGACCGCCACGACAGCGTCGGCGACAGGCGGCGCGCCAGCTCTGGTGAGCGCTGCGTAAAGGAGGGCGACATCGAGAGCGGCCGCTGATCGACCCCTTAGATGGAGCCTCGTGGCTGCGCTCAAATCGGTGGCGCCTCTGCTTGACCGACGATCTTGACCGCGGGCGAAAGCTCTAATGATGTCGCGCGGTGTAGATCGCTGGCTGAAACAATTATCAGAAGGGAACAACCCTCTCCGAGCCTTTGTGGTCGCGCTTTAGAAGGAGCGCCCCTAACGCAGCAACGACCGTGGCGATAGCCGCAACCAGGAAGCACCTGTCCAACCCGCTCATGAAGACCGAGTGCACCACTTCGGCGATAACGAGGACTATCTGGTGAGGGACACCGGCGGGCGCGGGGGTCACTCCAAGAGCAACATACGACTTGAGCTCGGCGAACTGCTGAGCGGGTAGCACGGACAGATGGGCCGCTGCCCATCGTTGTGGCAAGAGGTCGTTGACCCTAGACGACATCACGGCGCCGAGCACCGACGTGCCGAGTACGCCGCCGATCTGCATGGCGGTCGAGTTCACACCGCCGGCCACGCCTGCCAGCTCTACAGGGGCGTTGCCGACGATCACATCGGCTCCACCGACAATGGCGGGACTGAGGCCGGCCCCGATGAGGATGAACCACAAGATCACGTCATTGGGTCCACTGGACACTCCGAGGCGGGACAGGCCGAGAAGACCGACAGCCGCGACCAGCAGCCCGACCATTATGGGAAGGCGCGTTCCGTACCTTTGGATGAGCAACCCGCACACGGGCGCAAAGATGATCATCGGTCCCGTCAGCGGCAACATCCTCACACCTGTCATAACGGGGTCGAGGCCGTGGACGTCCTGCATGAAGAAAGTCATGAAGAAGAGGGAACCGAACAGGGCGAACATGAGCACTGTCACGAGAATCGTCCCGACCGAGAAAGAGACGGAACGGAACAACTTCAAGGGCACAAGTGGTTGGGAGACCTTCGCCTCGCAGAGAACGAACAGGACGAGCACCACAGCCGACGCTGCGAAGAAGCCGATCGTCCGTGCGCTCATCCAGCCGTAGGACGAGCCCTTTATGAGAGCCCAGACCAGGCAGAACAGCCCGCCAGAGAGCAGAGCGATACCGCCGAAGTCGAAACGCTGGGCGGCGGGCGAGGATGGCGTCTCCTTGACGAAGGCGAGCGTCATCATCAGTGCTAAGGCGCCAACGAACAAGTTGATGTAGAAGCACGACTCCCAGTTGATGTGCTCGACGAGGAGACCACCGATGATGGGCCCGGCTGCGGTGGAAGCGCCGATGACACCGGCCCATATGCCTAGGGCCTCGTCGAGCTTTTCGACAGGGAAGGTCTCGCGCAATATGGCGAGCGCGCTTGGCATGAGGCAGGCGCCGAAGGCACCCTGGGCGACGCGGAAAGCGATCACTAGCGAGATGCTCTTGGCAGTGCCACCGGACAGTCCGATTCCGGCCGAGAACAAGGCGAAGCCGACCATTCCCGTCACGAACACCTTCCGGTGACCGTATCGGTCGCCCACCTTTCCGATCGTGATGAGCATGACGGCGAGGGCGAGCAGATAGCCGTTGGTGACCCACTGGATGTCCGCGATCGAAGCGTGCAGGTGCGACTGGATAGAAGGATTCGCCACCGACACGATCGTTCCGTCGAGGGCGACCATCATCACCCCGAGCGCCACCGCGGCAAGGGTCAGCGCCAGGCTGCCCCGCTTGCCGGATTGCGTTGTTCCGCGGCTTACCTCCGGTCCGACCGGGTTGAGCGTTTGCGTCATCGAACTTCCCTTCCTCGCGATTGGCACGTCATGTTTAAAGTCAGATTATGACATACGGCAACATAAGACGAAATTCGGCCGGCCAACTGGTAGCATCCTGCACATGTCGGATGGTTTCGCTTTCATGGCGGCCGTAAGCGTGCTGGACGAAACGGCTCCGGAGGAGGCGCGACGAGCCCGCAAGAAGCGGCAGACCCGTGACGCGCTCATCGACGCCGCCCTGGAGCTGTTCGAGGCGAAGGGCTACGAGCACACCGCGGTGCACGAGATCACCGATACGGTGGACGTCGCCGAACGCACCTTCTTCAGATACTTCGCGAGCAAAGAGGACTTGGCGTTGTATTTCGTGAAGAGGGAGATGGATGACTTCACGACCGCGCTGGCCGCTCGACCCCAGCAAGAGCGCGCACGCGTGGCGGTGCGCAAAGCTTTTCGGACGACCCTTGAACGGCTCGTGGCCGATAGTTACGAGATCAACGGAGAGCCGCGTTCGCTGATGGTGATGAGGCTCATCGACTCGACGCCTGCGCTGCTAGCGGCCAGCCTGCGGTACATATACGAGAACAGCGATCGGGCAGTGCGTGTACTGGCGGACCGCGAGGGCGTCGATCCCGAGACCGATCGCCGTCCGTGGCTTCTGATCAGCATTTACGCTGCTGTGCTCGCTATGGTGCACAGGGAATGGCGCGTGGTCGGTAGCGCTGGCACTGACGAACTGGTCGGAGTCTTCGATGCCTACGCAGACGAGATCGGACCCACGGTTACCCGCGACTGGTCCGACGCTTCACAGGCGGCGAGGAACTCGGGCGGGCATACTCCTGTGTGGGGCCGCCCGCGCAAGCCGTAGCCATCGGGCCAGGCCGGAGATCGTGACAAGTGGGTCAGACGAGTCGACCAGTGGTTCCCGAATGGGCCATAGAGGTCGGTAGTACGGCACCTGTGCAAGGACCGATCGGACATGAGTGGCAACTCACTTATCCCTGGTAGATAGCCATTTTTCAAGGCAACAAATGGCACTGGGGAGAGGGTTTGAAAACAGTCCCATGCACTCCGCCGTTGTCAGAATCACAACGTTCGGGCAGCTCAGACACTAATTTCCGGTGTCCGCTCGCTCGGGCATCGAATGAACGTTATTCAAAACCTGGCCTTATCGCTCTCGATGATCCGAGACTGATTGCCCGTCGGGAAAGAGTGGCGTGGTCGCCCTCACAGCTCCGTGCGAGCCGACGATTGTCAACGGTTGTCCTCGCGATCCCGGGCGCACGCCGTCCGCGCAGGCGCGCTCGCCGTCGAGCGAGGTCGTGAGTGCGCTGGGAGGCTGCGGTGAAATCGTGCCCAAAACGCCCACTAGAACCGTCTGATATGTCCGGGGGGCTACGTCCAGGCAGCTCGGAGTTCGGTGCGCGATATGTATTCGCAACTGCCCCCGACCGCGCTTCAAGGATGCGTTCGGATTGCCGTTCAGTCCGGACGATGTTGGGTCGCTGGCGATCCGCGGCCCAACACCGGAGATCTGACGGTTAGCCAGCCCCGGTAGGACCGGTTCCACCAGCGAGCGAGCGCGCTCAGAGCGAGCCTCCAATTCGGCCCCGATCGTGGCCGGACAATTCCCCCGACCGACGAGGTGATCGAAATCTGTAATTGGCCGCCACCTGCTTAGGTAAGCCGCCCTGGACTTCGACGACTAGCGGCGCGATGTTTGGAAAAGGAACTGCTCCAGTGGGTGGGCGGTGGCTATCGGCCCCGATGGGGGGGAGTTGCGGTCGTGGACATGAAGCTCGAAGTGGTGGTGGTGCCGGTGTCCGATGTCGACCGGGCCAAGAGCTTCTATAACTCGCTGGGGTGGCGCCTGGACGCCGATTTCCCCGGTGACGGCGGCTTCCGGGTCGTGCAGCTGACGCCGCCAGGCTCGGCGTGCTCGATCATCTTCGGCAGTGGGGTCACCTCGGCCCCACCGGGCTCGGCTCAAGGTCTGCAGCTCGTCGTCACCGATATCGAGGCGGCCCGGGCCGAGCTGGTCGATCGTGGTGTCGAAGTGAGCGAGGTGTTCCATGACACCGGCGGGGTGTTCCGCCACGCGGGCGCTACGGCACGCGCTCCGGGCCCGGCGCCAGAGCACAAGAGCTATGGCTCGTTTACCTCGTTCAGTGACCCGGACGGCAACGGCTGGTTTCTTCAAGAGGTGACGACGCGCCTTCCGGGGCGGTGAACACACGGAGAGCTGATACTCGCCGGGTCGGCCGCTCTTAATCAACAGGAGGTACCCCGATGCCAGCCACCTACGAGTCCGTCATCGATCTGGCCGCCGCTCTCCGTCGGGCCGCGGAGGCTCACGGACGTCACGAAGAGGAGATCGGGCATCCCGACCCGGACCGGCCGGATTGGTACGCGCAGTGCATGGTGGAGGAGCAGTCCGGGCTCTCCGGTCAGGCCAGCGCCGGGGCGGGCACATGAGCAGCTACGACGTCATCGTCTTGGGCGCCGGCTCGCCGGGCGAGCACTGCGCAGGAGAGTTGGCCGACGGTGGACTGCGGGTGGCAGTCGTCGAACGCCAGCTGGTCGGCGGCGAGTGTTCCTACTGGGCGTGCATCCCTTCCAAGACGCTGCTCCGCCCCGGGGAGGCAGCCCAGGAGGCGCGCGAGGCGGCGGCTAGCGCCCAAGTCGATGTCGAGGCGGCCCTGGCATATCGCGATTTCATGGTCTCGAACTACTCCGATGCCGGTCAGGAGCACTGGTTGGCGGACAAAGGTATCGACCTGCTGCGCGGCACTGGCCGGCTGGCCGGGGTGGGTGTGGTCGAAGTGGATGGAGTTGCCCATACCGCGAGGCACATCGTGCTGGCGACCGGTTCAGATCCGGTCGTGCCACCGGTCCCCGGCCTAGCCGAGCTGGAGGGCGTCTGGACCAACCGCGAGGTGACCGGCATGAAGGCCGTGCCACGGCGCCTGCTGATACTTGGTGGTGGTCCAGTGGGTGCGGAGATGGCACAAGCCGTGCGCCGCCTGGGCGGCGAGGTGGCTGTGGTGGAGGCGGCCGGGCATCTGCTCGTCCATGAGCCCGCGCCGCTGGGCGAGGCGCTCGGCGAGGTGCTACGCGGCGACGGGGTCGAGCTGATGTTGGGCGCCCGGGCGACCGCGGCCCGACGCGACGGCGAGGAGTACGTCCTGGTACTCGATGACGGTCGCGAGTTGCGCGGTGAACACCTACTCGTCGCCACGGGCCGGCGCCCCCGCGTGGACGGGATCGGGCTAGACACCGTCGGCGTCCACGCCGACGCGAAGGGCATCCCAGTCGACACGCACTTGCGCGTCGGCGAGGGTTTGTGGGCCATTGGCGACGTCACCGGCGTGCGACTGCTGACGCACGTGGGGAAGTACCAGGGCGAGGTCGTCGCCGCCAATATCCTCGGCGATCCCCGGGAGGCGAACTACGAAGCCATTCCCGAGGTCGTTTACACTGACCCGCAGGCAGCCGCGGTGGGCACCTCTGAGGCCGCCTTCAGCGCCACCGCCCCCATCTCTGAGGTGGCCAAGATGGCCACCTACACCCACGATTACGCACGATCAAAGGGCTTCTTGACCCTCCTCAGCGACGGCGAAGTGTTGACTGGAGCGTACGCCCTGGGCCCAGAGGCAGGGGAGTGGCTGCAGCAGGCCACGCTGGCCATCCGGACCCGCGTGCCGCTCGACGTGCTGCGAGACACCATCCAGCCGTTCCCCACCTTCTCAGAGATCTACGTCGCCGCCCTCAAGGCGCTCCACAATCAGATCGGGGCGGCGCGCCAGCCGGCCTAGCCATGAAGCAAATGAGACCGTGATGCCACCGACGGGTGGATCGCTAGCCGGCCGCCTGGGCGGGGCGGCAATCGGCTCAGAGCGAGGAAGGACCGGGCTGCGTCGGTACCCGTGCCGGTCATCGTGAGTTCCGCGCTGCCCTCCGAGTCAGGTGCGATGGCCGTCTTCGTGACATCGAGGAGACAGGGTTCAGTCGGATTGCCCGCCAGGCTTGATCGGTGGCCAGTCGGCGGGCCACCAGTCTCCCTGTGGGTCGGTGGTTTGCCCGACCTCGATGATGTAACCGTCGGGATCTCGGATGTAGCAACGGATCTCGTACTGGTGCTGCTTCGGCGGCGTGAGGAACTGCGCGCCCCGGGCGCTCCATTTGGCGTACACGGCGTGGATGTCTGCGACCCGGATATTGAGGAAGCTGCTGACCCGGTCGGGGTCGCTTGGCGTCTCAAGGGTGACCGTGGGCTTGTCGTCGGTGGGGCCGCCGCCGCCGTTGATGATGATGAAGCTGTTGGCGAGCGCGACATTGGTCGACTCTGGGCCGAAGACCACCGTGCCGCCAAGTACCTCGGTATAGAAGCGCCGGGAGCGCTCGACGTCATCGGAGACGATGAAGTGGGTCACTACCATTCGCTCTGCGGGCTGCGTGGGTTCGGCCACTGGCACCTCCACTCGTTGCGGGCTCATCCCCGCTTACGACGGGGTCTGAAGCCTTCAGTCAACCACGTCGGTCCGTGAGGGGGACTAGTCGGGGCGAGCTAGGCGCCGATCAGGCCGGATGCGCCGTCGGAGACAACCAGCAGCGGAGCTCGCAGTCTCCGGGCGACCATGTTGTCCAAGAACCCCTTCCAGACGTCGGTGGACTCGCTGGTTCCGGCGTCGAGATCGACCAGCACCGGGCGCCCCTAGGTGGTGATCCCCCACGCGGCCAGGACCGGCTCGGACCGGGCGCACTTTCTCAAGGCACAAAATGACAGGTGGGAGCGGGGTTGCGGTAGGGACCGCCCTTCCGGGCGGCCCCCCGCACAGATCCCAGCGTGCGCAACTAACGCACTGGGCTCCTGCCGCGGGTGTTGGCGTCGAAGCGCACCGAGGGGAACGGGTGCTGTAGACG